>Ga0315336_1000506_pt1 | contig 107044 bp, 100 predicted proteins | sample ASW5metaG_FD_204512 | JGI IMG/M metagenome (GOLD analysis project Ga0315336, IMG submission 204512) | Ammonia-oxidizing marine archaeal communities from Monterey Bay, California, United States - ASW #5 | ecosystem: Environmental > Aquatic > Marine > Intertidal zone | place: USA: California...
GACAGGAAAGGTTGATATCAGCCTCGAAACGGGTCCTGCTGTTTGCACATTGTTTGCACAAATACCTATTGTGCAGGATACGATAAAGCCCTGCAATCTTGTAAGTGATTGCAGGGCGTTATCTTCTATCAGTCGGGGCGCCCGGATTCGAACCGGGGACCTCCTGCTCCCAAAGCAGGCGCGCTACCGAGCTGCGCCACGCCCCGAAATCGTTATCACACAGTACGATACACCACTTCGACCGTGCGACCACCTTCCAGACTGTGCCAAAAACTGCTCCGAAACCAACGGTAATCAGAAACCGCATATTGGCACAGTCCTTGGCGCAGTTTTGCCTCTTGGTTCTTTCGTCGCGCGGCGGCCCGTCTGCCTTGGCAGCAGACGGAGGCGCTCTATGACGCTCAGGGAGCATCTTCGCCAGCTTGCCTCTGCCCTATCTTCCGTTCGGTCAGGCGAGCGCCCCCCTAGGCACTCACCGCCAGCACGATCCCGAAGTCCGCGACCTCGCTCGCGATCCAGCCTTCCTCGCAGGCTCTCGCCCTCCACGTACGGCATTATATAGAAAAGGAAGCCGCCGGCTTCGCCGGAATAGAACAGCGGCAGGATGTTCGGGTGCTGGAGGTTCACGGTCATCTTGATCTCGGTCAGAAAACGTTTTGCTCCGACGACGGCGGCGAGTTCCGGCTTCAGGACCTTGAGGGTAGTCTTGCGCTCGTGTTTCAGGTCGTCGGACAGGTAAACACTCGCCATGCCGCCCTCACCGAGCTCACGCTCGATTCTGTCGCGGCTTTTGAGGACGGCGTTCAAGCGGGCGATGGGGTCGGACATCAAGCAGTCCCCAAGGCGGGAGGATCAGGCTACGGTCAACATCCAAGCGGGGGGCTCAAGCGAAAGCCCGTCAGACAACCGTGAAAACCGCTCCCTACACTTCTTTTGACGGGAAAACGGCTAGAAACGGCTAGAGCCGAGGAGGGGCCAATGAGGAGCGAAGTCTAGGCGCGGATGACCATTCGCACCGTCGAGGAAAGCCTGCTAAGGGCCGCTGAACTCGCGCTGAGCACGCTCGATCAGGTTGCTCCACTGACCGAACCGACGCCACTGGTCAGCCGTCCAGACCTCGTCCATGCCCACCCGCGCGTCTTCGTCTGAGACACCCTCGACCAGCGTGCGATACAAATAGACGAAAGCCGACACACGCATATTCGCGATGCAGTGCACGAACAGTTTCCGATCCTTGTTGGCTTCCATCACGTCGAAGAATATCCGCACGTCACTCAGCTGCGGCTCTTCCCAAACGACCGGGATGTGGATGTAGGACATCCCGGAAGAAGTCACATGGAACCCTTCCAGCGAGTTCCTCTCTTGGTCGGCCGTGGCGAGGTTGACGACGACCTCGTACCCATCCTCACGTAGGAGAGGGATCTGATCGTAGGCGATCTGGCCGGCAGTCGTAAGTCGCTCCGAAATCTCGACGTAGTTGAGGACTGTGGTTAGCTCAGCCGGTGGCACTTGCTGGGCGACGGCCGACTCAGCGCCTGACACAACCACGAGGAGCCCGACGAGAACGAAGGGTGTCTTATTCATAGGTCACGGAGTCTAGGAGGTGATGACGCCCGAAAACTGGATGCGAATCTGTGGCCTTACCCTTAGAAGGCCGAGCATCACCACAGGGGGCTCCACGCCGTAGGCGGTCATGTCCAAAGCCAGCTCACCTTCGATCCGGACACCCGATCCGGACGGCGTCAGCGAAAGAGGGAAGCTCACCTCTCGGGTGGCATTGAGGATGGTGAGCGTACCGGTAGTGACGGCGCCCTGGCCACTCCCCTCGTAGCCCTCGAGCTGGAAGGTGATCTCGGAGAACTCGCCTACCCTCAACGCCTCCAGGAGATGTTCCCGCATCTCATCTTCGGGACATTCGAACTCGTCTACCGGCACGGTCAGCGTGGCCGCCTGGACTCCGCCGGCCAGTCCAGGCACCGGGGTGGACGCGCCGACTGTGACCCGGGCCGACCCAGTCACTGAACATGTCCATCCCCGTATCGTCGAAGTGCCGGACACCGTGAAATCGACGGAGGACCGTTGCGCGTACGCCGGTCCAGCCTGTAACAGTGCCAAGCCGAGGATGCCGGCCGTCAAGGTCCGTGTAACCCCGGTCCGAGAAGCCAAGTGCACGACCGCCATACTCGCCGTCCTCACAGCCCGAACCCGAACTCGTTGCGCCGCGTCATGATGGGATTCTTCCCCTCCGTCACGAAGCGAGAATTGATTTCATCGATCGAGTTGGTCCGGGTCTGCCGCATGACCATGCGGAACTCGTCCATGATCACTTCGATCACGCGGTCGACCCCCTCCTCGCCGAACGCTCCCAGGCCCCATACGTAGGGGCGACCAATGCCGACCGCGTCGGCACCGAGCGCGAGGGCCTTGAAGACGTCGCCACCGCGACGAACCCCACTGTCGATCATCACAGGGACCCGTCCTCTCACTGCCGCGACGACTTCGGGCAACGCATCGATCGTCGACCAGAGACTATTCACCGCCCGTCCACCGTGGTTCGAGACGTAGATCCCGTCGGCTCCGTGCTCGATCGCAAGCTCCGCGTCTTCCGCTGTGACGATGCCCTTCACAACGAGGTTCATGTCGCTGGCGTTCTTCAGACGATCGACCCAGTCCCAGGTGTACGGAGGACGCTCACCGACTGGCCCATCTAGATCGCGGTTCATTGGCCGCTGGTAGCCTTCTTGGTGGTTGTGGCACTGCTGGCAAAGCTCGGACTCCCTGCCCTCGCCGACGAGCGACCGCCGAGCCAGCTCCCGGTTGCTTCCTCCGAGGAGGTCGATCGTCCACACGAGTGTTGGACAGCCAGCACGAGCCACGCGATCGATCACCCGCTGGTTCCGATTCCAATCAGGATTCGTGTAGATCTGGTGCCAGTGCGGCTCGCCCCGCGCCTCAGCGATCTCTTCGTACGAATTCGAGCTCACATGCGACTGAAGCTGCAGCACTCCCCTGCGCCGAGCCGCCCGGCCCGCGCCGACCTCTCCCTCCGTGTGGTACGCCTGAAGGGCCGCCACCGGGCAGAGGAACAAGGGTGAGTCGAACCGCTGTCCGAGAATATCCACCGAGGTGTCGAATCCGCTCGAGGGCTCTGAGCGAAGCCGGCGGGGACGGAGCATCAGACGCTGGAAGCCCTCCCTGTTCGCCACGCGCGTCTCGTAGTCGTCGACTCCCATGTGGAGGTAGTCCCAGTGCTGGGCCAGGTTATTATCATGGGTCACGCGCTCGAAATCCCAGACGTTGGTCGCGTCGTCGGGCGACTCAATGAGGCTCCCCATCAACTGTTCTTCCTGGGCTTCCTGGGGAGGGAGTTGAGGGACTTGCTGGGTGCGGATCGCCGGGACTACGCGAGTCGGATCGAGACCCGGCGGGAGCACCGGGGCGCCGCAGTTGACGCAGGGCAACGGTGCCGGCTCGCTGGGTAGCGCCTCGCCCGCGACAGGCTCCAGCAACCTCGAAGGCCACGCTGAGTAGGCAAGGGCTGCCAGCGGACTGGCGGCCAGGAACTTGAAAAATTTCCGCCGACTTGCCCCCTGATCCGGAAGGGGCGTGTCCGATTCTCGTTGTGTCATGTCCGGTCTCCTCAAGGGTGCGGGGTGCGTTTTAAAGTCGGCGCCCGACGACGTCACCAATGGTCCCGGGCCGCGAACGGTAGGCCCTCCGCCAGATTCTTCCCGAAAATGAAGGGGGCGGCCACCAGATGCAACATGCCCTCGCCGTGAGCCGCAAGTACGCGGAGTATGAGGGCCCACGAATGCGCAACATGCCGCGCTAGTCAGTAAAACGCGAGTGGGTGTTCCACTCACGACGCCCACCGAGCCTTGCGGGCGCTCGCCCAGGACCGGATGATAAGTGTTGGACCGATAAGACCGCCACAACAGGGAGTCACTGATGCCGGCTGACACATGCTTTGCCCAACTGCGCCTTTCCGTCCTCCTGATCCTCGCGTTGTCGGTAGCCGGCTGCGGCTCGGGTGGGGACACCGGTGCGGACATGGAGGAGTCCGTCGCCGTCATGGCGATGGCCGACCCCACGCCTCCTCCTGACGAAGCCGGGGCCCTCGCGGCTCTCAACGCATCCCCGCGTCACGGTGAATGGATCGACGTGGCGCTCCCGGGCAGCGACGTGCCCGTGCGGACATGGGCTGTGTACCCGGAACGTGCCGACAACGCGCCGGTCGTAATCGTCATCATGGAAATTTATGGTCTCACTGATTGGATCCGATCGGTGGCAGACCAGTTCGCGGCGGAGGGTTTCATCGCGCTGGCGCCCGATCTCCTGTCGGGAATGGGACCGAACAGCGGTGGCACAGAGTCGCTCGGCAGTCGTGACGATGTGGTCGCCATGGTTCGCCAGCTCGCGCCCGACGAGGCGATGCGACGCCTCGACGCCGTGGAGGCATATGCCGGGACCATTCCGTCGGCCTCCGATGAGATCGGCGTCGTGGGCTTCTGTTGGGGAGGGAGCACCAGCTTCTCCTATGCTGTCCACCAGTCGGACCTCGACGCCGCGGTTGTCTACTACGGCTCGTCGCCGGCAGAGGGAGCCCCTTACGGGCAGATCGCAGCGCCGGTGCTCGGGCTTTACGGTGGCGACGACCAGCGCGTGAACGCATCGATCCCAACCGCACAGGCAGCCATGGGCTCTCTGGGCAAATCGTACGAGGTCGAGGTCTACGGGGGCGCGGGCCACGGGTTCCTCAGAGCGCAGACCGACCAAGAGGGCGCGAACATGCGTGCGACTGACCAGGGGTGGCTGCGGACCATCAACTTCTTTCGGGAGCATTTGGAAGGCTGATCGTGCAACCACGAATGGAGGACACCATGCGCTTCAACGTCTCCGGGCGACATTTCATCTCCGCTATGCTGCTCGCTGTCGCCGCCTGTGGCACGACGGAGTCCGGGCAGGAGTCCGTCGACGCCGAGCCTGACGCCGGGGCGGCACTGATCGCACGTGCGGCGGCGCTCGAGCTAGACACTGAGTATGTGCCACCTCCAGGGGAGGCACTGCATCATCACACGGCAGGTTTTGCACGGACGTTGTGCTCGGCTGTGTTCCTGACAGGTCTCGATCCAGAAGATGCAGCTGCGCATATCGGTGGTTTCACCAGCCCATTCGACGAGCGTCATGAAGTTGTGGATACGCTCATCGATTACGAGCGTCAACTCGTAGCGCTCACGCTTCCGGATGGTGTTACCCGGACTGCAAGGCGTTACAGAAACCAGGGGTGCGTGGCGCAACCCATAGGTGAGGACTCTGTGTTCTTCACGCCCTCCGATGTGCCGCGCAACCTCCCGCCCGCTGAGACAACGCCGTGGCCAATGGGAGATGTGCTATCGACTGATCCGTGGCCTGAGGAACTAGACATGGCCAAGGTGGCAAACGCACTTGATGCCGGCTTCGGTCCACCCGAGGCACGTACTTTGGGATTTTTAGTGACGTACAAGGGCCGGATCATCGCGGAACGCTACAGCGACGAGGTGGATATCCACACACCGCTGGAGAGCTGGTCCATGAGTAAAAGTCTCACCGGCACGCTCATGGGTATCCTTATCCAACAGGGCGAATACGACCTATGGCAATCTGCGCCGGTGCCGGAGTGGCAGTCTCCTGGAGATCCGCGCCAGGAAATCCGAATAGGCGACATCATGAGGATGTCGAGCGGGATCCGCATCAGGGCGACTCAAGATCCAGAGTATGATCCTTCCCTGGGCTATGTGGACCACGTCTATCTGTATACAGGCACTGTGAACTCGTACGAGTACGCGGCTACTCGACCGCAACAGTGGCCGCCCAACACCGTTGGCCGATACCGGAACACGGACCCGGTGCTTGCGAACTACATGATCCGGTTGGCGGTAGAGGGCCGCGGTGAGGATTATCACTCTTTCCCACAGCGCAACCTATTCGACAAGATCGGGATCCGAGATGCACTCATCGAAACCGATCCGTACGGCAATTTCCTTGGACAAGGTCGGGCGCTCATGCCTCCACGTGACTGGGCACGCCTCGGCAACCTTTACCTGACGGATGGCGTCTTTCATGGAGAACGTATCCTACCTGAAGGTTGGGTCGAGTACGCCTCCGAGACCGCTCCGGCATGGGTGGCAGACGGACGGCTCCAGTATGGCGGGTCCTTCTTCTGGGTGAACGCGAACGGGGGTCAGCCAATTCCCGAGAGCGCATTGCGGATGAGTGGAGCAGGAGGACAGAGCGCGACAATCATCCCGACACATCAACTGGTCGTCGTCCGGATCGGCAAGTACACGGGAGCGCGGGCGGGCGGCGCGGCGCTGAGACGGGCGTTCGAACTCCTGATGGAGGCCGTCCCGCCAGTGAACGGAGGCTAGACTCGAGGGCCGGCCCGACTATACTCCGAGCAGGGTCGCTCCCGCGACTCCACCCAGAAAGTCGCCACCGCATTAGTCGCTAAGGTGCCACCCATCGGATTAAGGGTGCATCTCAATGCCAGAGACGCTCGGTCAGTCCCGAAACATCGAATTGACGCGTGAACTTTATTACGAAAGTGCGCTCCGGTAGCTCGAGAGCGTGGCGCGGCAACAACCCCGAGATTCCCGTGACATCCATGGTCTGCCGCTCGTTATACACGAGGAACAGACCGGTCCCCCCGGTATCGAGCCAGCCGAACCGGACGTTGCCAGACCAGTTGCCGCTCTGATCGTTGTACTGGATCAGCGACTGGACGAAAACAAATGGACTGAAGGCATATCGCAGGCTCAAGCGTGTCAGTGTCGTGTTGTAATCGCCCTCCAGCAATCGGATCCGATTATGAGAAGCGCTCAAGCTGCCAGTGTAGGTGTCACCCCGGCGGATCGAGACTCCGAGCGTCCCACCCCAACGATTTCCGCTCAGGAAGGTGCCTAGGTCGTAGCGCCAGTTGAACGATACCGGAGAGGACGGGTTTGTCGCCCCGAAACCATATCCATTCCAGCCCGTGTAGCTACCAGCCGGCACGACGATGTCCGTGCCCCGGATCTTGAATGGGACGTTGAGTCCCTCTTCGGCCCACTGGACCGCGGAGGAAAACCGACTTCCGTCCTCGAACATAAAGGTCGAATGAATGTGTCTGAAGTCCAGCATCTTGAAACCGGAGAGGTTAGAGCCCCACGTTCGGCGGATATGGGTTGAAATCTCCCTTAGCCATGGGATTCGAGGCCGGTTGGTACGCTCGAGCCGCAGACTACTCTCCCTGAAGCCCTGGTAGGGCTTGAAGCCTACGCCCGGATTGAAGTTGTCGCCGAGCTGGTCATAGTAGCTTCTGAAGTACCAATCCCGAGCTCGGTACTCCCCGACGAAGTTCAAGACTTCCCGACCGTCCTGAATTCCCGGCGCATCCGTGAGTCCCGCCAGGCCGTTGAACGTCCAGGTTTCACCAATCCCCAAGCGGCCATCTACACCATACGTCCGATTGTAGTCTCCCGAGTTCTCCGAAGAGACTTGAGCAGAATAAATGCCACCGATTCGCGACCGATTCGGCAGTTCCTTGGCGAGTCGCGCTACGGTCCATCCGGTGGGGTCCTGTTGGTTGATCAGACCGCCGGTCCGCATATGTAGAAGGCCGACGTCTACTCCCGCGGCCCTGCCCGACAGCCGACTTCCCCACTCGATCGGAACCTGATCGCCCGAGGCCACACCGATCCGGCGGCTGTGGAATAGAGCGGTTCGGCTGCTCGTACGCCCGGGATAGCGCTGTAACCCTACGGAGAAGAGGTCCGCGTTCTCCAAGAAGAATGGTCGCTTCTCGGGGAAGAAGAGGCTGAAGCGCGTCAGGTCCACCTGCTGGTCATCCACCTCGACCTGGGCGAAATCGGTGTTTACAGTAAGATCCAATACCAGCGCCGGTGTGATTCCTATCTTTGCATCGACTCCCGTTTCACGGGGGAAGGTCATGGCCGGATCCACGCGCGGGACGCGCTGCGCCGCACCAAGCACGTATGGAGTGACCGTCGTCACCCGACGGGGGGGCGGCTGCAGGCCTTCGATCACCCCCGCCTCGGTCAGCCTGAGGAATCCAAACTGCCGGGGGACGGGAGACCAAACCACCTGCTCGTTCCTACGCCTGATGTACCGCGTCAGGTTAAGCCCCCACACCTGCTCTGCGCCGGAGCTGTAGCGGATGGTCGAAAACGGGATCCGCATCTCGGCGTACCAGCCCTCCCCGTCCTGGAAGCTGGCGACGGTCCAGGTGCCGTCCCAGTTGGTGTTGGCGGCACCCTCCCCGCGCACCTGACCGTCGTATTCGATACTGCCCGGCGTGGTCCCGAAAACGAACCCAGTCTGTTGATCGTGGTAGGTGTCCAGCACGACGAGAAATGCGTCCGAGTCGGACAGATTCGCGTCCCGGCGCCGCTCTCCTACGATGATTCCGCCTGGTTCCCGATCGTACAGCCAAGCGCCGATGTAGATAGCGTCCACGTCGAAGAGGATGCGCACTTCGGTTTTTTCCGAGGCGTCCGTGCCCTCCACCGGCTCGTACTGGACGAAGCCGGTCATTGGTTGCGCCGAAGCCCAGGCCGCTTCATCGAGTCGCCCGTCTATGGTCGGTCCAACGTCCACTCGTGCGGCCGTCCCCGATCGGACGGACGGCGGATCGCCCCGCGTCGTCGTCGACTGAGCCATGCCGGACACCGGCGCCAGGATCGCGAGTAGGATCGTTGTCAAGTGTGTGGACCGTCGCAACGATCCGGTTCCCATCGTCATCGGTTCACTTTGAGTACTGAGGGCCGAGGAAGAGACAGAGGGCACATGATGAACCCCCCTATATCCGTATTGCGCTGGAGAATTATAGAGGTGATACACAGGCCGTTCCAGGCCTGCTTTCCAGTGCTCCGTGGAAACACAGCGGCTCCATCGACTTCGCGTTCAGGTCTGGTGAAAAACTGCAGATCGGTCTCGGTCCATCTATTCAGCGCAGTTACTCTAGGGCACAGTACGCGACCTCTGTGGCAGACGCGCTAGCGACCACGACTTTGGGGCGACGCTATATCTTTGCGCCCATCGACCAGACGACCGTCTCTTTGGAGACGCGCCTGAACCTGACCGTCTCGCCGACTCTGACCTTCGAGCTCTACATGCAGCCGCTCGTCTCAAGCGGGCAGTACGCGGGGCTAAAGGAACTCGGAGCCCCCCGAACCTTCGATTTCCTTCGCTACGGTGATGATGTGGGCTTGATCGTCCGCCAGAGCGACGAGACCTATCTGGTTGACCCCGATGGCGCTGGGGCGGCCACGTCGCTCTCGGTACCCGATCGGGGCTTCAAGGTCAGAAGCTTGCTCGGGAATGCGGTTCTCCGATGGGGGTGGAGCCCAGGATCTACGCCCTTCCTGGTCTGGCAGCGGAGCCGTTCCCAGCGGCTCGCGGCCTCCGACGCCGTAGGCGTCGGCGTTGTCGAAGACTTCCACCTAGCGCACGACTCGGCCGAGCTCTTCCGGATCCCCCCGAACAACATCTTCCTCGTCAAGGTGAACTACTGGCTGAATTTATGAGGGCCGACCCCCGGTCAAGTCTAACGAGCGCGCGTCCTCTCGAACTCCTCCACCAACTCCGGAGACAACGGGTACACGTCGCGGAACCGATAGCGCTTATCCAACAGCAACTCAAGCTGGAACGCCTCCCGGGCCGCACTCTCGGCCGCATACTCCAATACGTCGTCGAGAAGCTCCGGCGGGAAGAAGAATACTCCTCCATCGTCCGCAAGCACGATGTCCCCCGGCAGCACGGTGACGCCACCGATCCGGACCGGCGTGTTGTATTCCACGCCGAGCCAGGAGGTGGTATGTGGATCCGAGAACCGGTGTAGAACGGGGAAGTCTTCGAATCGCTCATCTTGTAATCCGACGTAGTCGCGCATGCCACCGTCGATGACGACACCGGCGGCCCCACGCATCTGGATTCCGGTGGCTCCCATATCACCGAAGAGATTGTGGCCGTCGCTACCCCCGAGCTCTGCGACCACAACATCGCCAGGCTGAGCTTCCTCTGCCGCGCGGGCATAGTATCTGCGATCCCAGTTGCCCTCCTCGCCAAGAACATTCGCCGCTCTCACCAAATCGGGTCTCGGGGGAAGAAACCGCATCGTTAGAGCGCGCCCCACCAAACGCTCTCCGGGACGGGTATTCTCGAATCCTCGAGCATAATTGGTGCGGTATTCCCCGATTGCACCGAAGATGGCTTCAAGCGAAATCGCCCGAAGTTGATCAAGCTGCGCCTGCGTCACCGCGGGCCGGCTCGGTGCCAGGACATCCATGATTGCGGAGTACGAGGTCCGGTTCGCCCGAAAACCGTCGGGCGCTACCACATCGGGCCTGAAGGTCTGGTCGAAGGGCTCTTGGGCGTAAACACCTCCAGCGCAGGCGAGAAACGTCGCTAGGGTAAAGGTATGAGTCGGGTGCATGGCAGTCTCCTCTGAGTCCGAATGTGGAGTTTCATGTTGAAGACCGGGATCGGCTGACGTTATCGTCGGCTGCTTTCACGAAGCATCCCTATCTGACGAACGGCAGCGTCGATCTGCATCTCCAGGATCTGCTCACCATAGGCGGCGGTCGAGCGTGCGGGATTGCCCGCGACGCCATTACCGCCGACGCCGCTTCCCGTGCCGGGGGCCAGCTCGTCGAGCCGCAACATGGACGGGTTGAGGAACATGAGGCTTGAGGTGTCATGCATGCCGGCGTGCGAGCCGACGTCTTCTTCACGTTCACCTTGAGTGACAAGCCAGGCGTCACCCGGACCGGGATAGTAGTCCGTCAAGTGATGCACTCGGACCGGCATGGCCGTCCACTCACGGTTGAGTCGCTCAGCCACGGCGGCCTGTGAGGCCTGATTGCCGCCACTGTCGCCGAGCAGCACGATGTCGAGGAAGCCGTGCTGCTTCAAGCTTCGGGCCGCGAACTCCAGCACCTGCTCGAACACCTCCGGCGGTGTCGTGATCGTGCCAGGGAAGCGCATGTGACCGCTCGGTGGGTCGACATTCCCCTCGGGTACGTACGCCATCACAGGAGCCACCAACGCATCGCCCAAACGTCGAGCGACCTCTCCTGCCTTGTAGCGAACGACGTAGTTGTGTTTGCCCAAGACCATGTGGGGCCCGTTCTGCTCGGTCCCGCCGGTCGGAATGATCACCGTGGTGGTGCCGGCAGCGAGGGCGTCACGCACCTCGGTCCAGGTGAGGTCTTCGAGAAATACAGAGTCCGAAGCCTGGGCCGATACGACCTCGGGTAGAAGCCCGATAACGAAAATCAGAAAGGCGAATCGCATGGTCCTTCTCCTAGAGAGAGAACGCATCATGGCGAGCGGGCATCATACAGGCATGGCCACCGCGCGGGAACTGCTGTGGCGTATCGGCCGTCGCCGGCCGGCCAGAATGTGACGTTCGAGCCGCCCGACCCGAGCGTCTACGGCGCTATTGATCGCGCGAATTCCACCGAAGCGTCGTCCTTCCAACCGGCCCACGGGGCAGCGGCAGCACGGGCGAAGGTCCGCAGTCAAACACGCTCGTGGTCGACGGCGAGTAGGTCGGCGAAGTGACGTATCGTACGCTCCGGGTCGGGAAATAGTCTCGCCTCACAGTTGAGTAGGTGCTGTGTGGCGTCGTGGGCGGCATCCCCGATGAACGGCTTCGGGTCGATGACGAGCCATGGCTCTCGCCGTGCTCGGACGACGTTGCCCGCATGCAAGTCCGTCGCCGTGCGCGGCAGTTCGGTGAAGAACTGCAACCCCTCGCGGGCAAGGCGCTCAAGCCTAGCCACACGTTCGGGCGCTTTCCGACAGCTAGCTGCCAATGACTCGGGAACGGTCAGTGCCATGCGCTCAATCTGGCCGAGATTGCCTGCCATTCACCCACGGGGCATTATGGAACCTCGCGCGTCTCATGAGCAGGTTCCTCCAAACGAGCGTAAGCCCACAGACCATGGACTCCAACCTGAGCGGCGCCCCCCAAACTCCCGCTAACCCGGCTGCCACTGACGAGGCGTTTTCCGACCTGGTGATGCCTGATATGACCTTCAAGGGACTGCTGAGTCACTTCGGTCCCGGGATCATTCTGATGATGACCGGGATCGGTACCAGTCACTTGGTCACCGCGCCCACCGCGGGGGGCCGCTTCGCCTATGCGCTGCTGTGGTGCATCCCGGTCGCATACGTCTTCAAATATTACGGCTTCGAGATGGCCTTCCGGTTCACCAATGCGACCGGGAAGAGCATGATCGAGGCATACAGCACGGCTTGGAAGAAGTGGCCGCTCTGGTACGTGCTGATCACGACGCTGATCCAGTGTGCTCTGGGGCAAGCGGGTCGCCTCATCGCGGCTGCGGCCGTGCTGTACTACGTGGGCACTGAAGCGATGGGGCTGCCGATCTCGCTCACGATGTACGGCCTGGGCGTGGGCGTGGTTTCCGTGGTGATCATCCTGCGCGGCCGTTACAAGGCAGTCGAGCTCGCCGCAAAGATCCTGGCCGCGATTCTCGTGTTTTCGACGCTGGCGGTGTACTTCGCGGCCCCTGCCCCGCTCTCTGAGATGGGCCACTTCTTCATGGCCGAGATTCCGGACGGGTCCTGGCTGATCATTGCGGCGTTCCTCGGACTGTTGCCCACCGGGATGGACGTGTCGCTTCAGGCCTCGGAGTGGGGCAAAGCCAAGAAGAAGGGCATGAGCAAGATTCGCGATCGCATGGAGACCATGGGGCTGGCCAACCGATTCGATCCGTTCAATCCGAACCGGGACGATCTTGCCGTCGATACCTCCAGGCTTCCGGCGAACGCCCAAGAGTACTGCCACAAGTGGTTCAAGATCGGCATCTGGGACTTCCGCGCGGGCCACGTGGTCTCCTTCGTGCTCGCGTGCATCTTCCTTCTTCTGGCGGCCGTGTGGCTCTACCCGAACCCGGTCGAGGGCCGAGCGGTCATGGGTGAAATCGCGGGCATCTTCACCGAGAGCCTCGGCCAAGGGATGATGACCGTGTTTATGCTGGGTGCGTTCGCGGCGACGTTCTCGACAGCCTTCAACTACTTCGACGGCTGGCCTCGGATCGTGGGGGCTTGCTCGCGCAATCTGTTCCGCGGTACGGCAGGGCTCAGCGGGATCGACGCCGAGGGCCTGACTGCAGCCCATCGTTCGACGTGGTACTCGGAGTACAACATCTACCGCGTGACGATGTTGTACTCGCTTGTGGCGTCGACGCTCATCGTGGCGGGCCTGGAACGCCCAGTCTTCCTGGTGCTGGTGGCCTCGGCGCTGGCGGCCTTCGTCGCACCGGTGATCTTCTTTCTGAACTTCTATTACTGCTTGGTAATCATCCCCCGGGGGGACCGGGCCTTCTATCCGTCGACCTTCGCACGGTGGTTCGGCTGGACCAGCCTCGTGGTCTTCACTGCAATGACGCTGATTCTGATCTACTGGACGCTCTGGGTCCGAATTTTCCCTGGGTAGCCGTAGAGGCCAGCCTCGTGTGCCCGCTGCTGGACCAGGGCCAGCACCACATCGATTGTGGGCGTCGCCACGCCGACCAGACGTCCCATTTCCTGGACCCCCGTGACCAGAGCGTCGATCTCCATGGGCCGCCCGCGCTCCAGGTCCTGAAGCATGGAAGTTCGGTGGGCTCCGACGGCTGCCGCCCCATCGATCCTCTTCTCGATGTCGACAGAGAAGCGTACACCCAGCTTTTCGCCAATCGCCTGCGCTTCCGCCATCATCGCCTTCGCGACCCCTCGGGTACCCGCTTGCGTGGCGACCACGTCAAGGGTCTCCAAGGTGAGCGCACTGATGGGATTGAAGCAGAGGTTGCCCCACAGCTTCAACCAGATCTCATCTCGGATGCCGCGGATCGGAGCCCGAAACCTGGCTGAGATGAGCGCGTCGGCGAGAGCCTGGACCCTCTCTGTCTTTTCGCCCGAGGGTTCGCCTAATGTGAACCGGTTCCCGTCAATGTGTCGGATCACGCCGGGCTCGACTACTTCGGTCGCCGGATAGACGACGCATCCGATCGCACGCTCGGGCCCGATCCCGTCCCACTGAACCCCGCCGGGGTCGACGCTCTCGAGCCTGTGGCCAGTCCAGGCTCCTTCCAGCTCGTGGAAGTACCACCACGGTACGCCGTTCACAGCCGTCACCACCGCAGTCTCGGGTCCGAGCAGAGCTTGCATGGGTTCGACCACAGCGGGGACGGAATGGGCCTTGAGCGTGACGATCACATAGTCTTGGGGACCCGCTTCGGATGGATCGCCGGTGCACGCGGGATGGGCCACGCGTTCCTCACCGTCGATGAGGAGCTTCAGCCCGTTCTGCTGCATGGCCTCCAGATGAGGTCCGCGCGCGATGAGCGTGACGTCTTCCCCCGCCAGGGATAGCTGCGCTCCCAGATAGCCCCCGATCGCGCCGGCGCCGTAGACACAGATTTTCATCGGGGTGCCCTCATCGGTCCAACATCGTCCTCATCGGCGTGCGCTCATCAGGCGACACCCAACTGCTCCGCGAGGCCGATCCGCCTCAGCTTGCCAGTCGGGCCCTTGGGGATCTCGTCGAGCAACAGCACAGTGCGCGGAACCTTGAAGGCAGCCAACCGCTCCGCCGCGAAGTCACGAATTTCATTACTTGTCGCCTCCGCGCCCTCGCGGAGCACGACGGCTGCCGCAACCTCCTCGCCGAGCTTGTCGTGAGGAACGGCGAACGTCACGACTTGCTGCACAGCCGGGTGATCCATGAGGACCTCATCGACTTCCTTAGGTGAAATCTTCTCACCCCCACGATTGATGATCTCCTTGAGTCGGCCGGTAAGGGTGACGTAACCGTCCTCATCCATGACCCCTTGGTCTCCCGTCCGAAACCACCCGTTGGTGAAGGCCGTGGCGTTGGCCTCGGGGTTGTTCTCGTAGCCGGGCGTGACGTTCGGACCACGGATGACGATCTCACCGACAGAGCCGGGCTCGAGCAGATTGCCTTCGGCGTCCATCACGGAGACCTCGGGACCCGCGGCGGGACCTACTGTCCCGGGCTTGCGCACGCCGGGCGGAAGCTGGTTGCAGGTCATCTGATGCGCAGCCTCAGTCATGGCGTAGGCCTCGACAACCGTGACGCCGAACGTTTCCTCAAGCTCGCCCAGGACCTGAGGCGGCAAAGAGGCGGACGAGGAGCGAATGAATCGCAGGCGCGCTCGCGCGACGGAGTCCGCGTTGCGCCCCGCCCGCGCAAGAAGAGCCTGATGCATCGTTGGCACGGCGGAGTACCAAGTGGGCTCGACCTCGTCGAGCCATCCAAAAAACTTGAGCGCGTTGAACCCCGGCGTGCACGCGACAGAGGCTCCGGCCGAGAGCGACGCGAGAATCGGCGCCATAAGGCCGTGGATGTGGAAGAGAGGCATGACGTTCATGCAGCGGTCCTCGGGTGTGAGGCTGAGCGTGGTCCGGATGTTCTTGGCCGACGCACACACGTTTCGGTGCAGAAGCGGAACGATCTTGGGGCGCGAAGTGGTTCCGGACGTGTGGAGCACGAGTGCAACGTCGTCGGGCTCGGCGGGTCCCGACGTAGCCGTGGGGCCCAGAGCGACCTCCGGATCAGCCTCGAGCTCGAACTCGCCAGCGCGCGCGCCGTCGGGTACGCGAAGCTCCAACACGGCGATGCCCAGGCTTCTTGCGGCGTCGATAGCCTCGGATTCACTCCCAGACTCGACGATCAGAGCTTTCGCCCCGAGATCTTCCAGGTAGAAGTCGTACTCCTTGCGGCGATACCCCGGGTTGAGCGGCGCCGTGGCGGTCCCTGCGGAGAGCGACACGAACGCCGACGCCATCTCCGGTCCGTTGGGTAGCACGATACACACCCGGTCACCGCGACCCAGCCCCAGATCGTTGAGGGCCGTGACAGTGTGGTCGACGTGTTCTAAGAGTCCGGCGTAGTCGAGGTAGGCTCGACCCGGTGCTCGGATCGCGGGGGACGCGCTGTCACCCGTGTCGAGAAGTGCTCGGACGGTTTGCGCTGTGGTTTGTGCATCGGTTTCTGCTAAGGACACGCTCATTCCTTTCTCTGGGTGTGATGCTGGTGGTGTGCTGTCGTTCTCTGACGGCCAGGGCCGCGTTTGAACAGCCCATCTTAGTAGGGTCCCGAAGGCACCCGCCAGCGCACCCGCCTTGTTGCGTCGGACTGATTATTTCCCAGCTTACCGTGGAGCGAACGAGAGGGTGCCTAGCCTTACGACGAGAGAGAGGCCATGAACACAAGTGATGCCACGCACGCGCTACGGTTAATGTCATGACTAAATGGATTCGTGTTAAATACAAGGGTGATATCAAGTTCGGTACTCTTTACGACGGACAGATATCAGTTCACACAGGTGACATATTCTACGGACCGAGTCCTACGTCCGAGACCATCCCGTTGGATTCGGTAGAGGTCCTGACCCCGTGCCTGCCCACGAAAATAATCGGGCTGTGGAACAACTTTGGCGCCGCAGCGACCAAGAACGACTTGGCTCGACCCGATGAACCCCTCTACTTCTTCAAGCCCACTTCTGGCATCCTCGCCCCCGGTGCCGCGATCATACGGCCGGAATCCGTCGATGGCAGGGTGATCTTCGAAGGCGAACTCGGTGTCGTGATCGGCAAGCGCTGCAAGAACGTCTCGATGGCGGACGTCGCCGACTACGTCTTCGGCTACACCTGCGTCAACGATGCGACCGCCCTGGATATCCTCTTCGAGGATCCCTCGTTTCCCCAGTGGAGTCGCGCGAAGAGCTTCGACACCTTCACGCCGTTCGGCCCAGTGATCGCGACGGATCTCGACACGCAACTGCTTCAGGTCACCGCCGAGATGAACGGCAAGGTTCGCCAGGACTATCCGGTGAACGACATGTTCTTCTCGCCGCTCGAACTCGTGCAGCGGATTTCCCGTGGCATGACGCTCCTCCCTGGAGACATCATCACCTGCGGGACTTCGCTGGGGGCGCTCCCGATGAAGGCAGGCAGCACGGTCGACATCCACATCGACGGTATCGGGACGCTGTCGAACACGTTCGCGGAGGGTGACAAAGTATAGTCCTAGGAATCCCGCATTACTCCTAGGGTCCCGCACTACTCCTCGGGCAAAGCGAAGACGAACAGCGTGTGCCCCACGTTCCGCTGCCCAATCGGCACCCGTATGCCCAGCTGCCCTACATGGCTCGCCGACCCGACCGTACCCCCGGGAGAAATCACCGCGATGTATTGCCGGCCGTCCACCGAATAAGTGATGGGCGCCATGTCGCTCACGCCGTTGAGGATCGTCTGCCACAGGGCTTCGCCGGTCCACTGGTCGATCGCGTAGAAGCGTCGGTTCGTGTCGGCAGCGAAGAGGAGACCGCCGCCCGTGGTGAGCATCCCATAGAGGGGCGCCTCGCGGTCCAGGCGCCACAGTGTCTCACCGGTCGAGACGTCGATCGCCTCGGGTTGGCCTAGGTGAAGGACGGGGTTCGGTTCGAAGCGCACCGTCGTCGTGTTGTAGCCGGTCTCTAGCGAGGGTGAGATCGAGGTGACCCGTATGACCGAGCACCGGCCGTTGAACGCCGGAACGTAGTAGGCATTGGTCAGCGGACTGTAGGCCCCCTGAGGGATCTGCCGATTCTCTCTACAGATCGTCCTCTCACGGTCCTCGTCGGCGATCATGACAGCGTCGGGATTGGTCGTGAAGGCGCCCGTCCGGCCGTCGTAGCTCTGGATAACGTTCTGGTATGCAGTGGGTCGCGCGTACAAGAAGGTGCCGTCGGTGCGGTCGTAGGCGTAGAAGATGGCGTCCTTCGAGAAAGACCCCACCACGAGCTGCCGCGTCTCGCCAGGTGTGATGTCCGGATTGATTCCGAGCGCGTTGGGGGGATCGGGTGTCACCGGCGAGTCGACCAGAATCCTGTCGTACGTGGCGTCGTTGTTCCACATGTCCGTGTGGTGCTGCGCCCACCACACGAGATCACCCGTTCGGGCATCGAGCGCCACGGTCGATCCATGGTAGAGGCGATCGGGCCACTGCCCGTCGGTTCCGGCCAACTCGGGCTGCTGGGGAGCGCTGGAGCCGATCCCGAAGATGAACAGTCCGCGCTCGCTATCGACGGCGGGCGTCTGCCACGGGGACATGTTCCGCCTCGAAGCGAGCGGGTACGTCTGGGGGTCATCACCCCACGAATCGTGCATCGGATCGTCGGGCGTGGGACTCGTATACCAGCGCCAAAGCATTTCACCCGACTCGACGTCGTAAGCCGACATGTGACACGGATCCGGCGCGGACCAGGCCGTGCAGTTGTACGGCACCGCGATAGCCCCGTTGAACACTACGGGTGCACCGCTGGGCTGCTGGCCGGCGCGGTAGTCCACCATCTCCGTTTCCCACACGAGCACGCCCGTGCGTGGGTCCAAGGCGAAGAGCATCCCGTCCGTCGAGTGACCGATAAGCCTGTCTTCGAAGAGGAAGACTCCCCTGCCCCGATGGACGGTGAACACGGCGTCCCCGCTGGTGATCTCTTCGGGCAACGGACGGGAATACTCCCAGAGGATGTCCCCGGTAGTCGCGTCGTGCGCCGAGTATTGTTCGTTGGCGTGCCGGATATACATGACGCCGTCGTACACGATCGGCTCGACCTGCATTCCCGTGGATCCGGGACCGGCCGGATTGAAGGCCCAGGACCACGCCAGGCGAAGGCCGTCCACATTATCGGGGGTGATCTGGTCGAGCGCGCTGTACCCCCAATTGGCGTAGTTGCCGCGCCACATGAGCCAGTCGGCGGGATCGGGGTCGTTCAGCATGGCTTGGGTAAGCGAGCGGAAAGCATCCTGCGGGCTGCGCCGCCCACCATCCTGCGTGCTCGCGTCTAAAGGGGTGAACGCCACTAAGGCGAGTGTAAGACCAACCAAGAATCTACCGTTCATTTGGTCCCGAGTTGGCTCGTTGCCAATCACCATTCCCCCTCCCGCGCGTGAGTGTCGGGTAATACTGTACGCTCCAGTATGTAACGCAAGCGCACATCCCCCCGGAGGCGACCATGAGCAACTTGGACGTACCCCTCGACATCTTCACTTCGATCGCGCGCGAGATCTCCAGCGAGGCAAGTCCTGTGGGGATCGACGCGAAGAAGACCCACATCATCATCCTGCACAAGCTGCTGACGATCGAAGAACGCTTGGTCCGCATCGAGGCCGGGCTGGAGCAGTAGCGAGCGTCCCAGGTGCGGCACTCATAGGCTTAACCGCCAGCCCTGAGAGTCCTGGGGGAACCGCAGCCTACCGGGTCACGACGACGGTGACGTCCTCAATCGTCTTTCCGCTTGGAGGCCAGGTCCAAGACCACGGGTGTAGCAGCGGAGAGCTACTTCACGGACACGCCTTAAGGCGGGCGAGACACACAATCACATTTTACCTCAGAGCACTCCCTCCAGCGCCCGCACGCGATGATTCTCGCTATCCGTCACATACAACACGCCCTCGTGCGCGAACACGCCATGCGGGCGGGCCAGCTGGCACCGCATGGGATCGCCATCGGGGCCGTCGCCCCGCTCGCCGGTGCCCAGGACTGTGTCGAGCACTCCGGAAGACAGACTCAGACGGCGGATCGCATGGTTCTCCGTGTCTACGATGTACAGACTGTCATCGGAAGCCGAATAAGCGATCCCTTTAGGTCCGTTGAAGGTCGCCACTCCCCCTGGACCTCCATCTCCTGTGAAGCCCGTCTCGCCGGTACCCGCGATACGCCGGAGCCGGCCCGCACTGGTGTCGAGCCGAAACACGGCGTTGCCCTCGCGGAGCACGAGGTAAGCGTTGCCCGCAGCGTCGGTGTCGAGCGAGCGCGGCCCCCTGAGTGGTGTGCCTTCCAGCGCTGCGGTATCCGGGGTGGGCTCGCGTTCGCCGGTGCCGGAGAGCGTGGAGATCGTGCCACTCCTCACGTTCACCCTGCGAACCCGCTGGTTACCGATGTCACAGATGAGCAGGTCGCCGTTCGCCACGAACGCGATACTGTGCGGCTGGCGCAACTGGGCCTCTACGGCCGGCCCGGCATCGCCCGAAAATCCGGCTTCGCCCGTACCGGCCACGGTGGACACGAGCCCGGTCTGGGCGTCCACGCGACGTACTACGTGCGCATCGCGCTCCACGATGAAGAGATGACCATCAGCGTCGAAGCGGATCTCGTGCGGTGCCGAAAAGGACGCGGCGAGCGCGGGTCCGCCATCCCCGGCATACGCGGCTTCGCCGTTGCCCGCAATGGTGGTGAGCCGCCCGGTCCCCAAGTCCATTCTCCGAGTCCGTCCGGTATCCACCTCGCAGAAATAAAGAGCACCGTCGGGACCGACCACGATGCCGTATGGATTGTTCACGGGTGTCCGCGTGGCCACCAAGCCGCCCGAACCCTCCACTTCGTATCCGGCCACCCCCGTGCCCGCGATCGTTCGCACCCGAACTTCCTGTGCGAACGCCAGCCGGGGGCGGGCGGCCGCGGCGGTAGCGACACACAGGGTCCGTAAGAAGTCGCGGCGAGAGGAATCGGTCATGAGTAGCCTCCAGGGCTTGGCGGAGGGTTCAGTCGAAGTGAGGCCGAGTCGGCGCTGAATGTAAGCGCCAAAGGGCGGGAGAACAGGTCGTGGCAGCGTGTCCCTCCTTCCCAAAACGATTGCACCCACGGCAGTCCCCACGCGATGGAGGGCTCCTGCTGGCTGGCCGATCCGGCCTGCGACGTCTATTTGATGCAAAGTCACATCCAACTCGGTCAGCCGCATCTTGCCTTCGAGGCGGTCCAAGGAGGACTGTCTCGCTTTGCGGAAGACGCTCGCTTGATGCGCCAGGCCCGAGAGCTCGGTGCGAGTCCCGCGACGAACCCCTAAAGGGCGCTGGGAGCCCCCAAAGGACGATCTAAAAAAGCGATCGCACCGGTATCGCGGGTTACCGGTAGGGATCGTCCGTCGCCAAGAAGAGCCTCACGTACGCTCCGACCCCATCCTCGAGGGACATGAACTCCGTGTGGTAGCCGGCCTTCCTCAGGCGACCCATCTCGGCCTGCGTGAAGTACTGGTACTGATCCTGGATCTCGGCCGGCGTGTCGATCCAGGCGATCTTGGGCTCCATGTTCAGGGCGTGGAACATGCTCCCGATCAGATCCGTGAACGAACGCGCCTTGCCCGTGCCGAGATTGAAGAACCCGGAAACGTCCGGATGGTCGAGCAGCCAGAGCATCACCGATACACAGTCCTGAACGTACACGAAATCCCGCATCTGCCCGCCGTCGGGAAAATTAGCGTCGTGCGAGCGAAAGAGTTTGACGGAGCCCCCGGCCACCGCCGCCGGGAACGATTTCGCCACCAAGCTCTGCATGGCGCCCTTATGGTACTCGTTGGGGCCGTAGACGTTGAAGAACTTGAGACCCACCCACTGTGGTGGAGCCGCGGCCCCCTCGGCGACCCACCGCGCGACCCTACGATCGAAGAGGTTCTTACTCCACCCGTAAGGATTCATTGGGCGTAGGCATGCCAGCGATGCGATCGTGCCGTCGTCATCGAAGCCGGCCGAACCATCGCCGTATGTGGCGGCGGACGAAGCGTAGATGAACGGCACCTCATTCTCGGCACACCACCGCCACAGATTCGACGACAATTGCAAGTTCGTCGACACGATGAGATCAGCATCGGTCTCCAGCGTAGATGAGATCGCGCCCATGTGAAAGACCGTCTGGATTCTGGATGTGTTGCGTTCCAGGAAGTCGGGGAGCTGCTCGGGGAACACAATCGCCGCCGGCTCACGCTTGCTGATGTTTTGCCATTTGTCCGCTTGCCGCAGCCGGTCACAGATGACGATTTCTTTTTCGCCCTGGTCCTCGAGTTCCGCGATAAGATTAGATCCGATGAAGCCGGCACCCCCCGTAACGACGATCAATTTTCCCCCTCCGGGCTCGGAGACTTGGTACAAAGCCCTCTCAAGAGGTCGAAGGAATACAGCCCCGTGTCGTGCCCGTCGCTCCACACGAACTTGAGCGCATATCGCCCCACGTATTCGATGGCCGTGGGATACACGCCCGGCGGCACCATCGCCTCGGTGAGCGTGCGCCGGCCCGAAACCTCATCCACACATCCGGCGCACGGGCACGACATCCGGAGATCGAATGGCTGGTAGATCGACTCGTGTCCGTCCTCCCACACGATTCGGAGCGCGGTGCCATCTTCCGTGGGGTTGATGTCACGCGGGGTCGTCGCTGGAGTCGTCATCAGCTCAGCCGCTCCGCCAACGCCCGAAATGCCTTCCCGCGGTGACTCCGGGCGTTCTTCTCTTCGGGAGCGATTTCTGCGAAGGTCTTCCCCAGTTCTTCATCGAAAAAAAGAGGATCGTATCCAAACCCTCCGGCGCCCTGAGGAGCATGCAAGATCCGACCGGGAGCCTCCCCTCGCACGATCGTGACGTCGTCCGGATCTCCCCAGTTCAGCACCGCGACACAGACGTACCGCGCGGTGCGATCAACCGGGGGAGCGTCTGCCAGCGATGCGAGAAGATGCTCGTTGTTGGCCTGATCCAAAGCGAAGTTCGCGAGACCCCGGTCCGGCGCGAATCTCTTGGATCGGACCCCGGGAGCGCCGCCGAGTAAGTCGATCTCGATCCCGGAATCATCGGCTACCGTGGGAAACCCAGTGAGTTTCTGAAAATACGATGCCTTGGAGGCGGCGTTTCCCTCGAACGTATCGTAGGGCTCCAGGTCCTCTTCGGCAGCGTCGTAGCGCACTCCCGCCTCAGTCAGATCCAGCACCCGAAGGTCCCCTACCACTTCGAGAATCTTCCGAATCTCCTGCATCTTGTGCGTACTCCGCGTCGCCAACACGAGGTCCATCAAAAGTACTCCTTCAGCAGGATTCTAAATTCCGATCGCAGCTTTCTGGGCCTTGACCAAAATGCCGATCCCCTCGGTGGCAAGCTCGAGGAGTTCGTCCAGTTCGTCCCGCCGGAAAGGATGCCCCTCGGCCGTGCCCTGCACCTCGATGAAGTGCCCTCCCTCAGTCGCCACGACGTTCATGTCAACTTGTGCGGTGGAATCCTCCGGGTAGTCGAGGTCGAGCACAGCCTCGCCGTCCACGATTCCGACGCTCACGGCGGCCACCATCTCCCGCATCGGGTTCCGCTCGATCATGCCTTCCTTCACCAACCCAGCGAACGCGCTCCACAGAGCCGCCGAAGCACCAGTGATCGAAGCGGTCCGAGTACCCCCGTCGGCCTGGAGCACGTCGCAGTCGACGATGACCATCCGGGCGCCCAGCGCCTTCAGATCGACTACCGAACGAAGCGAACGACCGATCAGCCTCTGGATCTCCTGCGTACGGCCGCCGACCCTGCCCCGCTCTCGGCCGGACCTCGTGTGGGTGGCGCGGGGGAGCATGCAGTACTCCGCCGTCATCCAGCCGGCGCCGCTCTTCTCCCGCCATCCGGGTACGCCCTCCTGCACCGATACAGTGCACAAGACGCGTGTCTGCCCCGAGCTGATGAGGCAGGAACCCTCTGCGTAGGGCGCCGAATCGAGCGCGAGGTCCAAGGCCCTGAGCTGCCCCGCCGAACGTCCGTCCGCTCGGCTCATGGCCTGGTCCACCTCATGGTCTGGTCCGCTTCACGATCTGCTCCATCTCCTAGTCTGCTCCACCGCAGGATCTGGTCCACCTCATATCTCCTTCAGGCGATTCAGGATGTTCGTGGTCGAGTAGCCCTCCCCCAAAGGGAGCACGCGAACATCGCCGCCGGCTTGCTCGACCACCTCCCGGCCGACGATGCCATCCAAATCGTAATCGCCGCCCTTGACGAGCACATCCGGGAGCAACTCTTCGATCAGTTCTAACGGCGTCTCTTCATCGAACACAATGACGGCATCCACGCTCTCGAGGCCAGCGAGCGCAGCAGCGCGATCCGTTTCGGCCACCAGCGGTCGCCCCGCGCCTTTAAGCCTTCGCACCGAGTCGTCTGAGTTCAGGCCGACCACGAGCAGATCCCCCAGGGCCCTCGCCTGCGCCAAGTGCTCGACGTGACCCGGGTGGAGAAGGTCGAAACAGCCGTTGGTGAACACCAACGTCAGATCACGGGGTCGACCAAACTGGGTCAAGAGTACTTCCCTCGATAGAACTCTCACTCGTCCAACTCCGCCAGAATGGCTTCTGCTCCGCGATCTCGGAGCAGATCCGCCAGGGCCCGGCCAAGCGCTTGGGGATCGGAAAGACTTCCAGTGAGGTCGGCGCGGACCACGCGCCTCCCGTCGGGACTGGCGACGAGCCCCCACAAGCGCAGCTTCCGGTCGTAGGGCACACCCAGCGCCCCGATCGGCACTTGGCACCCCCCACCCAGGGCTTCGAGAAACATGCGTTCCGCAGATACCGCCGCGAACGAATCCGGATCGTTCAGGGCTCCGACCCACCGCCTGGTTTCGGCGTCGTCGGTCCGGGTCACGATGGCGAGGGCGCCCTGCCCGGGTGCCGGCAGCCACGCCGTCCGCTCCAGCCACTCACTCACCCGCCGTGCCAGCCCGAGGCGGCTGAGCCCGGCCGCCGATAGGATGATGGCGTCGAATTCTCCCTCATCGAGCTTCCGCAGTCTCGTATCGACGTTGCCACGGATGGCGCACGGCGTCACATCCCGCCGAAAGGCCTGCAGCAAAGCCACTCGTCGAAGTGAACTGGTACCTACCACAGCGTTTTTCTTGAGCGAAGCCAGAAAGGTCTGGTTCCCCTCTGGCCCTACCAAAACATCCCGGGGATCGACTCGGGTCGGCGTAGCGGCAATGCACAGGCCCTCCGGCTGTTCGGTGGGGAGGTCCTTCAACGAGTGGACGGCCAACTGGACCCGTTCACTTAGAAGCGCCTCGTCGAGCTCACGCGTAAAGAGGCCTTTCCCGCTGATCTCGTGCAGAGGCCGGTCGAGGCGTTTGTCGCCCACGGTCCGGATGACCTCGATTTCGACCTTGGGCCCGCCCCTTGTCTCGAGTTCGGCCGCAACCCATTTACTCTGGGTCAGAGCGAGAAGCGAGCCCCGGGTTCCCAACCTCGGAACGGTCATTCAGCCCTCAGGCCTACGGTCAGAAGTAGAAAACCACCAGCTTGACGCACGTGTGCCCTCCCCGATATATACCTGTCTCCGTCGGCGAAGCGTAACATTTTTCTGGGTCCACACTCTACATTTAAGGACGGATAGCCAAGTGCGACGGTTCAAGAGCATCCTTTTCAAGTGTATCGGATCCTAGTTCCTCGGGTGGCGATCAGGCTGAAGACCGTGAACCGCGCCGCCGCCTGAAGCTTTACGAGCCTATCGACTAAATCTCCGGAGACCACAGAGATGGAACAGCTAGTACTGACGGATGCAATGATCGCTTCTGCGATCGTTCTTGGGGTAACGTTTCTCCTCATCTTTACTGAGCAATTACACCATTTTGAGCGGTCGAAGGTTGCTGCTGCAGGTTCTCTCGCAATGGTGATCGTAGGTCAGTACTTCGGCTTCTACGACCCTATGGGTGCAATTGAAGCAGTCGACTGGAATGTGATCTTTCTTCTCGCGTGTATGATGACGGTCGTATCGATCATGATTCCGACTGGAGGCTTCAGTTGGATGGCCTCTAAGATCGCCCTGGCAAGCAAAGGACGATTGTTCTTGATGCTGGTAATGCTCGGCACTGCTGTGACAGTGCTTTCCTTGCTGCTCGACAATGTTACGACTGTCGTAATCTTCGGGCCGCTGATCATACTGATCGCGCAGGCACAGAAAATTAGTCCGATCCCGTATCTCCTTGCGGCCGCGCTGCTTTCCGATACGGGTGGTATCGGCACTCTCGTGGGTGATCCGCCGAACCTTATGATCGGCTCGGCAGCGGACATTTCATTCAACCAATTCGCTATCGCGATGGCACCACCGGTAGCGGTGGTGTGGCTTGTCGTTCTCTTCTACCTGAAGTGGGCCTTTAGGACAGAGTTGGCCGAAAAACCAGCTGAAGGCGTCATAGAAGAAGCGGAAATCAAACACAAGAAGCTCTGGAGAAACTCCTGTGTCATTTTAGTCGCGATGACCGTCCTTTTCATCTTGCACAATACCCTCCACTGGGAGCCGTGGTTTGTTGCAGCGCTTGGGATGACGGCGTTAACGCTCTCCTCCCGAGGTCTGCTGATGGATGACGCGGTGGAACATGTCGAGATCCCGCTGCTCATCTTCTTCATCGGCCTTTTCATGGTGGTTGGTGGCGTGGAACACAGTGAGTTCCTTATGTGGGTGGGTCAGTTCATCCAGCCTTTCGTCGAGCAGGACTTGCGAACATCGGTGATTGTGTTGATGTGGGTTGCTGCGTTCCTATCAGCCGCTATCGATAACATCCCGTTCACCGCGGCGATGATCCCGATCATCCTCGCTATGGAGACACAAGGGATCAACGTGACTCCGCTATGGTGGGGGCTCGCAATGGGCGTAGGACTAGGTGGGAATGGTACCCACATCGGTTCGACAGCCAACGTGTTTATCGTCACGATATCGGAGCGCTTGGCACGAGACGAAAACGACCCGAGCTTGCAGATCACGCCGGGCATGTGGTTCAGGAAGGGCACCCCAGCTATGCTTCTGACGCTAATGGTCGCCACGGTGATAATGTTTGTATTTTGGCCGTGGTTCGAAAATCCCTTGAGCTAGGGAGTTTCGTGAGGGTCCCGGCCGCCTCACTCTATCCCGGTCCGGCGCTAGGGCTGTGTTTTTCCTATTTCTGATCCCACTTGCCGCACCTCCAGGCTCTAACGTCTTCGCGTCATGACCATCGCCCTCATCGTCGGCGGCACCGTCTTCGGATCCGCCCTCCTATGGTTTGCATGTTCCCGGCTCGAAGAGTCCACCCATAACCTCGCCCAGTATTACGGTATTCCTGATGCGGTAAAGGGCTCCTTGCTCTTGGCCATCGCGTCGAGCATGCCGGAACTGGTGACGGCCATGCTCGCCTTCCCGGTCCACGGGGATTTCGAGCTGGGAATATCGGCCATCATCGGCTCGGCCATCTACAACATACTCGTCATTCCCGCGTTCTCCGTGTACGCTCGCGGGCGTCCGCTACAAGCGGACCGGAACTTGGTGTACCGAGAAGCGCAGTTCTACCTCCTGTCCGTGGCGGTACTCATGCTGGTCCTGGGCCTCTCCGTCATCTATGGCGGCACACAGCCGACGATCACGCCGAACGGCCGCGAGTTGTTCACGGGATCGTTCACACGCACCCTCGCCATATTCCCACTTCTACTCTATGGGCTCTACCTCTTCATCCAGTTCGAGGAGGTGAAGCGGCAGAGGCTGAGCCACCCTCGCAAGGCCGGGATCAAGGCGCTGAGAGAGTGGGGGATTTTTGTCGGCTGTATCCTGCTCATTCTCATCGGCGTAGAGGCTCTACTTCGCGTGGCGATCACACTCGGAGACATGCTTCAGACTCCAACCTTCCTGTGGGGGATGACCATTGTCGCCGCCGGGACATCCGTACCGGATACCTTGGCCAGTGTGCGAGCCTCGGTCATGGGTCGTCACGAGTCCAGCGTCTCCAACGTGTTGGGCAGCAACGTCTTCGACTTGCTCGTGGTCGTTCCGCTGGTCGTCATGGTTACCGGCACGATCGCGGTCAACTTTACGCAGATCGTGCCCATGATGATGTTCCTCGTCATTGCCACGGTCGTGATGTTCGTCTTCATGCTCCGGGACTTCGAGTTGTCGGTCCAAGAGTCGCACGTGATGATGCTACTCTACCTGGGCTTCGGCGTGTGGATGGCCCTGGAAGCGTTCGGGGTCACGTCGGTACTCAGCGTGCGGGCCGGGTCCTAGGAACCCCGGGCGGGGACACCAGCGGGGACCCGCCGCCGCGCACCTCCGGCGCACTGGACGGATCTCCCAGGCAAGTTGTTCGAAGACCTGCCTACCAGTTTGACTGCGCTCCGTCCACGATGCGCTGTATAAGGAGCTCGATGGCCTCCGCCCGTCCGACTTCCTCGGACTCCCCTTCGAGGTACTGGCCCTGGGTGCTCAGTCCCGCATCATCCCACAGGATCAGGTTCTCGACAACGTCAATCAGCTCCACTTCGACCCGAATGTTCACCTGGCGCTGGAGCACATCCACCTGGCCGGCTTGCTGGCCCGACCGAAAGAGAGGAGCGGTCATGTCGTACCGTACGATCCGACCCTGGATCACAGCGTCGGCTATGTCCTCCCCGGCGTTGGTGACCCCTAGCGCACGCGGTAGTGTACGCAACAGTTCTTGGTGAATCTCCTGCGTGAGTTCGAAACGGTTGGTAGCGTTGTCGAAGGGGATAATGGCGACGGTTCGGATGTGATCCGGAAAACTTCCCGAGCGGAACCCGTAGTTGCACCCACTGACCGCGAGCACCGCGACGAGCGACAAGCCGCCCAAGACTGTTCGAAGCGAGAGCGCCACGTTAGCGAACCGGGTACCAGATATCTGACGGATGGGAATTGACCCTTTCGACGGTCTCGACCGTCACCGTGAGTTCACTGAATGAAGCCGGATTGCGGTAGACGGCCTCTGTGGGCAACTCTGCTCCGCCGTTCCGGCTGACGGAGACCCAGTGCACAGCATCTCCGTCGTGGCGCAGTTCGGCCCTCGTAACGAGGCCGGAACGAAGCTCGTAGCGTAGCTCGTCACCATCCGTAAGGCGGTACCGTAGACGGACGGTACCATCGTCGAAAGCATCGGCTCCGAGCAGGATCGCCCCCTCGCCCGGCCGGAACACGCCCAATCCGGCCCATAGCATAGCCGGAGAAGGCACGACCTCCAGTTGTGTACCCTCTCGAGCCCTCAGTTGGTCTCCCATCAAGCTTGCCGCCAAAACGGCCTCGCCGTTCTCCATGAAGAGGTCGAGACGGGCACGATCCGGATTCTGAAGGCGCGCCACCCCCATCCCCCCGAGCCGGAGGTCGGGCTCTCTGACATTCCACTGGAAAATGACCTGCGACGTGTTCGGAAACGGGTTGTCGAGGCGCGCTTGGCGCACCGCTTGATCCGTATCCAAAATCGGAGCCGGAGTCCCCAACGATGCACCAGCGCACGCAGCGCTCACGAAAACAACACCGAGAGCGGGGAGAAGCGCGTGTAACCTCATGGAGCTAACGCGTGCCCCCGATCACTCGAACCCACCTGTGTTCCTCTGAACCCATCGGTCTTCTTTCCGAAAGTGTAGATAGATCGCAGTGAAGACTCACTGCTATGCCAAGAGAAACCATCTTCCCTGGGTAATACACCCAGTTTACTTTCCGATCCCCATGTCTAAGAAACCCATCCATTTCGCGAGCGACGTTCACCTCGGGGCCGTGCCTCCCAGAACCGAGCGAGCGTTCATACGCTGGTTAGCCTATACCGCCGATCACGCGTCCGAATTGGTCCTCAACGGAGACCTCTTCGACTTCTGGTTCGAGTACGGCTCGGTCATTCCAGGTGGACAGGCGCGAGCCCTTGGGGCTCTGGCCGACCTCGTCGATAGCGGCCTTCCCGTGACCCTCATGGGGGGAAACCATGACTGGTGGGGCGGCAGGTTCCTCAGCGACGACATCGGCCTGACCCTCGAGCCGAATCCGGTCGTCCGCAATCTCGCGGGACTGCGGACGTTCGTCGCCCATGGGGACGGCCTGGGCAGGGCCGACCTCCCGTACCGAATCCTGAAGGCGGGGCTTAGGAGCCGAGGCGCGCGCTGGCTCTTTCGTTGGCTCCATCCGGATATAGGCGCAGCTCTGGCCTCCCGCATCTCTCGAACGAAATCTCGCCTTACGGGTCCCTCCACGGCAGAAGAGGCTCGCTCGAAGGTGCTGTATGATTGGGCGGTCGAAAGGTTGGCGGCCGAGGAGGACCTCGACTTGATCGTTCTGGGTCACGCCCACATACCGCTTCTCCACGAGGCAGAGCCGGGCCGCTTTTATATAAATCTGGGAGATTGGATCTACCACCGTAGCTTCTTGGTGCTCACTGAGGGAGAACGCCCCTCCCTCCAGACGTGGGAAACGTGACGGTGCTGAGCTTTTCTAAAACACCAGGCTGAATCCAACCTCGAAGCCCTTGTCAGAAAGCGGGCGGATGGCGACTTCCAACGGCTCTGGGAAGTCCGCCAAATGCGCCGCCACGAATGCGTCGGCCCCACCAAGGAGTAAGAAGAACACACCGAAGGAAAGCCAATCCTCTCTCTGCTGCCGCCGGAGCTCTTTCAGCTCAAGCGCGCTCACCACCCCCGGATCGGCATTGATCGCCGAGGCGAGATCGGCGGGATCGACCAACGGGTCCGCGCTCAGCCGCTCTCGGGATTCGAGGCGTCGCATAGCGAGGATGTCGTTCGCGCTTCCGAGCGTCTTCGAAGTCTTGAGGATCATCCAGACACCGACGGATTCGACGGTGAAGTAAAACGCGCCGCGCCCCGGTGACCCAGAAACCGCTTGACCCCAACCCGGAATCATCATCGATCTCACGAAAGCACCCCCAGGAGAGTTCCGCCTGGGGCTCTCGGGTCCATCTACGGCCTCAGTGGAATCCTGGGAAGGGCCGGCCGCCGGCTGCTGGGCTTGGAGTGGCGATGCGCTAAAGGCTGCAATGAGCGAGACAAAAAGGACGAGCACTTCAGCCAGATGGCGGACGGGCCGTTCGGGACGATGGCGGGAGCGTGTGGGAATCGAACCCACCAACCCGGGGTTTAGCCGGGCGAGCTGGTTTTGAAGACCAGTGAGGCCACCAGACCTCCTCCGCCCCCGTCTAGCTGTAATTCCATTGGTTGGCATGGGCACACTGTAGGTAGACCACTCCGGCGTGTCTACTTGTTCCCAATGGATATCGGATCTCAGCCCGAAGCCCCGAAAGCCTTCAGGTCGCTGCCCGACGGTTCCTGGAACGCCCGGAGCCCGAACTCCGGGAGGCTCGCGATGAGGTGGTCGAAGATGTCGGCATGCAGCGCCTCGTAGTTGGTCCAGTTCGTATCGTTGGAGAAGCAGTAGATCTCAAGAGGCAGGCCCTGAGCCCCAGGCTGGAGCTGCCGCACGAGGAGCGTCATCCCTTGGTGGATCTTCGGATGACCGCTCAGATAGTGCCTCACGTACGCGCGGAAGGTTCCCACATTCGTGAGGCGTCGCCGGTCGGGGATGACGTCGTCGCCCGCTACTTTCCGCGCGTTGGCGACCTCCAGATCCTTCCTCTTGGCCTGCAAGTAGTCGTGCAGAAACTCGAAACGCGAGAACCGGGCTACCTCCTCGTCCGACAGGAAATGGATTGAGTTCATGTCCAGATGGATCGCGCGCTTCATGCGCCGGCCGCCCGACTCGCTCATGCCCCGCCAGTTCTTAAACGATTCGGAGATGAACTTGTGGGTGGGGATCGCGGAGATGGTCTTGTCCCAGTTCTGGATCTTCACGGTGTGTAGGGCGATGTCGATGACGTCGCCGTCGGTATTGGCTTGTGGCATCTCCACCCAGTCGCCGATGCGGATCATGTCGTTGGACATGATCTGAACGCTGGCCACGAGTGAGAGGATCGTGTCCCGGAAGACTAGCATGAGGACAGCCGTCAGCGCGCCGAGGCCCGACAAGAAGACCACGGGCGAGCGATCCGCAAGGATCGAGATGACCACGATGCCCGCGGCCACGTACAGAAAGAGGCTAATGACTTGGAGGTAGCCCTTGATGGGGCGGTTTCCCGACTCCGCGTAGGTTTCAGCGTAGATGTCATTCAGGGCGTTCAGGAGGCCCCCGATAGCCATAGTGAGCGCCACCACCATCCATGCCAACGAGATGCGGCGTACAAGCGTCGCCCCGGCGAGCATGAGAGCCTCCCGACTCGTCGATTGAAGGTCCGCGACTGGGACGTCAGCCAGGGTGTCGGGACCGACGCCCAGCGCCCATGCGATACCCGCATATGTCACGAGCGCCGGGGCGACGTTGGCAAGCCGGTGGAACACCCGTCGCTCGCTGATACGATCATCCCACGTGGACCGGGTCCTGCTGGCCAGACGGTGAACCAGCCCCAGGAATACTCGGCGAGTCACGACGTTTGCGGCCCACGCCAGGATGATGAGGGCGACGAGTCCGCCCGCAGCCCGCAGCCAGTCGTTTGCGACTATGTCCGACAGGAAGTCCTGCATGGTGTTACCCTCTCAGCTTAAGCGGGGGCGGACCCGCCCGGCATCATTACCGTCCGGATCGGGAACGGGATTTCAATACCTTCGTCGGCGAACCGCCGATGCAACCGCTTGATGAACTCGTGTCGCACGGGCCCCTGGCTTTCGAACTCACGCACCATCATCCGTACATCGAAGTTGATGCTCGAGTCGGCAAATGTATGGTAGCGGACGATTGGGTCCTTCCCCACCACGCCGCCGTCCACCTCGGCGAGTACCTGCTTGGCCACCTCCAGGGCGACTGCCTCCACGTGATCCAGGTCGCTGTCGTAGCTCACCCCGACCTCAAGGGTCACCCACAGCGTGGTCCTGGGCATGGAAAAGTTCTTCACGATGGAGGACGCAAGCGTCGCGTTGGGCACGGTGACGAGGTTGCCGTCTGGGAAGGTTTGGATCGTCGTGTTCCGGGCCTTTACGTCGGTCACCCACCCCTCTTCTCCTGAAGACAGCTGGATGTAGTCCCGCTGACGTACCTGCCTGGACAGGATGATTTGTACACCAGCGAAAAGGTTGCCCAGCGTGTCCTGCAGGGCGAGCGCGACCGCGATTCCCCCGATTCCCAAGGCGGTGATCAGCGCCGTGATGTCGATGCCGAGGTTTTGAAGGATGATAAAGAGCCCCAGGGTGGCGACGGCCATCCGGGCGAGGTTGACGACCAGCGTCGGCGACTTGATCGCACCGCCCGCACGGTCCGACAGCATCTCGACCCCCCCACCCACCGCCCGCATCACAGCGATCACCGAGGATCCGAGCACGAGAACCATGAGAACGCTTTGGACCGTGTTCATCAGGATCGGGTCCACAGTGCCGACGTTGAGCGCGAGGTAGACGCCACCCGCACCCAACCACATGGTCGCCACACCACGGATTGATCCGACGAGCAAGTCGTCCCACTTGAAGCGGCTTCGCTCGGCGAGCTTGTGTGCCCGCCGGATGACGACGAACTCTAGCACGATGCCAAAGACAAGGCCGCCTAGTACGAAGCCTACGCGCTGAACCCAAAGATTCTGGAGGAATTCGGTCATCCTGGTTTATCCGCCGAAGCGTGCGATGGCATCGATTTCAACCCCAACACTCTTCGGCAACGCACCGGCCTGCACCGTCGCCCGGGCCGGACAATGATCCCGAAAATGCTTGGCATACACCTCGTTCATCTCTCCGAAGGTCCCCATGTCGGCAAGGTACACCGTCGTTTTCACGACCTGATTCAGTGAACTCGCGGCCTCACGAAGAACGGCGGAGAGGTTTCTCATGACGCGATCGGTTTGCTCTGCGACACCACCGTCAATGACCTCCCCGGTGGCCGGGTCGATGGGAATTTGGCCGGAGGCGAAGACCCACTCCCCCGCAACCACGGCCTGGGAGTACGGGCCGAGAGCCTCGGGGGCCTCAGGCGTATGAATTAACTTCAAGTTGTTCATGCGATAATCGTCCTTAACTATAACGTAATATGGTAGTTACCCGTGTACGGACAAAGTCACACTGGGCACCGAGGGCAACGATGTTGGCCGCCACATTGGCGGCACCGCCCACACCGGCCCATCCCTTCTCGACTTGAATGGCAGGTACGGGAGATTCCGGTGAGATCCTCGTCACCGAGCCAGAGACGTAGCGATCAAGCATGACGTCCCCGACGACGAGCACCCGCGCACGCCCAGACCGCGCCAGAATGCCTCTGATGCAGCCAGCGCGTGCTATTGGAGGGTCTGTTCGAGGGCTTCGAGAAATGCAGGGTCTCCTTCCGCAATCGGACCTAGTCGGGTAAAGCGGACCACCCCGTCTCCGTCGATGAGGAAGGACGCGGGGTATCCGATGGGCAAGAAGGCATCCGTACTCACCATGGCGGGATCGTGCAGAATATCGTACGTAACCTCCATCTCTTCGAGAAACTCATCCACCAAGTCGAGGGCGGAAGGAGCGTCGACGGAAACCCCCACGATCATGAGCCCCCGATCCCGGTTCTCTTCATAGACGGACTGAAGATAGGGCGTCTCTTGGCGGCACGGTGCACACCACGTCGCCCATAAATTCACGAGGATGGTCTGCCCGAGGTAGTCGGCGAGAGCAACCATACGCCCGTCTTCCAGCGACACCGCTTGGAACTCGGGTGCGGCGTCCCCCACCTGCGGCGGCTGTAGGTCGCCGGGCGCGCACGCCGAAATCGACACTAATAGGGCGAATGTGCTCCGCGACGTTCGGGTCATTGTACAGCCTCGCTTGTTCTCACCACTCTCACGCGACGGAGATTTCCGGTTTGAGTCAACGCGAAAACGACTCGGCCCATGCCGTCCAAGATCATTCGAGGGAACCCGCTGTCCCCCCCCGCAGATGTCGTCGTCACAACAGCTTCTCCTCCGATTCGCCCATCCGGCCATACTTCACGCACCAGTATCTCGCCCGAACGAGGACGCCGCTCCAGCCACATGACCAGAGCGGAGCCATTCTCGAGCCACAGCACATCCACTCGCCCCAGGGGCCTTCCCTCGTCGAAGCGGATCGGCCCACCGAAGCTTACACCCCCGTCGGCCGAAAAGGCCACCTGGGCCTTGGGTTCATCCCCGACACCAGTAAACCACACGACCGCAAGCTCGTTCCCCCGAGCCGCCACGGCGGGACCGTTCACCGGGCAGGCCGGGATCACCCAGCCATCTCGGTGGACCGGTGTACCCTCCGTCCACTGCCCATTGATCAAGCGGGTCAAATATATGTCTCGCACTTCCTCAGCGGACCGATCCCGGTACACGACCACGGGACCGGTGGCCGAGACGGCCACGTCGGTTTGGCAGCAGTCACAAACGCGCTCGTCGAGGAGTAATTCCGGACCGGGGACTCCACGTTGGTCGAGTGACCGGTATCGCAAACCCATCGCCCCCGGGACGCCTTTCGCCCCGTCCGTGTCGACGGAGTTTCGTGCGTCCAGCCAGACTAGGCCGATTCCCCCGTCGTCCAGGGGAAACTTCGACACGAACCCATGCTCCGTGCGGGTCTCATCCGTATGAGGCGTCCAAGGCTCAGTCCAGGTTCGACCCCCATCCATCGACCGGGCGACCCGAACACCATAGTCGTACCCCGCGGTCGGACCGCGAAGCAGCCAGTGAGCGATCAGCAAATCCGGCTTCAAGATATCGACCGAAGCAAAATCGGCCCAATTGACGAAAAATTCCCTCTCCGCCGTCGAGCGTGCAACGGTCTGGGCTGGAGCCCATCCCGCCTCATCGAGTGTGGCCATTTTAACGGACCACATATTTTCAGCATCACGCTCTTGCCAACTCAATACGACTTTGTCCCCGAGGGTGGACAATTTAGGCCACAGACTGCCCTCTCCAAGGGGCGGATCGAGTGCTTCGATCTCGCCCAGAGTGATCCCACGTGGAACCATATCGTTGCACGCCACCGCACTCAGACATGCCGCGAATACCGCTACCCGAAAGGATATCATGGTTCCCTCGTGTGCAGACAAAGAAGAAGACGCCGAGCCCACGAATTCCAGGAAGGAATCTTGCACCTGCCAGTGCATGGCGTAAAGAGCCACGGTTGGAACTCGTGGGCCCGATCTAGGGGTTTCTTTGGGGCAACTCGACAACCGGGGGACCGTCGCCCCGGTGCGGGGTACTCTCCGCAGGAGATGGTTCGACAGACACGACGATTGGTTCACCTGCAGATCAGGCGGTATCTTGCGTGGACGTGCAGGCAACGGCAAACAGAGGAGTCCTAATGATTTCTGATATCCGTATGAATTCGCGGGCCTGGGAGTCGAAGCACGGCTCCCTTGTTACGCTCCCCGGATTGAAGCATGGCTTCCTCGCGGCACTCCTTTTGGCGTTGTCCCTGGCCGCCATCCCGACCTCGGCATCCGCCCAGTACTTCGGGCGAAACAAGGTCCAGTATGAGACTTTCGACTTCAGAATTCTCAAGACCCCTCACTACGACATCCACTTCTATCCGGAAGAGGCCGACGCGGTCGAGGACGCCGCGCGCATGGGCGAGCGGTGGTACGAGCGGTTCGCACGCCTGTTCCAGCATGAATTCGAACAGCCCAAGCCGATCATTCTTTATGCGGACCACCCCGATTTTCAGCAGACGAATACTCTCTCCGGGCAGCTGAGCGAAGGCACCGGAGGCGTTACGGAGTCGCTCAAAAATCGCGTGATCATGCCTCTGACGGGGTCATATCCGGATACGGACCACGTCCTGGGGCATGAGCTCGTACACGCATTTCAATACAACCTGGCGGAGGCACGCGCGGGTGCCGGCATTCGCGGTATGTCCCTCCTTCCGCTCTGGTTCGTCGAGGGAATGGCGGAGTATTTATCGGTCGGACGAGAGGACCCACTCACGGCCATGTGGCTTCGAGACGCCATTCGTAGGGAGGACCTGCCCACCATCCAGCAAATGACCACGGCGACTCGGTTCTTCCCGTACCGTTTCGGGGAGGCACTGTGGGCCTATGTCGGCGGCCGTTATGGTGATGATCGGATTATCGACATCTACCGAAGGGCGCTTCGAGTCGGGGTGGAACCCGCTCTGGCCCAGGTACTGGGAACCAATTCGGATAGTCTCTCGGTGGCCTGGAAAGCTGCGGTCGAAGCGGAGTACCTGCCTCTCATGGCCGGTAGACAAGCTCCGGAGGAGTCCGGAGCCCTGCTCCTGGCTCCATCCACTGGGGCCGGACGGCAGAACGTTTCTCCTTCAGTGAGTCCGGACGGAAGCCTCGTCGCGTTCCTGTCAGAGAAGGACCTCTTTGGAATCGACCTCTTCGTGGCCGATGCGCGGACCGGTGAAATCCAGAGAAAGCTGGTCAGCGCCAACGCCGACCCTCATTTCGATGCGTTGCGGTTCATCGACTCAGCGGGAGACTGGTCGCCCGACGGAAGCAAGTTCGTGTTCGCCGTGTTCGCCGACGGAGACAATGAGTTGGCGATCGTGGATGTCGAGAGTGGCGCCATTGAACAGAAAATCAAACTGGACGGCATCGGGGCAATCACTAGTCCGGCCTGGTCTCCTGACGGCCAATTTATCGCCTTTTCGGGACTCAATGGGGGCGTGAGCGATATCTATACTTGGGATGTCGACACAGGTGCGCTCAGACAGCTCACGGATGACAAGTACGCCGACCTCCAACCCACGTGGTCGCCGGACGGATCTACGATCGCCTTCGTTTCCGATCGGGGAGCAACCACGGACTTCGAGGCCCTCACGTACAGCAAGCCACAAATCGCGTTTCTGGATGTGGCGTCCAACCGGGTAACCACGCTCGGTGTGTTCGGCGACGTCAAGCACATCAACCCGCAATACGCGCCGGACGGGCGAAGCTTGTACTTCGTGTCGGACCAGGACGGCTTCAGCGATATCTATCAGTACGCGTTCGAATCACGCGACATCCGCCGCATCACCATGCTGCAGACCGCCGTAAGCGGGATCACCGCGATGTCTCCGACGCTATCCGTGGCCCGAGATGCCGGAACGATCCTCTTCACCGTGTTCGACGAATTCGAATTCCACGTATACAGCTTGCAGGCCGGCGAGGCCGATGCGGGCGGCGAAGCGGTCGCCGCGTCCTCCTCGCCGAAGCCGGGCCGCCTCCTGCCGCCGGCGGCACCGTCGCGCTCGAGCCGGATCGCCGGGTACCTCGCCGATCCTATCGTAGGACTCGCGCCTACTGGAACCTATCTCGCCGAGAATGCGGTCGAGTACGATTCGTCTCTCTCCCTCGACTACGTCGGACAACCCAGTATCGGAGTAGGCACGGACCGCTTCGGGCAGTATGCCTCCGGCGGCGCGTCGGCATTCTTCAGTGACATGCTCGGTAATCGCACACTAGGCATGATGATTCAGGCCCAGGGGTCGGTAAAGGACGTCGGCGGGCAGGCCTTTTACGTAAACCAAGCGAAACGACTCAATTGGGGCGTCAGCGGTGGCCGCACCCCCTACCTTCAGGGCTATTCATATTACGGGTTCAACGGCGATGGCTCCCAGAGCGTCACTCAGATACTCCAGCGGATTTATGTAAGCCAGGCCAACTATATGGCGGCCTATCCGTTTTCCACGACACGCCGTCTGGAAGGCAACATCGGGGTCCAGCGCTACTCGTACGACCTTGAGGAGCATGTATACACGTACGATTTCTACGGTCTCAGTGGCTTCGGGCGCAATTCCCTCAATTCCGATGCTGATTGTCTGAGGGTCATTCTTAGACCGTGCCAGGATGCCATCAATCTCGCCTCAGCTTCCGTCGCACTCGTCGGGGACAACTCGAATACCGGTTTAACCTCCCCAGTATCAGGCGGACGGTATCGGTTGGAGGTCGGGCAGTCCGTCGGTACAAAGAACTTCACGTCCGTCGTCGCGGATATCCGGCGTTATATCAGCCCCACCAGAAACATCACGTTCGCGGCCCGAGCGCTTCATTTCGGGCGGTACGGAAAGAATCTGGATCCAGACCGGGTTACAGCGTCCATTCAACCCTACTTCCTGGGGTATGAGACGTTCATCCGTGGGTACTCGTACGAAAGCTTCACCGGCCAGTCGGGAGCGGACGAATGTGCGACCTCCGGCCTAGAGCCGGGTGCTGTGGTAGGCCAGTGCCCCGGATTCGACCGACTGTTCGGTCACCGCCTCGGTGTGGTGAACCTCGAGTTTCGCGTGCCGTTACTCGGAACGCCGCGTTTCGGGCTCATCAGCTTCCCTTACCTGCCGACGGAGATCTTCGGCTTTGCGGACGCGGGCGTCGCCTTCAACGATTTCAGCGACGTCAGATTCAATTTCGTGCGGTCGGGTGGCCAGCGCGTGCCGGTGTTCTCGATGGGCGGCGGGGCGCGCTTCAACATCTTTGGATTCCTGATCCTAGAAGCCTACTGGGCACATCCATTCCAGCGGCCGGAGAAGGGATCGCACTGGGGATTCGTGCTGTCTCCGGGATGGTAGTAGGACACGCCTATAATGGTTAGACGACTCGGCACGCTGGGTGGCTCCCGAACTTCGTGGGACGCGACACTAGAAGATCGAGATATTGATGTAGCGCCCCGGGTTCTCCCGAACGTCGTCCATGAATAGGCGTGCGCTCTCGACGGCGGCCGTCAGGCTCGTATAGAGCGAATCGTCGACGAAGAGTTGGCCGAGCGTACCCTCGCCGCTTTCGATGCGTGCAAGGATCGTTTCAAGGGATGCCATGGTCCCCTCAATGCTCTCTGACGTCGCGGTGAGGCGGTCCATGAGGGAGTCGGCTTTGGCCACCGTACTCCCCAAGTCATCGCGTAGCTCCGGCCCGGTCACTTCCGCGAGACCATCTACGGCCCGGTTGAATGACTCTATCAACTCCCCCAAGCCTTCGGTCTCGGACTCCAGTAGATCGGAAAGTTCACCCACGAGCGTGTTGAGACCCTCGGCACTCCCGCCGATGGCGTCCAAATTCTCCGGTGACAGAAGCTCGGCCATTCGGTCGAGGACGATCTGCCCCTTCTCGCCCAGAGACTCGGTATCGTCCAGCAACCCCTTCACGGCTGTGCCCGGCAGGTTGCCCCCTCGGCCGATCGTGCCCGGCCCGGAACCTGGCAGGATTTCCACAGTCCTGGGAGCCATCAGTCCCGGCTGCACAAGTTGAGTGGTCGAACCGTCGGGGATGGGCCACTGCCCGTCCACCTCGAGGACGATGATTACGTTGTCCCCCTGCCCCCTCAGCTCGAAGCCGTTAACCCTTCCGATGGTTACTCCACGCATCTGGACGGGGTCACCGGAGCGAAGTCCCATCGCGTTATCGACCGTCGTCGTGACCGTGTACCGGCCCCGGAACATCGCGGGGTCGGTGAGGAGAAAGAGCAGATAGAGAGTGGCGATCAAACCGGCGATCGCAAACGCTCCGATGCGGATTTGCCGCTTCCCGGGCTGCTCAGGAACCAGTTCCTCCACCTGCCCGGCTGAAGAGCCTTGAGTCTCGCTTACCGTCAATGGATACTCCTATTCCCTGAAATGGCGCTCAACTGATTTCCAAGGTGTCGAGTGCGTCTTGGGCCGCTGCACGGTCCCCGAATGCGGTCACCACAGGATCGCTGCTCATCCGAAACTCCTCCGGCGATCCGCAAAAACGGAGGCGACCCCCCTCAAGCATCGCGACCCGATCACACATATCGAGACCGCCTTCGATATCGTGTGTAACCAAGAGAGACGTCACCTTCAATTCGTCCGACAGCTGTTTGATGAGTCGTTCGATCGCAGCCGTGTTCACCGGATCGAGCCCGGTAATCGGCTCGTCCCACAGCAAGATCTCCGGATGTCCGGCGACGGCCCTTGCGATACCCACACGCTTCTTCATCCCACCCGATAATTCTGATGGAAGCATGCCGAGCACCTGTTGCGGTTCTAGGTTGACGAGCTCCAACACCTCCCACGCGCGGTGTGCCACCTCCTTCTGGCTCATCCCCTTCAGAATCGTTTCCGGAATCCCGATTTCGACATTTTCGTAGACGTTGAGCGAGTCGAACAGCGCGGCGTATTGAAAAACGTATCCAACCTTTCGCCGGATTCGCTCGAGCACATCCCGTCCTCCGAAGTAGACCGATTCGCCCGCGACAGTCACGTCTCCCCGATCCGGTGTGACGAGAGCAATCGTCGTTTTGAGGAGCACACTCTTGCCGGTACCAGAGGGGCCGAACAAGGCGAACATCTCCCCCCGCTCCACCGACAGTGTCACACCCGAGAGGACCGGCGCGTCGAACGCCTTGTACACGTTCCGATATTCGATAACCGCCCCGGACCCGTTTCCGGAAACAGACATGTGCGGCCTAGTTGAGGAAAAGAGGTGGGAACAAGGCGTCGAGGACGAGAATGGTCAGTGTCATGAATACCACCGAGTGTGTCGTCGTTCTTCCGACCCCCTCGGCACCACCCTCGGTTCGGAGGCCCATATGGACGGCGATGACCGGTATCGCCGCTCCAAACACGAGGGCTTTCATGAGTGAATAAAACATGTCGTAGCTATGCCAGAATAAGCGAGCACCATAGAAAAAGGTTTCGGAGCCGAGTCCAAGGGTCCACTGGGCGGAAATCATCCCCGTGGTGATGCCGACGAGGTTGGCAAGGGACACCAGCAGGGGCATTGAGACGATCATCGCCAGTACTCGAGGGGTCGCGAGAACTTCGATCGGATCCCGACCTACCGATTCAAGCGCATCCACCTGTTCGGACACTTTCATCGTACCGAGCTCAGCGGTGATCCGGGCGCCGACCCTGCCGATCATCACAATCGCTGTGAGGACCGGCCCCATCTCCAGAATGACGCTCTCGACAACAACAGATCCCATGACATAGAGCGGGATTTGACTCTGCATCTGGTAACCACCTTGCTGGCTCGTCACGACGCCGATGAGCGCCGCCGCGATCAAGACAATCATTATGCTTTGGATACCGATGATGTGGAGCTGTCGGAGGATATCTCGGCGAGTCACCCGAAGGCGCACGCATGCGACCCCCATGTGCCACACCAGAAGAGCAATCTGTCCGGCGTGTTCGGCAACCAAGCTGAACCAGCGCCCGACGGCGGCGAAAGCCCGGTTCGCGAGATCTGACGGGCCCAAGGCCGATAAGGATTGGCGGCTCACGTGCTCCGATCGTCAAAAAAGAGGCGATATCTGCAAAAAGCGGGGCGCCGAAGCTTCGACCTTTCTTCGTCCAAAATCAAGGAGTTTCGGCTCCCTATTCTACGTTTTGCAAGTCTCGAGCCACTCGCGATCCGACCCTCCACGCGTTGTGCTCGTCACCGTCTCCTCCTTCATTAAGAGCGCGACAGCGCGTGACGCCCGTGATTGCCATACCCTAGAGGCGTGGACCACCATTGCGTAGAGGGAAGGAACCATGACAGCGATCAAGAAGCTGGACCGGACCAGCCGCCTAGCATTTATTCTTACGATTCTCGTCGCCGGAGCTTCCTGCTCGGCGGACGCACCACCCGCAGAATCCGACGATGACCTGCCCGCGGCGATCCTCGGCATGGCTGGGCCATTGCGCGGCCAATCCGTCACCTACCTCGCCAGCGATGAGGCTACGGTCGGATACTTGGCCGTCCCCGAGGGCGCGGGCCCCTTCCCCTCCTTGATCTTGATTCATGAATGGAATGGCCTGGTAGACCGAGTCCGCGAAGTGGCCGACGCTATGGCCGCCGAAGGTTACGTCACCCTGGCCGCCGATCTCTACTCGGGACGGACCGGGTCCACTCCCGCAGAGAACGAGGCCTTGATGACACAGCACTTGGAGAGCCCCAATAAGCTGATCGCCAATCTCGATGCCGCTGCACGATTCCTGCGGGAGCGGGACGATGTTACCGGGCGTGTCGGAACCCTGGGATGGTGCTTCGGAGGTGGCGTGGCGCTCAGTTATGCCCTCGGTGGTGAGGCGCACGATGCAACGGCCATCTTCTACGGAAGTCTCGTCACCGATCCGGCGATCCTCGCCTCGATCAATCACGAGGTGTACGGGAGTTTCGCCGAGATGGACACCGGCATTCCGCCCGAAACCGTGAACGAGTTCGTTTCAGCGCTTCGGGCCGCCGGAGTCGAGAACGACGTCCACATTTACGACGAGGTGAACCACGGATTTTGGCTCCGTATCGACGGAGACCCGGAACTCCGGACCGAGCCTGGGCTCGACGCCTGGCAGCGACTGAAGGGCTACCTCACACGGACCCTCAGCGACTGACCTCCGCGCCGACCCGCTCGCGCCGGAGCGGCAGAAGGGGCACGGAATCGCCGGGAGCGACCCTCCAGTCCTCGTACCGCTGGTAGCTCTGTAGGTAGCCGCCAGCAGGGATCTCGCGCCAAACGACCGCCTCGGCGGGAAGGAGATGGCTCAGCACCGCGCGGGACAGGATAGGCGTGAAGAAGGCACGCCCTCCCGCGTGCTCCACAGGCTCGGGGGTCTGGAAGAGCCAATCGACAGCGGCGAAGGTCGTATCTCGCGCTATCGTGATCGTGCCTTTGATGGAAGGCTTGTCCGTGTCCTTGGGGCAGTACGCGAGCAACCAGCCGTCCGGGCTCTCGTCGTCGATGACGAAGCGATGGCGCTCACCGAAGACATCGTCGGCGAAGTGGGGAGCGAAGTCAGCTTCGAGGGGCGGATACACCCACGAGTCGTAAGGCGCCGCCCCGTCCATACGCCGAATCGAGAACGCGTATCCGTCCCTATCGATGCGTCGCGTCCAATTGAAGCGCAGCAAGGACGACGATCCCCTCTGGCTCAAGTTGAGCGAAGGAAGCTTCAGCGCCCCTAGCTCGGTTAGGGGAACGATGGTGTCTGCCTCGGCCAGGTAGGTCGCGACGCCGAGCGTATCCATCAGCCCGTCATAGCGGAATCGGGCGTACTGCCAAAGTGCCCTTCCCCGTGCGTCCTCCCTGCCCGTCTCGCAGGTCGCTTCTTCCATCGTCACGACGAGGCCCTCGACCGCCAAGGGGGCCTCAACCAACCCGATCTCGTACGTACCTAACCCGCCCTCGACCGTCACTTCCATCACGTCGAACCCGAGGGCACTGACACGGAGCATGACGGCATTGAAGGTGATCGCCGAAGGAAAAGAGAACTCCCCCGAGTCGTCAGTCAGCGTGGCCCCGGCTCGCCGGTCCACAGTCCAGACTTCCACAGAGGCGCTCGCGACGGGAAGCCCGCCGGCTCTGGTGACCACGCCCCGGATTTGGGCCAAGGCGGAACTGGCGAAGAAGCATTGGGCCGCAAACGCGAGCGCGACTCCTCTTCGACCTGCTGCCCGCACTACAAACGTGTCAACCAGAAACGTGTTAACCAACTGAACTCCTCAACCGGTGCCATGGACTCGTTTCGAACGCTCGGTACCGTCCTGGTCACGAATGCTCGTGGAACGTTTCCTCACTTAATAGCGGCTTGCCCTCCGGCAGGTTCCGCCGAGGAGAGAGATGGGAACGGAAGATTTCCGTGCAGTTCGCGAACCTAGTGTCCTGTCCCAATCAGAAAATCGGGTCGTTGTCTGCCGACCCGTAGAAGATCCCGTTGAAAAGAAGCGGGAAAGCCGCATGAGACTGGGATCGGAATGTGATCCTGGGCGTAAAGAGGAAGAGCTTTCCTTCGCCTAATTCCGCCTCGATCAGAGCCGTTCCACCCTGCATGCGTTCCTGACCCCACGCCCAACCGCTCCGAAGCGGTCGGTCGGTATCGAACCAGCCGAGCCGCTTTACACCCAAGGACTCGGCCCCGGGGCCGAGAGCGAAGAGCGGGCTGTGGCTGATCATCACGTCGAGGCGATCCTCCAATCCATGTGTCAGCGGACTGCCAGACTCGATCTTGAGCGAGTGGACCGATCCGGGCGTGTAATATTGGTCGCCGGTGAGGGAACGACCATTGTCCACGAGATGGTCACTCAGCGGAAGTCCTGCGTAAAACCCCAACCAAGACGAAGTCCCCACCGCGATCACGGTCCCTCCGTCTCGAGCGAAGTCGAGGATCTCCGGCACGCCCCGCACCGCCGTGATGGATCCGATCCGGTCACGATATTCCGACGGCACCCGACTCGCGTCGGAGGGAAGGCCATAATCGCGTCCGCCGGTGGGTGAAGGCACCGCCCCATCCTCGAGAATCAGCACGTCGAAGCGACTGCGGAGATCGCCTGCGGCGATCTCCGCAGAAAAGACGATCTCGAAATCGAACCCAAAATCCTCCAAAATTTTGCGTGTCCAGCCGGACGGCATCGACCCTCCATACTGGTCCCAGAGCGCGATCCTCGGGTGGCGAAGCCGAAGCGCCTGCCCCCGCGGGGCCGCCACCGCGTGGAAGTCCACGCCGATTTCCGCGGCGAGCGCCTCCAATGCAGATCGATCCACTTGGTTGGCGGCCACGTAAAACGCCCCCTCCGGTAGATCCACACCCACTGGGGAGTCCAACAGCCAAGCCACTTGCCGTCCGTCCGCGAGAAGCCGGTTCACAGCCAGGAACGCGTTGTTGTTGCGATGATCGAATAGGTACCCGTCTGCGCCCGATCCTGTGACGGATCCGGCCGAGATTTCAGCCAGTCCCTCGATCAGCTCGAACGGGCCCTCGAAACCATCCAGAATCCGGCCGAACTCCACGCCCATCTGAAAAGCCAGGGTCCAGCCCGCATTGTCGTACGGAGCGATGGGCGGTCCCCCCGGATATGCGAAATCGTTGGGATGCTGCTGAGGCTCGAACATATCCATGACGTGGGGACGAAACGCCTGGTCGGTCTTCACGACATAGGACCCCGTCGGATAGCTGTCGCCGCCCACAGAGAAATCCGTGGTCGCCCGGTGCACCTCGACGCCGTTCTTCAGGAGCGTGTTGACGAACTTCGTCGCCGTGGAGAAGTCGGCCTGATCCGAGGGGATGATGAATCCACGGGGGTCGCGGTTCTGCGGAACCTGAAGGAGCCTCCGATAGTCGGCCACCGTGCCCACCCTGCTCGTACCCAATGCGGCGGCCGCCGCTTCCGTTTCGGACGGCAGGACAGTCCACCAGTCCTTGCTCCCCCGCTCGATCGAGTTCATCCCCATTCGCCAGATGTTGAACAGCAGGTGATCCCGGTTTCGGGCGGCGTAGTCCAGGACGGCCCAATTGGCGGTTTGGGAATATTCGACGGACTGCCTGAAGTGCCACTCGCCCGGCTCCACGGGCAGGGGCAGGCTTCCCTGCGGCAGCTGCCGCTCCGGGCGAAACGGGATCTGGACCGGAGTCGGATTGCCGATAGCCTCGGTAAGCAAACCGATCATGTTCTTGAAGTAGGGCGTCGTGCGGAGGCCACCGTTCCACCACGTGGAGTACGAACCCCCGGAACGCATGGTCGTGCCTCCCTTGCCCTCCAACACGAAGCGCCCGTGCATCGCGGCCCCGATCGCGTCGATGCCGGTCAAGATGAGCGCATCTAAGTTGGGGTTGGGCGGATCCCTAAAGGGAGGCGCATACATCACGGTGCCCGAGGGACCAGACTGGTGGTGGTTGTAGACGACCTGGGGAAACCAATCGTGGAACAACACCCGGTTGATGTTGGTCGTCTCGGCCAGAGCAGACATGTAGAAGTCGCGGTTGTTGTCGTGACCCGCGTACTTCTGGTACGCGACTGGGAGGTCTCGCGTACTGCGGCGCAGGGGGTCGGACTCACGCATATACCAGTCGGAAACCAGCTCCATGCCGTCCGGATTGACCTGAACGGCCAACAGGATGACCTCGTCGAGGATGCGCAGGGTTTCCGGGTCGGAACGGCTGACCATACGGTATGCGAGCTCGATGAGTTGCTGCGCGCCCAGGACCTCGGACGCGTGTAAACCACCGTCGATCCAGATGACGGCCTTGCCTTCCTCCGCCAACCGCCGGGCCTCGTTCTCCGATACACCATCGGCCGTGGCCAATCGCGCCGAAATCTCGCGATAGCGCTCGAGGTTGGCCCGGTTCGCGGGCGAAGTGATCACGGCCATGACCTGGGGACGCCCCTCCTCGGTGAGTCCGATGTCCTCCACCGTCATCCGGTCAGACTCTCCAGAGAGCTTCTGGAAGTACTCGTACAGCTCCGTGTAGTTGACGAGCACATAATCGGCACCGATCTCGTGCCCAAACTGTTGCTCGGGGGTGGTTACTTGCTGAGCGGACGCAGCGACGCTCGGTGCCGTAGCGAAGAGCAGGCCAAACGCAAAAGCGGCGGTCAAGCGAACACGCATGAGAATCATCCCCTTAGTATGCCTGTGGGCACATCCGACTAGGAGGCCCAGAGCCAACATGGTCTATGTTGCCTTCATCGGAAACCGCACCTGATCCCAACAACTGGGTTCTGAAAATCGGAAACTGCACCCTGACTCCATCAACGGCCTTCTAGACCCTGGCAAACACCGTTGAACGTGTGTTCCTCCGGGTGGGACCGACCCGCGCTGCTGCGGCCGCGGCCCACCTCATCGAGCACCGCCTCGATGCGGCGTCCACGCCGAGCGCTGTCGCCCGTAGCTTCTGGCCTACTGCGACGTCGTACGGGAGCGATATGGGCTGGCCAAGGACGACGTCGGTGGCAAGCTCGTGTTCCTCGGGGCGGGTGTGATCAACAAGGTGGTATGACACCGTCGGAGTCCACCCCTTGTTTTTTAGGTGCAGACACTCCGATACTCAAAGCATATGGTAACGCTGCTCTGGGTCCTCGGGATCTCTCTCTCCATCTCCTCCCTCTGCTCCGTCCTGGAGGCCGTCCTTCTGTCCGTGACGCACTCGTACGTCGAGGTGTTAAGGGAGGAAGGATCGAAAGCTGGCGAATATCTCCATGCGATGAAGCAGAAGATCGACGAGCCGATCGCTGCGATCCTCACGCTCAACACCATCGCCCACACCGCAGGAGCGGCACTGGGAGGAGCGATCGCCGGCCAGGTGTTTGGGCAGGCGTGGATCGGTGTGTTCACGGGCGTCCTCACGCTCGTGATCCTGGTGTTTTCAGAGATCATCCCGAAGACGATCGGCGCCACATTCTGGAAGCAGCTAGGCAGGCCATCTGCCCACGTGTTGTGGTGGATGGTGATCCTCATGAAGCCCATCCTGATCCCACTTAACCTCTTCAGCCAACTCTTACGTCGCAAGAAGGACTCGACAGTCAGCCGAGCCGAACTCGAGGTCCTCGCTCAGATCGGGTACAGCGAGGGCACTATCGACGAAGACGAGTGGCAGGTCGTGACCAACGTGATCCGCTTGGGTGAAGTGACCGTGGGGGAGGTCATGACACCGCGAACGGATATGGTCGCAATCCCCGCGGACTCGACGGTTGAAGAAGCCATCGAGATCATGCTCGAGGAGGGGCATCTACGGCTCCCCGTGTACGCCGACTCCATCGACAAGGTTACGGGACTGCTGCTGGCCCGAGATCTGTGGCGCGCCCACCGGGATGCTGTCACTGAAATCTCTGAAATCCTGAGGCCCGTACAGTTCCTGCCGACCACCAAGCTCGTGGAGGATCTGATTCCTGAGATGCGAGTCCAAAGAACGAAAATGGCCATCGTTATCGACGAATTCGGGGGCACAGCCGGGCTCGTCACCCTCGAGGACCTCCTCGAAGAAATCGTCGGGGAGATCCAGGACGAGCACGAAGAGGATGAGCCCATAAGCTTCGAGGAGCTGGACGATGGGACCGTGCGAATCTGGGGAGGGGTCGCCGTACGAGAGATCAACGACCGCCTGGGCCTTTTAGTCTCGGAGGAGCACCATGACACCCTTGGCGGTTATGTGTTCGGGGAGTTGAACCGGATCGGGCGGGTCGGCGACGTTGTGGAGCTCGAAAACGCACATCTCCGCATTGCCCAGATGCGGGGCAGACGCGTCGAGTACGTCCATCTGGTTCGTGATGAGCCCTAGATCCAAGAGGCCGCATCAGAAGGAAAAGAGCGGGTGCCGGGGTCCTCCCCCAGCACCCGCTCTTTTTTTCTCTGGCCCATGGACCGTGGCGGGCTCAGCCGGTACCTGTGGGTTCGCCCTCCTCCAGCACCGTCGCTGCGACTCGTTCCCGCCGTTCCTCACCCCAAAACGAAATCGCCAGCATCACAGCGCCGCCGGTAATCGACATGTCGGCCACGTTGAAAATCGGCCAGTCCATGAGCCCCAGATCGATCGGACCGATGAAATCCACAACGCCCCGATTCCAGCGCACACGATCGTAGAGATTTCCCAGAGCACCGGCCACCACCATTGAAATGGAGACCAAGCGGAGCCAATCCCGCCGCTCCGCCTGTCTCAGAAGCACCAGTAGCAGCACGAGCGCCAGGAGCGTGATCGGGATGAAGAACCACCTAGAATCGTCCCCGACGGAGATCCCGAAGGCCGCACCACGGTTGAAGGCGAGCGTGAGCGGTACGAACCCGCCGAGAAGCTCCAACCGATTCCCTCCGTCGAGCGTCGCCAGGGCCCACCGCTTGGTGATGAAATCAAGGACGAATACCGACGGAATGATGGCGGCGAAAACGGTAAGTTTTTCTTTCACTGGGTCGACAATTTCTTAGGTGCGGGAGCATTCTGGAATGATAAATCTAACACGACGGCATTTTTTGCAAGGGATCTGAAGGGTATGGATCGCGTTGGCGTGGGCAAACCGTAGATCGCTGTCGGCCCTCACGGTAATATCCCTGAAAGCAGAAAGCTCTGACCACCTTGAAGGTGGTCAGAGCTTCCTGATGGAGGCGGCGGGAGTCGAACCCGCGTCCGCGAATAGGTCCTACAGAGCCTCTACGTGCATAGCGTCACTCAGTGTTTCGCTCGGGGCGGTGAGCGAGCAACCGGCCCCCAAGCTAGCTACCTGAATATCTCATCTCTGGCCCGGGCAGCACCGACCAGCGACCAGCCCGACTCATCGACGTCTCGTAAACCCGCCTCGGGCAGGCAGATCAGGAAACGGACTACGAACCGAAGTTACGCAGCCAATGCCAGTTCATTGTTGGCAATTAAGGTTTTCCAAGGGGTTTTACGAGGGCCCAGGAACCTCGGCACGCTACTCCATATTCACCAAGCGCGTCGAAGCCGTGACGCCCCCAGTTACCAATAATATACAACTCCCCGGGTCAAGCAGCTTCGTGCGCCCCCGCAAGGTGCCGCGCCAGGTAGGTTTCGAGCAGTACCTCGACCTCCCCGAGAGAAGTGATCTGGAACAGTTGCGTACGCAGTGCCCGCCCACCTGGAAGACCCTTGGTGTACCATCCGAGATGCTTCCTGAAGTCAATCAGCGACTTCTTCGGATTGCCTTCGTAACGGATTCCGTTCCCTGCGTGTTCCAAGCAGATTTCGAAACGCTCCTCGACGCTCGGGTCGGCAGGAATGGGATCTCCGTCCAATGCGGCTCTTGCTTGAGCGAAGACCCAGGGCGATCCATGCGAGGCCCTCGCGATCATTACACCGGCGCACCCGGTCTCGTCCTTCATGCGTCGAGCGTCCATTCCGGTATTCACGTCGCCGTTACCGATTACGGGCACGTCGAGCACCTCAACAAGGGCAGAAATCTCGTCCCACCGGGCTTGCCCGCCGTACATGTCCGTTCGAGTCCGCGCGTGGAGGGTCACCATACGCGACCCGGCATCTCGGCACCGGAGCGCGATGCCGACCGGATCACGCGAGGGTTCATCATAGCCGCTCCGGATCTTAGTGGTCACCGGCAAATGTGTATTCCGTACCACGGACCGGATGATGCGCTCGACCAAGTCCATGTCACGAAGGCAGCCTGATCCGCCGTTCCGCTTCACGATTTTCTTGACCGGGCATCCGAAGTTGATATCGATAAAATCGGGTCCGAAGAGATCCGTGACCAGCGCAGAGGCCTCGCCCATGGTCTTTGGATCCGATCCGAAAATCTGGATTCCAATCGGTCGTTCGTCCTCATCGAAGCGGAGGTGCTCCCGGGTCTGCCGGTTCCCCTGCATGATGCCGTCGGCGCTCACGAACTCGGTAGATACGACGTCGGCACCAAAGCGTCGGCAAAGCCTCCGGAACGGAGCTTCGCTCACACCCGCCTGGGGCGCGAGAAAAAGCGGCGTTCGGCCGCTCGCCATCAATTCGAAGACATCGATTTCCATGTGGGGAAAGGTAGGGTCCGGCTGAACACGGGTGAAGGGGCATCCGCAACGCGGCCCACTGTGCCGCTTCAACAACGTTCTGAGCTTTGACAGTCCCTGGATCGCCGAAGATATTCCACGGTTATCGCTCGTGGATTTCGATTCTACGAAGGGTCGCCCCTTCGAAGGTGCACATAATGAAACTCAGGAAACTATTCACGGCCGATGTCGTGAATCTCAATCTTACAGCGGAGACGAAAGACGAGACGGTCAAGCAGCTCGTCTCTCTTCTCCATCTCGATGAAAAGTCGAAGAGCATCCTCTACAAAACACTCAAACGCCGAGAGAACTTGGGATCGACGGGAATTGGGCGTGGCATCGCAATTCCCCACTGTCGGTCCCTCGTGGTAAGCCGTCTCCAACTCGCCTACGGAAGGAGACCGGGAGGGGTCGCATTCAAGGCCATCGACGACGAGCCGGTATACAATTTCTTTCTCATCGTCGCGCCCCCACTCGAGGTGTCCAATCAATACCTTCCCGTGCTCGGCAAGATCGCCCAGTTTGCAAAGGACGATGACGTACCAGGCCTGCTGGCCGATCTGGAGAGTCCTGAGGATTTTCTGAGGTTGTTGGACGAGAGGGCGAGTTGAGCCCGGCTACTGGCTACTTCGCCACGTACATCCGCACCACATCCGTAGCGCCGTTGACCGTCAGCTGCACGAAGTAGATGCCGGACGCCACCTCACGACCGGACTGATCGAGCCCATCCCAATACGCCTCGTACCGGCCCGGAGTCACGTATTCGAGATCGACGAGGGGAGCTTGTCCGCTTGGATGACTAAGGGCGGTCGGGGTGGCGACGAACTGCTGGAGGACGTTGTAGATGCGAACGGATACAATGGCTGTCCCCCCACTTGAGAACAGGATTTCGTCGAGATCGAAGGGAATCCTGGTCTCGGGGTTGAACGGATTGGGATAGTTCTGCCCAAGTGTAAATCCGCTTTCTCGCTCGCCGGTCGGTCTTGTATCGCCCGGAGGCACCTGGGCCGAAATCCCTGGCGCAAGGCCGAGGAGCACAGAAAGTAGGAAGACGCTCAGTATGCGTCTCATACTATATCCACCTATGCCGTAGCTGTTGGACTAATCGCCCTCCGTGGTGATCTCCACTGGTGCCTCACACGACTACATCCGCAATAACAGGCCACCAAATCGCGGAAAAGATTGTTCTTCTCCAGACCGCACCACACCTAGTTTCTTAAAACTCCGTTCGATCCAATTTGGTTCCCTTTTACCTAATTTGGCTCCCTCTTACCCACGTTTCTCCCATCCGGCCCGCGTGTTGTCAGTCCGGTCTGATCGAAGTGACTCAGGATGGGGATCAGGTGCTTACGGGTCACGGGAAGCACTTCTCGGAAGTCGGCGGGGCCCAGTCCAGTCGCACCGGCAAGCTCGGTTGCGACCCGCTCGGTCGCCGCGAAAAATTCTTCGGAATCCACGAAGAGTTCCTTCTCCAACGCGACCAGATGACCCCGACGCTCCAACAGCTTCAAGAGGGGCCAGAGATCGTCGCGATCCCGTATGGTCTCAGGTAACTCCGAGACCATGGGAGCCGCCAACCCGGCGTTCCGGTAGAGATCAAGGAGTTCGTCCATGACGTCTTGCTGTCGATCGCTTATCACGGGCTCATATCCGGGCCGTGACACCACGCTGTCCTGGACCTCCAGGGACCCGGACGTGACCGCCTCGCTTAAGAGTACGTCGGCGAGTCGCCCTTCATCGTGGGCCGGTACCGTTTGGCGGAGGAGTTCCACCGCGATGCCGGCACGAAGGGGCTCGTCGCGATGGAATGCGTCGACGGCATCATCCATGAGCCTTTGTGACGCCTCGACAATCGACCCGTCAAAAAGCCGACCCCCGGCCTCGCGGGCCCCCTTCTCGACGAGCGCTATCCTAGCCGTACAGCCCTCAGCAGGCGAAAGACCCGTGCGTACCGACACTTGGTCCACGGCAATCCCCCTCCAAGAAGCCAATCGAAGTGCCGCACCGAGAGCCACCTCGACCTCCCCATGGATGATATCAATCAACTCCGAGGCTTCATTGGCCCGCAGCTTCTTCCGTTTTTCCGGGAGAGCCTCGGCGACGACTCCCCCTCCGATCGTGGTCACCGGGGAGTAAGACCGGATTACGAACCGGTCCCTCGTTCGTGCCAAGAGCGGTCGCTCAAGGCGCAGCTGGACCCACCCCTCATCCCCGGGCCGCACCTCGCCTTCCTCCAGCGTGACCACCCGGGCCATCACTTCGGTGGTGCCGAGATGTACCCGGACACGCTGACCATGCTTGACCGTCCACCCCGTCCCTTGAACAACGCGCAGTCGCGCTGTGAGCATTCCAGTCGCCACCCAAGCTACATCGGCTACGAGGACCTGACCGCGCTCTACGGTATCGAGATCGATTTCCCCACCGGTGATCGCCACGGCCGTGCGCTCCCCCGCCCCTGCGTGCTCTACCGAAGCGCTGTGCACCTGCAGACCCCGCACACGCCCCCGGACCCCGGACGGCTGCAGGACCACAGCGTCACCGATCGAGAGGTGTCCGCTCCAGAGGGTTCCGGTGACCACTGTCCCGGTCCCCTTGACTGTAAAGGCTCGATCGATCGGTAGCCGCATGAGGTCCTCGCTCGAACGATTCCCCGCTCCCTCGGCCACCTCGACCAGTTTGTCCTTGAGCACCTCGATCCCGGTGCCCGTCACCGTCGATGTGACCACGAGGGGCGCCTGGCCGTAGGGCGACCCCCGAAGGGCTTCCCGCACCTCCTCCTCGACCAGTGGGAGCCACTCCTCTTCCACGAGATCGGACTTGGTCAAGGCCACGACCATTTTCTCGACGCCGAGCAGGCGGACGATCTCCAGATGCTCCCGGGTTTGCGGCATCATTCCCTCATCGGCCGCCACCACCATCAGGACCAGGTCCATGCCGGTGGCGCCCGCAAGCATGTTGCGGATGAAACCCTCGTGGCCCGGGACGTCTACCACGCCCATCCGAAGGTCCTCACTGGGCGTGAAATCTGCGAATCCGAGCTCGATCGTGATCCCGCGGGCCTTCTCCTCTCGCAGGCGATCGGTATCCACACCGGTCAGCAATTTCACGAGCGCGGTCTTCCCGTGATCGATATGGCCTGCGGTACCTAGGATCAGGCCGTTCTCAGTCACTCGTCAAAGCCCGCCAACGCACCGAAGACCCGGAAGGTCTTGAGGGGTTTCGATCCCGAGATGTGATAGATCACGAAGTCGTGCAGCAGCCGCAGATGGGCCCTGGGCTTCCCGAGGGCTCCGGGTGCCGCCCCTTGGAGTAACGCGGCCAACTGCTGGCGGGCACCCGGACCCACCAGGGGTCCCGAATGATCGAAAGCACAGTCGGAACAGCGCACGCCCCCGGCAGAGAAATCGAAGCGCGACACTTCCTGGGCTCCAAGCGCCTTGCCACAATGGACACATTGGTGGATCTGTGGCCCGTATCCGAGTGCGTTCACGAGCATCCACGCTTCGGCAAGCACGGCTCCGACGATCCCCTCTCGGGGCTCGACTTCGATTCGCCTCAGTGCGCCCGTAAGGCGCTCGAATACCCCGGGGCTCGGGTCGGGCGCCGCGTGTAGAAGCACCATCTCCGCAAGTACCGAAGCACCTGCGAACCGAAGCACGTCCTTACCGAGAGACGCACCCGCTTCCTCGACCGCAAATTCCTTGAACGTCTGGAGGTCACGGGTCGGCCGCATGTACGCCGTGAGTTCGCCTCGGGAGAAGGTGTCCAGGCCGCCCTGCGCGCGCGCTCCACCCCGACGGACGCCCTTGGCCATGACGCTGACGAGCCCCACGTCCCTGGTATAGAGTTTGAGAACTCGACTTGTTTCACTGTAATCGAAGGACCTGAGTAGAACCGCCGGAGTGCTCACGACCGACATTGCCCGTTAGTCGCTGTTCCGGAGAAGAGACAGAAGTGCTGCACGCCGCTCGAGGAGCTCCGATCGGGTGTCGGAATCCGCCGTTTCAGCAAGCGCATCGTCGACCCGGGCCGCCTCCAGAATCAGCGCTTCACGGCCCAAGCCCAGACCGGCCCCAGCCGGCACAGCTATGCGCGGCCGCGCATAAGCCAGCCCTCCCCCCGTGAGCAACAACATTGCCGTCAGTACGGCGAACCATTCGAGCGGAGGGGCGCCTCCCTCCTCCGTCTCGACTATGGCCAGGTTCGAGTCCACCAGTTCGGCTCCTCCATAACGGCGATAGGTGGATTCCGGCCCGAGAGCCACGACGTCCACGGGTGCCAATCCTTCGATCCGAAGCGGCGGGGCGGGCTCCTTGATCAGGACTTCGAACATCTCCGTACTCCCTGGAGCGGGAATCGTCGCCCCGAGGTCCTCGAGTCGGTACCGGATCATGAGTAGTCGGTCGCCCGGAGGAAGCGGAGCGCTGACGAAGACTCGTCCCCCTTCGAACGTAACCGCGTCCGGCGGCATGTCGCCCTCACCCAGTTCCGCCCGGGTAGCGCCGGCGGGGAGAGGATAACTCCATACCACACCGTCATCCTGCGCCACGAGGGTTCGGGTGCCCCGATTATCGAGAGCGAAAAGGTCGGTGACGACCCACTCCTCACCGGCAAACTCGATGAACATGGTGCGCACCTCCAGCGGTAGAGACACGCCCTCCGGTGGCACTTCCTCCGTCTGGAATACGTGAATCACGTACGCGCTGTCGAGCTGTTCCAGCGCCGTGATCCCGGTCCCGAAGTACAGGACCCCCTCATAGTCGACCGACGTGAAATAGATGTTGCCTTGGGCGTTGGCGTCCGCCAGGCCCGGAAGCAGAAATCGGAACTCACCCCCGGCCCCTACAGTGGTCTCATCCACCTCTCCTCCCGCACCGTCCGGGCCCACCCGGTGGAGAACGACCGTGCCTGCATCGAGGGTCGAATCACCCTCGAGCACGATCCCCTCGAGAATCGGGGTTTCCTGCTGGGAAAAAGAAGGTGATGGGCTTGCTTGCCCCAGAACGGGGGACACCCCGCCCAGAACGACGCACACGAGCATAGCCGCGAATGCGGCAGGGCTACGGAGTGAAGCGGCCAAAATCCTCGGGGGCAAGCTTCCGCAGATACTCTTTGAGCTCTTCGGCAGCCAGCTCAGTGTCGGGCTCCCCTTCGAGTACGGGCGGCTCGCCCATCGTCAGCTCCTCTGGACCCTCTAAGGGCGTGCGTTCCAACAGCGCTTCATCAGCGAAGATACCGGCTTCGAGCCGGAGCGCGACCGCAATGGAGTCCGAAGGACGGGCGTCGACCGAGATCACCTCCCCATTTCTTCGAATGATCATTTCCGCGAAGTACGTGCTCTCTTCGACCCGGCTGATTATGACCTTTTGGAGAGCACCGCCGAGACCACCGACCACCGAAGCAAGCAGGTCATGGGTGAGCGGCCGCGAGAACTTCATGTCGGCGAGTTCCATAGCGATGGCGCTGGCTTCGCCGGGGCCGATCCATATCGGGAGCACGCGCTCGCCGCCATGCTCCTGGAGGATGACCACCGGCGTATTGGACGCTCGGTCCAACCCCAGACTCTCTACGGAAACTTGAACGAGCAACGATTCAGACCCCTTCAAAAGCAGACGCCCACGCTTCGATATTACCAGTACTCCGGAGTCCGGCCGGAGTTCTCCGCGTACGTTCCACGCGAGAACATTCCGCGCGGTGTGTTTCTAGAGCTTCAGCTCTGTTCGGATATCATCCACTCGATCGGACTTCTCCCACGGGAACAGATCAACGGAGCGTCCGTGGTCGAGGCACCGTGACTCCGGTGTTCGGCCAAAGTGTCCGTAGGCGGCGGTCGGAAGAAAAATCGGCGTCCGAAGTTTCAGTTGGTCGATGATCGCCTGGGGCTGAAAATCGAACACGTTTTCGAGGGCACTCGCCAACTGCTCGTCGGGGAGTTTTCCGGTTCCAAAAGTATCGACGATGATCGACACCGGCCGGGCCACGCCGATAGCGTAAGCAAGCTGGATTTCACAGCGCGATGCGACGCCGGCGTCCACGAGGTTCCGAGCCGCCCACCGGGCCGCGTATGCGGCCGACCGGTCGACCTTGGTGGGATCTTTTCCGCTGAACGCGCCGCCGCCATGCCGGCCCGTGCCGCCATAGGTATCGACGATGATCTTCCGTCCGGTCAACCCACAATCCCCGTGAGGCCCACCGATCACGAATTGGCCGGTCGGGTTGATGTGAAACGTGCACGCGTCGGGGTCGAGGAGATCCGAGGGGATGACGGGTAGGATCACTTCGCGAAGGACACCCTCTCGAATGGTATCGTTGTCCACGTCCGGTGCGTGCTGCGTGCTGACCACGACCGTGTCAACCGAATGGGGCCGGCCGTTTTCATAGGCGACGCTCACTTGTGATTTGCCGTCCGGCCGGACCCACGGCAGCGCTCCGTTGCGTCTCACGGCCGCCAGTTGCCGTACGAGGGCATGGGCGTAAAAAATAGGAGCCGGCATGAGCTCCGTCGTCTCGTCGGTAGCGTAACCGAACATCATGCCCTGGTCGCCCGCCCCGCCCGTATCCACACCCATGGCGATGTGCGCGGACTGCTTGTCGATGACCGTGCGCACCTCGCAGTTGGCTCCATCGATTCCGTACTCGGCATCGTCATAACCGATCTCGAGGAGCGTCTTCCGTACCAGGCCCGTTACGTCGACTTGGATCGAGGAGGTGATTTCCCCAGCGACGACAGCCAAGTCCGTAGTCACGAGCGTCTCGCACGCCACCCGGGAACTCGGATCATCCTTCAGCATGGCGTCCAGGACCGCGTCAGAAATTTGATCGGCGACCTTGTCTGGATGGCCTTCGGTGACGGATTCGGACGTGAATAGATTATGGCTCACGGGTGGCCTGAAACCTTTATTTCTAGAGCGGAGTCAAGGAGAGCGAAGGGGTGGCCGCTCACTGAACGAAAAAACTATTCCCACCCGACGAGGGGGACAAGCTCCCTCGATTGCCGAGTTTCAATCGGGTCGGGCTGGGTCCCACCAGCCGAGTCAGTCCAAGGTGGGGAGATTCCACCTACCGGAGAACGCCGTAAGGTCCACGCTCCCACCAATCCCATCCACCAGGCATTCCACGACTTCGCGGCTCGTCGGTGCGGCGATCGCGGCTTTGGCCGCGCGACGCGCGTCTTCCATGCGGAAACAACGCACCATCTTCTTCACCTCCGGGAGCGAGGGCCAGGCGACAGACAGGGTCGTGATGTCGAGCCCAAGCAGCAGAAAGGCGCCCAGGGGATTCGCGGCCATCTCGCCACATACGCTCACCTCGATGCCAGCACCCTTGGCCACCCGCGAGACGCTGCTCAGTTGTTGAATAACCGCGGGATGGAAGGGATTGAATAGCTTTGCCAGCCTCGCGCTCGTTCGATCCACCGCCAGCGTGTATTGGGTGAGGTCGTTCGTACCGATCGAGAAGAAATCACAGTGCCGAGCCAGTTCCACCGCCTCCAAAGTCGCGGCGGGTGTTTCCACCAGGATGCCCAGCTTGTACCCGGTGTTGTACGGTATGCCCTCTTTCTGGAGACGCGCCTCCTCCTCCTGGACGAGTTCCCGAACCTGGCGAATCTCTTCCACATCGTTGACAAGGGGGACCATGATCCGGATGTCGCCGTGCGCGGAGGCTCGGAGGATGGCTCGCAACTGTGTGCGGAACAGTTCGGGCTCGTCCAGGCAAACACGGATCGCACGCCATCCGAGGAACGGATTGTCCTCCGCGGGCATATGCAGGAACATTGGGAATTTATCGCCGCCCAAATCGAACGTGCGTACCGTGACCACCTGTTTGGGGAACGCCTCAACCACACTCCGATAGGCCAAATACTGGTCCTCTTCACCCGGCATCTGATTCCGTCCGACCACCAGAAACTCAGTTCGGAACAGGCCGATGCCTTGTGCCCCGTGGACGCGAGCCCTCTCAGCCTCTCCCGGCAGATCCAAGTTCGCACGGAGTGCTATGGGCTGATCGTCGGCAGTGATCGACTCGAGTTCGGCGATGGTCTCAATCTCGTCTTCCCAGGCGAGAATCTGGCTCTCCCTCGCTCGAAACAGCGTGCGATCGTGATCCTCAGGATCCAAGATCACCCTCCCGATGCGACCATCCACGATGGCCTCCTGCCCTGCCCGAGCCTGCTCTGAAACTACGCCCATGCCGCAAACGGTGGGGATCCCGAGGGAGCGTGCGAGCATCACCCAGTGCGCAGTCCGGGTTCCGTGATCGGCCGCGATCCCGAGGACCGACTCAGGATCGAACTGGACGGTAAGGCTGGGGGTCAGATTACGGGTGACGACGATGACGTTCTCGCCCAAGCTTGAGACGTCGGTGGGGTCCGGAAGACCCAGGAGTTGATGCAGCAGTCTGACCTGGAGGTCCTGAAGGTCATTGAGCCGATCGAGCACCATGGGGTGAGCCGTCCGGCTCCATTTCGCCTGGAGTTCGAGCAGACGCCAGTCCAGCGCGCGGGCTGCGGAGAGGCGATTATCCCGAATGTAGCGTGCAGCGCCCTCAATCAACTCCTCGTCCTCCAACATGAGAAGCTGCGGCTCGAAGATTCTCGCCTCTACCACACCGAGTCGCTCTTCAGTCGAATCCTCGAGGTCGAGAAGTTTCTCCTTCGCCCACTCGAAGACTTCCCGAAGATGCGCCTCCTCCCCCTCCACTTCATCGGGATCGATCGACCGGTGTGGCACCTCCGGAACACCCCAATTGAGGATGTGCACCCGGCCCGCGCCGATCCCCTCGGAAGCACCGATACCGTCAAGAACGTTAGACACCGTGCATCTCCTCGAAGCCCCTGGCGATCAAGTCCGCCAGAGCGGCGAGCGCGGCCTCTGCATCAAGACCGTCACCGCGAATCAACAGCTGTGAACCCATCTCCGCAGCCAGCATGAGCACACCTATGATGCTCTTGGCGTTCACTTCCACACCATCCTTTTCCAGCCATAGATCACAATCAAAGGAGGCAGCCAAACGCACGAACTCTGCTGCCGGGCGCGCATGAAACCCCAGAGGATTGACGATCTCCACCCAGCATTCGATGCGTTTGTCGTTCATGCGTTTCCCAGCGCCGTGAGCAACGTGATGACGAGAACCACAATGAGCGTGGTCCCCCGTAAAGCCCGGTGTCCAAGCCTCAGCCCCAGACCGAACGCGGCGATTCCAGCGAGCGACCAAAGCCCATCGGCGTCCTGAGCCGCAAAGCGGCTCACAAGAAATACGCCGAGCAAGATTCCGAGAAGCAGCGCACCTCCCTTAAAAGCGCGCTCAGCCAGCCGAGAAAGTTGGGCTCCCTGGAGCTGCACACCCACATCCTTTCCGTACCGGAGACCTCGACTGTACCCCCACCAGCGTAGCGCCAAGTGCCCTCCATTATATACGACTAGGAATACGCATACGGGAACCCAAGGCGGGGTTCCAGCCCACGCGAGCACCAGAGCCGACAAGATCGTCGCAGGACGCCACGCTCCCCAGATCAGGAGGTCCCCGAGCCCCCCGAGCGATCCCTGAATCGCCCGCTTGAACCTCTCGATCGTCTCGGTCTCCGCACCACTACCCTCCATTCGGGCTACGGCTCCGAGCACAACGCCAGCGAGATATGGATGAGAGTTGAAGGTATCCATGTGACTGCGAACCGCATCGTCCAACCCATCCCCCGAAAGCCCCCGCTTGCGGAGAAGGGGAATCATGCAAAAGGCGAACCCCGAGCCCAACATCGAACGATAGTTCCAGGATCCCTGGATCATGAATTGCCTAAGCAAGCTGGACATCCAGCCCGGCGGTCTCGTGGGCTCCACATCCGTCATAGGTATGCCCCCACGAGCCCGGCCACGAGCCCGGCCAGAAAAACGGCGCGGCGGCTTTTCAACCCTCCGAACCCCCTGAGCAACGCGCCTAGATGGACGCACGCGCCTACCAGAATGAGCGCCAACGTCGTTTCATAGGGCAATGGCCATCGCGACGTAAAGATCCCGGATAGCCACCCCGCTACGCTCAGCCCCGCCATCGTAACCACCGCTCCGCGCACGAAATCGAGGAGCACGGATGAAAGATGCACGGCCGTGAGCTTCCGCGCGGTCATGGACCCAGCTTCGATAAAACGGGCAACCATATGGCGCTGCAGACCCACGGTCATTCCGCCGATTTCAGAGACAACCAGTCCGGCCGCCAAGCCCAATGCCAGACCAGCTACACCGCCGGCTCGCATGGCGACCGCCACGGCGACCACCGAGGCCGGTCCCGACTCTGGAACGCGTGACCCACCGGCGGGAACTCCCGCGAGATGGAAAAGTTCGAGAATCGCACCGATTTCCAGACCCAACGCCGGGTCTCCAAGCCACCATCCGGTCAACGTGCCCGCGATGATGGGGCGTGACACCATGAACTGGCCAACGGAGGTCGCGTCCAGGGCTAAGAGCCCACCCAAGAAAGCGAGTGACACGGACACGCGTCTTCTACGCCAACAGTGCTTTCAAGTCGACCGCGCGACTCCCCGGAAGGTCCCGTGCAGAGACCTCGACTCCCTCATCCGTGAGGATCTGAAGACCCTCTTCCTCCGCCCGGCCCAGGAAAACGTATGGGACGCGTTCGGTGCGCCCGGCCGCGTGGTGCAGCCCTCCGAGGTTGACCTCACGTCCACGCAACCCATCACCCTCGGCCAGTTCGCCCATCGCGGCAACCGTACGAGTCAGAACCACGGTCCGCCGGGGATCGTCGTCGAGGTCGGCGAGGCGGGCCCTCGCGTCCCCAACGGTCAGGAAGTCCGCTGAGGCCGTGTCGGGAAGGCCCAGCCGGTAGAGATCTTGCTCCCATTCGCTCGTCGCCAACTCGTCGTCCACGACCACGTAGTGCTGCACTCTGAGCTGTGGCCCCCAGCCCATCACCACCTGTCCGTGGATGAGCCGTTCGTCGATTCGATACAAAACGACCGACATCTATGGGGACGCCTCGGCGGTCTTGACGCCCTCTTGGCCCTTTTGGAGTAGACGCGGTACCAGCTGGGAAAGGGAAAGCTCCCTATGAAACACGAACTCGAGTAGCATCGGCAGGTTCATGCCGAAGACCACTGCCCGCCGTCCGTTGTTTCTGCACGTCAGTTGGGCCGTCAGCGCACAACTTCCGCTTCCGAGATCGGTGAAGACGACGACCGGCTCGTTTCCCACCAAGGCATCCACCTGGTCGGCCAGTCCCTGGGGACTCTGGCCCTGGTTGCTCATCGCCGTGAGAACACCCTCGTCCAGGTCCGTGATGCTCCGCACGGCGTCCACCATGCCCTCCGCCAACTTCCCGTGGCTGAGCAAGACGCCCCTCACCGGCTCTCCCTCACTCATAGTCCTGCTCGAAGTACTCGTGCACCGGACGCATGGCCTCCTTGAGACGCTCATTGAAGGCACCGGCGGAATCTATGCCCGCGTACTTGAGAAGGTGGTTCATGGCCACGACCTCCGAAATCACGGTGATGTTCTTTCCGGGGTTGAGCGGAATCGTGACTTGGGGAACCCGGATCCCGAGCACGTCGACCTCGGTCGAGTCGAGCCCGGTCCGGGTGTAGGCCGTGTCCTCGTCCCAGTGCTCCAGTCGGACTATGACCTCGATTCGCTTCTGCTGACGGGTGGCGTGGATCCCGAAGAGAGTGCGGATGTCGATGATGCCGAGGCCCCGAATTTCCATATGGTGGGTTTGGAGCTGATGCCCCTGCCCCAGAAGAATGTCCGGCCCCCGTCGCGAGACGATGACGTGGTCATCGGCGACCAATCGGTGACCACGCTCGACCAGGTCCAACACGCACTCGCTCTTCCCCACTCCGCTCTCTCCGACGAAGAGCAACCCCACGCCGTATACGTCGGCCAAGGACCCATGAAGATTCGTGCGAGGGGCGAGAATCGCATCGAGATAGGGCTTGATCCGCCTGTAAAACTCTCTCGTGCTAAGACTCGAGCGGAGGATGGGAATCGAGCACTCTGCCGCCACCTCCAGAACTTCATCGGGCACCGACAGCGCTTTCGTGACGAACACGGCCGGAACTCCGAAACTGAAAATACCGTTGATCCGGTCTCGCCGCGCCTCTGGGGCCAGGCCCTCCAAGTAAGCGATCTCGGTCTCACCAAATACCTGAATTCGCTCGGACGCGAACCGCTCCGTATACCCTGCCAACGCGAGCCCGGGGCTGGAGAGATCCGAGTCCAGGACCCGGCGCTCGAGACCGATGTCGGAGGTCAGGATTTCAAGCTGAAGAGTCTCACACCGGTCCTCGAACAGCCGCTGGACGGTGATCTCTGGCATCGACTCCGGAGGAGCCACCGGCGAATCGCTAGTCAAACAGGGCTACTCCTCTGAGAGAGTTTCGGTCAGCGGTAGGGCTCGGTGGTCTTTCACCTGCTTCTGAAGCTTCCGAAGCTGACGAGCTAGGCGGTCGTTCACCTGGCTCAGAGCTTCGCTGGACTCATGGCCCTCCCCGGTGGCAACGATCGGGGCACTCCGGTCGATGTGCAGAATTCCCTCGACCTTCTTGGTGTTCTTTTCTTCATCGTAGACGACCTCGATGACGGAAATGGGAGCGCCATACTTATCTAACCTCGAGAGGACTTCCTCTTTTCGGGCCCGAAGGGACTCGGAAAGAGTGATATGTCGTGATGTAACCCGAACTTCCATGCCACCTCCGTTCATATCATTGCATGATGACTCGAGGTCGGTTCGTCGCCACTGAGCACCGCCGAAAGTTAGCCCGGACCGGGCGCGGCCACTAGCTCATGATTCAGGACGTTACTCGCTCTTCCAGGAAGTGCTCCATGGCATGCGCAGAAGCGTCCCAACCGAAACCCTCGGCGAAATTTCGGGCGCCCTGCCCTAGTCGCGTACGTTCTTCTTCGTCTTCGAAGAGCTCTTGGATCCAATGGCTGAGCGTCTCGACGTCTCCGTGGGGAACGAGAAACCCGGTTCGCCCATCCACCACCGAATCGCGTAGGCCGGGTACATCGCTAGCGATGGTGGGCGTCCCACAGGCCGCCGCCTCCAGGTTCGAGATGCCCCAGCCCTCCTTGACCGAGGTGAGGACATGGATCCAACTCCTTCGCAGGAGGTCCCGCTTCTCCGCCTCGGATACGAAGCCCAGAAACTCCACGTGCTCAGTAAGGCCGAGTGACTCCCGGAGCGCAGCCAGTCGCGGCTGATCGTCTCCGCGACCCGCTATGAGAAAGCGACACGAAGTCCCTCGCTGCACGAGTCGCCACACGGCTTGGAGCAAGAGGTCGACGCACTTGTACCGTTTCAGTCTTCCCAGATATAAGAGGGTGGGCTCGGAGAAGCGTTCCCCATCCGCAACAGGGGACAAGAACTCGAGATCGACCCCGTTCGGAATGATCTCGATCCCCCTGCGCGGAATCCCTCGCCGCGCCAGGTCCTCAGCCGTGCTGCCGGAGACCGCCGCGGTTGGCACGGATCTGAACACTCTTCCGACGGGCAGTTCCAGAAGCCAGGTCGCCGTCGCCACCGGTAGGGAGGCTTCTCGAAACGCGGCTGTTCCGAAGAGGTGGTGGACGATGAGAGCCACGGGCGCCCCGACTCCCCAAAATGGCGAAAAAAAAGGCACCTTGTTCAAGTCCTCCACGACGACGTCGAACCGCTCGCTCCGGAGTCGGCGTCTGAAATAGACCGGGGCGAGGAGAGAAAGCGTGTGCCGGCCGCCGACCCGATGGACTTCGATACCGGCGAGTGTAGTGCGGCGCTCACAGCCATGCCATCCCGAACACAAAAGCGTGACTGAATGTCCCCGGGCCACCAGGCGGCGGAAGATTTCGTGAAAATGAACTTCGGCCCCCCCGGCCTGTGGGTTTTCCGGATCGAGCCAATTGAGCACGAGGATCTTCACTCGCCGGGTTCCGGGATCAGGCGATCACGCGCTTGTAAAGCGCATCCAGGACGCCGTTTACGAATCGGGGGGACTCGGGACCGCTGTACCGCTCGGCCAACCGTACCGCTTCTTGAATCGAAACCTTGGGCGGGATGTCATCGAAACAAACCAACTCGGCGGCGGCGATCCTGAGAATTCCGCGGTCGAGCAGAGCCAGGCGTCCCATGCGCCAATTGTCCAAGGCTACTTCCAGCAGCTGATCCAACTCATCGCCGCGCGCGTCCAACTGGGCCGCGAGGCGGCCCAGATACGGCATCCGTGATTCCGCGATCCTGCGCATGGACACAACTTGCTCAAGGGCGTGCGTAAACGTCCCGGCTCGCTCCCCTACGTCCCACTTATAGTGAATCTGGAGCGCCCACGCCCTCGCCCGGGTCCGGTCGATCCTCCGAGCCGCGCTTTCAGCCACTCCGCTCGATCTTTTCAACGTGCCTTGAGGCCTCATTGGGAAGCGGGTAGAGCCATTGAGCTTCTAATCCTCGAGGCCCTCGTAAAGGCCGATCATGTGAAGTGCGCTCTGGGCGAGTTCGCGCCCCTTGTTGCCGGCCTCCCGGGAAGCGCGAGCCCAGGCTTGATCCGGTGTGTCGGTCGTCAGCACACCGAACAGGAGCGGAATATCGATCTCCCGAGCGACGGCGCCGAGCCCAGAAGAAGCCTCGCCGGCCACGTAGTCGAAGTGTGGTGTTTCCCCTCGAATCACGCATCCTAGAGCGATGAAGGCATCGTGGCGGTTCAAGGCCGCGATCCTACGGGCCGCTTGTGGAAGCTCCCAGGCGCCCGGCACCCAATAGACGTCCACCGCGTCCGCCCCGACACCGAATTCTTCGAGGGTACTCCGGCACGCTTCGAGCATTTCTCCCGTCACTTCGCCGTTGAACCGGGCCGCGAGGATTCCAATGCGCTTGCCCGGTGCCAGTTCCGGGAGGTGCGAGCCCATGTCGATTTGCACGTCAGACGTCCTCACGAATCTTAGGAGGGTGATGCAGCCTTCTACAGAAGGTGGCCCAACTTCGATCGCTTCGTGTCAAGATAACCCTCATTGTGTTCGCCACGCCCGACACGAAGAGGCTCCCGGCCGGTGATCTCGAGATTGTAACCCTCGAGTCCGACGATCTTCCGTGGATTGTTGGTCAGCAGGCAAATCTTCCTGAGCCCGAGATCGAGGAGAATCTGTGCGCCAATCCCGTAGTCCCGCAGGTCCGGCTTGAACCCCAGCGCCTGGTTCGCCTCGACCGTGTCGTGACCCTGGTCCTGTAGCTCGTACGCACGAATTTTGTTGTGCAGGCCGATCCCCCGACCCTCCTGCTTCAGATAGACGATGACCCCCCGCCCTCTTTCGGCAATCTGTTTGAGGGCGGCCCTCAACTGCGCTCCGCAATCACAACGAAGCGAGCCGAACACATCGCCCGTCAGGCACTCCGAGTGCATACGAACGAGCACGTCCGCATCCACCTCGGCACCCTCGGCCGCGTCGCTGCCGGCGTCCTCCACATCACTCTCAATGTCACCTTTGACGAGCGCGATGTGCTCCCGGTCATCGATCGGACTCTGGTAGGCGATGATACGAAACGGTCCGAACTCAGTCGGCAGATTAGCCTCAGCCACCCGTGTGACCAGGCGTTCCTTTGCAAGACGATACGCCACCAGTTGCGCCACCGTGATGAACGAAAGGCCGTGTTCCTGCGCGTACAACTCCAGCTGGGGTCGGCGCGCCATCGTCCCGTCGGGGTTGAGAATCTCACAGATCACCCCGACCGGAGGCAGCCCGGCCATGCGTGCCAGATCCACCGCGGCCTCGGTCTGACCCACGCGGCGGAGGACGCCGCCCGGGCGGGCCTTGAGCGGAAAGATATGTCCCGGGCGCCTGAGGTCGCACGGTTCGGTCTCGGGATCCACCAGCACCTCGATCGTCTTGGCTCGATCATGCGCACTGATGCCAGTGGTCACACCGAACCGCTGGTGGGCGTCCACGGAAATCGTGAAGGCGGTCCCCTGCGGGTCCGAGTTTTCGTCGGTCATGAGGGGAAGACCCAGTGCCGTCGCACGTGGTGGCGTCAGTGCGACGCAAATGAGACCCCGACCGAACTGCGTCATGAAGTTCACCGTCGTGGGCGTCACGAGGGAAGCCGCGCAAACCAGGTCTCCCTCGTTTTCGCGATCCTCGTCGTCGGCGACGATGATGATCTTGCCCTGACGAATGTCCTCCAGGGCCTGTTCGACCGAATCGAACGGCATGGCCAGACGCTCCTTTACGATGACTCCCGTGCGCACAACGTCGGACTGCGGCAATGTGTGCTTCGCCACACAGACATTATATCAGCCATAAGGGGTCCCAGGGACCGTGCGGGGCACGTCTCATCCTCATCCACTTTGAGATCAGGGATCATTTGCTCGCCCGCAGCACCCTCACGAACCCTCGGAAAGCAGCCTCCGAACGTACTTCCCGATCAGGTCACCCTCGACGTTCACCCGCGCGCCGGCTTCGAGCCTGCTCAGGTTGGTATGCTCCCACGTGTAGGGGATGACGGCCACCTGACAGACGTCGTCACCCGAGATCGCGTTGACCGTGAGACTTACGCCGTTGAGGGTGATCGATCCATGGAGGATGGTCCCCGACGCCACATCAGACGGAATTTTGAAGTCGAGGAGACGATACTCCCCCTGGTCCTCGACGCCGATCAGGTCCCCCACCGCGTCGACATGGCCTTGAACGAGGTGTCCGTCCAGGCGCGTTCCCATGGCGACGGCACGCTCGAGATTGACAGGGCTCCCCCCGGTGTAGTTCGCCGCCACGGTCCGAGAGAGGGTCGTTCCTACGCTGTTGACTGTGAAGCCCCCGGCCAGGACGTCGACCACGGTGTGACAGGCCCCGTCGAGAGACACGGACGAGCCGGGCTGGAGATCTTCAAGGACGACCTTGGCTTCGATCTCCAGTTCACGGGCGCCGTCCATCTCGCGTGTGGCGCGTATCGTTCCCACTTCCTCTACGATCCCACTGAACATCAAGCCTCCGAAGAGCTGTTGCGGTACCGCTTCAACCGCCCTGATAGTCGTAGGTGATCAAAACGTCGGGTCCGAATTGCATCGGCTCGCCTCGGCTCGACCAGCCCAGGCCCTCGGGCGTCGAGCTTTCGCCCTCAAACGCCGGAACACCCTGGGACCCGAGCGTCACGGGCGCCTGGAAAACATAAAACCGCTGCGCCAATCCCTCACGGGCAAGCGCTGTAGCCAATCTTGCCCCACCCTCACAGAAAACGGAGCGAAGACCGAGATGCCAACACCGCTCCAGCATCTTTCCCAGGTTAGCTCCGCCGCCGCCCTGCGGCACGATCTCCACCCGAGCCCCGACATCGCCTAGTCCCTCGACGCGTTCGGCCGGAGCGGCTTCAGTCGCGAAAACCACGACCGGCGTTTCGCTCCCGTCGCCTAACATAGAGGCATCCGGTGACAACTTAGCCCTCGGGTCCACCACGACACGTGTGGGCTGAATCCGGGGATCGAAGCCATGTCGCACGGTAAGCAAGGGATCATCGATACAAGCGGTCTCACCCCCGACTAACACTGCGTCGAAGCCGCTCCTGAGGCGATGGACTTCTCTGTTCGCTTCACCGCCAGTGAGGAGTGTCCGCTCGCCCTCCCTCACGGCGATCCTCCCGTCCAAGCTCACCGCCAACTTCAGAGCGACGTACGGTCGCCGGTACGTCGATGTATAGAAGAACACGGGATCGACGTCGTGAAACGTCCCAACGTCGGCCGCGGGGCCGACAACCTCGACCCCCGCCTGTTCCAGGAGTTCGGCCCCGCCCCCCGTCGCAGCGCCCGGATCGGCGGCCCCGAAAACCACTCGGGTCACCCCTGCCTCCACCAGTGCTTCCGAACACGGGGGCGTTTGGCCGTAATGGCTACAGGGCTCCAAGCTCACATACACGGTAGCACCGCGAGCGGAATCTCCTGCCGAGCGGATCGCGTTCACTTCCGCGTGCAAACCGCCGAATTCCTCGTGCCATCCCTCCCCCACGAGTTGTCTATCACGCGTTAGGACGCACCCGACCATCGGATTGGGATGCACGCGACCCCACCCTCGACCCGCCAAGGAGGCGGCCCGCTGAAGCCACTTCCGGTCCGACTCGGTCAGAGACATGTCAGATCGTGAGTCGGCCCGCCACGCTGACGAACGGCGTGATCGCACCGGGATCGTACGCGCCCGAGTAACCGGCCAGTTCATTGTATCCACCGGCCCATCCCCCTTCGATCGAAAACTGGTACACGAGCCTCGTGATGGACACGCCCGCGAAGTAGATCATTCGGCGGGTCGTCAGGTCGCCCACACGGCCGATTCCCTGGCCCCCCGTGATCGTGGGATCCGGCACCTCGACGCCCATTTCGCCTCGGTCCCAATTCCATCCGATGCCCCCCAAAACGGCGAGCGTGAAGAAATCTTTGCCGATAATCGCTCGCAGGGAGGTGGTCGAGATATCGGCATCCATCTGGGTACCGGTTACGGCGCCGGTGGCCCAGTCCACGCTCTGCCCAAAGGACCGCATCAATGACACCGTGAGGCCGGGCATCGTGAACGACTCGCGGAAAATTCCGAGCCGCCCACCCACCGAAAGAGTGCCCTCGTTGCCTAGGAAGCCGTCGGACTCTCCAAGGAAGATGAGACTCCCGGACCCGATAAGGTCCAGGGATAGCACACCGCCGACGGTCGGCATCAACGAAAATCCGTTCAGAATGCCCACTGCCACCGAACCCTTCAACCCGTACCCATTGATGGTGTTCTCGCCCGCGACGCCTATGCCTCTCTCCAGGATGTCCGGCAATGTGAAGCGCGCCACCCGGAACCGGAGGTCCACACTCACACGGGGCGAACTCGCCAGCCGCCTCCCGATCGTGCTGGACGCCCCCGCGAGATCGGCACCCGAAGCGTCAGCTAGGCCGACTCCACCACGAACGGCCTGTGCCGCTAGTACGGCACCTTGGCAGGAAATGAGCAATTCCGCCGATCCGCCCAACGCACATTGGTTAACGAGCGGCGTGAGATCCTGTGCGGAGGCAGCCCCGAACCACCCCGAAAGCGCCAGCAAGCAGAAAGTCGCATGCCTGGTCCTCACGCCCACCGTACGCCCTTTCTGGCCTCCACTTCTCCCATGACCCACGCTGGACAATCGCCTAGGCTCAAGCCCTCCATGACGCTGTCGACGTCCTCCAATGCAACGACAGCGATCATGCCCACGCCCATGTTGAACACGCGCAACATTTCGTCCCTTTCGACGCCTCCCGCCTCCCCGAGCACGCGAAACACGCCGGGCACCTCCCAGGTATTGAGGTCGATGACCGCACCGAGTTCGGAACCGAGCGTTCGGGGAAGATTGCCCGGAATGCCGCCACCGGTGATGTGAGCGAGCCCGCGCACGCGTCCGGCGTCGAGAGCCTCCGACAAGACGGGCAAATAGCTCCGATGGACATCCAAGAGCACTTCTGCCACCGAGCGTCCGGACTCTGGAAATTCGTCATCGATCGCCAGCCCCATCGATTGGAATACGATTTTCCTCGCCAACGTGTATCCGTTGGTATGGAGGCCGGTCGATCCAAGTCCGATCAAGACGTCTCCGACTCCGACTCGGGAACCATCCAGAATTCTGTCGCGCTCCACCACCCCCACGATAAATCCAGCCAGATCGTACTCGCCCTTGGCATAAAACTCGGGCATCTCGGCCGTCTCTCCCCCGAGCAGAGCACACCCGTTCTCCTTGCACGCCGTGGCTACGCCACCGACCACCGCGGTTACGACCGACTCCTCCATGGCGCCGCATCCGACGTAATCCAGGAAGAACAGAGGCCGGGCTCCCTGCACGAGGATGTCGTCGACGCAGTGGTTCACCAGATCTTGGCCCACCGTGTCATGCCGTCGCGCCTGGAAAGCCACCATGACTTTGGTCCCGACGCTATCCGTGCTCGAGACGAGTACCGGGCTCGCCACGTCACCGGGTACGGCATAAAGGCCGCCGAAGTGGCCGAGCGCCGACAGCGTGTGTTCGTCCCTGGTGGAAGCCACCAACGACTTGAGGCCCTCCATCGTGCGCTCGGCCGCGTCCAGATCCACCCCCGCTGAGCGATAGTCGAGCGCGCCCGGCTTAGGCATCCGACGGCACCAAGTGATGCTCGAACGCCGTTATTTCTCTGAATTCCACGATCCGGTGAAGAATCTCCCTGTCACTGAGCGAGCGGAAGCGATCAACGCTGAAGCTCTCGACCGCGTACGAGCCCATGACCGATCCATAAACCATGGCCCGCCGCAGATCGTCCGGCTCCAGGGAGTCGACGGAGGCGATATATCCCACGAAACCACCCGCGAAGGAATCTCCAGCACCGGTGGGGTCGAAAATCACTTCCAAAGGGAACCCCGGCACGAAGAACATCCAGTCCGGACCGAAGAGAATCGCCCCATGCTCACCCTTTTTCACCACCACGTAGCGTGGGCCGCGTTCCTGTATCCAACGCGCCGCCCGGACGAGATTGTGATCTCCCGCGAGTTGTCGGGCCTCTGCATCGTTGACCATCAGAATATCGACTCGACCCAGGAGTGCGACGAGCGCCTCACGACTTCCTTCGATCCAGTAGTTCATCGTGTCGCAAATGACAGCCGCCGGCTTTCGCACTTGATCGAGTACCGCGAGTTGGAGCGAGGGATCGAGATTGCCCAGGAAGACGTACCGCGAATCCCGAAACGCATCTGGAACACGCGGTTTGAAGTCACCGAACACGCCCAGGCGGGTCTCGAGCGTGTCCCTCGAGTTCAGATCATACGAATACCGCCCGGCCCAGAAAAAGCTCTCTCCCTCGGCACGTTCCACGCCCGAGAGGTCGGCGCCTCGCTCGGTGAGGAAATCCAGTTGCTCGAACGGATAGTCGTCTCCGACCACCCCCACGACCTGGACCGGAAACAGTAGGCTCGAAGCGGCGGTGAAAAACACCGCTGATCCACCAATCACTCGGTCGGCGGAGCCAAACGGCGTTTCCACCGAGTCGAGAGCCACACTTCCCACCACCAAGATCGACATCGAGCAACCTCTCTGTTGGTGCCTACTCCCTAACAAGTCTGCTGGTGCCTATTCCTACCCAACCACGTCATCGTCCCGAGCCATCTGCTCCGGAGCCCCGATGCCCAGCACAGCCAGTCCGTTTCGAAGCACGATCTGTACCGAACGAGCCAAGGCGAGTCGCGCATCGCGAAGGCTCGCATCCTCCGAAAGCACCGCCAATTCGGGGTTTCGGCTCGGATTGCCCGCATGATACCACGAATTGACCGCTCCCGCCGTTTGCTCCAAGTAGTCGCAGATCAGATGGGGCGCCCGCAGGCGCGCTGCGCTGCGGACCAAATCCGGGAATTGGACGAGTGCCTTGATGACCTCCCGCTCTGCGTCCGTCGTGAGCAGCGACAGATCGACGTCTTCCGTACCCACGGATGAACGCGCCACCCCGGCCTTGTTGAAGATGCTGCACATGCGGGCGTGGGCGTACTGCACCTTGTACACCGGGTTCTTGTCCGACTCGTCCAGGGCGAGGCCTAGATCGAAGACAAGGTGTCCATCCGGTTTCCTCATCTGGAAAAAATAACGCGTGACGTCCACGCCCACTTCCGTAATGAGCTCCCGAAGTGTCGTGTACGATCCCGCTCTCTTCGAGAACTTCACTTCTTCACCGTCCTGCTCGACCCGAACCATCTGATGGAGCACGTACTCCGGGTACGCCGCCGGTAGCCCGAGCGCCTCGGTCCCTGCCTGCACACGGGCAACGGTCCCGTGGTGATCAGCTCCCTGGACGTTGATGGCGCGATGGAAGCCACGCTCCCACTTGTCGATATGGTACGCCACATCGGGAAGAAAATAGGTCGGAGATCCATCGCTTTTGATCATGACGCGATCCTTCTGATCTCCATACTCGGTCGTGCGAAGCCAGACGGCCCCGTCGAGATCGAATACCTTGCCGGTCTCTCGGAGGGCCTCGACGGTGGCATTCACCCGACCGTCCTCGTAGAGGGAGGACTCTAGGAAGTGGACATTGAAGTGGATGCGAAAATCGGATAGGTCCCTGTCCTGCTCATCCCGAAGGATACGCACCGCGGTCTTCCGCATGATCCCCAACGCCTCTTCGTTCTGCTCCCCTACAAAGCGATCCCCGTGTTCCTCCGCCAAGCTCGCTGCGACTTCGGCGACGTACTCCCCCTGGTACCCCCCTTCGGGGATCTCCGCATCTTGCCCAAATCGCTGCTGGTACCGGGCCCAAACACTTTCGGCTAGGCGATCGATTTGGGCTCCGGCATCGTTGTAATAGTACTCCCGGCTCACGGACCATCCGGTCCAGTCCAGCAGGCCCGCGATCGCGTCTCCGATCGCGCCCTGACGTCCATGCCCGAGGTGCAAGGGCCCTGTCGGATTTGCCGAAACGAACTCGACCACAATCGCTTCCCCCCCGCCTTCATCGCACCGCCCGTAATCCTCATCCGCGGCAATGATCTCCAAGAGCCCAGAGGCGACCTGCCCAGAGCTAAGCTTGAAGTTCAAGAAGCCCGGCCCGGCCACGCTCGCAGATTCGATGCCGAACTCCGCGACTACCGAGTCTTTGGCGGCGATCTTCTCGGCAAGCTCTTCGGCAATCGCTCGGGGCGGCCGTCCCAGGGTTTTTGCGAGCGTCAAGGCGACGGTCGTGGTCAGGTCACCGTGGCTGGGATCCTTGGGTTGCTCGAAGCGTACCTCGGCATCTTCCACGCCCATCTCGGCGAGTGCCCCCTGGACCGCTTCCCTGATGGCTTCTTCAGACATGAAATCTCAGTCGTTCGGCCCCGGTCGGGCGTCCGAGGAGGAGGACTTGCCGCCGCCGGAAGCTTTCGACCCACCCGATGCCGTCGATGAGTCGGAGGAAGCACCCTTCGATTTGCTTGAACCCGCATCGGAACCGCTACCGCCGGACGAACTCGCCCGCTTGTCGGACGAGCCGGCACCCTCGCTAGACCCTCCTCCGGGGGCCGAACTGGAGCCACTCGCTACCTTATCGGAGGCCACTTCCTTGTCGGACGACGCAGCTTTCTTGTACTCGTCACTCCGGTAGTCCGTGATGTAGAACCCCTCGCCTTTGAAGATCAGGCCAGCCCCGCCGGACAGGAGACGTTCCGCGATTTTTCCGCACTCCGGACAGGGCGTCCGGGACTCATCGGACATGCGCTGAAACAGCTCGAATTCATGGCCCTTCGGGCAACGATACTCGTACGTCGGCATCTTGGATTCGCGTCAATCGGTGATTCGGCATATGGCCGGCTACAGCACCCGTGATGGCGCACGACCGCGGAGTTGGCACACCCGTGCTCTGGGCCCAACAGCGGTCAAAGGTAACCACTTCTTCAATCGGCGTTCAGTGTCATGGCTCCGGACACTATGCGTCGTGCGTCCCCCATTCCCCCCGCAGCACCTCACTGATTTCACCGAGCGTGGCCGAGGCCTTCACGGCTTCGATCACCGGAGGCATCAAATTGTCGGTCGCCCGGGCCGCGGATCGAACCCCTTCGAGCGCCTGGGAGGTATTCCCAAAGTCTCGCCGTGCCTTGAAGGCCTCCAGTCTACGTCCTTGATCCGCCTCCAACTCGGAAAAATCGGGGCTCGCGGCCGACATGGCCTCCTCCTCCTCCTCGAAAATGTTCACGCCCACCACCCGGCGCTCGCTCTTCTCGATCTCCATCTGCTGGCGGTACGCGGACTCGTGAATCTCGCCCTGCATGAACTCGATGGCATTCGGTGCTCCGCCAAGACCCTCGATCTTGTCCATATCTGCACGAGCACGCTTCTCGATCTCGTCGGTGAGGGCCTCCACGTAGTAGCTGCCGGCGAGGGGATCCACCGTATTCGTGACTCCCGATTCGTGCGCCAAAATCTGCTGTGTGCGAAGAGCGATCTTGGCAGCCTCTTCGGTCGGCAGGGCCAGGGCCTCGTCGAAGCCGTTGGTGTGCAGGGACTGAGTCCCTCCCAGTGCAGCCGCCAGGGCCTGTATGGTCACGCGAACCACATTGTTGTGTGGTTGCTGAGCCGTCAGCGTCGATCCGCCCGTCTGGGTGTGAAAGCGCAGACGGCACGACCGATCCGAGGCGTTGAAGCGCTCCTTCATGAGTTGGGCCCACAGGCGTCGAGCAGCCCTGAATTTCGCGACTTCCTCGAGGAGGTCATTGTGCGCCACAAAGAAGAAGGAAAGCCGCGGCGCGAAATCCTCCAACGGAACGCCCGCGGCGATCACGCTCTCGACATAGGCGAGTCCGTTGGCCAGCGTGAACGCGACCTCCTGTGGGGCGGTGGAACCGGCCTCGCGGATGTGGTAGCCCGAGATTGAGATCGAATTCCACTGCGGCACCTCCCGGGTGCAGAATGCGACGAGATCGGTGGCCAGTCTGAGGCTGGGTTCCACCGGATAGATGTACGTACCTCGGGCGACGTACTCCTTGAGCACGTCGTTCTGGACTGTTCCGGCCAGTGCTTTCCTCTCCACACCCGTCTCATCAGCGAGCGTGAGATACAGTGCCAGGAGGATGGCCGCAGTGGAATTGATCGTCATCGACGCGGACACTCGATCGAGCGCGATCCCGTTGAAGAGGGTTCGCATGTCTTCGATGGTGTCGACGGCCACGCCGACCCGGCCCACCTCCCCTCGCACCATCGGATGGTCCGAGTCGTACCCCATCTGTGTGGGAAGATCGAACGCGACCGACAAGCCGGTAGTGCCTTGGGTCAGGAGATAGTGGTAGCGCTGGTTGGTCTCTTCCGCCGTCCCGAACCCGGCGTACTGCCGCATGGTCCACAGGCGGCCCCGGTACATGTTCGGGTAAATGCCTCGGGTGAACGGAAATTCACCGGGCTTCCCGGACGCCTCCGCATCACCAGCGTTGGCCCCGTACAGAGCATCGACTTCGATTCCGCTGCCGGTACGGAAGCGCCCCTCGCCGCTGTCGTCGTTCATCGGGTCTTTCGATCCTCTTCGCTCTCCAACGCAGGGTCGGTCGGCAGCATATCCATCAGGATCTCGTCCTTCTCCACCGTCTGGCCCGCGACGACGTGGATCGTGCCGACGCGCCCTCCGACCGGGGCGGTGAGTGAATTCTCCATCTTCATAGCCTCGACAACCAAGAGCCCGCCCCCCGTTTTCACCAATTCCCCCTCCTCCACTTCCACCTTTACGACGAGCCCGGGCATCGGAGCCCGAACCGCCGCCGGGCCGCTGACGGCCGATCCCGCTGGACTCATGTCTCGTATCGCCTTCGTACGCTCGTCCACCACGTCTACTCGATAACGGCGCCCGCGTAATTGGAGATTCCACCCACCAGGCCCGGCTCGCCCGGCCAGGACCGTGTACGATGCCCCATCCATGAGAAAGGAATAGAGGTCCGGGCTCACTGGTTCGGGGGCACAGGCGTCCATCCGGCCCCCATCGATCCACACCCCTTGGTCGTCGATTTCCACCTCGAATGTGAGGTCGCCCACGTTGACGTGATAGCGCATTCGTTTAGCCGGCCGTCCGCTTCAGCACGACCACGACTTCCACGTGGGCCGTCTGTGGAAAGAGGTCGAACGCGCGCACGTCCACGACCTCATAGGAAGACGCGAGCCGCCCGAGGTCTCTCGCAAGCGTCGCGGGGTCACAGCTGACGTAGATCAAGCGTGGCGGACCGGTCGCATGAAGCACGTTCGTTACGCGGGACTCGACCCCGTTCCGGGGTGGATTGAGAACCACGAGGTCGGCGGGCAGGGCCTCCGCCATGCGATCCTCCACCGCGCCCGTCCAAACGGTGAAGCTCTCAGGGGCATCGCGCGCTGCGGCTTTCGCTGCCTCCGCATCGCGCTCAATGGCCAAGACGTCCGCACCACGTCTCGCCAGATCCCGTCCGTACAAGCCCACACCGCAGTACGCGTCCACCACCTTTTCGCCCGCCTTCACCCCTCCCTGCTCTACCACCCATCGGTGAAGCGCCTCGCTCGCTTCCCTGTTCACCTGGAGGAACGTCGTCGGGCCGGTCTCGACGGTCTCCCCAAACCGGGTGTTATGAACGTGGGTCAGCCCGGCCAGAAGTTTTCCACCGCCCTTCGGTCGGGCAGCCCACACGGCCACGAGCCCCTCAACCTCTCGAAGAAGGATGTCCGGCCGCCCCGGACCTCGGCCACCCTCGACGACGAGGATCACGCCTTCGTCCACGGCGCGCAGCGTGAGGCGCAACTTTCGTCCCGCCGGGAGCCTCCGGGCGCCCTCACCCCAAGCCCGCCGTAAGCCGGTCCACGCCGATGCCACGGCCAGCTCCGGAAGAATACACCCGTCTTCCACTTCGACGATTCGGTGGGGCGCGCCGAGATGGTGAAATCCCGCGACCACCCGGCCGCCCTGAAGGCGGATCAGCGTAAACGTCACACGGGACCGATACCCCCTTTCTTTCGGGCTCGGGACCACTTCTGGCGACTCGACGTCCATATGGGAAATACGCTTGAGCGCGGCTCCCACGATATCGCCCTTCCAGTGAAGCTGCTGGGCGTATTCGACATGCTGCAACGTGCAGCCCCCGCACTCTTCGTAGTACGGACAGGCCGGCGAAACCCGGTCCGAAGACGGAACGATCAATTCACGGACTTGCCCCCTGGCCCAGCGGGGCTTGCCATGTGTGACACGCACTCGGACCTCGTCGCCCGGAGCAGTCCGCGGCACAAACACCACGCGTCCATCGTCCAGATTACCCACGCCGGCTCCGTCAGACGATAATCCCCGGATCCGCACCGTCACTTCGGTCAAGTCTGCCATGGCCAACCCGAAGCTTGCCACGCGGAGAGCCCCCGTCCGTGCAGTCCGTTGATCCGGTCCACGCCTTTGCGGCCCCACCCACCATGCTCCAGGAGTGCCGCCGCCAAAGCCACCAGACGGACCTCGCCATCCGAGGGCTGCAACAACTCCGGATGCTCTTCGATATAGGCGGTCGTGAAATTTCCTTCTCCAAAATCATGTTCGTCCATGACTCGGAGGTGGAACGGGACACTCGTCTCGACCCCATGGATCACGAGTTCGCCGAGCGCTCGCTTCATACGAGCGATGGCGGCGGGCCTGGAACCGGCATGAACGATGAGTTTTCCCAAGAGGGGGTCGTAGTGAAGCCCGATGTCGGAACCAGCGCGGATCCCTCCGTCCCACCGGACGCCAGGTCCCGAGGGCACTTCAAGGTGGTCGATGCGCCCCGTAGCTGGAAGAAAGCCGTGGTCGGGGTCCTCACTCGTGATCCTGCACTCGATGGCATGCCCCGAAAACGAAATGTCCTGTTGACTGAAATCCAAGGACTCGCCACGCGCAATGCGGATCTGCCACTGTACCAAATCGAGGCCAGTCACCCATTCCGTGACAGGGTGCTCAACCTGTAACCGGGTATTCATCTCCAGGAAATAGAATTCTCCGTCCTTGTGGAGAAACTCCACGGTGCCCGCACCCCGATACCCGATGGCCTGTGCCGCCTGCACTGCGGCCAGGCCCATCGCCTCCCGATCCAGCGGCTCCAGCAACGGCGATGGCGCCTCTTCGATGAGCTTTTGGTGCCGACGCTGAATCGAACATTCCCGCTCGCCCAAGTGGACCACTTTGCCCGCCTGATCGCCAAGGACCTGAATCTCGATGTGGCGCGGCCGTGCCAAGTACTTCTCCACGTAGATTGATCCGTCCCCAAAGGCGGATTCCGCCTCTCGGGACGCCGCCTTGAGGGCTCCCGGCAGGTCGGCGGCGGCGGATACGACCCGCATGCCCTTCCCGCCGCCCCCCGCGACCGCTTTGAGCAGCACGGGAAATCCCAACTCTTGCGCCGTGTCAGCGGCTTCGGCGGAACTGGGCGTAGGACTCAGACTTCCGGGAATGATCGGGACCCCCGCTTCGGCCATACGCCGCCTCGCCTCGGTCTTGTCCCCCATCGCCTGAATAGACTCCGGGCGGGGGCCGATGAACACCAGACCGGCTTTCTCCACGTCGGCGGAAAATGACGCCCGTTCGGCCAAGAATCCATACCCGGGGTGGATTGCACCCGCATCCGTACTTCGGGCCACCTCGATGAGATGTTCTCCCCGAAGGTAGCTCTCCGACGACGGGGCGGGTCCGATGCGAACCGCACAATCGGCTTCTAGAACATGCGGTGATAGGCGATCCGCGTCCGAATAGACCGCGACGGAGGCGAGACCCAACTCACGGCACGCCCGAATGATCCGAACGGCGATCTCGCCACGATTGGCCACGAGCACAGTGTCGAACATGGGCGGCCGCTCAGAGTCCTTGGAAGGGCTTCAGGGCCGAAGGGCCCTCTCTCGTGAGGTGAAGACTGAATTCTGGTAGACGTGTGTGGGAGTGTAAACCCCCCAGAGCCCACTGTATTTCTTCAACAGCCTTCTGGCAGGGGGACCGGCGGATATCCCCTCAGAGATGGCGGTTGAGAAAGCTCGCCTAGGTCATCCGTGTCTGCATGCGGCTCGCCCTCCTCAAGTATCGGTCGTCGTCGGTTCCCGGATGCCAGCTCTCCGGCCTCGGTAGCGGGGCCGCTAGCAGAGTCGATTCGAGCGGGCTCAGATCCGACGCCCGTTTGTTGAAGCCATTCCTGAGATGGCCTAAGTGGGTTGGAGCGTTTCCTGGGAATCGGCAGAGGGGGGCAAGAGCGGCAGGCGGAGCTAAAGCGGGATGTTCCCGTGCTTCTTTCGGGGGTTCTCGTCGCGTTTGTTGCGGAGCATGTCGAGCGCGCTGATGAGACGAGGTCGTGTGGTCCGCGGATCGATGACGTCATCGATGTAACCGCGCGCAGCAGCGATGTATGGATGCGAGAACTCGGCCCGGTATTCCTCGATTCGGTTCTCGGCCGCGGCCTCCGGATCTTTGGCCATAGCGAGTTCCTTGCGAAACAATACCTCGACCGCGCCCTTGGGGCCCATGACCGCGATCTCCGCTGTCGGCCACGCCAGGTTCACATCCCCCCTAATGTGCTTAGAGTTCATCACGTCGTAGGCCCCGCCATAGGCCTTCCGGATGATGACGGTGATCTTCGGAACGGTCGCTTCGGAGAAAGCGTAGAGCAGTTTTGCGCCATGCCGGATGATCCCACCATGTTCCTGGCCCACCCCCGGCAAGAATCCGGGGACATCCTCGAAGACGATCAGCGGAATGTTGAAGGCGTCGCAAAACCGGACGAAACGCGCCCCCTTTGCCGATGAATCGATGTCCAGCACCCCCGCGAGGAACGCGGGCTGATTCGCGACGATCCCGACCGCGTGTCCCCCAAGGTGGGCGAACCCGACGATGAGATTCCGAGCAAACATTTCGTGAACTTCATAGAACCCCCGGTCGTCCACAACCGCCCTTAAGATTTCATGCATATCATAGGATTTACTGGAGTTATCAGGCACTACTTCCAGTAGTTTATCATCTCGACGTTCGCGTGGATCGTCCGTGGCTCGGGACCCGGGGACCTCGGTATTGTTCTGGGGAAGAAACGCCATCAAGCCCCGAACCGCAGCCAAACACGCCGGTTCCGAATCGTGGGCGAAGTGAGCCACCCCCGAAGTGGAAGCGTGTACGTCCGCCCCACCCAAGGCCTCCATGTCGATGTCCTCGTGCGTGACCGCCTTCACGACTCCAGGCCCGGTGACGAACATGTAGCTCGTGCCACGGACCATGTACACGAAGTCTGTGATGGCGGGTGAGTACACGGCTCCGCCGGCACAAGGGCCCAGTATCACGCTGATCTGGGGAATCACACCTGATGCCAGCGTGTTTCGTAGGAAGATGTCGGCATAGCCGGCCAGGGAGACCACCCCTTCCTGAATTCGTGCGCCACCGGAGTCGTTCAGTCCGATGAGGGGCGCCCCGTTTTTCAGGGCCATATCCTGAAGTTTGACGATTTTCTCAGCGTGGGCCTCGGAGAGTGAGCCCCCGAAGACAGTAAAATCCTGGGAAAAAACGTATACGAGTCGCCCGTGAATCGTCCCGTACCCGGTGACGACCCCGTCCCCCAGGATCTTCTGGTCAGCGAGCGCCTCGTCGGTGGATCGGTGCGTAACGAAGCGATCCATCTCGACGAAAGAATCCGCGTCCAGCAGGAGCGACACGCGCTGGCGAGCGAGAAGCTTGCCCTTCGCCTGCTGGGCATCGAGTCTGGCCTCCCCGCCGCTGAGCTCCGCCTCCCGTCCGAGGGCCTCGAGATGTTCCAGCTTCTTGTCCATCGACATTCGCCGACCCCCCCCGGCCTAGAAGGCTGTTGAAGGACTATAGTGGGCCGCCAACCCGTGCTGTGAGGCTATCGGTTGGCGGGCTCGGATGGGACCAGAATCGGACAATTGAACCCCACGACGCGGTCCAGTGCCCCCTCGGGGATCGAATCCGTTTCCGGGTCCCGCAAAGGCGGCCTCACGATGGGTTCGGCTCGCGCGCCGTCGGCGAGCTTGAGAACTCGCCGATCCTGTAGACAACCCACGAAGTGGTCTCGTACGACCCTACCGTCGTCGACGAACAACCGGCCCGTCGCCCCTGAAAAGCCTGGCATAGCCTCAAGCGTATCCAATAAATCACCCGGTGAGGAGGCCCCCCTGCGGATGCCCTCGAGAAGAAGGCCAGCAGCGTCAAACCCCAAAGCAGGCACCAGATCGGGAAGCGTACGCTGATAGAGCGCCTCATAGGCCTCTACGAAACGCTCGTATCCCTCCCCCTGCCCTTCGGCAGGCTGGGGAGACACCGTCACCACCCCGTTGGTGTGGCGCGTGTCGACTCTGGACAGCATCGCCTCTTCGCTCCAGCCCGTGGTGCCCAGTACGCGAATCTCCAAGGAATCCAGCCCGAAGAAGGTCACCTGGGGCGCCATTAACTCGACGTCCCTCGCCGGAAGCGGCAAAACGAGCACATCCGGAAGCAGGGCTTCCGCCCGTCGAAGTTGTGCTTCAAAGAATGTTGCCCCTATGGGGTAGCTGATCTCACCCAGCATCAGGCCCCCATACGATTGAAAAGCCTCGGAAAAGGCCCGCGCCTCGTACAGGCCGTCGGCGTTGCCGGGATACACGACGACCGCCGTGAACAGGTCGCTGGCAATCGCGTACCGCGCCAACGCTCGTGCACCACCCGGGTCCGCGCTGCTGAGGGAATACACGCCCGTGGAACCTTCAGGGACGACGGAAGACGTCGGTGAGATAACGGCAAGAGCGCCCTGTACTCGACTGGCGATCTCTGATAAAGCACCGTCCTGGAGAGGTCCGATGACCCCTAGGACTTCCGACGCTTCGATCCCCGAAAAAGCGATCCCCGCACCGACGATATCACCGCCGCTATCTTGGACGACCAACTCGGCTGCCGTGCGGTTTCCCACTGGCTGGCCAAACATCTGAAAGGCGACTTCTATACCCTCCTGGATGCCGGTCGCGAACTCCCTCAGTCGGGGCGACCCGCTCGTGGGGAGAATCGCCCCGATGCGTGGAACCATCATGAATTCGATCACGTCACCAGCCAAAATGGCTCGGGCCAAGAGCTGCGCCCTGCCGGTGGCCCCAGAATCCAGCGCACGGGTCGCATAAGCTTCGGCGGCGGCATCGGCACCCAGGGTGTATTGCCGGAAGGCGAATTCAGCCAAAACCGGGGCAACCAAACCCTCAGCCGACGTGACGAATCCACGAAGCTCGCTATACGAGAGATCTTCGACGTGGTCTTCCACACGTGTGAAGGCCTCATCGGAAACGGACTCACCCGAAACAGACAACCAGGCCAACACGGCTTCAGCAGTCCTACCCAACCCCTGAAGCACGTCACCCTCCAGGAGCGTCACTTCGGCGATTCGCTCGTCTCGGTCCGTCAGGTAACTCCGGAACTCGCGCGCCGATTCCAGCGCCCCCCCCAGATTGCCGTTGCCTTTGGCGGCTCGGGCTCGAATCCAGAGGACGTCCACTGCCTCCGGGGCAGCGCCGTATTCAGCCGAGATCTCGCGAGCGAGTACTTCGGCAAGCTCGAAGGCCTCTTGGTCGAGGGCGGCCTGCGCTTGAGCGAGAAGGGAGTCGATTTCCGCTTGCTGGGCCGTGGGAAGCGTTCCCGCCTCAATCGCCGGCCCTACCCGATCCGCCTCGGCCTCACCGGTTGGCGCACCCACGGTGGAACATCCGAAGACGGCGAGTACAGTGACCATCGAAAGCCCGGGCGCGACTGACGTCCGGACTTTCGGGGGCGAGTAAAGCATCGAAAGCTTCGTCCTAGGCCTCTTCCTTGGCCTCATCCTCATCGGCGGCCGCAACGGCCTCACCGACGTCGGTGTCTTGGTCACCCGCGCCAGCATCGTCTTCGGCATCTTCGGCTTCGGCCTCAATAGCGTCGGCGTCGTCATCACCAGCTTCGACTTCAACGGCCTCGGCTTCAGCCTCACCAGCATCGTCTTCGGCATCTTCGGCTTCGGCCTCAATAGCGTCGGCGTCGTCATCACCAGCTTCGACTTCAACGGCCTCGGCTTCAGCCTCACCAGCTTCGGCCTCGGCGTCGGCGTCGTCATCACCAGCTTCGACTTCAACGGCCTCGGCTTCAGCCTCACCAGCTTCGGCCTCGGCGTCGGCGTCGTCATCACCAGCTTCGACTTCGACTTCAACGGCCTCAGCTTCGGCCTCGACCGCATCCTCTTCGGCAGTGGCTTCCGCGCCATCCGGTTCAGGTTCATCGGCGGCCACAACCGACGAAGCTTCGGCGCCGTACTCGTCAAGCTCTTCCCCGGACTCTTCTTCCGGCGGAGGCTCCGGCACATCCATACGCGCTGGAAGCGTTCCCACTTCGAGCACAATTCTTCGGTTCGCGGCGTCCGACTCGATCACTTTCAGCTCTAGTGCCTCTCCGGCGCGGAAGTACTCGGGAAGCTTTTCTTCCTCATCGACTCCGGAATGGGAGGTCGGCACGAAACCCTCAATGTCGTCGCCGAGGTCTACGACCACTCCTTTTTCCTGCACGCGAGCGACCGTACCGGCGGGCTCGACACCCGCGGAGAAGCGCTCTGAGATTTGGGGCCACGGATCATCGGTAAGCTGCTTGATCCCGAGTGAGATCCGCTTCGCCTCCGCATCGACGTCCAGCACCAGCACCCGGACTTCGTCGCCCTTCTGGATGATTTCCGAGGGATGCTCGACCCTCCGGGTCCAACTCAGATCGGATACGTGCACCAGGCCGTCAATCCCCGACTCGATTTCGACGAACGCACCGAAGGACGTGAGGTTTCGAACCACTCCGGCCAACTGGGTGCCCGTCGGGTATTTCGCCGGCAGAGCAAGCCAGGGATCCTCTTCGATCTGCTTCATTCCCAAAGAGATCTTTTCGTCCTGTATATCGACCTTCAACACCACAGCCTCGATCTCGTCGCCGATGTTCACGAGCTTGGACGGGTGCCGAATGTTACGCGTCCACGACATCTCGGAGATGTGAACAAGGCCCTCGACACCCTTCTCGAGCTCGATGAAGGCTCCATAGTTCATGATCGATACGACCTTTCCACGCACCCGGGAACCGACTGGGTACTTCTTTTCGATCCCGGTCCACGGGTAGGGCAGAAGCTGCTTCATGCCCAAGGAAATACGCTCGCGGTCCCAATCGATGTCGAGGACCTTCACGTCGATTTTGGCTCCGATATCGACGACCTCGGACGGATGTCCAACCCGCCCCCATGACATGTCCGTGATGTGAAGCAGGCCGTCGAGTCCACCCAAGTCGATAAACGCACCGAAGTCGGTGATGTTTTTGACGATGCCTTCGCGGACCTGACCGACCAAGAGCTCCATGACCAGGGCCTCGCGCTTCTTCTCGCGCTCCCCTTCCAGGATGACGCGGCGAGAAACCACGATGTTCCGACGGCGCTTGTTGAGCTTGATGATCTTGAACTCGAACGTCTGTCCGAGGAGATCCTCGATGTTCGGCACCCTACGCAGCGCGATCTGCGATCCGGGCAAAAACGCGTCGACACCCATGATGTCCACTGTGACACCGCCCTTGATCTTGCGGGCCAGCATCCCCTCGACCGGCTCGTCGGCCTCATGGGCCTCTCGGATTTTCTCCCAAACGCGCAGGAAGTCGGCCTTCTTTTTCGACAGGACGACGATGCCGTCATCGTCCTCAAGGCTTTCGAGAAGAACCTCTACTTCTTGGCCCGGCTCGATCGTGTCGTGGCCCTTGAACTCGTCGAGCGGGACCGCTCCCTCGCTCTTGAAGCCGAACTCCAGGATGACCATGCTCTCGGTCACCCTGAGTACCTTCGCGTGAACGATTTCGCCCTCCCTGAAGTCTCCCATCACATCGGCGTGATCGGAGAGCAGGGCCTCGAAATCCGCCGCAGATATGTCGAGAATTTCCTCACCATATGGATCCGACAGCAACTCGGGGGAAATACCGCCCGGTCCCTTCTCGGCAACGGCAAGGGCTGCCGAATCAGTGCTGGGGTCTTGTGGGGAGGCTTCAGCTTCGCCGGCTTCGGATTGGCTCTCGGCGGCAGCTTCTACTTCGGGGGTGGGGTCCGGGGACTGGGGGTCTGGGTCTTTGGCCATGGACGATTCACCGGCGGGTCTCGCCGGTGCCTATTTTGCCGGACACTGCAACAGCGCCTCGGTCCGGGTTGAGGGATAGACGAAACAGCAGGCCCCGGCGCCGGGGGCCCAGCATGGTGAAGCTATACATCTCACTAAAGAGCAGTCAAGTCATTTACCAGCCTCACAATAACGGCCACCTGTTCATCGAATGGTAGCCCCGTTGTGTCCACTTCAACGGCGTCCGCTGGCCGCCTCAACGGGGAGTGACGCCGGCTCTGATCAGCCTGATCCCGCCGTTCGATGCGCTGGGCCTCCTCCTCGATCTCGGCCGACGTCGGCTCCCTTCCAGAATCCTGGAGTAACCGGCGCCGGGCGCGCTCCTCGAGCCCCGCGACCAGGAAGATCTTTACGTCCGCGTCGGGGAAAACGACGGTGCCCATGTCCCTTCCGTCGGCCACGAGGTTCCCGTAGGCGCCCACCGCGCGCTGCACCCCAAGAAGCCAATCACGGACCGCCAGGAGACTGGCAGCGGTCGAAACGCGCCCGGTCACGTCGGGACTCCGGAGTTGGGACGTAAGAAGCGCACCACCGCGGTGAATGTTCACACCGTCGCCTTCTGCTTCGACCTCGATGCCGAGCTCATTCAACTGTCCGGCCTCGAGAGTCCCCCACTGCTCCTCCGGCACGCCCTCCTGGAGAAGCGCGAAGGTCACCGCCCGGTAAAGCGCCCCCGAATCGAGGTGCCGCAAGCCCAACCGTTTCGCCACGGCTTGGGCGGTGCTTGTTTTACCCGACCCCGCAGGCCCGTCGAGCGTGATCACAAGGCGGCGGCGGGCGGATCCAGTCACGTGCGCGCTAAGTCTTCGAGCAAGCCCCAAAAGTTCGGAAAACTCACGTCCGCTACGTCGGCACCGTCGATGTCGATTTGATTGCCCTCGAGGGCTCCGAGTACGCCGAACGCCATGGCGATGCGGTGGTCGTTATGGCTCGACACCCGGCCCACAAGGGGATGATCGCCTCCCTCGATTTCGAGGCCATCACTCAACTCCTCGGCCTTCACACCCACGGCTCGGAGATTCTCCGCGAGCGTCTTGATCCGGTCAGACTCCTTGAGCCGCAGCTCGGACGCCCCGGTGATGCTGGTCACACCCTCGGCCCGGGCGGCCAGGATTGCCATGACGGGAAATTCGTCGATCATGGCGGGCACCTCATTCCCCCCCACTTTCGTGGCGACCAGCTTCGAAGGGAGCGCGCGAAGCGAACTCACGGGTTCTCCGCCATCTTCGTCGAAGGGATCGGCCCCCACCTTCGCACCCATGCGGTGCAGTACATCCAGCAGCCCGCGGCGGGTCGGATTCATGCCCACGTGGTCGATTTCGAGTCCGCCTTCCATCCCGCCCAGGATCGCCAATGCGAGGAAGAACGCCGAAGACGAAAAGTCGCCCGGAACCTCGAGGTCGAGAGGTGCGATGCACTCCGGGGGATCCCTCAACTCTACCTTCCAGAGGCCGTCCACTTCATGAGAGATGACCGGAACGCCGCACGTACTCAGCATGAGTTCCGTATGATCTCGAGAGCGATGTGGCTCCGACACGAAGACGAAGGCGCCGCCCACCAGGCCCGCCAACAACACCGCGCTCTTCACCTGTGCGCTAGCCACCGGAGAGTTGTAGTCGATCGCATCGAGCGGACCGCCGGTCACCTCGAGAGGAAGCCGATCAGATCCATCCATTTCACGAAAAACCGCGCCCATCTTGGACAGCGGTGTAGTCACCCGCCTCATCGGACGGACACGCAAGGACGCGTCCCCGGTCACGGTGACCGTCATCGGCTGGCCCGCCAGGACACCCAGCATGAGCCGAGCGCCTGTGCCGCTGTTCTCGAAATCAAGGACGTCGTGTGGCTCCTGCAGGCCACGAAGGCCCACGCCTTGAATCCGCACTTCGGTTCCATTTCCAACGAGTGGAGGGATGTCTACTCCTAAATCGCGAAGCGCCCGTGCTGTCGCTTGGGGATCCTCCCCCGGCAGTAGACCGCGCAGGCGGCTCTCCCCCGAGGCGAGTGAGGCGAAAATGAGGGCCCGTTGGGTGACCGACTTGTCCCCCGGCATCCGAATGCGTCTCACCCTTCCCTCCTCCACTCCTGTGTAGCACGCATCAACTCGGCGATTTCTTCGCCCGAGCTGTCGGCCAACGCCGTCCGGACGGCTGCAAGACCAGCCTGCACACTGTCGATCGCCAGCTCGTTCTCCTCGCTTGCCTGATCGAACAGGCCTGTCCACATCTCCGGCGAACTCTCCGCTAGACGCGTCAAGTCCCGACCCCCGGGGCCGAGATCGCTCACGGCGAGGCCAGCGCCGGCCATCGCCCGGGCGATCACGTTGGATATCAACTGTGGCAGGTGACTCGCCCATACCATGAGCCGGTCGTGGGCCTCCGCATCCATGGGCCGAATTCTCGCGCCCAGCGCCTGCCACATGGACTCCACGGCCTTGATTCGTTCACGCTCGGCCTCCCCGCCACAAACGAAGACGGTTTCACCGGAGAAGAGATCCGCGGTCGAGACCCCGTATCCCGTGGCGGTCCCACCGGCCATGGGATGACTCCCGACGAATTGCGTGGCGAAACCGAGTTCGCCCGCTTCCCGCAACAACGGCCCTTTGAGGCCCACGACATCGGTGATGGTCGCATCCCCCCACTCCCCGGAATGGGCGCTCATCATCTCCAGAGCCACGGCCAAGGGAGTCGCGTAGACCACCAAATCCTGCCCTTCGGCGGCCTCCCCGGCCGTGTCGGCCACGGCATCAATCACCCCATCGGCCAAAGCCCGCTCGGCGGCGTCCCGACCGCGGTTGAAGGCCACGACCCTCGGCGCATTATCCAACAGGCGTAGCGCACGCGCGAGCGATCCTCCAATCAGACCCAGACCCACGATCCCCACCCGGTCGAAGGAGAGTCCCGGGCTCACAGCCTTCCCGCCTTTTCGCTCGACTCGCTCTCCGTCCCAGGGTCGCCGTCGCCCCCGATCTCTCCGCCCGCACCATCGTTCTGCGGAATCTCCACGCTGAGGCCGTCACGGGCGATGACCGCACCGGGAAAGGCCTCACGGGCTTCGGCTTCGAGCGCCGAGGGGTCGTCGGCATACCGCGCGGAGATGTGCGTTAGATAGAGCCGGCGAACGCCGGCCTCGGCCGCCAGAGCCGCCGCGCGCCCAGCGGTACTGTGGTATGTCTGGCTGGCCCTCTCGGCTTCCTCGTTCCCGAACGTGGCTTCGTGGATCAACAGAGAAGCGTCCTTCGCGATCTCCTTCGTCGCTTCGGAAGGACGCGTGTCTCCCGTGTACACGACCAACCGCCCTGGCCGCGGTGGTCCCACGACATCCGCGGGTTCGATTTGTCGTCCATCGACCTCGACCGTCTGTCCCATGTGCAACTTTCCGAAGAGTTCTCCCTCCGGTACTCCCAGAGCGCGGGCGCGCTCGACATCGAAGCGGCCGAGCCGCTCGTGCTCAACGAAGGCGTACCCCAACGCCGAAGTACGGTGATCCACCGGGAAGGCGACTACGTCGTACTCCCCGTACTCAACCCGCGAACCCGCATCGAGCTCGTCGATCTCGAGGGGAAAGGGCACCCGGTCCACGCCCAAGCTCACGACCTGCTCGAGCGTGGCCCGGGACGAGGTGGGTCCAAAGACACGGAGCGGGTCGGCTCGACCTTGAAGCGCCATCGTCCTCAGAAGCCCCGTGATACCGAGAAAGTGATCGGCATGAAGATGAGTCACGAATACGTCCTGGACGGCGAAGCCCGTGCCATAACGCATCATCTGCCGCTGGGTTCCCTCGCCGCAGTCGAGAAGGAAGGAGTCCCCTTCGCGCTGAAGGGCGATCGCACTCACGTTGCGACGCACGGTGGGGCGCGTAGCAGCGGTGCCGAGGAATGTGACTCGAATCATGTCCTGGCCAAGCTGGTGTTGTGGCGGGTGACACCCTAGAAGGCTGTTGAAGGAGTACAGTGGGCCGCAACCCTGGAACGTGTAAGATCATGTCCCAAGATGGACTTGGGCACAGGGCGGTTGTGCGGTTGCTGTGCTCCTTCAACAGCCTTCTAGAGAAACTAGCGTCCAGCTTGCCGCGTCAGAAGAGCAGAAGCTGGATCCGGAAGGTCCGGCCCGGCTGCGGGAGCCCGCACTGATCGAAGATCGTATTGTCGGTCAGGTTCGTGACCGAGACGAGCGCATCTACGTTCGCGAGAGCGGACCGCTCCTCGAACCCGAAGAGTCGCCGGAGTTGAAGATCGAAGCGGTGCGTTCGCTTCAGGCGGTCCATCGAGGACGAGTCCGCGTTCAGGCAAAACTGCTTGCCCACGAACCGATACCCACCGGACACCCTAAATTCCGCCGGTAGCTGCGTAGCCAATGCGAGGCCGCCGACCACACTCGGCTCGTACTCGGGCCGGGTGCGATCACCGCTGACATCTTCAACCTGCCAGGCCTGTTGTAGCGTGAGATCGCCACTGTACTGCATCGCCCGCCACTCTCTCGATGCTACCATTTCCAGGCCCGTACTCCGAATGCCATCACGGTTTACACGCTGGCGCTTGGGCCCTTGTGAGGTCAGCACGCCGACCCGCACGATGCCGTCATTGAGGACCTGCCGGAAGCCCACTACTTGGATGTCGACCCCCTGCAGGGCCCAAGTCAGCCCAAGCTCCCCACCCGTTAGAACCTCCGGCTCGAGGCTCGGATTCGGGAGGAAGCGACCCAACGCGTCTGAGTACAGTTCTCTGAGGGAGGGGAAACGCGCGCGACGGCTGATCCCTCCGTGGAGCAGCAAAGAGCCCCCGCCCGTGAGTGAGGACAACCCGAGGCGGGCACCCCAATCACCCATGCGTCTGAGTCGGGGATTTCCACCCGATTCGGGCGTGTCCGCTCCGTCGGTCAATAGGCCCACGCTGATGCGCGTTGCCCCTACTCCGTCCCAACCCGGGGAATCGTCGAACCGCCACTCCACCTCGGTCCCCAGGCTCCACAAGCGTTGCCTAAAGTCTCGTTCACCGGAGCTGGTCAGTCGCTCCGTGTGGGATATGTCTCCGTACGTCAGCGCCGTCCGTAAATCTCCCCTCTCGCCGATGCCGTGCTCCCCGAGTACCCGAAGGGTCGCCGTCCTGTCCTCCCCCTCCTCTTCCTCGATCACGTTCCCGTATGTGGGTGCATCAAACTGCTCGATGTGGAACGAACCAAGATCGAGGCCCAGGCTCGCTTCGAGACCACCCATGCCCCAGCGCGTCTCCTTGGAGCCGGTGCCGCCGGACAACGCGGTGATCACGCGCGCCTGATCCGGATATCGCCAGAGTCTCGGATCCGCTTCGTGGATCTCTGGTGGCACTCCGCGCTCCACGTCGAATCCGGAGGAGGTGAGCGACATCCAGCCGCCCCCCTCACCCTGATATCGGACGGAGACGAACGCATCCTTATGCTCGACGTCACTATTGAGGCGAAGATCCCCGTCGGCGCTCAACAACGCGGGGTCTCCGGAGATCCCCGAGCCGTCGTTGGGAATCGAGACGCCGGGCCGGGCTCTGAATCCACCGCCGCCTTGTACCAGCCAATCTCCTCCTCGGGACTCGAAGGAGCGGGCAACGTTGCCACCGAGCACCAGGCCTCCGTTGTCGTCCACCGCCGCAGTGAAGGTGGCCGGCGGGGGCGCCTCCAAGCGCTCGACACCACGCGCCACGTCGACCGACACGACGCCCGCCAGAACATTCGGACCGTAAAGGACCGACGAGAGTCCTCGCAGCAGATGAACGGAGCGGGCAGCCGTCAGCGGAATGATCGAGAGGTCCGTGCGATGATCCCAACCTAGGGTCAGAGGGACGCCATCCACGAGTACCGCGATATGCCGGTCGGTCGCACCCCGCAGACTCGGCTGCGCTTCTCCCCTCGAATTTTCCCGGACACGCACCAACGGCATTTCGCGCAACACCTCTTCCAGCGTAGGAATTGGCACAGAGCCGAGGGAATCGAGACGCATCTCCACGACGCCCACGCCGCCCGTGGCCGTGAGACGGCGACCGGCCACGACTTGAATGGCATCCAGACGGAAGCCGCTCGGAAAGTTCGTGAGCGTATCTAAACGGAGCGAGTCCCGTGCCTGGGCCCTCGCCGCCTGCGGCCACCCGCCCACAATCACCGCGGTCGCCACGAGGGCCGCCACAACGGCCGTCATCGAGGGTCCCAGGATGGCTGGCTTACGATGTGCTGTTATGGAGGGTGGGATCGCCAGTTTCACGATGGATGGGATACGAAGTCCAAGCCGAAGTCGAGGACCGGGGCCGAGTGGGTGATCCAGCCGCTGGAAATGAAGTCGACGCCGGTCTCCGCGATGGCGCCGACCGTCTCGGCCGTCACCCGACCGGATGCCTCAAGCACCGCGCGCCCCGCAGTCATTTCGACCGCCCGAAGCAGGTCCGGCAGGGCCATGTTGTCCAAGAGGACGGCCGAGGCGCCTGCTTCGAGGGCCTCGCCGAGCTGATCCAGCGTATCGACTTCGATTTCGATGGTGGTGGCCGGCCCACTCTGCCTCCGCGCCGCATCGATCGCGGCCGCCACCCCCCCGGACGCGGCAACGTGGTTGTCCTTGATGAGGATGGCGTCGCCGAGTCCATATCGATGATTCGCGCCGCCTCCCGCTCGGACCGCCTGTTTTTCGAGAGCGCGCAGCCCCGGGGTGGTTTTCCGGGTGCAACAGATCCTCGCGTTGGTGCCGGCCACGGCGGCCACAAGAGTTCCCGTGGCCGTGGCCACGCCGGAGAGGTGGCTGAGGAAATTGAGCGCAGTTCGTTCGGTGGTGAGGATCGATCGGGTCGGGCCATCCACGGTTGCCACGACTTCGCCAGCCTCGATGGAAGCACCCTCGTCTGCCTCGAAGCTAAGCTCCACCGTTGGATCGACCAGCTTGAAAGTCAGTGACGCGGGTCGCACCCCAGCGAGTACGCCTCGCTCCCGTGCGACGACTTGGGCACGAGCCGTCGCTTCCGGCGAGATCACCGCCCGAGACGTGACGTCCCCACCGGACCCGAGATCCTCGTCGAGCGCGCGCCGCACGAGCGATTCCATGAGCGCTTCGGGGAGATCGGAAATGTCTTTCACGCCGTTCGTCGACACCGTGACTAGCCGGATACCCCAGCCACCGGACCGAGGGAAGCCCGGTCTTCCACCGTCACCAGGACCTCTGCACCATCGGCGAAGTCACGACCCTCAGCTCCCAGGTCCACCATGCGCTGAACCGCCCGGCGAGCCGCCACAACCACATCGCCGGGAATCGTGACCTCGTACCGCATCTCCTGTAGACTCTCGAGGATGTTCTGAAGCGTGATGCTCTTCATGTGGGGGCACATGTTACACGGCCGAATGAACTCTACGTCCGGTGTCTCGGCCGCGACGTTGTCACTCATCGAGCATTCCGTGACCATCAGGACGCGGGCTGGACGCTTCCCCTTCACGTACCCAATCATGGATGAAGTGGATCCAGCGTAATCCGCTTCGGCAAGAACGTCCGGGGAGCACTCCGGATGGGCCAGCACCACGAGGCCCGGTGTGCTTTCGCGATATTTGCGAATCTCTTCGGCGGTAAAGCGCTCGTGGACCTCGCACAGCCCCGCCCAAGCGATCACTCTGACATCGGTGAGCGCAGCGACATTCTTGGCGAGGTATTGGTCCGGCAGAAGAATCACGCGATCGACGCCCATCGCCTCCACCACGTTGACGGCATTGGCCGACGTACAACAAATGTCAGACTCCGCCTTCACATCCGCCGACGTATTCACATACGTCACGACCGGTACGCCTGGGTACTTCTGCTTGATCAGGCGCACGTCCTCTCCGGTGATCGAGGAAGCCAACGAGCACCCGGCCTCGAGACTCGGTATCAGAACGGTCTTATCCGGAGACATCAGCTTCGAAGTCTCGGCCATGAAGTGGACGCCGGCCTGCACGATGATGTCCGCGTCTGTCTTCCCTGCCTGGATCGCCAACTGGAGGGAATCTCCTACGAAGTCGGCAACGCAGTGGTAGATGTCGGGGGTTTGGTAATTGTGGGCGAGAATCACCGCGTTCTTGGCCTTCTTGAGCTCGTTGATCGCATGGATCAGCGGCGCCACCACGGGCCACTCCACCGACGGGATGAAATCCTTGACCCGTTCCTGAAGATCCGCCGTCTTGCGCGCGACCTCGGGGGTGTATTCAAGCATCTCGTATGCGTCGCTCGTGGGCCGTGGCAATCCGCGTCGAGCGGTCCAGCCAGGCCGTGATTGGCTCCTCGGGGCCTTCCCGCCCCAGATGTCGAATTCGCCGCATCCTACACAATATCGGCCCATTCGATCCGGACTCAAGGCTTGTGGGGCACTTTCGGATCGCCGATTGTCTCCCCTTAAGGCGTCCGGCGTAGCCCGCCGCAGGGGAATCGGTTAACGTACCGCGCGCTCCACACCCCGCCGCTACGCCCCCAATCTGCGGCTTCCCCACCGCCGGATGACCTCCAAAATCCGACAGACCCTCCCGACTTGAGCGTCAGAGGTTACGCGACACTGTCCTTGGTGGCCGTATTTTTTTTGATCTCCGACTTGCTCCAGCGCGCGCTGGTCTGCCCGGTGGCCCGGATGCTTTCCGGACACGGGCCGGCCGTCCACGGGAGGTGGCAGCGGTTCCTGTCGCGTACGCTGTTCATGATCCTCAAAAGATTCGGCGGCGCCGACATACCACAACCCGGTCGGGTGCCCGGCGGGCCTGGGATCCTGATCCTCATGAATCACCAGTCCATTTTGGACATCCCCATGGCCATCGCATCTGGTCAGGGCGTGTTCTCGAGGATCGTTGCTCGGCAGAGGTACGCCCGGTGGATTCCCGTTATCTCACACACCATTCGCACGCTCAAGTATCCGGTGGTGAACCCACGGGCGAAGGCGGGGACCGGCCGGCGGCTATTGGAGCAATTGGATCAGGTGGCTCGCACGAGTGTGGCACCCTTGATTCTGTTCCCGGAGGGGACGCGCAGCCTTGACGGAGAGATCGGTCGATTCAGAACCGCCGGCCTCGAGCGGATTCTCGGGGCGCGGGAGTGGATCGTCTACGTCCTCGTAAGCGACGGGTACTGGCGTCATGGAAAGCTGGTCCATTTTCTCGGTGGAATGCAGAAGATCAAAGGACGACTGAGCGTCTTGGGCCCGATTGAGTGGAGCGATCCCGCTGCGAACCCGGCGAACTTCATCGCTCGGATGCGGAACCTGATGGTGGACGAGCTAGCACGCGTGCGAGGGAAGGACAGCGACCTCGCGACCGGCCAAGGTCCGTCCAAGATCCCAGACCCAACCCCCACCCCAGCGGCGGCGGCCTGAGCAGAGATCAATTCACCGCCTACCTCTTACCCCGATGGAGGCTGGCAATGGCGGTTACCGGTTGCCCACATCCCCAGGTGGGCGATCCCCTTAAACATCAGGTGTACTTCCTCTTACGATCTGTGGGTTAACGGAGAAGATCCTATCGCTGCGTCAGGCTGGACACAAGTCACGATCGACTCACGACCGATCGGGTCAGGCTGGCTCCAACCGGAGCAGCACGGCGGCGTCTTCCTCGGTCAGGACATAGATGTACCCGTCCGGACCCTGGCGCACATCTCGCACCCGCTGCTTGAACTCGGCAAGCAGCCACTCCCGGCGAATCTCCTCGCCGTCCGCGTTGAACACAATCCGTTCCAAGTGCCCGGTGTGAAACATCCTTCCGACCATCATAGAGCCCACAAACAGGTTGCCCTGCCACGCGGGAAAATGCTCGCCTGAGTAGAAGACCATTCCGGACGGCGCGATGGACGGCCACCAGAGAACCTCCGCGTCTTCGAACTCCGCCAGCCAAGGCGTGTCTGTGACCCAGTCGCCGATGTACTGACGGCTGTAGGAGGCGAGCGGCCAGCCGTAGTTCCGGCCAGCCTTGATGATGTTGACCTCGTCGCCACCCTGCGGTCCGTTCTCGCTCGCCCACAGATCCCCGGTCTGGGGGTGAAAGGCGAGACCGAGCTGGTTTCGGTGACCAATGGAGTAGATTTCCGGCAGGTAGTCGGCGTTACCTATGAAGGGATTGTCGTGAGCCGCCGTGCCGTCGTCGTTCAGCCGCAGGAGCTTACCGAAATGAGTGCCCGGGTCCTGCGCGTAGCTCCCCGTCTGCGCGAACACGTAGGAGCCACCGACGCTCATCAGCAACGTCCCGTCCGGCCGGAACAGGAGTCGGGATGCGGCGATGCCGTCGTCCAAACCGACTGCCACGAAGATATCGCGCACCTCGGTCAATTCATCCCCGTCGAGGCGACCGCGCGCCAGCGCAACCGTCTCAGCGGATTCTCCCTCATGCTCGATCGACTTGGTGTACGTCAAGTAGACGATGCGGTCGTCGTCCGGGTGGAGCGCAATGTCCATGAGCCCGGCACGGTCTCGACCCGCAAACACCTCCGGCACCCCCGGGATATCCCGCTCCAGAAGCCGACCGTTGCGGATCACCCGCAGTGTGCCCTTGTCGCGTTCGGTCACCAGGATGTCGCCGTTATCCCTGAAAGCCATGCCCCACGGATGCGAGAGCCCGGTGGCGGCAGGCACCACGCGAACTCGAGGCACCACGTCCGTGTTGATCACGACCGGCCGATCCGGTGGTGGCAACGCGGGGACTCCTCCACGAGCCTGGGCGGATGTGGATCCGTTGGAGAGGGCGAGCGCGAAGGTGAGCGCGCATGACAGTGGTCGCATACTCATAGGTTCTCCTAGTTGAAACCGTCAACGCTAGGGCCGTCAGCGGCTGACGAGTGCCGGGGGTGGGAATCGAACCCACATGGGATTTCTCCCGAGGGATTTTAAGTCCCTTGCGTCTACCCTTCCGCCACCCCGGCCATAACTGGAATAAGGCGATTAGCGGTGTAGAATCTAACCTTTGCGGTTTACACCCAAAAGTAGAGAAAGGCCCAAATAGGGGATAAAAGATAGGCACGGTCATAGGCGTAGCGACCTTCGAGGGCTGCGTTGAGGCAAGCGGCGGGGTCGGACATGGTGAAGTCCTCAGCATGGGAAGATCAGACCGAGGTCAACATCCGAGAGCGGGCCGGTCGGCGCAAAAAGGAATGGCGCGATATACCGCAGCTCCGCAGTTTGCGCATGGCCTCCCCCACAGCTCGCAAGGAGGTGGCCGACGTGTCGGCCACGACAAGATATAGACCCGAAGCGGCGGTTCGGACCATCGCCTTCTGCGTCCAGCATGGTCAGACCGGAGCCGACTCCCCATCTTTTCCTCCTGAAATCGGATTCGCTTCGTGGTTTGGAGCAGCTATCCAACCCTCTTAGGCGGCCTCATCGAGCGATGAATCCAGAGCGTTTTCAGAGACTTTCCGGCGCCCTACGCAGGCGACAGCCCGACCTCACGGTGCTTATGGAGCAGGTCCATAAGAGCCACAACCTCTCGGCCATCCTCCGCAACTGTGACGCGGCGGGAGTGTTCGAGGCGCACGTAGTTCCGCCCGACGAAGGTCTTCAGATTCATTCGCACACCTCCGCGGGGACGGCCAAGTGGGTTCGCCTGGTCCGGCACCGCACCGTCCAAGCTGCCGTCCAGGAATTGAAGGGCCGGGGCTTCCGGGTGCTCGCAGCACATCCGGGGCCTGGGGCCGTCGATTTTCGGTCGGTGGATTTCACGGGGCCGACTGCCCTGATGATGGGGGCGGAACTTCAGGGCCTGAGCGCCGAAGCACTCGCGCTGGCCGACCTACGGATTTCGATCCCGATGGTAGGGATGGCACAATCGTTCAACGTCTCGGTCGCCACTGCTCTCCTGCTTTTCGAAGCGTTCCGGCAACGTGAAGCGGCCAATATGTACAACGAATCGCGGATCGACCCAAAGGATTTGGAGCGGATTCTGTTCGAGTGGGCCTATCCGCGTATCGCCCGCTACTGTCGTGCCCGGGGTACGCCCTACCCTTCGCTTGGCCGGGGCGGGAGCCTGCCGAAGGGCTTCTTCGACTAGCCGGCCTAGGGTGTGCTCTCTCGTCCCAACTGATGGCGCAGGGATTCCTCCAGCCCTGGATACATGAACTCGAAACCCGATGCTTCGGCCACCGCAGGCCGGATTCGTTGCCCTCGCAGCAGCATCTCCTTGCCCATCTCGCCGAACAGCGCGTGGATCGCCAGCGCGGGTACGGGGATCACGGTCAGGCGCTGGAGTACGCGGCCGAGCGTGCTGGCGAATACGGAGTTGGGAACCGGGTAGGGCGCCGTAGCATTCACGGCCCCTCGGATCGACGGCGTATGGATGACATGAATAATCATGGCCATCAGATCGTCATGATCGATCCAGCTCACATACTGCCGACCGCTGCCGATTCGTCCGCCGACGCCGATCTTGAACGGGAGCAGCATGGTGCCGAGCGCGCCGCCCGCAGGCGTGAGCGGGAGACCAGTCCGTAAGTGGACGACCCGGATGCCCATCCGTGCCGCGGGACCCGTGGCGGCTTCCCAAGCTTGGCAAAGCTCGGCTAGAAATCCCTTGCCCGGCTTGGCGTTCTCATTCAAGGATTGATCGCCGCGGTTCCCGTAGAAGCCCACGGCGGACGCGGAGACGAGAACTTGGGGGGGGCGCCGGAGACGCGCCAAGGCGCGCGCGAGGTGCTCGGTACCCTCGACCCTACTCGCCCAAATGTGTTTCTTTTTTTCCTCGGTCCAACGAAGACCGAGTAGCGGCTCCCCCGCCAAGTGTACGACCGCATCGAGTCCCTCGAGACGCTCTTCCTCTACGGTGCCCTCGACGGGGTCCCAAAACGCTTCTTCCGGCGTCTGCGTCTCCCGGTTCCGAACCAGGCGAACGGCGCTGTGGCCACTGGTGGTGAGTACGTCGCAAAGGGTGCGTCCGATCACACCCCACGATCCGGTGACGGCCACCCTCAGGGGCGCTCCGTTCTTGTAGCGGGCGATTCGGTCGAGGTCGTCTTTCAGGCGACGGTGCCGAAACGTGAAAAGCCGTCCGAGTTCCGTCTCGACGCTCGACCCTCCGAGCAGACGCCCGGCGGTGCCCATGGGTAACTCCCAATCGACCTGGTCCTCCACCGTGCATCCACCCTCGCTTCCCGGCTCGAAGTGATGCGTGTGGACCCATCGAGTGAAGGGTCCCCGGATCTGCTCGTCACGGAAAAAACTGTCTTGCTCGAAATCGGTGTGGAGCACCTCGAATCGGATATCGGTGGGGCCACGACGGACACGAAAAACGACCCGCCCACCCGTCGCCGGCGTTCCCTCACGGCTCTCGATGGTGACGTTCTCCCATGAGGGAATGAGGCGCTCGAGGGCACCAGGGCGCATATGCCATGCAAAGACTTCAGCGACGGGATGGTTCAGGTGGGTTCGGAGAACGAAGTCAGGCATGTCCCACGTCAATCTGCGATAGGTTCCACCTCGATCGTCCGGGACTCCATCGGAAAAAGCGTGGCGAGGAAGGCCCGAATCCGCGGAACGAAGTTGTCATTTGTTGCGCACCGACATTCGCAGCGCTGGATTTCAGCGAATGGGCGACCCGCTCAGACACCTTGAGATCCTCCCCGTCCATGGCCTCAAGAATCTGGTCGACCCGCGTGGGACCGTTGTCCAGGAAGAGTTGCACGATCTCTCTCGAAAGCTTCACACCGCTCCAGCCCTCCAACCTCTTGAGGGCGTCCAGGTCGATAATGATCGGATCTATGGGCATGGTTTTCGTTCAGTTTCTTCCCCCTGAAAGGTCCGCCCTTGCCAAATCGCGGACGGGCCGCGATCGAGTTCAAGTGCCCCGTTCCGGGTGATGATAGAATGGCCCGTCTCGATGAGGTAACAGCTGATCGACCAGTCCGGACGCGGTTTCCCAAGCGTCGAACTCTTCAACCAGATCTCGGTCCCACCGACTTCCGGAGGAGCGAAGACGGCCCTCGAGCCACTCCGGGTCCCCAAAACCGATCGCACGCCGATAAATATCCGCCACTTCAAATATCTTGTCCGCATACCCACCTACGTCAAGCGCGACGGTTGGGAGCCGGGAGTGCGCACCCCGCAACGTGAAGATCGGGCAGAACGCCCTGTGGGGTTTCGCAGGCGCCACGACTCTTGAAATACGTGCGAAACTAACCGCGTCGCGCGCGATCTTTCCCGTAACCTGATGATCCGGGTGTCGGAACCCACGGGCCCAGGCGTCGCCCCAAGTAAGGAGCCCATCGGGCTTGATCTCGGCCATGATCCTGGCGACTTCGGCGCCCGCTTCGGGCGTCGCCTGGACAGCGGAGTCCGGAAGCGAGAGGAAGCGCCCTTCGACGCCCAAACACTCCGCAACCTGCATGCCGAGGTCCATGCGACGTTTGGCTACCTCCGCCGTCGGGAGTAGACCGAAAGCGTCCGTCATTTCCCCACGCGTGAGCCAGAGTACTACGACCCGCGAGCCCGCGGCACGTTGGGCGAGTAGAGCGCCGGCACAGACCACCTCATCGTCCGGGTGCGCCAGCACCGCAAGAAGCGTCGGCGGCGAGTTCATCGGACCCCGCCCGCTCCACCCTCCGCGGGGGCCCGCCCCTCCTCGGTCGCGCCTCCATTCTCGGCCGCGTTTCGGATCAACCGGATCCCCTCGGCCATGCCGTTCGGATGGCTGAAGACCGCCGCACCGGCGACGAGCACCGACGCCCCCGCCCGGCTCGCCCGGCCAGCCGTGTCGACGTTCACACCGCCATCAACCTCGAGTTCGGCGCCGCCCGCGCCGTTCCCGTCGAGCATGGCTCGGAGTCGGCGAATTTTTTCTGTACTCGATGGAATGTACGCCTGCCCCCCGAACCCCGGATTTACGGACATGATCAGCGCCAGGTCGACCTCGGGTAAGACCCCCGCCAGCGTCTCGAGGGATGTCGCCGGATTCAGGGTCACGCCGGGATGTACGCCCAGCTCGCGCACGCGCTCCACCGTCTTGCGCAACTCGGGGCACACTTCCTGATGAACCGTGATGTAGTCAGCTCCAGCATCCGCGAAGGCGGACAGGTACCGGTCGGGCTCTTCGATCATCAAGTGGACGTCAACGGGGAGCTCCGTCGCCGCCCGAACGGCTGCGGTCACCGCAGGTCCGATCGTGATATTGGGGACGAAGTGACCGTCCATGACGTCCACGTGAATCCAGTCGGCTCCGGCTTCCGACGCCTCCGACACCTGCTCAGCCAAACGTCCGAAGTCTGCGGAAAGTATGGACGGGGCGATCAGAACCGTCATGGGGCGGGGACTCCCCCACCATCTTTCCTGGTCAGCGTCTCCACCCCAGCCGGACCACTCACCAGCACTTCGGTCGCCATCCCGAGAAAGAGCCCGGATTCCACGATCCCGGCCCTTGCACCGATGGCCCGCTCAAAGCCGTCCGCGTCAGGGATTCCGCCCGGAAAACGGCAATCGAGAATGTAGTTGCCGTTGTCCGTGATCCTCGGCTCTCCGTCCGGCCCCACCCGAAGCGTTGGATGGGCGCCGAACGACTCCACGAACGGGCCGTGGACCTCCCACCCGAACTGGATCACCTCCAGGGGCACGGGACCTCGCGTTCCCAGTGTGGGCACCGTCTTGGTGTCGTCGACCATGATGGCCAACCGTCGAGAGGCCTGGGCCACCATCTTCTCCCTGAGAAGCGCACCCCCGAGGCCTTTGATGAGGTTCAACTCGGGATCAACCTCATCGGCACCGTCGATCGTCAAATCGAGAACGGGAGTCTCGATCAAGGAGGTCAGCGCGATGCCCAGATCCCGGGCCTCGCGAGCCGTCCGAAGTGACGTGGGTACGCCGACGACATCGATGAGCCCACCTGATTGAAGTCTCCTGGCCAGCGCAGTCAATAAGTGGGCCACGGTCGATCCAGTTCCCAGCCCCAAACGCATCCCGCTCTCCACGAGCTCGGCCGCCTCTATGCCTACCGCTCTCTTCAGCGAGTCAGCGTCCGCCACCTGGTCCCCCCTCTGTGCCGACCGGCGGCTTCGTCAGGCGCCGAACCCCTTCATCAACTCTTGGACCTGCTCGGTGATCGCAAGCGCCTCGTCGAAAGGCCGCTGCCACATGTTGCGGCCGAAAATGAGACCCGTGGCGCCGGCTTCCAAGCCGGTACGCACCTTGGCCAGGAGGTCTTCATCACCCAGCTTGCTCCCGCCGGAAAAAAGTACCAGACAACGACCTGCGGACTCCACCACCCGCCTGGCGCCCTCGCTGTAGCCGTACTCGATCCCGGCGTATTCCCCAGGCTGCTCGGCGTCCTTCGGACCGTGCTTCGGGATGTTCAACTTCACGATGTCGGCACCCATTTCGAGCGCCACCCGGGCGGCGTAGTCGACGGCGTAGAGGCTGTCGCGTCCCCCCTTCTCCTCGATCGCGGCACCCCTTGGGTACGACCACACCACCAAGGGCATGTTGTACTTGTCGCAGTCTTCACGAACGACCTGGAGCTGTTGGAAATCCTCATCCTGCCGGGGAGAACCGACATAGAGTGTGTAGCCGACCGCGTCGGCGCCCATCGATACCGCGTCCTCGACGCTACCGGTCAACGCAGAGAAGGCATCCGCGTCGGAGGGTATCGTGGTCTTGCCGTTGATCTTCAGAAGGAGTGGGACCTCCCCCGCATACTTCGCCATGTATTTACGAGCGAGCCCGTAATGACATGCCACCGCGTTATAGTTGCCCTCCAACGCGAGGCGCCACTGATAATCCGGATCCTGTGACGGCGGGTTGGGGAAGAAGTCGATTGGCCCGTGCTCCAAACCCTGGTCGATCGGAAGGATCAGAAGCGTCCCGTTCTTCAAGCCCCGTCCATAAAGCAGTCTGCGAAGGCGTACGCGTTTTCCGAGTGGCAAATCGAGTTCATCGAGGACGGGGCGCGTAACGCTCGCCGTGACCGTGGACTCCGCAGCGGCGGCGACCGTGGACATGTATAGCTCCTCCAACGTGAAAAAAAGTGTCTGGAAAGGCGATTTTGTTGCCGGAATCTATGAGCGACAAGGGCCACAGACCAGACCGTCTATTGACTCCTTATCCCCGCAAGCACAGCTTCCAGTCCATGATTCGTGCGGACAGACATCAGGCCTTCTACTTTACAGATCGGCCCCCTCCGGGAGCCGACGGCTGATTCGCGCGCGCTGAGCGCCAACGCGTTTCGTCCCGCGGCTCTCGACTCGTAGTCGGGGGCTTTTTTCGTGGCCGGTTGTTTGGGCTTTTTTCGTGGCCTGTCCCTTTCGTGGCCTGTCCCTTAGGAAATGGGCCATCACACATGAGTTGAGAAAACCATGATCATTGTCACTCGCCCCGGCGTGACCGACGAAGAGCTCGACCACATTCGGGAGAGAATCGAGTCCCTGGGCCCTCGTACGCACCTCATTCGAGGCGAGCACCGCACGGTCGTCCTGTGTATCGGAGAGCAGGAGGACCTGGCCAGCGTGCCCCTGCTCGCGATTCCCGGTGTCGAGAGCGTTCGCCCGGTCATGAAGCCCTACAAGCTGGCGAGCCGGCAAGCCGGCATGGAACCTACTGAGGTTACGTTCGGGGGCGGGTCGGTCGGCGGCAACGCCCTTTCGATCATCGCGGGGCCCTGCTCCGTCGAGAACCTCGTCATGCTCCAGGACACGGCACGCCACATAAAGGCCGCGGGAGCGACCGGACTACGGGGTGGGGCGTTCAAGCCAAGGAGTTCTCCCTACGACTTCGACGGTCTCGGTGAGGAGGGCTTGAAGATGCTCGCGGACGTGCGGGCTGAGACCGGACTCCCGGTGGTGACGGAGGTCATGGATACCCGTCAGGTGGACCTCGTCGCCGAGTACGCCGACATGCTGCAGATCGGGGCCAGAAACATGCAGAACTTTTCCCTCCTCACGGAGGTCGGGCGGCTCCACAGGCCGATCCTCCTCAAACGCGGCATGTCCGCCAAGGTCCAGGACCTTCTCCTGGCCGCAGAATACGTCATGAAGCAAGGCAACATGAACGTGGTGCTGTGTGAGCGAGGCATCCGGACGTTCGAGGACGCGACGCGCAACACGTTCGACTTGGCTGCGATTCCCGTGCTCAAGAAAGAGACCCACCTGCCCGTGGTGGCCGATCCCAGCCACGCCGCGGGCCGGCGCGACCTGGTGCCGGCCCTCTCCTACGCGGCCATCGCCGCTGGAGCCGATGGCCTCATCGTGGAGGTCCATCCCAAGCCCGAACTGGCCGTATCCGACGGGGAACAGTCGCTGGTGTTCGAGGAATTCGACTCACTCATGGCCGGCCTGGCGCCGTTCGCGGCGGCGGCTGGGAGAAGGCTGGAGGGGCTCTGAGCGGACCTCGCGGGATGCTAGGGTCGGTGCTCTAAGGCTCCTGGAGACAAGTCTCCGCAGCCTTGATCTGGTGCACGACCGCCTTCCGGGCTGTGCCCCCGGTGGCTTCGCGGACCTCGAGCGACCGTTCCCATTCGAACACGTCGAGCACATCGGAGCCGAAGGCCACGTGCGCCTCCTGAAACGCTTCCAGCGGAAGCTGGTTCACCGCAACGCCCTCCTCCTCCGCGACGCGCACCACCGTGGCGACCGCTTCGTGAGCCCTCCGGAAGGGCACGCCGGCCCGGACCAGATAATCGGCCAAATCCGTGGCGAGGAGTTGCGGGTCGAGCGCAGCCTCGATACGGTCCGTTTGAAATTCCGCGCCGCGGACGGCCCCCTCGATCGCGGGCAACACCATGGCGAGCGTGTCCATGGAGTCGAAGAGGATTCCTTTGTCTTCCTGGAGGTCACGGTTGTAGCCGGTGGGAAGTCCCTTCAACACCGTCAGGAGTGACACCAGATTGCCCGACAGCCGACCGGATTTCCCCCGCACGAGCTCCGCCACGTCCGGATTCCGTTTCTGCGGCATCAGGCTGGATCCGGTGCTGAAACCGTCGGACAACCGGACGAACCCGAATTCCTTGGATCCGAACAGGACCAGATCCTCCGCCAACCGCGACAGATGAATCCCGAGGCGGGCCGCCGCGAAAGCTAGCCCGAGGGCCCAGTCGCGATCGCTGACCGCGTCCATACTGTTCTCGGAGACCGTCAGGAACCCCAACTCCGTCCTCAGGAACTCCCGGTCTATCCGGAAGGGACACCCCGCGATGGCGCCGGATCCAAGCGGCAAAACGCCCGCCTCGTCCCGCACGCCGTGCAACGTTACACGATCACGCTCCAACGGCCAGAAGTGCGAGAGAACCCAGTGAGCTGCCCGCACGGGCTGACCCTGCTGGAGGTGGGTGTATCCGGGGAGGACCACCTCCACGGATTCACGCGCCCAATCCAGCAAGGCACCCTCGACCTCAGCCAGGGCATCCGCGATGGCCTCCGCGGACTCCATGCCCCACAGCCGAAAATCGGTCGCCACCTGGTCATTGCGCGACCGACCCGTGTGGAGCTTTCCGGAGAGTTCCCCGACCTCCTCGTGAAGCAGTCGCTCCACCAGAGAATGAACGTCTTCGTCGGGTTCGTCGGCGTGATCGAACTCGGAAGAAAGGCGAGCGGCCACGCGATCTAGCCCCTCGAGAAGTGTGACGCCCTCGTCTGGCTCCAGAACGCCCGCCTTCGCCAGTGCTTGGGCCCAGGCACGGCTCCCTTGGATATCCTGCGCCCAAAGGCGTATATCCACATTGAGGCTCCGGTTCAGGGGAACCATCGCCTCCGCCATGGGGCCCTGAATGCGACCGCTCCAAAGGGGGGCTGTCGGGCCGATCATCCTGCCGGGGTTTTGAGGCCCACGGACTCCATAATTTCGGTGACCGCCTCGTTCGGGTCGCTTCCCTTCTCGCCGCCTTTGGCGCCGTCACGCTCGGCCGCGACTCTTGCGGGAAGCCCGAACAGCTTGATGAACCCTTCGGCGTCGGCGTGGTTGTAGGTCGCCTCCTCACCGAACGACGCGAGTCCTGCGTGGTACAGCGATTCAGGGCTCGTCCGGCTCGCTACCGTTGCCGAACCCTTGTAGAGCTTCAAGCGCACGGCTCCCGTGACCCGCTTCATGAGCACGTCCATGAACGCGTCGATGGCCTCTCTTTCGGGCGTCCACCACCAGCCCTCGTACACCAGATCCGCATAGCGGGCACCGAGCTGATCCTTGAAGGCCAGAGCCCGGCGATCGAGGGTGAGCTGCTCGAGTTCCTGAAGCGCGGTATGGAGAAGCGTTCCCCCCGGGGTCTCGTACACACCACGTGACTTCATCCCGACCAACCGGTCCTCCACTAGATCGATCCTCCCGACTCCGTGCCGGGAGCCGATCGTGTTCAATGCCAAGAGGAGGGGTACCGAATTGAAGGCCTCGGCGTTGACCGAAACCGGCCGTCCCTGCTCGAAGCCGATCTCGAGGTACTCGGGCGTATCCGGCGCGGCCTCAGGAGCCTGTGTCCACTGGTACATCCCCTCATCGGGCTCGTACGCGGGGTCCTCTAGCGGACCACCCTCGTGTGAGATATGCCAGATGTTCTCGTCACGAGAATAGAGCTTCGTCTCGTCGACACCCGAAAGCGGTATCTTACGAGCGTGGGCGTATTCCAAAGCGTCCTCACGGGACTGGAGGCCCCACTCACGCCAGGGGGCGATCACTCTGAGATCCGGCGCGAGCGCGGTGAACGTCAACTCGAACCGAACTTGATCATTGCCCTTGCCCGTGCATCCGTGCGACAGCGCGTCCGCTCCTACCTGGCGGGCCACCTCTACCATCCGGCGCGCAATGATGGGACGCGCCATGGAGGTACCCAGAAGATACTTACGACCGTAGACCGCTCCTGAACGGAGCGTGGGCCAAACGAAGTCTTCGACGAATTCCCTGCGCAAATCTTCGCCGTGGAATTCTGCCGCCCCGGCTACCTTCGCCAGCTCATCGAGCCCTTCGAGACCGCCCGGCTGGCCCACATCGGCGGCCACGCAGACCACTTCGGCGTCGTAATTTTCACGAAGCCAAGGAACGATGACGGACGTGTCCAATCCACCGGAGTACGCGAGCACTACCTTGAGCCCCATGACTGCCTCTTCTTATGCCGTACACACACAAAAACGCGGGCCAGGAGCAGAACCAGCCACTTCCCGCCAAAGCGCTGGTGACGGCGAGCCGTCTTACACTACTCCCGAACCCGACAATATTCGCTAAATACCCAGTTGAATCGGGCGTTTATGCGCCGATAATATCATCCGGGTCAAAGTCACTGTCAAGCCGATCTCACCGCTTCATCGGCCATTGTCTTCACCCTCTCCGGCTCGAATCCCGCGCTTCGCCCCACCTCCTCCCCATCCTTAAAGAGAATCACGGTGGGGATGCTCCGAATGCTCAGTTTTAGGGATAAATAGGGTGCCTGATCCGTGTCGATTTTGACCACGAGCAGCGACCCCTGATGGGTCTGGGCGAGTTCATCCATCAGCGGCGCGACGTACTTGCACGGCGCACACCAATCCGCGTAGAAATCCACCAACACAGGTACCTCCGAGTTGAGTACCGTGCGATCGAAGTCTTCCCCACCGACCTTGACGGGCCGATCGAGAAGGAGGGACTTCGCGCAATCACCGCATTTCGGTCGGTCGGTCGACTTGCTGAGATCTACGGTGTTAAGGGTCAGGCAGAACGGGCACCGCAGGGTGACCTTGCTCTTGGCCGAGACTTCGTTCACAGGACCGCTCCAGTAAAAGGCTTCGCTCCATAACCCGCCACGCGAGCCCTCGGTTCCGCTTAGAAAGCGATCGAGTGGATTTCGGGGGGGGGGG
>Ga0315336_1000507_pt1 | contig 106546 bp, 90 predicted proteins | sample ASW5metaG_FD_204512 | JGI IMG/M metagenome (GOLD analysis project Ga0315336, IMG submission 204512) | Ammonia-oxidizing marine archaeal communities from Monterey Bay, California, United States - ASW #5 | ecosystem: Environmental > Aquatic > Marine > Intertidal zone | place: USA: California...
TCCTTTCTTGAAAACAAAAACCAATTCGTGTTTGGATCGATAAAATGTCCCCATGCCTGCATTGTTCTTGTTCCATACACACAGGTTCTTCAGTTCGGTGAAAGCTTTGTTGCCGGCTTGAAGGAGCTCTGACATGTGTCGCCAGTCCATGCAGACGTAAGCAATTGCGCCGTCCTTAAGCAGCGCTGAAGCGTTGAAAAGCGTTTCCTCAAGAAAGGAAGTAAACTGCTCAACCGTCAGTTCCCCTGAGGCCATTGTGAACTCTTGGTGTTGGTGCTGACCGAGACCGCTCACATGCCCGTTGATTGGGACGTTGTAAGGTGGGTCAGTAAAAAGAAGGTCTACCGTTTCACCGTCGCAAAGTAGATCTAAATGGCTAGGATTGAGTGCGTCACCGCACATGAGTTTATGTTTGCCCAATAGCCAAATGTCACCAAGTTTGGAAATGGCTTCGTCCCCTTTATGAACAGGGATGTGATCAACGTCGCGTCCATCTTCATTGCCCGTGTGGACTTCTTCAAACAAGTTGTCGATTTCGGAAACCGAGAAGCCCGTAAGATCAACTTCAAAGTCCATATCTAACAATGCTTGAAGCTCGATCGCGAGTATCTCATCGTCCCAGTCAGCGTTCATCGCTAGCTTGTTGTCTGCAATGACGTAGGCGCGGCGTTCTGCTTCGTTGAGATGCGAGAGTTTTAGAGTAGGGACTGTCGGCATTCCCAATTGTTCGGCAGCTTGAACTCTACCATGCCCTGCAATGATTTGATCATTGTCGCTAATCAACACGGGGTTCGTGAAACCAAAGCGCTCTATGCTTTTAGCGATCTGGCCAATTTGTTCTTTTGAATGCGTTCGAGCATTTTTTGAATAAGGAACTAGGTTTGCGGGAGATTTCTGAGTGATCGAGAAGTTCTGATGTGGTTTCAAATGTAGTTCGCCTTTGCGGTTGTAAAGAACAGCAGCGACTTCCCAGTATTGGCGGGTGCAATCAGTGCTGTCAGAAGAACCAAGTCTTCTCACAACAAGATGACTTGAAGTCTGAGACGTTTCGACCCCAGTTTCGAAGTTCGCAAAATTGTTTCCGGTTTTTGGCGTGACCGTTAAATAGGTCTTTAAAGGCCGTTTAAAGATATTTGAATAGCCGTTTAAGAGAAACTGATTTTCCTAGGACTCATTTATTAGAATATTATTCTAATATCTGTGGATAATCAACAGTTGTTGCGCCTATTCGTTGCGATGAGGCCTGAGTTTGGCGATGAAGCGAGAACTGTGAATGTGCCACATCAGTTGCCAGATACGTTCCTTTGCAATCCAGAGATTGAGATCCCTTTCACTGGGCAGAAATGCCGGTGAGAGTTGATAGTGAGCGTTCGTGCAGTGATCCCACGTAACGACAATCTGATCCCATGCAACGACAATTGAGATCCACTTAAATGCACCTCTGTGTCGCTTTAAGTCCCAAACTACGCTCCCCATGGCGGGGGCGTGGAGCTGTATTGTTGTCTAAGTCAACGGCCCCAAAACTAGCTGGGCATTTCAGGTTCGTCTAAGTAATTGAAATATATAATCTATCTACCGGAGTTGGTTATCTAGCGTGTCACGACTTCAGGGAATGCCCGATTGTGCTGCCAAGACTTGAGAGGAAATAAAAAAACCACCCGCCATTCCCTCTGAGTGTTGTAATGAATTTCAGTGTTTTCATCTTCCTGTTGTCTACCTTTGTGTGAAGTTAGACGTTTTCTAGCTATTTGCTGTTGTTTGAGTGCATAGTGCCAACCTCTTTTGCAAGCCGGATCGGGATCAACGGCCTATTTCTGAATTAGTGCGATGCTCGGTAATCGTATTGATCTATTGGTGTGTGAACCCAGTTGCCGCTAGACAGCGAGCTGCGGCTTTCCTAATTCCGTGAGCCGAGCAATGAGGCAAGCTGGCCGCTTCACACAAATCTCAGCGCCCGTCCAGGATTGAGCGCCTTTTGACTTGGTTTTGGGTGTCATTGAGTATTTCAATCGGTTTGCCAAGGATCATTTCGATGTTGAAGGCGAACCTCATCAATAACTTGAGCCTTGTGAACAACCAAACTGCATAGTTGGTCTATCTGCCATTCCACCAATGACTGCATTGATGTGTTTGCGTTTACTTGGTGAAATGGGTTGTTGCCATATTGGTAAGCAAATCTCATGAACTGATTGCGATAGCTGTTTTTGGTCGATTTCGCTGTTCCAACTGAATTGGGTGGAGGGAAGTAGCGGTGGATCAAGAAGGCAAAATTTCCGCACGAATGCTGGTTTTGCCGAATTGATTGCTGACAATATTGTAACGAACCAGCCTCGTATTCACGACGAAAAGCACCCGCATGCAAAACTATGTAAATGTTAAATTTTTGGGTCTGACACGATATTGTGGCTTGCCGGGTCGATAGTGGTGTCATGAAACTTGTTTCGGGAGATTACGCCTTTTCATTTCAGTACTCTGTACATGTGCCCTCGTTGGGGAAAGCTATGTCAGCTCTAGCGGAAATACGCGCACATTTCCGAAGGTTGCTCGGGAACATGTTCTGCATTGTCATTCGCTCTCTGACAGGATTGCCTGTTAGTCAAACTCACGAGCCTTAATCGCATCAAGTGCACGGGTGATGCCGCGTAGCTGAAAATGCGTTTCTGTCCAGTTATCGTGTAACACGCGCAGGCGATTTCCAGCTCTCATGGCTGCGATGAGTTGGGTACTTATGAGTGGGTCAACAACTGAAAATGTCTGCGCAACGTTGTAACCTTCTGGGCTTCCGGCTTGCCAATCGTCAGTACTAAGTTGAAAAATGTCACCATCAATTGAAAGTATCATCGGGCCTCTGGGAGTGTCAGGTAGTTCGACGGAGAAAATGTCTAGGTCGTAGATCATACCGCCGTTTGCATCGAAGTGCTGCTGTATGGACAATCGAGAACTTCCGAAGAAGCTGTCTTGCGTTCCGTCACCAGAGCTATCCAAATCAGCTTCCGACTTGAATCCATACTGTACCACTCGACAGCGTCGAAAATCCTTCTCGTCGCACACTGCGAGAAAGTCGCCGAAGTAGGCGCGCATTTCTCCAAAACTATGTAAAAACCATTTTCCATCAATGGTGGCGGCAAGACTTGTGCCATGCATCGACCCAACGGTAATAAAGAATGCGATTATTGCGCTTCTAAAAATGCCCATTTTTTCCTCCCAGAAATCTTAGACCCACTAGCGCGCATCAATTTGGCAAATTTGCGGCCCACAGGATGCAAACTGAACTGAAGCACGATGAATAAACTGATGTTAACCCGAATTCGCAGGCTGCGTTAGATCCAACTTTGTCGTATTGTTAGAATCCAACAATAAATTCGGCTCCAAAAATTCAACACTTCTAAAAACCGGATCGGCCTTCAATGAGTTTAGACCTGCTCTCTCAAATCGCGCCTGCAACGCTCGTTCTGGTTATTCTCATCACACTGCTTTCTGGAGTGATTAAGGGTGCAATCGGGTTTGCCATGCCTCTTATCATTGTGTCCGGGCTAAGCTCATTGCTGGACCCCAAACTGGCCATCGCAGGCATAATTCTGCCGATTGTTATTTCTAATGGCTTGCAAACATTTCGACATGGCGTTGCGCCGGCACTAGCTGCTGCAAAAGAGCATTGGCGTTACATACTAATCGTCTGTGTCATGATCTTTGCAACCGCGCAACTCGTGCCTATTATCCCCACAACCTACTTCTATTTTGTGCTTGGTATTCCAGTTGTGTTCCTGTCCGTAATACAGTTGCTAGGTGTTCGGCTGCAGATAAAACCGAAACAAAAACGTTGGGCCGAGGCCGTGATCGCGTTCGTTTCTGGAGCATTGGGCGGTCTGGCGGGCACCTGGGGGCCAACCACGGTCTTGTATCTATTGGCCATCAATATTCCTAAATCCAAACAGATTATCGTTCAGGGCGTCATCTACGGTCTTGGGGCAGTTACAATTCTTTTTGCTCACCTTCAGTCTGGTATATTGAATAGCCAAACGACGCCATTTTCGCTTCTGCTCGTGCCATTCGCCCTAATAGGAATGTGGATAGGCTTTAAAATTCAAGATCGTTTAGACCCCGATCGTTTTCGGACCATTACGCTGATTGTGCTCGCCCTTGCTGGCTTAAATGTATTGCGAAAAGGTGTGATGGGTTAGCAAGAGAATGGGCGTTGAGAGGACCATCTCAACATTTTGTGAACACGTCTTCATTGACATGTGTGTCATCGATCCCATTTAGTGTGACATATGTCACAAAAAGAAAACAACACACGCGACCATCTAATCGACGTCGCTACGTCGGAGTTCTGCTCCCATGGGTTCAAGGGCGCGTCTGTGCGCGACATTTGCTCGCTTGCAGGTGCCAGTGCCAACGCTATCACCTACCACTTTGGTTCGAAGCAGAACCTTTATGACCTAATCCTTAGTCAGTTCGCCGACTTGCAAGTGACCTATGTGAAACGGACGTTGGTCTCTACATTTGAAACGAAACAAGAGTTTTTATTGCGCCTGGAAATGTTTTTTGAAGGCATGCTGGACTCGTACTTAGCCAACCGAGAAGTATTGCTCATAGCGCTGCGAGATTTTGAGCAACGGTCTTTGGATAAACAGGCTTCCGTCTATTCAGAGTTGGTCAAAACAAACTTCTTGGTTTCCAATTACATTACTGCTGGCAAGGAAAAGGGTTTTGTGGCCGACGATATTGATGCTGACATTGTTGCTGGCATTATGTTGGACAGGCTCGTCAACCAAGCAAGGTTCACGCACAACCATAAACAGTATTTCGATGTGACGACTTTGGATGAGGAATATCGGGCCTATTGGGTTAAGGCGACACTTCGTGTTTTACTTGGCGGATTGGTTGCACAGCCAAATCCTGATCCGCGACTACCAAAATGATTCATCTCAACAACGCTGGGGCGTCGATAGCCTCAGATGAAACACTTCAGATCATGATAGGCCATTTGCACCTTGAGCAGACGTTGGGTGGATATGAGGCCGCAGCAGCCAAGAGCGTTGAGCTAGAGGACTTCTATGATCAAGCAGCAAAACTGATTGGTTGTGATGCCAATGAGATCGCGTTTTCGGACAGTGCATCCCGTGCATGGAATAATCTCGTTTTCTCGATGGACTTTGCACCGGGCGATAAAATAATCACTTCGGAAATTGAATATGGAAACAATGTACTTTCGCTTCAACGTCTCGCTGAGAAGCATGACGTTGAATTGATAAGGCTGCCTGTTGACGAAGAAGGCTGCATTGACCTGAACGATTTGAAAAGCCAGCTCGACGACAACGTTAAGTTGGTTGCGGTTTCGCATGCCCCAGCCCATTGCGGCACTGTTTTGAATGTCAGAGAAATTGGGCGATGCCTGACGGAGCACTCGGCGGTTTATCTTGTGGATGTTTGTCAGACGCTAGGGCAGGTGGATGTCAATGTTACGGACATTGGGTGCGACGCACTTGTAGCGACGGGGCGAAAATGGCTCCGTGGCCCTCGCGGAACAGCGTTTATGTTCATCAGCGATGAGCTTGCTTCTTCACTTAATTCAAACTCGATTGGCGTAGCAAACGCTAAGTGGTCGTCTGAGACAAAAAACGGCAGTCACCTTTCATACACACAAAACGCTCGTCGATTTGAATGTTGGGAACGCTCGATGGCTGCTCAGCTGGGGCTAGTCAATGCAATAAATGAAGCGCGTCAAAAGGACGTGCAAAAATCGATCTCGCAGACGGTACAGAGATTCAGGTCACAACTGGAAACTAGCATTGCGACAAACGCCAAGCTGCACCTTTATCCGGGCAACAACACCCAAAGCGGGATCCTTACATTTCATCATAATGAAAAGCTTTCAAGCACATTGAAGACCGAACTCGCACAACAGGGCATCAACGTTTCTGTGGCGGGAGAGTGGCTCGCACCGTGGGATTACAACAAAAAGAAATTGCCAGATCTCGTTAGGATTTCAGCTCACTACATCAACACTCAGGATGAGATTGATGCGGTTTGCTTGGCCATTACCAGGCTTTAGCGAAGTTAGCTTGGCACAGATTATCTAAGACAGAAGAGCAGACATCAGTCAGGGAGGCTACATGTCAGTTACAAGTACAAAAACACAAATTGCTGCTGCATCAATACTCACTCTTTTTGATCAAGTTCGGCAGAACACAACTGATCTAGTCGCACCACTTTCTGGTGAAGATATGATGCTGCAATCTATGACAGATGCCAGTCCAGCAAAATGGCATATCGCTCACACAACATGGTTCTTTGAAGAGTTCATTCTCAAGATCAAAGTTGAAGATTACACATCACCAGACGATAGGTTCGCATTCCTGTTTAATTCCTATTATGTCCAAGCTGGTCCCCGTCATGCACGTGACAAGCGCGGGTTAATTTCCAGACCAAATGTTCAGGACGTCTTGGCATATCGCAGTTTTGTGGAAGACAGTTTGCGCTCACTTTTGATTAATAGCAGTGGTGCTGATTATGAGGAAATTGCTGATCTGGTTGAACTTGGTTGTCACCACGAGATGCAACATCAGGAATTGTTGGTGACGGATCTACTACACGGGCTGTCATATAATCCTTTGATGGTCGCATACAAAGATCCAGAGCCCATGTCTGTATCACAGGAAGTGCCACTTACTTTCACTGGGTATAAAGGCGGTTTGGTCGAGATTGGGCATGCCGGTGAAGAATTCAGCTATGACTGTGAGACACCGCGGCATCAAACATTCATTGCGCCGTTCGAATTAGCAGATCGTCCTGTTAGTAACCGTGACTGGATCGCTTTCATGGAAGGCGGTGGCTATCAAGACGCAACACTGTGGTTGATGGATGGATGGGCTCGTTGTCAAAAGGAAGAATGGGATGCGCCACTATACTGGTGGAAGCAGGACGATGAATGGTGGACCTATACGCTAAGAGGCGCCCAACCCGTCAACCTTGACGCACCTGTCGTTCACGTCAGTTATTATGAGGCAGATGCTTTTGCTAGATGGTCGGACATGCGTCTGCCAACAGAAGCGGAATGGGAACATGCCGCAGATGGCGTGAGCATTGAAGGTAATTTCTTGGAATCTGGCACACTTCGACCTCAACCTGGTGGGGGTCTTTATGGAGATGTGTGGGAATGGACCCAAAGTCCGTTCACACCCTATCCAGGCTTCAAGCCCCCCAAAGGGGCAATTGGCGAATACAATGGCAAATTCATGATCAACCAAATGGTTCTTCGGGGCGGTTCTTGCGCAACGCCGAAAGAACAAATGCGGCAAAGCTATCGCACTTTTTTCTATCCGCATCATCGCTGGCAAATGCTTGGACTGCGTTTAGCAAAGGACGTATCAAATGGATAAACTTCTGATCGAAAACACCGCCCTTTTTCAGGATGCTGTGACTGACTTGACCGCTTCGCCAAAACGCATGAACCCAAAATGGTTTTATGACCATATTGGCAGCGTCTTGTTCGAGCAAATCACTCAACTCCCAGAGTATTATCCAACAAGAACCGAGGTTTCTATTTTTCGAACCCAAGGAGACAAACTTGCGAGCTACGTGCAAGACGATGACATACTCGTAGAACTTGGAAGTGGAGCGAGCATAAAAACACGCATATTGTTGGACGAATTTGAAAACTTAGGCGGCTATGTGCCGATAGATATTTCAGCGTCCTTTCTTAAAGAAACCGCGGCCAAACTGTCTGATGATTATCCAAACTTGCCAGTGTATCCGGTGGTGGGAGACTTTTTGGGTGAATTGACCCTGCCAGAGAAGTTAGAGGCTTCCCGCAAAGTTGGGTTCTTCCCAGGTTCAACGATTGGAAATCTTGACACAGCTGAAGCCATTGAGTTGCTTAAAAAGGTCCGGCGTTGGGACAATATCTCCGCCTTCATTCTTGGCGTCGACCTTGTCAAAGACATTGATGTGTTGATCAATGCATATGACGATGCAGCCGGTGTAACGGCTCAGTTTAATCTGAATTTATTGTCACGTCTAAATCGCGAATGTGGTGCCTCTTTCGATCTATCCAAATTCGAACACCAAGCCCGCTGGAACGAAGAGCTCTCGCGTATTGAAATGCATTTGGTCAGTTTAGAAGATCAAACCGTTCAACTAGGAGCGGTCGAGATCACATTTGAAGCTGGCGAAAGCATCCATACCGAAAGCAGCCACAAATACACCAAGCAATCGATTGAGGATCTCGCAAACAGGAGCGGTTGGAAGGTCAACGAGCTGGTTGCAGATGACGATGATTTGTTCGCAGTTGCTATGCTGCAGCCGGTTTAATTTGCATCCAACAAATTGGCCATTAGGCGAAAGGCGCCGGGTACTAATTGGTCCAACTGGTGATGCAAGATCAGGCTTGTGTGGGTGTGCTGGCCTTTGCCAAACTTCCCCGTAATCAATGAGCCTTCGAGTTGCTCTTCACCGGCATCCGCCATTGACAAAAGTGGTTGAAAGTCATTGCTCCAAGATGAGGCAAAGTAAAGGCCGCGTTCTTTGTCCCAGTCGTCCCAGTCATTGGGTCCAATATTGTTTGGATGGTTCAACAATTTGTGGTCGGGCAATAGGGTCGTAACTTCAGCGTTCTGATTAGTAACGCGCCAACGAAGGGAGGGCTTTCCGATTGTTACTGGCGAAAGCGCAGTCTTTTCTTCATTCCAATTATCCCACGGACGATGATAAAGGGTGACAAGATTTCCTCCCGCGCGAACCCAATCGTGGATGCTGTCGAGCTGCACGGAAAGTGCAGGGCGCGTGCGCAGGGCAAATACACCAACAAGTATCGTGTCAAAACCGCTGAAATCACCGCGCAGAAGCTGATCGTCATTAATGTCTTCGATTGCAAACCCTGCCAGTCGCAACCAATAAGCCGATCGATCGCTGCCACCTGCAATGCAACCAATTCGTCCTGATGGCATATTGAGATTGAGTGCTAGAACTTTGATTTCTGCTCTTTCAGCATAAGTCATTGCCCCTGTATGAGAATAGGCTAGCCGATGCTGGAAAACAGCGGGTGCGCCATTCAGGTTCAAACTTGCCTTGTAAAGACCGGCTTGGCTCTCGGCACTTTTTGCAACGTTGAGTTGTCCATCTTTAATACTCGTTTCAAACGGCAGGTTGCCTTCAAAGGAGATGTTAGCAGCTGGAGGAAATGTTCTCTCGACTTGAAACGCGGCGTTTTGCGGATCGTTTAAGTTGAGGATTATGGCTGTTCTATCCAGAACAACTTCATGCGAACTCACGACGTTAAGTCGTTCTTCCGGTGCAATTTCAACGTTGTATTCTTGGCCGTTCTCTTCTAGCAACAAACGAACGAAGAGTTCAGAGTTGGAACGTCCGGGATGCCATTCATCGGGCAACGGATCAGATGGCCGTTGGTCCGACGGAAGTTCGATGTCAAAAGTTTGCCTTGAAGTTTTTGTAACGTTCCAGCCAGCGGGCGCGACGATTGTTAGCTCTGGTTGAATACCTGTTGGCACATGAATCTGTGCGGAAATAGTCTGACCAGCTCTGACTTCGTAGCTCGACAATTCCAAGCGGACTTGCATGTCACTTGCAACAAACAAAACGCAGCTGAGCTGTTCAATTTTTGCGTTAAGTCGGTGTACGATTTCTGCCTTGGCACTTTCGGGACACGTGTCTAATGCAGCGCGGATATCATTTAGAGCAAGCGCGGCGGAGGCGCGGACATTTTCATAGGAGGGCCAAGCGGCGATGGCCGCGTCGATGTTTTGTTGCGCGGATAAAAGCGTTGGCGCAAGTGCAGTGGCATCAGCAAATTCCGCTAAGTCTGTAAGAGTTTTGGGAAGATTGTCTAATATAGAATCTTCGTTGCCTTCGTAACCGTCAGCAGCCCACGCAAGATTGAGCGGCCAATGCAATTTGGCGCCAGCTTCATGCCAGTTACCCATGCCTTGTGTCATGTGAAAGCTGCGAGAAACCTCACCAATTTGCGAATAGTCGAGGCCTAAAATAGCGTCGCCACCAGAGCCATCAACAACTACTGTTGGCGGAGGTGGTGGAAGATCATCGTCATAGGCATCGCCCGCGCCAGACCAAGCTGGCAAGTAGAGCTTTTTCACCTGCCATACATCGAGACCCAGTTCAGGCATGTAGGCTGGGTCTGCGGCAAGTTTGACAGCTTTGAACGCGCTTTGGGTCATCGCGCGGTGGTGACCATGTTGGCCGGGTACATCCAGAAATGTGACGGCGATCATGTCGGGGCGTTCTTGTCTGAGGGTCTCTACGAAACGAGCAAGTGTTCGTTCTTCGCCCCAAATGCTGAGTGTCTCTTCACCACTTTTTGAAAAGCCAAAGTCACCAAGCGGATCGTCAGGAGTTTGGCAAAGCCAATATTGCGTCATGTTTAAGACGTCTGCAGCGCGTTCCATTTCACGGGTACGAACAATACCGAGCTTAACTTTCGTTTCAGTGCCGATCGCGTTTTGTCCGCCTTCGCCGCGTGTCGAGCAGGCGTGTGAAAGCTTGATGCCGTCTCGGAACCCGAGTGCTGCGATCATGCGTGAAGTCTCATCATCGGGATGAGCGCCTGTATTCATGAACGAAGTTACGGACTTTAAGGGCTGCAAGGCTTTCCAAAGCTGGGTTGCTTTGGGCTGGGCATAGGCTTTTTGTAGGCGTTCGCCGTCTGAAATACTCATAGCTGAAATGGCCTAAGTTTGGGTGAGGTGAGAAGGTGTCACGGTTTGATGGATGACCATGGCAGCGCCGCCGATGGCCGCAGTTTGGCGTCCCGAGAAACCGCGCACTAGACGTTCAATTTCTCTATCGTCACGGTTTGAGACCGACCCGACAGGAAGTCGAATGCGTTCAATCAACGCATCGATTACTTTATCTGGCAGTGCGCCGCCCAAAATGATTGTTTGGGGGTCATATAGATTTTCTAGCGTGCCTATCACTTGAGATAGGTGCCCACTAGCCGTGTCGAGCCATTCAAGCATGTGTGAGTTTTGATTAACAAGCAGTTGTGCAAAGTCTTCACCGCTTGAAAGTTCAATGTCGAATTCTTTCATATACTGGATCGCGGCAAATCGGCTGGCGTAAGTTTCCAAGCAACCATTGTTGCCGCAAGCGCAGGGCTTGCCGTTGACCTGTGTAATGATGTGACCAATTTCACCCGCATTGCCAAATGCACCGCGTTGCATGTGCCCCTTGGACACAACACCTAGGCCAATACCTGCACCGAAATAAACGAAACAGAAATCGTCCAATCCTTTGGCCACTCCAGCGACGCGTTCTGAAACAGCCGCGGCTGTAGCGTCATTTTCAATCAGGGTAGGGCAATTCAAGGCGGTTTGAAAAACTTCCTGAGGGTCAAGGCCGTCCCAACCAGGCAGGACTGCTTCGCCAGCACTTGTAAGAGCGGTCTGTCCAAAAGGGCCGGGCATAACAATGCCGACGCCTAAAAGCTTGTTTCGGTCGCGCTTGGTTTCAAGCATGGCATCTGACACCATTAGCGAAATCAGCGGCACCGAAGTTTCTGGATCAGCAACTTCTATCGTGACACGGTTGGAGTACGATAACTCACCTGACAAGTTCAAAAGCGCTACGACTATGGCGTCAGGCCTCAACTCAACCCCAACCGAAAATGCGCCGTCAGGATTAAACCGATATTGCAAAGCTGGTTTGCCGCGACCACCTGTTTTGTGACCATCTGGTTTGAGAAGCCCTTGTGCCTCCAAAACTGCAGTTATGTTGGAAACGGCTTGGATGCTTAGACTGCAGCTACGAGCAATTTCAGCGCGTCCAGCGGGTTCGTTGGCGCGCACATATTCGAGCACAACTCTTTGGTTGTGATCTCTATTGCGCTCAGCATTTCCGCCAACGATACCAATGGGCATTTATTCGTCCTGTTAAAAATTAATTACTCAATTAACTTGAGTTAAGTATTGATTTGTTTTTCTAAATGGTCAACACTTTGTCTCAATCGGCAAGGAAATATACACAAAATCCTTTATTAATGGGATGATAAATACCTGAAAATAATAGATATTTTCATGCTGAGGTGACATCGATGGAGAGGAAATCGAAATGACTTCGTGGAAGAAAAAGCTATTAGGATACACAGCTGGAGCGGCAGTTTCGCTGTCATCTGGCGCCGGTTGGGCTGTGGAAATTGAGTACTGGCAGTATATTTTTGATGCTCGAATTAAGGCTATGGACATTCTGATTGAGAAGTTCGAAGCCGCAAACCCAGACATTACTGTTAAGCAGACAACATTCCCATATGCGGACTACCGCACAAAAGTTGCAGCGGCAATTCCTGCAGGCGAAGGCCCGGATGTTGTGCAACTGTTTTACGGTTGGTTGAACGATTATGTGGATGCTGAATTGATCACGCCACTTCCAACAGACATGTTCCCACCGGAGAATATCGAAGCTGAGTTTTTCCCGATGGTTCAAGCGATGAAGCGTGATGGGCAGTATATGGCTTTGCCTACAGCTGTGCGTTCGCTAGCTCTGTTCTATAATAAACGTCTATTTGCCGAAGCAGGAATTGAAGGTCCACCAGCTACACTTGATGAGTTGATCGACACTGCTAAAAAATTGACCAAAAAAGACGGTTCAGGCAACTTGACCCAAGTTGGTATTACTGCTGGCATGAACGCTCAGGATCATCACTGGTTCCGTGAAGTTCTTGTTCGTCAGTTTGGTGGCGCACCATATGATGATGCCAACACAACTGTAACGTATAACGATGATGCCGGTGTTGCTGCATTGAAATGGTACACTGATCTTGAGAACGTACATGAAGTGACAAAATTCGGCTTCATGGATGAACCGCAAGCAGCATTTAAAGCAGGCCGAGCGGGCATGCACATCGACGGCTCTTTCCGCATTGGTGCATTGAACAGCACTCGTGGACTTGAGTGGGGTGTTGCAGAACTTCCCGCAGGTCCTGATGGCATGAAATCTAACTATTCAAGCTATTGGGTGAACGCCCTAACGTCTAAAGCTAAAGGCGAAAAAGCAGAAGCGGCTAAGAAGTTCATTGCTTTTGTGACGACTGATGAAGCGATGCAGGTTTGGCTTGATACAGTTGGTGAGCTGCCAGCGAAGCCTTCTGCAGGCCTAACTGACGAAAACAAAATGAACCCAACGTTCGGACCATTTATCAATGGTTTGGGTTATGCGAAAACGACTGTTTTTGTGAATGAATCTGGTCAGCGCCAAGTGCTGATGGATGCTACACAGCGTATCTTCCTTGAGGGGCAATCTCCTGAGGATGCAATCGCTGCAGCTGCTGCTGAAGAGCAGAAAATTCTAGACGAGCACTACAACTAACCCTTGACCTTGAGTGGCCCCGCCGTTGGTGGGGCCATTTGCTCGTTTGGAGAAAACGATGAATTTGTACCGTTCATTGACGATAAAACAGAAACAGGTTGTGTGGGCTTGGACATTTCTAGCCATACCCATGATCTTTTACTGCGTCATCCGTTTCTACCCCACATTCAACGCCATCGCGCTGTCGTTCCAGGAATGGAACCTGTTGGGCGCTCGGACATGGACCGGTATCGATAACTATACAAAGCTCTTTTCAGATCCCGTATTCTGGAAAGTGTTTAAAAACACATTCATTTATTTGATACTTGGCACGCCCATAAGTCTTCTGGTTTCGTTCATCGTTGCGTACAATCTGGACAAAGTTCGGTTCATGCATGGAACCATCAGGGCACTGTATTTCTTACCTTTCATGACCTCAACCGTTGCTATGGCTTGGTTGTGGAGATGGTTCTATCAGCCGGTGCCAATTGGGTTGTTTAACAATGCACTTGCGACCGTTGGTATTCCACAGTTTGCATTTCTAAACTCGACCACTTGGGCATTGCCATCAATTCTGGCGCCAGCCGTTTGGGCAGGCCTAGGCTTTCAGATCATCATTTTCATGGCTGGTCTACGCGCAATACCTCAAACATATTATGAGGCAGCGCGAATTGATGGCGTGGGATCGTGGACTATTCTGTGGCGGATTACGCTGCCGCTCCTGAAGCCAACAATCGTCTTTTTGGTTGTTCTGTCCTCGATCGGGTTCTTGCGTATCTTCGACCAAGTTTTCAACATGACATCCAACAACCCGGGTGGGCCGCTTAACTCCACCAAACCGTTGGTACTGATGATTTACGAAACTGCATTTAGCTCCTTTGACATGGGCTATGCAGCAGCACAAACCGTCGTTCTATTCACTGTCTTGCTCATTGTCAGCCTGACCCAACTCTACATCATGAGGGACAAGTAAGATGGCTGGTACAACACATATCAAAGGTTCTTCTTCTTCCCTCGATGCGGCAAGAGTGAACTCTACTCGAAATGGTGCCGATGTTTGGCAGATCGTGCGTTGGGTGCTTTTGTTCGGCGGCGGTATACTCATGGTATTGCCGATCGTCTATATGATTTCGACGTCACTTAAATGGCCGCATGAAATCTACAACCTGTCGATTATCCCGAAAGAACCGACGCTAGACAATTATGCTTATGTGCTGGAAGATGGTCGCTTTTACACTTGGTTTTTCAACTCTCTTCTCATCGCTACGGCGACAACAATTTCGGCGGTGATCTTTGACTCGCTTGTCGGTTATGTACTTTGCAAGTTTGAGTTTCGTGGTCGAATGCTCGTGTTCATCGCAATACTGTCTACGCTAATGATCCCAACCGAAATGCTGATTATTCCGTGGTATATGATGGCAAAAACTTTTGGCTGGCTTGATAGCTATTGGGGCATAATGTTCCCCGGCGTGATGACGGCCTTTGGCACTTTCTTGATGAAGCAATTCTTTGAAACCGTACCGGACGACTTTCTTGAAGCCGCTCGAATTGATGGATTGAATGAACTGGAGATTTGGTGGCGGGTCGCGATGCCTATGGTGACGCCTGCACTGGCCGCGCTTGCAATATTCATTTTCCTTGGAAACTGGACTGCGTTTATTTGGCCATTGATTGTGACCAATAGCCCAGAACTGTACACACTGCCGGTTGGATTGACGACATTCAGCGTTGAGCAATCAGTCGAATGGGAACTGATCATGACCGGTGCCGCCTTGGCGACAATTCCGACCTTGATCGTATTCCTGATTTTCCAAAAATACATCATTCGTGGCGTTGTTATGGCAGGGCTAAAAGGATGACGGACAACACCAAGTTTCCAGACGCTGCCTACAAAGAAACTGTTTTAGCACCACTGTTTGAAGGCGCTAAAACTCACTTTGTGGAACCTATCCGAGCGATTAATCAAGCACATCTCGTGATGTTGCATGAAACAGATATTGTCGATGCTGCTACAGCCAACAAGCTGGCGGACGCTTTGGTTGATATTGATCAAAATGTTGACGTTGACCAACTGACATATACTGGCGAATTCGAGGACTATTTTTTCCTCGTTGAAGCCGAACTCAAGAAACGACTGGGCCCAGATACTGCGGGTGCTTTGCATACCGCACGTAGTCGTAATGACATGGACCATACTGTGTTCAAATTGGTACTGCAGCGGCGGACCGATGAACTATTGGCGATGGCACAAGCCCTAGCTGACCAAATGATTAAGACGGCTCAGCGTGAAAGCAAAACACTGATTGTCGCCTACACCCATGGGCAACCGGCACAGCCGAGCACCTTTGGTCATTACTTGGGGGCAGCTGTTGAAGTGCTACTCCGTGACATTGAGCGGTTAGTTTTGGCCCGCAAAGGTTTGGATAAATGTCCAATGGGCGCGGCCGCGATCACGACCAGTGGTTTCCCAATAGATCGGCATCGAATGGCACAGTTGCTTGGGTTTAGTGCTCCACTGGAAAACTCATATGGGTGCATCGCTTCAATTGACTATGTCACCGGTCTTTATTCAGCGATGAAGCTTTTGTTCCTCCATCTTGGCCGTCTTGTGCAGGACTTCCAGTATTGGAGTTCCTTTGAAGTGGGCCAACTTTATGTGCCCAACAGTTTCGTGCAGATCAGCTCGATCATGCCTCAGAAACGCAATCCAGTTCCGATCGAACATTTGCGACTTCTTTCATCACTTACAGTTGGGCGATGTGACACCATGGTCAACACAATGCACAACACACCTTTCACGGACATGAATGATAGTGAAGGTGAAGTGCAGCAAGCTGGATATGCGGCATTTGAGAGTGGTGGCCGCGTTCTAAAGCTACTCACTTCATTCATTCCAGCCCTATCTATCAATCCTGAAAGAGTAAAGAAAAACACAGATGCGTCGTGCATCACAATTACCGAACTGGCTGACACGCTTGTGAGAAACGACGGCTTATCGTTCCGGCAAGCGCATGAAGTAGCAGCAGAAACCGCAAAATCCGTAATCGCAAGAAGCGTTGGATTAGGCGAAGGCCACCAAGAGTTTGCCGGCCACTTTAGCGCCCTTGTCGGACGAGATACGACTTTGGATGCGGACGCTTATTTAGGCGCGGTTTCGGCGGAAAATTTTGTGGGCGTTCGTGACCGTTTCGGCGGACCGGCACCGGTTTCATTACAGAAGTCTTTGGATGGATATCAGACACAACTGCAGTTGTTTGAAAGCAACCTTGCAGAAAATCTAAAACAGCAAAAAGTGGCAGAGAACGAGCGATCAACAACGTTCAACAAGCTAACTTCAACAAGGGGGATTTGAGGTGGCAACTGTATCACTCAAAAATCTGACTAAAACTTACGGTAAAACCGAAGTCCTTCATGGTATCGACTTAGAGGTCAACGATGGCGAGTTTGTTGTGTTTGTGGGGCCTTCAGGCTGCGGTAAATCAACCACATTGCGCATGCTTGCTGGACTAGAAGAAGTCAGCGCCGGCGAAGTGATGATCGATGGTGCTGTGGTGAATAACCTTGAGCCAAAAGAGCGAAATATTGCCATGGTTTTCCAGAACTATGCGATTTACCCTCATATGTCTGTGCGCAAAAATATAGGTTTTGGTCTGCACACAGCAAAACTACCCAAGCCTGAAAAAGAGAAGAAGATCGAAGAGGTCGCTGCGCTTTTGAGCATGACGGATCTCCTCGACAGGCGGCCCTCACAACTATCCGGCGGTCAACGCCAACGTGTCGCCATTGGCCGCGCCATGGTTCGTGACCCATCGGTTTTCCTTTTTGATGAACCACTTTCGAACTTGGATGCTCAGTTGCGCACCCAAATGCGTTTGGAAATCAAAAAGCTACACCAACGCGTTGGCACGACAATAATATTTGTTACACACGACCAAGTTGAAGCGATGACTTTGGCCGATCGGATCGTGATAATGAAGGATGGCCATATCCAGCAAGTTGGGTCGCCATCAGAAGTTTTCCAAAGCCCTAAAAACATGTTTGTTGCACAGTTCATAGGCGCGCCCTCTATGAACATGTTGCCCGGACAACGCTCAGGAAACACGGTGAAGGTTGATGACCAAATTTCAGTTGAGCTGCCTATAGAGACCAAGTCTGACAGCATAACTGTTGGAATTCGCCCAAGTGCCTTAGTTCCGGTTGAGGATGGCGCCGAAACTCTGATGGAAGGTTCAGTTACACTTGTTGAACCGCTAGGAACAGAAACGCTTTTGTATGTTCAAGTCGGCGACAATGAAGTAATTGCCAGTGCCCCAGGACGACAGCACCCACAACGAGGTGATTTCGTTAGGCTAAGCGCTGAAGCCGACGAGATCCATTTCTTTGATAGTCATACCCAAGAGTCTATTCGGTGAGTGCATTGAAGTCTGGCAAAGTTCTAACGGTTGGTCGGGTCTATTGTGATTTGGTTTTCTCAGGATTTCCAAACATGCCCGTTCTTGGCGAAGAAGTTTACGCAGACAGTTTTGGAGCACACGCAGGCGGTGGAGCTTTCATTACAGCCGCACATTTAGTGGCGTGTGGAAAAGACGCCGCGCTTTGCGCTGTTCTACCAGCAGCACCGTTTGGTGCACTCATTCAAGACGAAATTGAAGCCTCAAACGTTGACTTGCGACCTTCAGTTTTTGCATCGCCGGAGTGGGGTCATCAAACAACCATTGCGATGGCACACAATGACGATCGTGCATTTCTCACAAAAAGAGGCGGCGACGCTGTTCCACAGAGTTGCCAATCAGAGCTTGAAAGTGGTCGATACACTCATCTTCATATTGCAGAACTGGCGACTCTGATTGAGTGCCCGGAAATACTTGGCTGGGCCCGCGGCGCAGGCATGACAATCTCGCTGGATTGCTCATGGGATGTGGATGCAATGCGGCACCCCGACGCCATAGAGTTGATTTCAAAAACGGATGTATTCTTACCAAACTTAGCGGAGCTGCAATTTGTTCTGCAATCACAGTCGTTGGTAACGTCAGACGTTTCAGATGCTTTCGGCACAAATTGCATGGTGGCAATCAAGTGCGGTGCGGATGGCGCTTCCGCAGTATTGCACGGTCAACAGGTTCACGCGGATGCACTGAAAACAGATGTCATCGATACTACGGGCGCAGGTGACGCATTCAACGCTGGGTTTATAGCTAAATGGATCGATAGTCAGAGTATCCATGACTGCCTTTATGCTGGCAACAAACGTGCAGCCATCGCTGTTTCCACATTGGGTGGAGCATCCAGTGTGGCGACTGAAACTGATTGTGAAATAGTGGCTGCGAGAAGCGCCAATTCCTAAACGGTCTCGCTGAGAGTTGACGATCTATTGTCTATTCAAGCTCGGGACATTTCCGACAAGGATTGCTCTAAAGTCGTTCACATTGGTGAACGTAGGGCCAGTGATCATCTGGTCATCTAAGTTGGCAAAGAAACTGTGTGCATCATTGTTTACAAGCGACTGCACCATGCTGATGCCCAATGCTTGAGCGCGTTCAGTTGTGCTAGGCGTTACAATGGATCCCGCGACCTCTGCAGCACCATCAACGCCGTCCGTGTCGCCAGCAAACAGGTGAATATCCGGGTGGCCAGCTAGGGCGATGGCTGCGGAGAGGGCGTATTCGGCATTTGGTCCCCCAACACCATTTCCAGTTCGTGTGACAGTGCATTCTCCTCCTGACAAGATGAGGAGAGGAGCCTGTTCCGGAGAGCGCTCTTTTGATCTCTTGATGGCCAAGCGAGCATGCACAGCGCCAAGATCGCGTGCCTCGCCCTGCAAGTCGTCGCCTAAGATTTCAACATCGATTCCGCAATCCTTTGCCAAAGCAGCGGCTGCGTTTAACGATTGAGAGGGTGCCGCTATGATGTGATTGCTAACGTTGTCGAAGCTACCTGGGCGCGTGATGGTATTTGCTTTAACAGCCGCATTTAGCATTTCCAATGGAACTTCAATGGCCCATTTGTCCATTAAGTGTTTCACCAGTGCAGGGTCGTTTTCGTGGGCAACAGTAGGGCCTGACGCAATCAAGCTGAGGTCGTCACCCGGCACATCAGAGATCACCAATCCAAGTATTGTGGCGTTGCCACAAGCATCTGCTAGTTTGCCGCCTTTGACCGCAGAGAAGTACTTGCGGATGATATTCATGTCTGAAATTGGCGCGCCTCTAGCCAGTAACTGTTGGTTGAGGGATTGCTTTTCAACAAGACTCACACCTTCAACAGGCGCACACAATAGGGCAGATCCACCGCCTGAAATCAATGCGATGACAAGGTCATCTTCGGTTAAGTAAGAAACATAAGACAGAAGCGTTTTCGTAGCCTCAACGCCTTGTTCGTCGGGAACAGGGTGAGAAGCCTCAAGAATTTCGATCTGAGCTGTTGGCCTTGAATACCCATAGCGTGTGATCACTTTACCTTCACAAGGCCCGTAATGCTTCTCGACAGCCTCAGCCATCCGTGCACTCGCTTTGCCCGCGCCAATAACGACCAGTCGGCCTTTGGGCTTTTGCGGCAAAAAGGCAGGGATCCGTTTCAACGGATCTGCTTCTGCAACAGCTGTGTCGAATAACTCACAAAGGAAGGATTTAGGATCAAACTCTGACACGGGCAATTCATCTTCCAGCTGACAGTAAAGGGGTGTGGCATTACACCTAGCTTATGCGAATGTTCTGGTCATCAAAGAACGAAATTTTGTCAGCATCAAATTCCAGACCAAGAGATAAGAGCTACCATTTTGTATTTTGAGTGTCTCCGCGAAAACCAGCGAGCGTTGGCTTGGTTGCTGCTTGAAACGCGTCATTAAATGCAGACAAAGAGTGAAGACCACGGTCCATGGCAATGCTTAGTATTTTCGTAGCGCAAAATAGCGTTTCCACCAGTGACCCTGTTGTTGGGTTGCGTGTACCTTCCTAAGTCGTAACCTATCCGTAAAATGTGCAACCGAGCAGGCGCATATTATTGTCTGTGGAATAAGAGCCTAAGTCCAAACCAATGTATTGATGTTTTGTCTAGTCACACTTTGAAAATCAATTCTGGCTATGCTATTCATCACGTGAATTCTAAAAGTGCCTCATGAGTATGGAGATGCACACCATTGTCTAAGTTGATCCGCGCAATTGTTCTGAATGTCGCAATGCAAGTTTGTGTGCTTGGTTGTGTTACGTCTAGCTATGCGTTTGATTTGTTTGGCTATTCATTTGACGGCAACGGCATTACCAAAACACAAGATGCAAGTGCCAATCAGTCCACCGACGTGATTAACTATCAAGTGAGAGTAACTAGTGTTTCTCCAGCAATTGAGGCTGTAATTTCTGGTGCCTCATTACTTGTAACTGAGCAGGCTAATTTACCTGAAGACACAACAAGTTTGCTTGCACGTGCACGCGTAGATCAGAAACGCATTCTGGCGGCTCTCTACGGTGAAGCGCGTTACGGCGCTGTTCTCAAAATTCTTATCAATAATGTCGAGCTGGAAGACATTCCGTTTGATAGTGATTATGTCGGCAAAACGGTTGACGTCCGAATTGATGTAGATGCTGGACCTGAGTTTCTTTTTGGCCAATTGTCCGCCACTGCGGACGGGCAAGCAATTGACCTATCGACATTTGGCATCGTTGCCAATGTTGCTGCAAAGTCTGGTCTCATTCTCGATGCGCAAACTCAAATTATTGCGGACTGGCGGGACAAGGGGTATGCATTTGCTGTGTTGAATAGCCGTTCGATTGAAGCTGATCATGGTCGAAGCAAGCTGGACGTTTCGCTGTTGTTTGACAAAGGTATGATCGCTCATGTCCGCAATGTTCGTGTTGAAGGCGCAGTCGATGTGCGAGTGGCTACGATTGTTCAGGTCGCCGATATGCAAGCGGGGTCGATCTACAACCCTACGCAGATCAAACAGGCAACACGTCAGTTACAAGACTTAGGTGTTTTTAACAGCGCTGTTATCAAGGTTGACGATGAAACCAGTTATGGTGATCAGGTTGATCTCATAATTGAAGTGAGTGAGCGTAAACCACGTACACTTGGTGTTGGTGTCACTGCGGGAAACTTGGATGGCCTTGGCATCGAGGGCTTTTGGGTGCACCGGAACTTGTTTGGTGGTGCTGAAAGGCTGCGTGCTGAGGCATCTGTTGGTCGCATTGGGCAAGGAAATCTGAACTCCTTAGATTTTCACACGGCGCTTGTTTATTTCAAGCCAGACGCTTTTGGGCCTAAGACGAGTTTTGAAGGCAAGATCTCCTTTGATATTGAAAATTCTAGTGCATTTGTGAAGCGTGGTGGCAAGGCTGAGGCCGGTTTGACTCATCAACTTCGTGAGGAGCTCACTCTAAAAGGCGGCATATCGGCTGAGTATGCTGTTGTGACAAATGAAGGTACGACGACAAACACTGGGGTGTTTTCGGCTCCAATTGAGTTGACGTATGATACCAGAGACAATGCACTGGACCCTACTGCTGGTATTCATGCGACAGTGTTTGCGGAGCCAACATATGTTTTGGGCAGCAATGCCACTTTCGTAAAATCGAGCATCAAAGCCAGCACATACTACGCCTTCGATAAGGATAAAAAGTTTGTTCTTGCAGGTCGGGTCGCAGCAGGTTCTATTTTTGGCGCTGCGTTATCGGACGTACCAGTCGATCGCCGGTTCTTTGCCGGAGGTGCTGGATCGGTTAGAGGCTACGGTTATCAAGCAGCCGGTCCGAGATCTGGTTCTAACGTACCAACTGGCGGACTTTCTTTCGCAGAAATGTCTGTTGAAGCCCGTTATCGGATAAATGAACAGTTCGGCGTGGTTGGTTTTGTGGATAGCGGTGGGGCCTTCACATCGAATGTTCCCGGCCAAGGCGGCAGCTTTTACACAGGTGTCGGTGCCGGAGTGCGTTACATAACGCCTCTGGGGCCAATTCGCGCTGATTTCGCTATTCCAATCAATAAAATCACTGGCCAACCTGAATATGGTCTTTATCTTGGTATTGGACAGGCTTTTTAGTCTTCGTCTGATTCTGGGATAAAACTATGCAACGCGCAAAAATGTGGTTTCGGCGGATCACATACATATTGGCGTCAGGCCTTGGCATTTTGCTTTTAGCTGTCCTGTTTCTCACAGCTACTGGTTGGGGACGTTCATTTAGCGCTAATGCAATTTCGAATTTGGCCAGCAACGGCGATCAACAAGTAGTCATTTCCGGACTCAATCAGATTGTTGGCAATAGACTAGAAATTGAAAACCTCACCCTTTCCGACAAAGAAGGTGAGTGGGCACGTCTTTCTGAGATTGTGGTTGAGTATTCAACCACTCCTTTATTCTTCGGGGGGGTCGATGTTCGTTCTGTAGAAGTTGAGAAATTTCAATTACTCCGGGCACCAAACTCCGGTGCCGCTAAGGCCCAGCAAAAGACGCAAAATTCGCTACTTCCTTCCCCGATTAAGTCCATTGACTTTAGATCTCTAGTTATCTCTGAGTTGGTTCTGTCAAAAGACGTGCTGGGCATCGAGAAGGCTCTAACCGTCACCGCGAGTGCGCAAATTATCAATAAGTCCAGTTTTGTTGCCGGCGACTTAATCGTAGTCGACCTTGACGATGGTGAGGAACTAACATCAGCAAAAGTAAGGATTGAGCCTGAATCTGACAGTATTGCGATTGATGTACGTGTCGCCGAAGATGCGAATGGTGTCGTAGCAAACCTGCTGGACATTCCCAATAGGCCTGCGATCACTTTGAATGTTTCTACAGATGGAAAGTTGTCGGCTCTTAATGGCAAACTATCAATTGACTTGGATAACCAACGTACAGTTGATGGCGAATTGTTACTCGCGTTATCTGATGAACAACAAAATGTTGAAATGGCGCTTGAGGGTGAAATCGCTTCATTGTTGCCAGATTCAATTTTGCCTTTTGTTGCAGGTACTTCTCAGCTGAATCTGAATCTTCAGCGAAACTTGAACGGAAACATCAAACTCCAGAAAGCATCCTATCAATCGGCACTAACAAGTGTTGAAGCTAAAGGGGAGTATCTGCCTTCTTCCAACAGTATTGATGGTGGGATTTCAGTGAAGTTTGGGGATGAAGGTACCCGAGTTGAGTTCAGCCCGACAAAAGGGCAGGTGAGTACAATCGGGAGCATTGTGCTTGATGGTGCTGTGAAAGGCACTCTTGATCAGGCTGTTCTAAGCATTTCAGGGAAGCTCGAATATATAGAAGACGCTGCAGTTAGCGTCAGCGGTCTCTCTTTAGAACTGCGTACGGACAACGCAAATTTAAACCACCAACAAGGAAAACTGTTGGGCTCAGTTCAGACCACAAGCCTAATCACTGGTATTGTGCCATTGGACGAGCTTTTAGCTGGCGGCCAGCAGGTTGCGATGTCATTGACTCAAGATCAGAGTCTAACAACCTTGGAAGGTTTTATTGTTAAGTCGGCACATTTGGATACAAATCTCGCAGGCTCGTACGACTGGAAGACCGGACTGGCGAATGCGGAGATCTCCAGCAGAATTGAAAGTGCCGCAGGACCATTGTTTTCTCAGTTATTTGGTCCTTCAGGCGCAGATGTCACTGCAGATCTTAAACTAGAGAGCGGCGTCGCCCAAATTGAAAACCTGTTAGCGACAAGCGACAACTTGAATGTAGAATTCAGCGGACAGGCAGGGGCGAATTCTTTGTCAGCCATTGGCAATGTTTCCTTAAGCCGATTGGAGACACTCAGTGCTAGCTTATCTGGAAGTGTGGATACATCTGTCGCCTTGTCAGGAAGCCCTACAGATCCGCAGTTATCTCTAGAATTGTCTTCTCAAGATTTAGCACTAGCAAATGAGCCAATCCAAAATCTCACTGGTAAAGTAGATGGGGGGCTTCAGCAGGGCGTGCTCATTGATTTTGGTGCTGACTACAATGAACAGCCTTTGACGCTCAGGGCATATATCCAACAGAACGAGGGCAATCTTGAAGTTTCAGACCTGAAAGTGGAGGCGCCGTCTTCTGCAATTGAGGGCAGTGCAAGTGTGGGGGCGTCTGGCCTTGCGTCTGGAGAGATACAGTTTGAATTTGCTGACTTTTCAGCGCTATCCGGACTCTTGCAACAACAAAGCATAAGCGGTTCTGCTAAAGGACTTGTTCAACTCACCGCCCAAAATGGACAGCAAGGCGGTCAGCTCAATCTGAACGTTCCCGCGCTAGAGGTTACTGGCGTCAGAATTGATCAGTTATCAGTGAGCGCAAAAGCTGCCGATCTATTCGGCAAACCGGATATGCAAACTGTCATTCAAGCCGCTTCAGTTCTGGCTGCAAATGAGAGTATTCAAAACCTACGTTTTGACCTTGCAGGAACTGATGGGAAGTTTCCAATAAGCGGTTCGGCCCTTCTGTCAGGGCAAAGAATTGGCCTGTCAGCAAATGCTACAATGGATGGTAGTGAAGTAAGTCTGGTTGCAGATAAGTTGAATGGGAAATACAAATCAGTGCCTTTCGAGCTGGGATCGCCAATCACGTTCAAGCAAACCGGCGGTATAGCCAATGTCAATGCGCCTAATATCAATGTTGGAGGCGGGCGATTGTCAGTCAGCGGCGCCGTGTCAAATGACATCGATATCACTGTCGGGCTAACAGGTTTGCCTCTATCGATCGTCGACGCTGTAGCTCAAACAGGGCAAGGCCTTCGTGGCGATGTAAGTGCAACTGCAAGTGTGAGCGGTACTACCGCTAATCCAGTAGTTTCCTATCAGTATCAAGCGAATGGCCTTTCTGCCGCGGCATCGCGCACCGCAGGGATTCCAAACCTTGGAATTGTTGGCAAAGGGGTGCTTCAAGGCAACAGCCTTGCAACCAAAAACAATGTAAGCGGCGGCGGTATTGCAATCGACGCAAATGGCAGCTTGAACATCGCAACTACAGCGATGGACGTCGGTATTTCTGGCAGGGTACCTTTCAGTATTGTCGCGCCACAACTTGCCAAAACGGGTGTGAAACTAACAGGTTCAGCGAATATCGACGCACGGTTGGCTGGAAATGCAACTGCACCTCAGTATGCTGGTTCAATTACGACGTCTGGCGCAAACTTTGTCGATATCTCGTCTAAAATGAATGTCACAGACATCTCAGGGCGGATTGAATTGGACAATACAACCGCGAGAATACCTGAGATAACAGGCCGGATTGGTTCGAGCGGTTCAATGCGCATTAGTGGCCAAACATCTCTGGTGCCAAGTGCGGCACTCGAGAGCGATATTGATATCTCAATCACTGATGCAAGTTTTGACAACGGTCTTGTTTCTGCCAAATTTGGTGCTGCCCTTAAACTGGCGGGAGCTTTGGCCCGTGGGGGGCAGATCTCTGGCAGCGCAAACATAAATCAAGCTAATATTTCAATTCCAGAAACGCTACCGAATGCCGTTGCAGCAATTGATGTTGTTCACAAGGACGCTTCTTCAACCGTAAAACAACAAGCTGCGGAACTAGCTCCACCTGCGAATGATAACGCGTCGAGTAGTGCAATTAGGCTCAATATTGATGTGAATGCGCCTAGACAAATCTATATCCGTGGCCGTGGTTTGGACGCTGAACTTGGTGGAAACCTGAATGTACGCGGCGATACAGGTCAACCCAAAGTTTCTGGCCAAATCAGTATGTTGCGTGGTCGCATGGATGTCCTAACTAAGCGTTTTGATTTTGACACCGGCCAAGTTGTTTTCTCTGGACCGGCGGACCCAACTCTCAATTTCGCCGCGAGTACAAAAAACGACGGCAACACATATACAATCGCAGTTCAGGGTTTAGCGTCGGCACCCGAGTTTGCTTTCAGTGCTATTCCAACAGTTCCGCAAGACGAAATTGTAGCTAAAATATTCTTCGGCAAAAGCCTATCTGATTTGTCGGCAATTCAATTGGCGCAGCTTGCTGGCGCAATCGCAACGCTAAGTGGAACTGGATCTGGGCCTGGTTTGCTCGACCGGATCCGCAATCTAGCTGGGTTAGACAACATCGATATAAAATCCAATGATGCTGGAGAAACAACAGTCGGCGTTGGAGCATATCTAAATCAACGTACTTACCTGAACGTCGAAAAAGGGGCTGATTCCGCAAGCGACAAAGTTAGTATAGATTTGGAGATTACCGATAGTTTGAAAGCTCGCGGCGAAACCACAGGTGACGGAAATACAAAAGCAGGGCTGTTTTTCGAGCAGGACTATTGATTCACTTCAGTAGCTTTTTGAACTAAAACTCTGATCTAAAACCGATTTTGGTGTTCGCCAGCAAACTTCCAGATGTTTCAAGTCTGGCTTGAGCTGAAAAATACAAAGACGCACCGGAGGTTGAAACAAACTCCGTATGAAAGCCAGTAAATGCATAGCCTGTGGCCGGTGCCCCATATGGATCGAATGCTATGTCTTCGCCCAACATGTTTCCTGTAACAGTCTTGTCGCCAACTTGCGCGCGAACACCCAATCCGGCAAAGAGTTCTGTGTCAAAGCCTGCCAGCAGACCAGTGTCCTGATTACTCTTAAGATTCAGCTGTGTATTGACGTCCAGGAGGTGTAACTGGCGAGCGTCAATCGACAGATTGTCGGAGGCGCCGCTTTCGCCAAATGCATTTGCTACTGCGCCGATATAACTCGCTGAAGTTTTGCTAGATAGACCTTTCGCAAAGTCGATTGGCATAGTTGCGGTGATTTCTGGAGCGATGAACCAGCCCAAATACTGTGCTGTTGCAGTTTCGATGCCGCTTGATACCGTGTTGTTTGCAACGTAGCGAGTTCTGTCAAAGTGACTAACGCCCGCAGCTAGCGTTGCATGAAACACTGAATTGCCAATCGCTGTAGTGCTGTTTAGGCCGACTGAGAGGTTGGAAATACCTGTGTGTTGCGAATTGTAATCTGCACCAATGTGGCTAGCCGAAATCCCGACAAAAGCCCCTGCATCTATGTCTGCAGAGAGCTCAGTGTTGGCGCCAAACAGTAGACCGCCAACCATCACGTTTGATCCAACTGTCGGTTCATGTGCTTGCGAACGACGGAATGAGCCAAATGCTCTACTCCAGACTTGGGACCTAGGTCTCAGTAGTTCCAAGACGTCGACGGCCTCATCGGTATTTAGAATTGGCGCATAACCCAACGCTGATGAGATTGGAACTTCGGTTTGGCGGAAATCAGAAAAGAAAGTGCGTAATGTGGACGACATACCGCTTTGCAGATCCAAGAAATAATCATCAAAGGCACCAAGTGTTGTCGTGTCCAAGACAGCTATTTGCGTGCCTTGAATTACCAATGGAGAACCATTCGGTTCGGTCGACTGGGGTAGGTTGTCTGTGAAAGTTTTAACGACGCTTAAGCCGTTGCGCACTTCAAAACTATTAGTAGCCTCATCGAATAGCAGCTCGCCGATAATTATTGAACCAGGCAAGAGTATCAGCTGGTTGTTGTCATCGGTGAAGTTGATTGCGTTGCCGTCTGTGCCGGTTGCGCTAATTGTGCCGGAATTGAATACTTTATTGTCTGACTCAAGCATTACACCGTCCGCATGTTCTCCTGTAGCGAAAATGCTTCCCGAGTTAGTGAGTGTGTTGCGATTATACCCGTCAACGCCCTCTGAGTGTGAACCAGACGTCCGAATCGTGCCAGAGTTCGTAAATGTATCATCGCTATTCAGATCTACGCCTTCAGCAAAATCGCCGCTGGTGGTGATTGTGCCAGTGTTGATTGCTATGTTGAAGTTGCCATCAAGCTCAATGGCATCGGAGCCAGTTCCAACTGTGCTGATTGTGCCGCTGTTTGAAACTTTGTTGTTGCTTCCATCGGTTTCGATGCCTTCAGCAAAGTCTTGTTTGGTCTCAATACGGCCACTGTTGACCACTTCGTTCGAGCTTTCAACGTAGATCGCAGAGGAATCCTCTCCATCAATTTGGATTGTTCCAGCATTGGTTATTGTATTGTAGTCTTCAGCCAAGATGCCAATTGCATCTTCGCCTGATGCTTTAATGGTACCGCTGTTCTGGACAATATTTGTATCAAGAACATTGATTGCCGCTGCATCTTCTCCATCGACTGTTATAGATCCGCGGTTTGTAATCTCGTTCTTGTCATCGGCAAAAATGCCATCGACGTCGTCACCTGTCGCTTCAATAGTGCCGAAATTCAAAATGACACTGTCATCTTCTGCATGAATTCCGATACTTTCATTGCCGGTAACGGTTATAAGGCCCCGGTTAGTGAGTGTGGCGTTGTCATAAGCGCCCATGCCCAGAGCTAAGTAACCGTTTGAGGTTATGTCGCCATAGTTGGTTATTCTGGCGAAATCTAATGCGATGATTCCAGCATCAATATGACCATTGACTGTGATAGAGCCACTGTTCACGATCACCGTGCGGTCGTCAGCTTGTATGCCATTTTCGAACGACGTAATCAGGGAACCTCCAGATTGAATGCTGCAAGACTCATCATCGGCGAGTGTTTGAGAAGCTGTCTGCGTTTCACCAGAGACGATGATGCCAGGACACGCAGCATAACCTGCACCCACTGTTGCTGGAAATGAAGCAATCAACACAAATGATAGCCAAACAATATGGCTAAAAAGCTGACTTCTGAAGATTGTACGCACTTAACACTACTCAACACAAACACACGAGTAAGGCAGTATTAACGGTTTGTTATGATTTCGTCACTTTGTTAATTGCTGAAATTTGAATATAATTAACAGCGGTCAGTTGGTAGAAAGCTTCTTTCTATTCTGGTGTGTATGGACCACAGACTAGTGCTCGCTCAATACCCGGCGACAATTTACTCAGGCCCTCAATCAACATTTCTGTATTTGCGATAACATCGACAATTTGACCAGAGTACACGATTGCTGTTTCGCGCATCATTCCTAACATTGGCCAGCCCCATAGGGCAGACACGGTGACACCATTTTTTTCAAAGTGCGGTTCATCTAAAAAAGTACAGCTCAACACAGGCTCTATTGGTGAACGGTTGGTCGGGCTTCCACCAACAAGATCGATCACAACCGAGCCGATTGGAATATGTGTTTCCAAGTGCTCGTTGCTTACTAGGTAATTGCGCCCACGGAGGTGAACTGGTTGATCCGCGCCGTTTACAATTATGTCGACGTCGTTCAACCAATACTCAATTCGACCTGACTTTGTATGTGTTTGACCTAAGACTTCGATGCTGCCTACACCTTGGTCAGACAACTCCCGCATTGCGCCTTGTGCTACGTTGCCATACCCAAGAATTACGGCTTTAGCCTCTTTGATGTTCAAGCTGGGCTTATTGGCTGCTAACAATTGCAAGCCATATCGCGCTCCGGCTTGTCCAGTTTGGTGGAGGCATTGGATTCGTCGCAAGCCAAATGGAAGAGGAGGGTGAGTTTCGCGCCACTGCTTTACGGTCTGTGCCCCATGTTCCTTCTCGAAATCTGCTAGGTCAAACAAATTACAGTCAGTTTTGTGTAAGTGATCGAGCAGTTCTTGATTATCCATTGCCGAACTATCATAAAAATAGAGGGATGTTGGCCCTGTATTTTTGATCTCGGCTGTTGTGGTACTGTTTTGAATGACACTAAGACTGCGCGGATCTCTATTCCCGGCGCGTCGTATTGCAGCAAGGGTCCGTTGCGTCCATCCTAAGACATGCACGTCAATCGCCCCAATTGTGTTGTTGTCCAAGAATGGTTGCAGTGCTGCAACCATGGCCATGCGAGAAACAATCGCTTGATCGCTCTCGATCTTTGGGGCTTCAGCAATTTCTTCCATGGCAATTACATTGATCTGCTGCTCCTCGAGCAATTTAGCCCGCTCAGGAAACGAGCCGAAATGAGCCATGCAGAGTAAAGTGCAACCGCGTCGCATCTGGTTGATGCTTGCAAGGGAGGGCCCTTTGAATCTTATGATTAGGTCTTTGTCTTTATAGATATCGGCATCTGATTGTATTATCGCACCTGCATCCACATATTCTTGATCAGTGAAACCTACGCCCATTCCCGCTTGCGTCTCGAGGTAAACCACAGCGCCAGTTTCGATTAACGTCGGGATATCATTTGGTACCACTGCAACACGTTTTTCCAACCCGCCGGGATTCTCCGGCGACTCTATTTCTCGAACAATTGCAATGGAATGATAACGAACGTGGCCGGACATGCAGATACCTCACTTGAAACGCATAGTTTCAGCCATCGTAACTCAGAACATGCCAGTGGCAAGCAGATGTTGTGCTAAACCCTCACTAACTAGTCGGCTAGCCAAGGCGAGATGTCGTCCTCTAGACCAATTTGTGCCAATCCAAGCGCCACTGACTGGAATTCATTGCCATTGGACATTTTCCCATACCCAAAACGTCTTTGAAATATTTCGCGTACAGAGGGGATGAATGAGCTCCCGCCAGTCAAGAAAACATGATCGATATCTTCGATGCCTAAACCCGTATTTAACAAGAGGTCATCTACGCATGTAGAAATTTGCTCGAGTTCAGGTGAGATCCACTGTTCAAAGTCTGCTTTTGTTAGTTCATGTTCAATGTTGACGCTGCCTAATCGCAACGAGAACTGGACACTGTCACTCGACGATAGCTGTACCTTTGCTTTCGAAACTGCCTGATAGATGTCAAACCCTCGGTCATCGACGATAGTCTCTATAAGGGCCTCCACTTCCTCCGGAACCAATGCGTTCTTGGCGAGATCGCGGAGTCCTTTGAGTGTTTTCTCATTCTTCAACAACGCGAGCTGGTGCCACTTGGCAAAGTTGCTGTAATAATGACGTGGCATGGCGAGAACTTTATCAAATGAGCGATACTGACCGTTCTTTCCCAATTTGGGCGAAATGACCGCGTCAATTATCCTGAAGTCAAATCGATCACCTGCAATTCCCAAGCCTGAATAGCCGATTGGCGTTGCGCTTACTTTCCCGTTTTCCCGCTCAAATCGCATAATTGAGAAGTCGCTAGTGCCACCTCCAAAATCTCCAACTAATATGGTTGCGTCTTTTTGGAGCGTCTGAGCATAGTTAAATGCCGCGCCAACAGGTTCGTATGAGTGTTTGGGAATTGGATAGCCCGCTTGCTGAAATGCCGCGTCGTATCTTTGCATTGCCAACGCATCGTCTGGCTTGTTTCCAACAAATGCGACAGGACGCCCTGAGACGAATGTTGATTTCGCAAACTCTAGTTCATGATTCAGGTCGGATGTGGCGCACTGCAAGAACTGTGACATCAGATCAGGATATTTGAAAACAGATCCGAATACCCTGGTCTCTTCAAACAAACGGCTCGCGGCATGGCTTTTAAGCGACTGTATGAAGCGAACGTCGTTTGAGCTCGTAAGATATGCATTTATTGCCTCCATCCCGCCGCTGGCATCAGTCGAGAACGATGACCCGTCCTCTCGTTTTTCAAAACAAAGTACCGAGCGGTAGACATCATTCAAAATCTTATCGCTTTTGAATTGTAACGCTTGGGTCCTGCCAACTGCGTCAGTTACCGCTATGACGGTATTGGTGGTGCCAAAGTCGATTCCAATTGACGTCATGAAATTTTCCAAACGGTGAGTTGTTTTTAATAAGGGACCTGAAGCGGCGCTGGTAATGAGGCCTTATTTGCAACAAGTCAATTGCCAAAACTTCTGTATCTTTTGAGTTGGTCTCGCTTGGCTCTGCATGCTATCAGTGAGCTTAATCGACCCTTTTGCTGCATTTAGATCAAAAAGTTACCACTTGATGAACGGATATGTGGTGAAAATGCAACAGCACCCCCCTAAGCGTATTCCCCACGCATATCTATGCTTGAATGTTCAAGGGGGATCAGTAGTTTGGCTAATGCGAATCCATGCATGGAATCGTTTGTCGGTCGCAAACGCGACAACAAACACACCAAATGCAAATAAGTGTGGTCTCGTTTCGACAAACAGCCGGTAACAACCGGTCCAAACACTAACTGATTTTTGGAGGTCAGTATTATGATTAAGAAAATTCTTCTTGGTTCAGCAGCAGTTCTTGCTCTTGGCACATCAGCACAAGCAGCAGACCCTATCGCTGTAGCACTAGACACTTGTGATCTATTGAACATCACTGGTTTGACAATCTCTTCTGAAACAGATTGCTTGAAAATTACAGGTAACGTTTCTTTCGAGTGGACTTGGCAAACAAATGCAGCAACTACAGATGCCGATCTAGATTGGGCTCTTAAAGCTGCTTCAACTGCAAACAGCGACTTCGGTCCTGCAATGGCAGTTATCGAGCTTCGTGAGCTTGACGACGACGTACACGTTGGTGCTAACGCACAAGCTGTTGTTCTTGAAAATGCATATGTTTCAATCGGCGACGCAGCTGCAACAGTTCTTTCAGCTGGTAAAAAAGGTTCAATCGCTAAAGATGGCGACGACGAAACTTTCACAGCTTTGTTTGATCTTGACGGCATGGACGGCAATGACGAAGGTATCGCACTAACTGGCGACACTGGCGGTTATGTCTTGCAAGTTTCTTCATCACTTGGTGATGGCGTAAACGGTGCTTTGGGTCTTGAAGATCTTGGCGACGCTGACAATGCTTCTTTGGTTGGCGCAATTGGCGTTTCTCAAAGCTGGGGTACTGCACACGCGACTTTCGTTTATGACGATTTGATCTCAAATGCGGTTAACAACTGGGGCTTCCACACTGGCGCAACATTTAACCTAGACAACGCGAAAATCCGTGGTGCTTTCTCAACAGATCAAGCTTCTGTTTGGACAGCTTTGATTTCTGCTCAAGCAACATTCGACATGTTCACATTGGCAGCTGGCGCGGAATTCCAAGCGGCTAACCAATGGGAAGCAGCGATTTCTGGCGTAGCTAAAGTTGATGACAATGTAACATTGACAGCAGCTGTTCGTCTTGAAGACGGCAACCTTTGGGATGTTGCTCTTAAAGGCGCATTCAAAGTATCTGATACTTTGACAGCTTCTGCTAAAATCAACTTCGACGAAGCAAGCGTTACTACGCTTAATACAGATCTTGATTGGGCTCCTGGTGGCGGAACAACTGTTAACGTTGGCTTCAACGCAAGCAGCACTGGTGCTACTTCTGTATCAACAAAATTCGCAAAAACATTCGAGTAAGCTTCGGCTAACTGAATATTTGTTTGGAAGGGCCCGGCATTTGCCGGGCCCTTTCTTTTTGCGGACCAGTACCTAATGTTTACGTTGGTCGTATTTGTGGACTTATGCAAAAAGCGTTCTCAAATGGAAGAATAGCACTGGCAATGATCTGTATTGTGCGTAAACTTTGTTCCACAAAAGTATCGAGCGAATGGGCGGATTGCGAGATATGAGAAACGGCATGGCCACCTGCTGTAACCAACAAGTGCCCACACGGAGTTGCGGACCAAATGGGACTTTCTACAAGTGCTAAGTTTTTATCAGTAATTGCAATCGGCGTTTCAACGGCAGCCATTGGCGGCTATATCGCTCAGGCGCTACAACAATCCAATGTAGAAAAAACAATTGAGCGTTCAGTCTCAGACGGACTAGCAAAATTGGGACAAGACTGGGTCGATGTGAAAGTCATCGCACGCAACGTTGCGTTGAGTGGGACAGCAACAAGTCAAAACTCAATAGATCAAGCAATTGAAGTTGCATCAAATGTACTGGGCGTGGCTGACATCTCCCATGAATTTGAGCTTGCGGAACCGCTTGAACCCTACAAGCTTCTTCTAACGGTCGATGGTACTTCTCGGTCTATGGTTGGCGGGATGCCAAACGAAGCAATGATACTTGAAATGACCGAGCTATTTGGCGGTGGAAGTGTTGAGCTGGCATTAGCATCTGGCAGTCCTGCTAACAGTGACTGGCGAGAAGCTGCAGACTTTGCAATTAGGCTTCTGCAACACTTTGAAAAGGGTACGGTTTCCGTTGAAGACCTTGAAGTTTCGATAGACGGCTTAGCCCGTGATCATGAATCATTCCATACGTTGGATGTAGTCTACAATGCTGGTTTTCCAGATAACTTGGTGCGTGGCACTGGGCAAGTCGTACCGCCGATTGCTTCTCCTTACATTATTGAAATTGACGCTCAACTAGTTGCAAGTGGCAACGTGCCGTCAAAAGACATCTTGTTGAGCATGGAACAGCAAGGTGTAAATATAGACAATATTAGGGTGAGTTCGGGTGAGCCTGATCGGTTCGCGGCAGTTCTACCTGAGCTAGTGGCGAACATTCAAAACTTAAAGGTTGGCCGAGCAACTATCAGTGGTACTTCAATGTCTATTGAAGGAGAGCCCGCCGACTTTGTGTCATATGACGCGATTACTAACTTCGTAGATAATGTTCAGGGATACAGCGTTGATAACGACATCAAACTACCCATTATTTCTCCATTCACACTAGCTCTGACACAGGCAAATGGGACAGTTGTTGTAGAAGGGTTCATTCCCAGTGCCGAAATTAAAGAGAAATTTGCCGGCTCAAACATCAATGTCGATTTTTCAGGTGCGCGGATCGCTCGTGGTGCACCTGCCGAACTAGAGGCGGCAATGAAGGTGGTCTGCCAGGCATTGGTGGGACTTGAAGCCGGCGCAACAGCTTCCATAGAAGATCAAACGCTGACAGTTCAAGGTAAAGCCGTTTCTCCTCAGGAATTTTTGGAAATTCAGAGGAGATTTGGCGACGATATACCAAATGGCTATGATCTGGCTGTTGCCAGCATAGAGTTGCCGACGCTTTCTCCATACAGTTGGTCGATTGAAAAGGACTATGCTGGTCGCGTTAAAGTTGCAGGGTTTTCACCGTCTTCAAAATTCTCAGCTGATGTTCTTGATGCACTTGCTGGTTTGAATGTAGAGGATGATACGTTACCTGCGACGGGAGAACCTGAGGGTTTTGCACGTGTTGCAGTCGCAAGTTCTAGCATTTTAAGGGATACTGTCTCAGGTCGAGTTGGGTTTGAAAATGACGTTTGGTCTTTGGACGCCGTCGTCATGGATAAGGCCCATGAAAATAGACTGTTAGACAATTTTACTAAAGAAAAGATTCAAGTTGAAACTTGGGTGTCTCAGATCACCAGAGTGGCGCCACCAAAGGCGATCCCATACACATTTTCTGCATCGAAAGCGGATGATGGAGCATTGGGTTTTGTCGGTTATGTACCAAATGAAGAAATGCAGGAGTTATATGCAGGTCAGGGGGCATCTAAGTTAGCTTTAGGTAGCGGCGAACCTGACGGGTTCTCGGAGGCCGCCGAAATTGCGTTGGGTGTGCTGCGCCGGCTAAATTCAGGCGGTGTAGCGTTCGATGGTCAAAATTGGCGAATTGAAGGCGTCGCCGAGACGCAAGTTATTGCAGATCAAATTCTGTCAGATGTGACGAATTTGGATGCTAATTCTGGAAGCTGGTCTGCTTCAATTTCAATTCAGGTTCCATTCGTAAAACCTTATGTTTGGGCTGCTGACCTTTCCAGCTCGGGTGTCGTTGCGCTTTCAGGATTTGTCCCTGACGAAACAACATTAAAAATGATGGAAGAGACGGAGCATTCTCAATCTGCTTTGACTTTGGCCAACGGAGCACCTGAGGAATTTTCAAAGCAAGCCAGTGTCGCCTTGCAAGCCCTAAAGGTCTTGCAAGCAGGACGCGTTAGCATGTCGGGCGAAAACTGGACACTTATTGGTCGAGTTGGTGCGGACGAAGACCTAGTACAAGTCGTCGAAATTCTGGCTGAATACGAAGGTGTTTTCAAACTCGGTATTGAAGTTGTTCTACCCCTTGATGAACTCTACTGGAGTGCGAATAAGTCCTCGACAGGTGATTTCAGTGCAAACGGGTATCTCTCAGATCAAGCTGCCTGGAAAACTTTGTACGGACGGCCTTCATTGAAGGCTGATCAGCCATCCGAACGCAAAACCTTCAATTCAGATGTTGAAATCGGAATTGTAGCTTTGAGCATGCTGGACAGTGGCGTTGCGGAATTTGACGGCAATAATTGGTCAATTGAGGGTAGCGCAAGTGATCCAGCCATTGTTCGGGCAATTGAGCTGACGCTAAGTGAGAGTTCTGTGGACTGGACTACAGACCTTGTAGACCTAAAAGCGCTCGCACAAGCTAAAGCTATGGCGCAAGCAGAAGCTGAGGCAAAAGCGCAGGCTGAGGCAGACGCGAAGGCACAAGCTGAAGCAGAAGCGAAGGCACAAGCTGAAGCAGACGCGAAGGCACAAGCTGAAGCAGACGCGAAGGCACAAGCTGAGGCAGACGCGAAGGCACAAGCTGAAGCAGAAGCGAAGGCACAAGCTGAAGCAGAAGCGAAGGCACAAGCTGAAGCAGAAGCGAAGGCACAAGCTGAAGCAGAAGCGAAGGCACAAGCTGAAGCAGACGCGAAGGCACAGGCTGAAGCAGACGCGAAGGCACAGGCTGAAGCAGACGCGAAGGCACAGGCTGAAGCAGACGCGACGGCGCAGGCTGAAGCAGACGCGAAGGCACAAGCTGAGGCAGACGCGAAGGCAGAGTTGGACGCACAAAAAGCAATTGAGAACGCGTTCAGCTGGCAAGCCGTAAAAGGCGATTTAGGGCTTTCCATCAGCGGAAATGCTCCAGATGCAACTTCTCGCTACACCATCCAGCTGGCATCAGGGCAATTGGAAACACTTGCCAATGTTGAACTTGCAGATGGGGCACCGGACAACTTCTTGTCTTTGGCTCTTGATGGGCTAAACGCCATAGACGCGTTGGACGAGGGGACAGTTTCTTATGAGATGGGAAACTGGTCATTAAGTGGATATGCGCCGAATTTTGATGTGCGCGATACTGCACTGGCACGATTGAAAAAAACTGCGAATGTTTGGGAAACAGACATTTCGACACCGCCAGCTTCGGTGCTTTGCGGCGAGGGAATTGCAAGTCTCTTGAAGGGTAATGCAATTACTTTCCAGAGTGGCAGTAGCAAGCTCGACGCTAGCTCGAAAAGTATGATCACTTCCTTAGCAGAGCAACTCAGGGTTTGTCCTGAGGCATACGTTGAAGTCGAGGGACATACAGATGGAGACGGACCGTCGGCCGAAAACCTTACTTTGTCTTTGATGCGTGCAGAACAAGTTGTTGATGCCCTTATTGAAAATGGCGCTGACGCAAGTAAGATTTTTGCCATTGGTTATGGTGAGAGCTTGCCGATCGCATCAAATGATACACGTGCTGGCAAACTACAGAACCGGCGCATTGTGTTTGCAGTACGAGAAACACTAGAGTAGTCTTTCGAGAAACTGGAGGGGATTATGTTTTTCCAAACAATTGGCTTTTTGATTTCACAATACTGGATCTATCTAGGCATCGCTTTGCTTATCGGTGTTTTGACAGGTTGGATGAGCTATGCACCTGAAGAAACAAAGTAAGCTGGTAAAGCCTGAGGAGACTTTGAAATGAACGCACCACATTTGATCGAAATCGCTTTGTTGATGCTTGCTGCATTTTTGCTTGGTTGTGTAATCGGCTATCTATTACGCCGCATGACGGGTAGTGAAGAAGTATCGAGCGCACCTTCGGCTGCAAGTGCAACAACATCAGACGCTCCTGTAAAAGAAGAGTCACAGTCAGTAGTTGAAAAAGCACCTGCACCTAAGAAAGCTGCGGCAAAATCAACAACGGCAGGCGGCACCAAAGCGCCAGCCGCAAAGAAAGCTCCTGCTAAAACGGCAGCAGCTAGAAAAGCATCAGGGAAGTCAACGGCGGCGAAAACTGCTGCGACCAAAAAGGCAGCTCCGGCTAAAAAGCCTGTCGCAAAGAGAGCAGCTGCTGCAAAAGCGCCAGCCACTTCGCCAGATGGAAAGCCAGAGTTGCTAAAAGCCCCACGGGCCGGTGGAAAAGATGATCTAAAAAATATCAAAGGGGTCGGTCCCAAGATTGAAGGTATCCTGAATGGCATGGGTATTTATCACTTCGATCAAGTCGCGTCTTGGGGACGTAAGGAAGTAAAGTGGGTAGACGAAGAGCTTTCTTTCAAAGGTCGAATTGATCGCGAAAAATGGATTACGCAAGCTAAAAAGCTGGCGAAAGACGCAACATAGCAATTACAGAAGATTTTCTAAATTGTAGCTGGCTGTGGAAACGCAGCCAGCTATTTTTGTTTTGCGATGCGGTCGTTGGCATGTTTGATGAATTCTGCAATTGCACCAAGTTCATCGTTACCTTCGAGTAGAGCCGGCGAAGCTTCGCCTTCAATCTCAAGCGAAATTGCATCTGGTCGCCTATTGAGCATTCGCTGATACACATCTGCTCGCATCAGATCCGTGTTTCTTGTTCTCATCAGCAACAATGGGACATTCCCCAAACTATCAAACAATTCCCAGTTTGAGTTCAGGACGTCATCGTTGTCGAATTCCTCTAAACGAGTGATCAAGCGCCAGTCAAAACGTGGTAGCAGCTTGTTTTTTTGCCATGAATGGGTGCGTCCAGCGATTGAATCTAGTTTGCCAAAGCCTAGTGCAGGGTAGTCGATGCTCAACACTCGACGAAAGGCACTTTCGGCTTGGTCTTCGTTTCTTATCTTTGATAGGAATTGCAGGTTGTTCCGCAGGCGGACCAAGCCTTGCACACTTATCAGTGAGCCAGCATCGCACAAAACCGCCCCACCAATAATGGAGGGTACATTACGTCCCATAGCCATGATCACTTGGCCACCGTGAGCTTGCCCAAACCAGATTGCCTTATGGATGTTCAGCACTCGGCAGATTTCGGCCATATCGACCGCGTCGTCTAGTGTCGAATACTCTTGTGATTTTGGTGCATGGCTGGAGAGACCGCGACCTACAAGATCAACACGCACGATTGGCCAGTTGGGAGCCGAGAACTCCGGAAATCGGCTTGAGAAGTGATAGAACTCAGTCATATTGCGGTGATAACCAGCTAAGCAGATTATCGGCACTCGAGATTTGTCGTCAAAATCACCATGTAAACGGACCGCAATTCTGCGTGCGCCGTTGCGAACATGGATCATTTGGGCCAGAGTGGTTTCTAGCCTTGCGGCTTGTTGTAAGTCCATTTTTCTCGTCTTAACTTGGTCGCCGCAATGCAGTAACTGAGATTGTGCCTAGTTCGTGATGCGACGCAAGTATTTTGCCATTTGCAGTTTGCTATCTCCAAGGCGCAACTTGTAAATCTGATAGTTAGCTAAGACTTTTTGAACATAACCACGGGTCTCTGTGAAAGGAATTAGTTCAATCCAGACCACTGGGTCAACATTGGATTCTCTAGGATCACCATACTGCTTAATCCACTTGTTCACGTTGCCACCTCCAGCGTTGTACGCTGCTGCAGCAAGAACGAGGGAACCATCATATCGTTTAAGTTGGGCCTTCAAATAGGTTGAGCCCAGCAGCGCATTATATGCTGGGTCCGTGATCAAGCGTGACTTCGAATACGAAATGCCAAGTTTGCCAGCAGTTTCTTTCGCAGTTCCCGGCATCAGTTGCATTAGGCCTCTAGCACCGGCGTGACTTACAGCACTGGCGCGGAACTTACTTTCCTGACGTGCGATTGCATAAATGGCAGCATTGTCGACAGAGGCTAGTTTTGTGCGTGGCAAGCCGTCCTTAGGGAAAGCAAAAAGGTCCAATCCAACACCGCGGCTGTTTGCGACATTTGACATTAGAATTGCAAGGTCATGTGCTTGCGCATCCTGTGCCAAACGTGCCGTAAGTAACATTTCACCAGCGGCTTTAACTTGATAGATGAGGCGCCGGAGAAGTGGTCGGGCTAAATCGTAGGTCTTGTTTTCTTTGAACAATTTGATTGCTTGTACAATTTCACGCTGATTGAAAAGCGGCTCGCTTTGTTGCCATGCAGGTAGTGGGCGTAAAGACATAGTTGTTACGCCAAGGCGAACCAGAGCTAATTGACCGTAATAGTGTTGGCTATGACGAGCAGCCTTCTCAAAGTGCGATGTTGCACTTGGGCCATCGCCTAGAGATGTGTAGGCGCGGCCAAGCCAATAATTAGCTTTACTGACACTCGTGCCCAACGTTGATTTACTCGCCATTCTCTGGAAATGCGAAAGTGCAACTTCGGGTTTGTTCAGGAATGAAAGTGCAATCCAGCCTGCATGAAAATTTGCGTCGACAATTCTGCCTTCAGGACCTGAAGTATAGCCTGCAGATGCTGAGTAGGCAGTTTGTGTTTTGCCGTAAGCAAGCAACTTGCGAGTGAGCGTGCGGCGTTCATACCACCACAAATGTGATTGCGGGAGTTCACCGGTTGCTTTGTTGAGCTCTTTGACCGCAGCTGTGATTGCGCCACCGTCGCTAAGTCGTTGTGCGCTCGCAAAATAAAAGATGGGATGATTACGCAAAGCAGGATCAACCTTTGCCAACAACGACTTGGCGTTTCCGCTTTTGCGGGAAACCGCGTTTCTTGCGACAACGAGGCTACGTTGAGCAGGGGAAAGGTTGTTTAGAATTCGCTCTGTGCCATTTGCTCTGTCATGCATCATTAGTCGCACAGCACGTGCCCAATGATCGCCCCGCGTCAGGCTGCTGGAGTATTTGCCAATTATGTAAGATTCTTGATCACGAGTAAGGAAATTGTCTACCCATACTGACTTTATTATTCTGCCAGCTCGTTCGACTTGCCCGTCAGCAACATATGCATCTGCCAATGCAATCTGTGCTTTCAACCCGTAAGGCATATTGCCGCCAAGCAATGAAATCACGGTGTCCTTGCTTTGCAGGTTTTTGACCAACGAAGCTTCTATGCCCTTTTTGAACGTTTTTGCTGTGGCAAAGTGGGGAGCATCCGTTTGGAAACGGGAGATTGAGTTGTGATCAACAGCTCCGTTACCGAAGTACATGGCAGCCCATTGAATAGTGCGCCGTTCAACATTGCTGCTTAGTCCTTTGGCCGCAGCATATGCGTTAGAATAGTCTTTTTGCTTCAAAGCAGCCAAAGCGTTCTGAAACCGTTGGCTTCCTTTTGGCGCCACATTGGATACTGGGCTAGTGCCGATTGATCCAGTTACGGTCGGGTCAATCTGCTGAGCTGCCGCCCCAATGCCTAGCAATGAGCTACACAGAAGTGTCAGTACAGCTATTGCCGGAAAACGGCGGCGCCAAAAGGTTGAAGGTGCGAAAATGTTGGGCATCGAATATATTCCGTCGGGTTACGCAAAACTAAAAACTAACGGCAGCGCGCCCCATGCACAGCCAAGACAGCAAGATAGCGAATTAAGGTGAATGATCGGTTTATACGCCGAACGAAAAATCACAAAAGCCTGCTTGCAGCCACAATTCACAAACACTATGTTCAACACAGTCGGGCACTTTCAGGTCATAAATGCGGAAAATATTTGACCTTTTGGCGACAACATGTTGTCAGAGTGCATTAACACGTTGAGTAAGAAGGAAAATGACGATGTTTCGTGGTTCGATAACAGCGTTGATCACACCATTTCGCGATGGTTCGGTCGATGAATCTGCATTTTCTCGTTTTGTAGATTGGCAACTTGCTGAAGGCACTAAAGGTCTTGTTCCTGTTGGAACAACCGGAGAGTCACCAACAGTCAGCCACCAAGAACACGAGCGAGTTATTGAGATCTGTGTGGAAACCGCAAACAAACGGGTGCCGGTTATCGCCGGCGCTGGGTCAAATTCCACAGTAGAAGCAATCGGATTTGCAAAGTTCGCGCAAAAAGTGGGCGCAGACGGCATTTTGTGCGTGTCGCCATACTACAACAAACCAAACCAAGCCGGTTTGTTCGCGCACTTTGAAGCAATTGCAAATTCGACAGATCTGCCAGTTGTTCTTTATAACATCCCAGGTCGTTCAATTGTCGATATCTCAGTTGAAACAATGGTGCGGTTGCGCGAAGCATGCCCAAATATCGTTGGTGTCAAAGATGCGACGGCCGATATGGCGCGCATGTCTATGCAGCGCCATCATTTGGGCGATGACTTTGTACATCTATCCGGCGAGGACATTTCTGCTTTGGGGTACAATGCTCACGGCGGCCACGGTTGTATTTCTGTGACATCAAACATTGCGCCTAAACTGTGCAATCAAATGCAAGAGGCTAGCCTAGCGGGTGATTATGCTGCTGCTCTGGCAGTGCAAGACAAGCTTGCGCCCCTGCACACAGCATTGTTCAAAGATCCAAACCCCGTACCAGTGAAATATGTGGCCTCGCGTCTTGGCTTATGTGAAGCAGATGTGCGTCTGCCACTAGTTGGTATTTCTGATGACACCAAAGCGGCTGTGGACGCTGCAATAGAACACGCTGGGCTGGTGTAAGCCTTATGGCAGCAAAGAAGGTCAAGGATAAAAACCATAACCCGCTGGTAGCCGAAAACCGCCGAGCGCGCTATGACTATGAAATCCTTGACACAATTGAAGCTGGGATCATGCTTCAGGGTACAGAAGTAAAGTCACTTCGTAGCGGCAAGGCGCAGATTGCCGAAAGTTATGCCACTCCTGAAGACGGAGCAATATGGCTGATAAATGCGCATATTCCAGAGTATCTGCAGGCCAATCGCTTCAATCATGAAGAGCGTCGGCGTCGCAAATTGTTGCTTTCTAAACGTGAAATCAATCGTCTAATGGGCGCCGTTGAAAAACACGGCAATACGATTGTACCGCTTAAAATGTACTTCAATGACCGTGGTTTAGCCAAGATTTTGATTGGCTTGGCCAAAGGTAAAAAGTCACACGACAAGCGCCAAACGGAACGTGATCGTGATTGGGCGCGTCAGAAGTCACGTGTCATGAAAGACTATGGCTAATTGTCTTAGCTGGATACTATGATCTCGCGAGCACGAGTGAAAATATCTTCAAACATTTCAGTTGTGAGTACACGCGTATTCGTATTGTAGCGTGAGCAATGGTAGCTATCGATTAGCGTAGCACCGTTTGGCAGCTGATGTTCGTTGCCATGACCGAACTTGAAGTCTTTCTTTTTCACATCCCATAATGTGAGGAATGAGCTGTGTGCGATACCACCAAGGGCGACAACAACTTTGACTTTGTCATTGGCTTCAATTGTTGAATTCAAAAACGGCCGGCAGTTGGCGATTTCAGACCCTATTGGCTTGTTCTGCGGCGGCACGCAACGAACAGCATTCACAATAATTGCGTTGGTCAGTTTTAGGCTGTCGTCGGGAGTTTGTCCGTAATTGCCTTTGGCAAAACCAAATTTTACCAATGTCGCATAAAGGAGGTCACCCGCGAAGTCGCCAGTGAATGGCCGACCAGTTCGGTTGGCACCTTTGAGTCCAGGCGCCAAACCAACAATCATCAATTCAGGGGTAGGGGAAGTCCAATTCTCAACGGGCGCATTATGCCAGTCGGGAAACTTCTCGCGCGCGTCTTCAAGATAGCTCACCAGCCTTGGGCAAAGCGAGCAATCTGAAGGCGGGTTAGTTGGGACTTCAGTGGCAGCCAAAGCCTACTTGTCTTCAGTAGCTGTTGGTGTCCGACCCACGGATTTCGCAAGGTCAGCGATATCCATGAAGTAATCAGCTTGGCGACGTAGATCATCTGAGATCATTGGCGACGCTGTCGCTTTCGTAGACACAACAGTTACTTTTTTTCCACGCTTTTGGAGAGCCGCGACCAATGCTGTAAAATCGCCATCGCCTGAGAATAGGACCAAGTGATCGAAATGATCAGAAAGGTCTAGGGCATCGATAGTGATTTCGATATCCATGTTACCTTTGATCTTACGACGACCTTGGTGGTCCACGAACTCTTTGGCAGGCTTTGTAACAACCGTATAGCCGTTATAATCCAACCAATCGATAAGGGGGCGAATGGATGAATATTCTTGGTCTTCAACAAGAGCGGTATAATAATATGCCCGTAGCAGATAAGCTTGGCTTTGGAATTCAGCCAACATGCGCCGATAATCTAATTCGGCACCTAGTGCTTTTGCAGTCGCATAAAGATTCGCACCGTCCATGAAGAGGACAATTTTTTCACTCGGATCGAACATCTAGCAATTTTGCCTTACTTTGCGTGAACAGGTTGGTTAGGCCTGTATGTAATTCATCGTATAATATGATTCGGTATAGTCTGCTTACTCCGCAAAGTGTAGCACTCTTGTATCGCAAATCACACATTTTTGCATTTTGCAGTGTAATAGATCATTTACAACGAATATGTCGATCTAAAAATATTGAACAATGCGGGCCACGATAGGGCCTTGTAATAGATTCAATGCTGTTGTATGCACGGCAACCTGCATTTCCAATTTGGAGAATACACATTGGCACGCGTCACTGTTGAAGATTGTATTGAAAAAATCCCAAACCGCTTTGAGCTCGTTCTTCTAGCGTCTCACCGCGCGCGCCTGATTTCATCTGGTTCTGCGATTACAGTTGATCGCGACAACGATAAGAACCCAGTTGTTTCTTTGCGTGAAATTGGCGACGGCACTATTTCTTCTGGCGATCTAAAAGAAGATCTCATTCACTCGCTTCAAAAATATGTGGAAGTTGATGAGCCGGAAGCAGATGTTGCGCCGCTTATTGAAAGCCAAGGCGAAGAGGATGACGCAGTACAATTCGATACAATGAGTGAAGAAGAGCTTCTTCGCGGTATCGAAGGCCTTGCGCCACCTGAAAGACGGGACGATTAATGTTGCACAAGCGACATGCAAAACGTTAGATTTTAGGCGCCGACATCGGCGCCTTTTTTGTGATTCATTTCACGCCACACTTGTTCGCCCTAGGGAGCGGCACAAAAACAGATGATGCGTCAATTTGAGCTCGTTGAGCTCGTCCAATCATATAATCCGAAAGCTGACGAAGCGCTGCTGAACAAAGCCTATGTTTATGGCATGCGTAAACACGGCTCGCAGACACGCGCTTCTGGAGATCCGTACTTTGCACACCCACTTGAGGTTGCTGCAATTTTGACGGAGCTGCATTTGGATGACGCGACCATTGCTGTGGCCCTACTACATGACACAATTGAAGATACAGACGCGACACGCGCAGAGATCGATCAACTCTTCGGCCACGAAATAGGTGCCATCGTTGAAGGCCTGACCAAAATTGAGCGTCTTAATCTGACGTCGCGTGAAGAAGCACAGGCGGAAAACTTACGCAAACTGCTGCTCGCGATTGCTGAAGACGCTCGTGTATTGTTAGTGAAGCTCGCAGATCGTTTGCACAACATGCGAACTCTTGACTTTGTGCCAGAGCATAAGCGTAAGCGTATCGCTCAAGAAACCATGGAAATCTATGCGCCACTCGCTGGGCGTATGGGTATGCAGGACATGCGGTCCGAGCTTGAGGACCTATCGTTCAGAACGTTGCATCCCGAGCACCACAAAGCGATTTCTGATCGGCTTTCTGATTATGAAGAAGAGAATAGGCACGTTGTGGATGAGATCCGGATGGATCTTGCAGCTCGCTTTGTGGACGAGGGGATCATCGCTGACGTCAGTGCGCGCCTCAAGTCACCTTTCTCAATTTTTAGAAAGATGGAACGCAAATCCATCGCATTGGAACAACTATCCGACATTATCGGTTTTCGAGTAGTCGTCGATGATGTTTCAAAATGCTATCAAACCCTTGGCGTCGTCCATACAACATGGTCTGTCGTGCCAGGCCGCTTCAAAGACTATATCTCGACGCCAAAACAAAATGACTATCGGTCAATTCATACGACAATTGTTGGGCCAGGCCGCCAACGTGTGGAACTGCAAATCCGTACGCAAGACATGCATCGAGTGGCGGAAATGGGCATTGCAGCCCATGCACTATATAAAGAAGGCCTTTCCGGAAATATGGGACGGCTCGAAACCGAGAGTCGCGCTTACGGCTGGCTGCGCTCGACCATTGCGCATCTTACAGAAGGCGATAATCCACAAGAGTTCTTGGAACACACCAAGATGGAGTTGTTCCAAGACCAAGTTTTCTGCTTTACGCCACGCGGACGTTTGATCGCATTGCCTCGTGGCGCAACACCAATCGATTTTGCATATGCAGTGCACACGGACATTGGCGACAATTGTGTAGGTTGCAAAATTAACGGCACGATCATGCCTCTCAATAGCCAACTGCGAAATGGCGATGAGGTGGAAGTGGTTTGCGAAGCAGATCATGTTCCGCCACCAAATTGGGAAAACATTGCGATTACTGGCAAGGCTCGGGCGGCGATCAGGCGTTCACTTAAGTCAGCCGCTCTTAAACGCGCTGAGGCTTTGGGTATGCAAATTTTTGAAGCCATTCTTGAACGCGAAGCATTTACGCTTTCGCAAAAAGAGACGGACAAGCTCATCACTTCGCTGCATGTGCCCGACCAACATTCAATGTTTGTCGCGCTAGGTGAAGCAGCAATTTCTGGCGACGAACTAATTCGCCACATCGACGACATTAGAGGCCTCGAGAAAGCGAAAAAGCGCAAACCGCTTGGTCTGCGTGTTGGTGCGTCTGACGATGGATGGTTCTCTCTCGCGCACGGTAATGGATTTAAGTTCCGAGTGCCGGGAGGGCAGAATCTGCCAGACGGCGTCTCGACCGCTTTTTCAAGCTTGGACTTTTCTCTCAAAGTACAGATCGCGCCTGAAGGCGTAATACCTGGCGATCGTTTGGTTGGCATACTGCCCGAAAGCGGCACTCTTACAATTTATCCAATTGGATCGGACGCTTTACCGACTTACCACGAGCAACAGGTCCTTTGGGTCGACGTTCTGTGGAGTTTGGGCGAGGATGACAGTACAACTTACAAAGCGATCATTGCAGTTGAATCTGTGAACAAGCCGGGTATCTTGGCTCAAGTGACTTCAGCGATTGCAGCGACAGGCACAAATATTACCAACCTGGTTTCGCGCTCTGCACATATCGATTTCAATGAAATGCTTTTTGAACTTGAATTAACCGATATCACACAGCTCAACGACGTTGTCGCAACACTTAACCGCATCGTTGGCGTTTCCCGTGTCGTACGGTCGTCTGCTGCAGAAGCGGAGATCATTCACACTATGAGTAAGCAATACAAACAATTACACGCAGGAGATAATGCATGAACCAGCAAGAAGTTTTGGATGTTTTCCGGTCATGTGGCGCCATTCTAGACGGCCACTTCATTCTAACATCTGGTTTGCGGTCTGCTACATTTTTGCAAAAACAGCGCGTTTTCATGCATGCTGACAAGTCTGAGATGCTTTGTAAGGCTCTCGCCGATAAGATTGTTGAAGCAGGGTTTGGAGATGTTTCCCAAGTTGTTTCCCCAGCAGTTGGTGGCATTATTCCCGGTTATGAAACGTCGCGGCATCTACAAAAACCTGCGATCTTCACGGAACGGGTGAATGGCAAGTTTGAGCTACGTCGCGGATTTGAAGTTTCAAAAGGCGAAAAAGTAATCGTTGTCGAAGACATTGTCTCAACGGGACTTTCAATTCGTGAGTGTATCGATTGTCTAACAGAACTGGGAGCTGATGTTGTAGCTGCGGCGTGTCTTGTAGATCGTTCTGACGGCGAAGCGGAAATTGGAGTGCCACTTGTTGCGCTGACTGGTTTCAAAGTTCCAGCGTATGAGCCAGATAATCTTCCACCAGAGTTAGAAGCAATCCCGGCAGTGAAACCTGGTAGCCGAGGCCTTAAGTAGGAAACCACACATGATAATTGGCATGGGCAATGACATCTGTGAGATTGCGAGGGTGGAGAAAACCCTAGCCAAGCATGGCGCTCGTTTTACAGAGCGGTGCTTCACAGAGATTGAACGTGCAAAATCCGATCGGCGCAACCAGCGAGCAGCGAGCTATGCCAAGCGGTTTGCAGCGAAAGAAGCATGTGCGAAGGCGTTAGGAACAGGTTTGTCTCAAGGCGTGTTTTGGCGAGATATTGGTGTTGTCAATTTGCCGTCGGGCAAACCAACTCTAATGCTCACAAACGGGGCAAAAAAGATCCTTGATCGTCTTGTGCCAAAAGGGCATGAACCCCATATCCACATAACAATTACGGATGACAACGGCATGGCTCAGGCTTTCGTCATTATAGAAGCGCTTGCAGTTTGACCCATTTGCGCCGATAAGACCGCAACACAGATTAAAGTCGTAGGAAAATATGTCCGAAACAAAGCCAAAAGCACCAGCAAAACCAAGCATGAAAAATGAAATTTGGGAAACCATAGTCATTCTTGTGCAAGCTCTTCTGATTGCGCTCGTGTTTAGAAGCCTATTGTTTCAACCATTTTCCATTCCAACTGCATCACTTCAGTCTAATGTGATGATTGGTGATTATATTTTAGCTTCCAAATACACATACGGCTATTCGCGATATTCATTTCCGTTTGAGCTGATCCCGTTTAACGGGCGCATTTTTGGCCGGGCTCCTGAACAAGGCGAAATCGCTGTATTCCGTCCAGTTCCTCAAGATGTTGATTATGTTAAACGCATCATTGGCCTGCCAGGCGACATGCTTCAAATGAAAAACGGCGTTCTTCAAATTAACGGCAAAGCAGTCAAAAAAGAACGCGTAGGTACGAAGATCGATACTGACAGCCGTGGGGTTTCCCTTGAAGTCATTCAGTACCGTGAGACGCTGCCAAATGGCGCGACCTATGTTGTTCAGGAATTCTCTGACGATCGTCAATACGATAATACGGGCGTGTACACTGTTCCTGCCGGGCACTACTTCATGATGGGAGATAACCGTGATCGCTCATTGGATAGTCGCGCGCTATCTGTAGTTGGCTATGTGCCGCTTGATAATTTTATCGGTAAAGCTGAAGTTCGCTTCTTCTCTATCAAAGACAATATCAATCCATGGCAGCTCTGGCGCTGGCCTGGCAACGTCCGCTTAGAACGTATGTTCCAGTCCGTCTACCAATGAGTGTGCAAAGCAAGGCAATCAAAGATCTAGAAGCCCGAATTGGCTATCAGTTCAAAGATCTAGCGCGCCTGCAACGAGCCGTCACACATTCAAGCGCAGTTGCGCCTGTACGACGTACTCAAAACTCCTACCAGCGGTTGGAGTTTTTGGGTGACCGCGTTCTAGGCCTTGTGGTCGCTGACAAATTGCAACGCAACAATCTTGATGCGAATGAAGGCAGCTTGTCGCGCGCGCTTAATGCGGTTGTTCGCAAAGAAAGCTGCGCTGACGTTGCGCGTAGATTGAATGTGGCACCAGCGTTAATCTTGGGCCAAAGCGAAGCAAGAACTGGTGGCGCGCAGAAAGAAGCTATTCTAGGTGATGTCTGCGAAGGCATCATTGGTGCCTTGTACGAAGACGGCGGCTTGGAAGTATCTCGCGTATTCATCGAAAAGTGGTTCGCTGACTTTATCACTGACGGCATTGAAGGGCGTGGCGACGCGAAGACTAGCCTACAGGAGTGGGCTCAATCGCGAAACTTAAGTCTTCCAATTTACAAAGAAGTCTCCCGTGAGGGGCCTGATCACGCGCCTGAATTTATGATTGAAGTTCAGATTGATAAGCATGAACCAGCTCGAGCATCGGGTAAATCAAAGAAATTCGCGGAACATGAAGCCGCAACTAACTTTCTAGTTCGAGAGAACATTTGGAGCGAAAAAAATGGATAATTCAACACTAGACACAAAGTGTGGATTTGTCGCTCTAGTAGGGGCACCAAACGCCGGTAAATCAACACTATTGAATGCCCTTGTTGGTACAAAGGTGTCGATTGTAACGCACAAAGCTCAGACAACTCGCGCGCAAATTCGTGGTGTAGTAACGCAAGAGAAAAATCAAATCGTATTCGTTGATACGCCTGGTATCTTTAAGCCTAAACGACGTTTGGACCGCGCTATGGTTCAGTCAGCTTGGAACGGCGTTGGTGACGCTGATCTTGTTGCGCTGATTGTGGATGCCAAGCGCGGTATAGTCGAAGAGGTAGAGAAGTTGCTCGAAGGTCTGAAAGACTTTCGCCAACGAACGGTTTTGGTGTTGAATAAAATCGACCAAATTGAAAACACAAAACTATTGGAACTTGCACAAACGTTGAACGACAAAGTCGATTTCGAGCAAACTTTTATGGTGTCAGCTCTTAAGGGACATGGCGTGCAAGACTTTGTCGATTTTTGTGGCGAACAGATGCCGGTTGATCATTGGCACTTCCCCGAAGATCACCTTACTGATCTTACACTGGCGCTGACCGCTGCTGAAGTGACCCGTGAGAAGCTCTTCCTTCGTATTCATGAAGAAATACCTTATGGGGCAACGGTAGAAACGGAGAGCTTTAAAACTCAAAAAGATGGCTCATACCGTATTCAGCAAATTATTTTTGTTTCTCGGGATGGCCACAAAAAGATCATTCTGGGCAAAAACGGACAAGCGATCAAAGCAATTGGTGCCGAGTCTCGCAAAGAGCTTTGTGAGATGTTTGATACCAAAGTTCATTTGTTCTTATTCGTGAAAGTTCGTGAGAAGTGGGGTGATGATCCGTCGCGCTATCGTGAAATGGGTCTCGAATTTCCTAAGTAGGTTTTTAGATGGAATGGCAAGACCAAGGTCTCATCATCGGCACTCGCAAACATGGAGAAAGCTCCGTGATTGTCGAGGCGATGACCAACGATCATGGTCGGCATGTGGGGCTGGTACGTGGCGGTCGCTCTCGCCGGTTTGCTGCTGTTTTACAACCCGGTAATTCTGTTCAGCTAACATGGCGTGCTCGCCTATCTGACCATCTAGGAAATTACAATGTCGAAGCAGAAAGTCTTCGTGCTGCTGAACTAATGCAGAGCCGTGACCGGTTGGGACTAAGCCAACTGATATGTGAGCACCTAAGAGGTCTGCCAGAGCGCGATCCACACCCAAGACTTTTAGCCGAAGCATTGGCGATGCATGATAATAAAGCAGATGGATATGTTTTGGGCGTAGCGCTGGCGAAGTTTGAAATGCGTCTTCTAAATGAACTTGGTTTTGGAATCGATATTCAAAGTTGTGCTGTAACTGGCGAAGAAGAGGGTTTGGCTTACATTTCTCCTCGAACTGGGCGCGCCGTCACAATTCAAGCGGCACAACCCTACTTAGAAAAACTGATGGTACTGCCGCAAATGTTCGGCGGCGCTCAAAAACTGTCGGAGCTAGATGAGCTAAATGCGGCTTTTTCACTAACGGCGCACTTTTTAAACATGCATATTTGGCAACCGCGCCAATTATCCCCACCTTCTGTACGCGAACGACTGATCAAATCTATGTGTGCCGCGTTATAGTTGCTATTGATTCGATCACATAGAAACATCCGATTCCGGCGAGGCCAACTATGGGCGACCAACTGCCCCCAGACGATAGCGACGAACTTCCAGTTCTTAATCTTAGATCTGCGCTTGAAGAGCGCTATCTAAACTATGCGCTGTCCACAATCACGCAACGTGCGTTGCCAGATGTTCGTGACGGTCTGAAACCTGTACACCGTCGGATTTTGCATGCCATGCGCCTGCTGAAACTCGAGCCAGGGCAGGGATACAAAAAGTCCTCTCGTGTTGTTGGTGATGTGATCGGTAAATTTCACCCTCACGGCGATCAATCGGTTTACGATGCGCTTGTGCGGTTGGCGCAAGACTTTGCTGTTCGTTTTCCGCTTGCTGATGGTCAAGGTAACTTTGGTAACATCGATGGCGATAGTGCTGCTGCGATGCGTTATACTGAAGCGCGACTTACAGATGTCGCTGCTCGTTTGCTTGAAGGCATCACCGAAGACGCAGTCGACTTCCGCGACACTTACGATGGTGAAGACGAAGAGCCGATCGTTCTTCCAGCCAATTTCCCCAACCTTTTGGCCAACGGCTCAAACGGTATAGCTGTGGGCATGGCCACATCTATTCCGCCGCACAATGTTGCTGAATTGTGCGACGCGGCGCTGCATTTGATCAAAACGCCAAATGCGCGCACAGAAACGCTTGTCAATTATGTAAAAGGCCCGGATTTCCCAACTGGTGGCATTCTCGTTGATGATCAAGCCTCGATCATCAAAGCATACGAAACAGGCCGTGGCGCTTTCCGTTGCCGCGCGCGTTGGTCAACCGAAGACACTGGTCGCGGTGGCTATCAGATTGTCATTACGGAAATTCCATATCAGGTGCAAAAAGCGCGTTTGATTGAGCGCGTTGCTGATCTGTTGATCGCCAAGAAGCTGCCATTACTTCGCGATGTGCGCGATGAGTCAGACGAGAACGTTCGCATGGTTCTGGAGCCGAAATCGCGCTCTGTTGACCCAGTTCTGCTGATGGAATCTTTGTTCAAGCTGACTGATCTTGAAAGCCGAATTTCTCTGAACTTGAACGTTCTTACACGCGGCGCGGTGCCAAAAGTCTTGGGGCTTGGTGAAGCGTTATGGGCTTGGTTAGAGCACCGTAAGGAAGTTTTAGTTCGTCGATCGAACCATCGTCTTCGTCACATCGAACACCGTTTGAATGTGCTTGGCGGTTACATGATCGCTTACCTCAATTTGGATGAAGTTATTCGCATCATCCGTGAAGAGGATAATGCCAAGCAGAGCTTGATGACGTCATTCAAGCTGAATGATGTGCAGGCCGAAGCCATTCTCAATATGCGTTTGCGGTCGTTGCGCAAACTCGAAGAAATTGAGATCAAAACTGAGTTCGATGCTCTGACCGGTGAAAAGGCAAACATCCTTGAGCTTTTGGGCTCGGATGAATTGCAATGGAAGGTGATCACTGACCAAGTCCGCGATGTGAAAAAAGCATATGCGGAGAGCACCGAAATCGGCAAACGCCGTACTTCGTTTGAGGACGCGCCAGAGGCGAACCTAGAAGACATCCAAACCGCAATGATCGAGAAGGAGCCTGTGACCATTATCCTTTCAGAAAAAGGATGGATTCGCGCGCTTAAGGGGCATGTGTCGGACATAGATGGTTTGACATTCAAGACTGACGACCGTTTGAAAACATGGTCGCATGCACAAACGACCGACAAGCTGCTGCTTGTAGCGACCAACGGTAAGGTCTTTACAATCTTGGCAGACAAACTACCTGGTGGCCGCGGTCACGGTGAGCCAGTTCGAATTTTGGTTGACCTCGATGAAGGTGCTGACATTCTGGATCTTTGCGTTCATGTGCCGGGTACAAAGCGTATGGTTGCCTCTGATATTGGCAATGGTTTCCTTGTCGCTGAAGAAAACATGATCGCGAATACCCGCAAAGGTAAGCAGGTCTTGAATGTATCCGGTACTCAAGAAGCTAAGATCTTTGTGAAAGCCACCGGTGACATGCTTGCTGTAATTGGCCAGAACCGCAAATTACTCGTGTTCCCGACAGACCAATTGCCAGAGATGTCTCGCGGTAAAGGTGTTCGTTTGCAACGCTACAAAGACGCGGGCGTATCCGATGTAAAGTTCTTCAAAGCGGATGAAGGTCTGTCGTGGACCGATAGTTCAGGCCGAACTTATAACAGAAGCATGGATGAACTTCTCGAGTGGATCGGTGAGCGTGCACAGGCAGGCCGCAATCCACCGACAGGGTTCCCACGTAACAACAAGTTTACAGGCTAAAACTAGTTAGCGCTTATGGGACTGTGAATTCGACGACTAGAGGATAGTGGTCGGATCCACCGCTTTGTGCACGTCGAGCCGCAGAAGTTGTTATGTCACTTGTTGTCAGGACATGATCTAGTTGAAGCCAAGCAGGCATGTCGAACGGATATGTTGGTGGGGCCGGCCAAGTTGGTGTCAGCCAGATAGCTCTTCTCATTCCCGTTTTTTGAACTAGGTTTTTGAACGAGTAAGAAAATGGCGTGCTGTTGAAGTCGCCTCCAAACAGCGTCGGGCCATCAAGTCCATTCAAAACATCAATGGCCGCCTGCATTTGATCACGCTGACGTTCTGCTGGAAGTGGCCAGTCAAAATGTGTTGTGACGAGATTGAACGGCGTGCGCGACGCAACTGAAACAGCAATTATTGATGTGCGTTGCTGCGCTTGTATTGAGTCCACACAATCATGACCGGATGTTTTGGAAAGTGGGAATTTGGAATAAATGGCGAGGAATGATCGCTTGCCACCTTGGCAATGAACGCTATTGGGCAGCAATGCAGATATTCGCTCTTCTAATCCTTTGCGGTGCCAGCTCCAATACTCTTGGATCAACAGAACATCGGGGTTCTCTGCTTCTATGCTGGAGAACAAACCATCTAGGTTCTCGTTCTTTGCGTAGATGTTGAAGGTCATCAACTTCAAGCTATCAACATCAGTAGTGGTGGATTGATTTGATCTGAAGGCTCCAACCAGTTCTGGGATAACCACAACGCTTGATGCCAGAAAACCCGTAGCGCATATGCTGAGCATTAGCCCGCGAAAAGGCTGAAACTTTGCCAGCGCCGCTGCAAAGACGAACAACAGGAACGTTAGTGGGAAGAGTAGAGGTTGAAAGTGATTGAATACATCAAGCGGCCAAATTGCGAATCCCAAAAAACCAGCAACCGCTGCCAGCGATACAAAGAAGGCAAATGAGGCGAACAAAAACTGTAGGAGCGGCAATAGGCGTTTAATGATCAAAGTCGGTCAATGCTTTTCAAACTTGCTCAGATTGAGCGTCTTCTAAAATCTGCCAATCGTCCCCATCTCCTAGGACTTCTAGCGGCTTGAAATTGCTTTTATAAGTCATTTTGGGCGAATTTTTGACCCAATAGCCAAGATAAAGATAAGGCAAATTATCACGCCGTGCACGGTCCAATTGATCTAGTATCATGAATTGGCCAAGGCTTCTTTTAGGGAAGTCTGGATCAAAAAAACTGTAAACCATGGAAATGCCGTCAGGCAAAATATCTGTAAGAGCTACGCCGATCAGACTTCCATTCAATTCCCGGTCGTCAGAAAGTAGGCGATACTCCATGACCACTGAGTTTACCGGCGTGTCTTCGACCATGAACTCGTAATCAAGGTGAGACATTTCTGACATACCACCTTCGGCGTGGCGTGCGCGCAGATACTTTTTGAACAGCACATATTGTTCTTGGGTCGCTTGCGGAAATACCTCAACGCCTTCGATATCCAGATTTTTGCGTGCAATCCGCCTCTGCGTTGAGTTGGGCTTAAAAAGATCACTTATTACGCGCGCAGACTGGCAAGCGTTGCATCCCTCGCAAGCTGGACGATAGGCGATGTTCTGACTACGCCGAAATCCATGTTGGCTCAGCATATTGTGCAAATCTGTGGCACGTCGACCGGTGAGGTTGGTAAACAGCTTGCGCTCGTAACGCTCAGGCAAATAAGGGCAGGGAGTTTCTGCGGTCAGATAGAATTGTACATCTGTCGGACTATGGTCAGTCATCGGCCCTCCATCATCTCTCAAAAGGCGTTTGGTTACACATTACTTGAATTCAGTTTAAACCCCATACCACCAAGGCGCAACAAAACTGAATGTGACCCACACGATTATGATAAGCGGCACACCGGCGATGAAATAGTGTTTGAAGCGATAATGCCCGGGACCCATAACCAAAAGATTGGTCTGATACCCGATAGGCGATGCAAATGATGCGTTAGCGCCCAGAATAACGGCGACTACGAATGGCAGCGGATCAAGCCCAAGGGCGTTGGCGGTGGATATTGCAATCGGCGTGAACAATACGGCCGTGGCATTGTTGCTTAAAACGTTTGTTAGAATGGCGACAACGATGAAAATGACGGACATAACCACTGCCGGAGTTGTATTGCCAAGGCTGCTGACTGTGATGTCAGCAATTAGCTGAGCGCCGCCGGTCGCTTGCAATGCACCAGACATTGCAATGGCAGAGCCCACCAGCAGAATAATTCGACGATCTATAGCACGTGTTGCCTGTCGCACATTCAAACAACCAGTGGCCAGCATTGCGAAAGCGCCAGCAATGGTTGCGAAAACTGTAGGAACAATGCCAGTTACGATTGCGAGCACTGTCGCAAGAAACACGAGTTGCGCGCGAATGGCAAAACGACTTGGTCGCACTTCTGATGCGCTCCACTCGATAACTACTACATCCTGCAAACCACGCATTCTATTGATACGATCAGCAGGTCCGGCAATCAGCAGAACATCGCCGGCCTCAAGTCGAATATCAGATAGCGATTCGCGCGGCATGCGACTGCGGCGTTCCACCCCAAGGATCAAACAACCATGTTGTGCCAAGAAACCTCGTTGATCAACACCCGCATTGATTAGGCGAGAGCCGGGAGGCACCAGCGCTTCACACATAACAACGCCATGGTCTGGCGTGCCTTCGTCAGAACCGGTTGGGTTCAATGGATTGTCAAACGCATGCCATTCACGCAACGCTTCTGTGAGGCGGTCCCTAGTAGCTGCGAGGATCAGCACGTCACCAGTTCGAAGCTCTATATCGTCAAATGGTGGTAGGTATCGATGATACCCCCTAATAACAGCGCGAACGGTCATTGTCGTTATTTTCGGAAACATTCCGGCAATTGTCTTTTCGCCCACTAGCGGGTGGCCGTGATCAAGACGAATCTCTGAAATAAACTGCAAGTTGCGTTGCTGTGTCTCTTGGCCGTCAGAGTTAATCGCTTTTGGCAGCAGTTTGGGCATGACAAAGAGCACATAGATCGCACCAACAGCCGCCATGACTGAACCGGGAACCGTGAATGCGAAGAAGTTCAAGCCCTGAACCCCTGCAGCAATCGCGATGCCGGCTGCGAGTAGGTTAGTTGATGAACCTATCAATGTGGTCATGCCGCCCAGAATGGAAATGAAGCTAAGCGGCATCATAATTTTTGGGACGGGCAGTTTTCGACGGGCTGCGACCGCTGTTAGCAGCGGAATAAACATCACAACGACCGGGGTGTTGTTGATGAACGCGCTCGTTACAGCAGCGATAATCAGGATAATGGGGATGACACGACGCGGGTGGCGAGGCCAAAGCCGTTCGAACGCTTTGGTCAACCCATTAAGTGCATCTGTCTGAAACAGCGCCTGACCGATAACGAGCAAGGCGAGAATGCTCAGCAATGCCGAATTCGAGAAGCCAGAAAGTAACGTTTCAACTTCGAGACCGGAGTTGGGTGCAATCAGGCCGATCGTCATCAAGAGGACAATTGAACCCAATGCAACGATTTCGATAGAAACCAATTCGGTCGCAAACAAAACGATCGCGACCAAAACGACGGCGAAACTTAGCCACATCGCCAAAGAATCAACATTTAAGAACTGTGCCCACATGAAGGCTAGTTTGCCGAAATTGAACCAAGCTACCAAGTAAGAATTGGTTTAAAGCGGCAGCTCATCAACAATTAATGACCTAATCCCGCAAGATTTGGTGCTGTATATCAATACTCATCGTGGTTTCGCGCTTCCTGGCGCCAAAACCGAACCATTGGTGAACGGCGTACCATCAATGTGCCGACAATGAGGTCATGCAACAATTGGCGGCGTGGCGTGAATAGACCTAGAAGCAATACGAATGGGCTTAGAATGGTGTTGGCTAACCAGCCAGCAAACGGGTGCAATACAGCAAGGCCACCATCGAGTGTCGTCTTGCGGGTCGGGGTTAGGACCAAGTCCATAACCTGCATACCAACTGTCGCACGAGCAGCGGAGCCCAAGGTTACGACATAATAGGCGAACAAAACCCCTGGCACCAAAATGATATAGCCAAGCCACGCAATTCCAAATGTCAGAACACCTAAGACGCCCAGCACTGCTGCTGATACAGCAATAGCAATAGTTAGGATGATACCATCAATTATGAATGCGATCACTCTGCGCATTAACACGCCTTCGAACAGCTCAGGAGCGGTCGATGGTGTTGGCAGGTCTTCGCGAAGTGTTTGGCCGAATGTGTCTTTTGTCATTTTTGCGCTCCATCATTACCGCATAGATAGGCATTAAACCGATTTCGACAAGGGCGCAGTCGAGGAGTAGCCAGATTACTCGTTTAACAGCTGCGCCATCTCTTTAGCGAAGTATGTCAGAATACCCGAACAACCTGCGCGTTTGAATGCTATTAGGCTTTCTACCATTGCAGCCTGTTGATCAATCGCCCCTGCTTGGCCCGCAAAAACGATCTGCGCATACTCACCTGACACCTGATATGCAAACACAGGCACTTCAAAGCGTGTCTTTATCTCGCGAACAATATCCAAGTATGGCAGGCCGGGTTTGACCATGATCCAGTCAGCTGCTTCCAGAATATCCTGTTCAACTTCGCGCATTGCTTCTTCTCGATTGTATGGCTCAAGCTGGTAAGTCTTTTTATCGCCCTTAAGTCGAGAACCAGAACCAACCGCGTCGCGGAACGGGCCGTAGAATGCGCTTGCATACTTTGCGGCATAGGAAAGGAGCATTGTGCTCTGGAACCCATTAGCGTCTAACGCTTCACGAATAGCGCCAATACGTCCGTCCATCATATCGGATGGCGCAATGATGTCTGCGCCAGCACGTACTTGGTTCAAAGACTGTTTAATCAAAGTATCGACGGTGCGATCATTGACGATTGTTTCGTCTTCCAACAAACCATCGTGTCCATGTGTAGTGTATGGATCCAATGCGACGTCAGCGATGAGGCCAATCTCCGGCACCGCATCTTTGATCGCTGAGAGTGCCCTACATATCAGATTGTCAGGATTGTAACTCTCTTCGCCCAACTCAGAACGGCGATCCGCTGGTGTGTTTGGGAATAGCGCAAGTGCAGGGATACCAAGCGCGTGCGCATCTTTCGCAGCTTGCACGGCAAGGTTGATAGTTAGTCGATCAACACCAGGCATGGATTTAACAGCTTGGCGCTCGTTGTTGCCTTCAATCACAAACAGCGGCCAAATCAAATCACTTGGCTGCAAGCTTGTCTCACGAACCATGCTGCGTGACCAACCATACTGGCGAGAGCGGCGCAGACGACGGCCATTAAGAAAGTCCATATTTGCAGCGGGTGATTGATTGGTCATACTATCCACATTGAATCTTAAATCAGATGGCGCATTTGGAGCTTAAGTTGAACTAATCGTCCAGCAAAATTTAGCCAAATGAACTGCGGCACCTTGCCACGAGAGTGCAAAACTAGCTATTCACTGCACAAAGGGGACACCTAATGGCATTTACAGCGAGACGAATTCGTATTGGCGCAAGGGTCGTAGCAGGACTTGCTTTGTTCGTTGGCTTGGGCAATTCGTTGAATGCTCTAGGAGTGCTGGGGACTGTTAAAGATCCCGTTGCAACTTTTGGTCAATTTGCTTTTGGCGTTTTGGTGGTAACTGCTGTTTTGCGCTTGTTTGCTGCAGTTGGCTTATGGGCTTACGCGACTTGGGGCGCATTCTTGTTGCTGTTTGCTAGTCTAATTGAACTTTTCTTTGCAGCAGGTGTTGGTCACCGCATAGTTATGACACCTGCCGGTTTTGGCACGTCGTTGCTGCTTTTCGCATCGGGGATCGCACTGCTCATTTGGCGTGTCATAAACAAGCGAACGCTTCTAAACCAATTGTAAGGGTTAGGAAATCCTGAATGGGTGTAAGGTTTCAGAAAGCAAAAAACTCTAATTTCTCCGGTAACATTTTTTTAAGTCTGTCTCTTAAACTGATTTTATCGCCCACGAGATAGTTTGCCCACATAGACACGAAAAATCGTGCGACCAAAACAGTGAGGCAATTATGTCAATTAATACTATGAAAGTTCAGGCCCATGTGCCTGCAGAAGGGGACGCATTAAAGCCCCGATATCTTGAAGCCGTTTCTCGCGTTGAGCGACTGCACCGTCGACTACTTGATCTTGTAAAAGATGAGTTTGACCGTATGGGCTGGGACGACATTGGTCCGGTTCAAGCTATTATGATGTTTAACATTGGTGATTCAGAGCTAACAGCGGGCGAACTTCGCTCACGCGGTTACTATTTGGGTTCGAACGTTTCCTACAATCTTAAGAAGCTCGTCGACACTGGATACATCCATCAAGAAAAATCAAAGACAGACCGACGTTCTGTTCGCATTCGTCTAACACCTAAGGGTGAAGAGGTGGCTGAGGTTATTGACGAACTATACGATCGTCACCTGAAGTCGATCGCACAAGTTGGCGGATTGTCAGAAGAAGAATTCGAAGGTCTCAACACAGCCCTTTCTCGCCTAGAACGTTTCTGGGTCGATCAAATTCTCTACAAACTCTAGTCAATAGTTCAATTTGAACTGTTTGGTTGAGCGCGAGGGTTGCGTGGTGCAATATTTCTGCATTTGCGCGACCCGCTAGTGCCCTTGACCTGTCAAACTGCATGTTGCCGTGGATTTGTGGCAACAACGACACATTCATGCCTCAAAACCAATTTATGCCACGTTCGAAGCATTCGTAGGTTGAGGCCAGCCATTTCAGCTGTTACACACCGCCATCAGCCATAAAAATTGCAATTGTTGGGCATTGGTGGAAATGAATTCTCTTAATAAAATAGGCTCTCTAACTTTCGCACTAGCATTTTCGCTTGTGAGCGCAACTGCTGTGTTGGCAGACGAAAAAGATAACATTCAAGCTGCTAGTAATGCGCTGGATACGATCGAGCCAATTCTATCATATGATACCGCTTACAATCTTCAACTTGCCATACAGCAGTATGAAGCGATTGCAACCGCTGGCGGTTGGGAACCAATCTCACGTGGTGCACACGGTATCAAGTTAGGTGCCGAGCAGGGACATGTTCGCGGACTTCGCCGTCGTTTGATGGCCACCAAAGATCTAGACCCAACACTTCGTCTTTCTGATGAATTCGACCAAAAGGTCGATGCTGCATTGCGCCTTTTCCAAGCACGACACGGTCTTCGGACAACTGGTGTTGTTGATCAAGAAACATTTATAACCCTCAATGTGCCAGTCGCTGAGAAACTAAAACAACTACGCTTAAACCAAGCACGTGTTCAGCAAGCTGTTGAAGCACTTGATGAAAAATATCTTGTTGTGAACATACCGGCAGCGTCAATTGAAGCCGTATCGAATGGTACAGTTGAACGTCGACACACAGCAATCGTTGGTCGGATTGAGCGTCAAACACCAATTCTGCAATCAAAAGTTCACGAAATTAATTTCAATCCTTATTGGCACGTACCTAAGAGCATCATTCGTCGCGACATTATTAAATATATGAACGACGATCCTGAGTATCTGACAAAGTTCCGTATCAAAATCTACGGCAACGATGGCGAAGAGATTGATCCAAGTCTTGTTGATTGGTCTACCGACGAAGCTGTTCAGTATCTTTTGCGTCAAGAGCCGGGTGCTGAGAACTCTATGGGCCATGTGAAGATCAACTTCCACAACGCCCATTCAGTTTACTTGCATGACACACCGCAAAAATCGTTGTTTGGTCAAAATCGTCGCTTCCACTCATCTGGTTGTGTGCGCGTCGAAGAAGTCGACAAACTGGTATCTTGGTTGTTAGACGGCAATGGTGACTGGGATCAAACGGGTGTTGATGCAACATTTGCTTCAGGCGAACGTCTTGATGTGCGTTTGAAAAAACCTGTGCCAATAATTACAACCTACATTACCGCTTGGGCAAACCGTCAGGGCGTCGTGTCTTTCCGTGAAGATATCTACCAATTTGACAAAGACGGGCGGATTGCTGAACTCAGCAATTAAGTATCTACTGACCATATGCAAGATTCACAACAAACACCTGCTGGCCGTGTTTACTTCGAGTTCGTCCGACTAGGCGGGCAGGTGCGTGTTTCAGCGATCGACGAGCGAACGGGTGTTGAGGTGACGGCGATTACGCCAGCCAATGCCACTGAGCAGCAAATGCGCCAGCTCGCAATGGGCAAACTCAAGCGTCGTTTGTCACAACTAAGCGATTAACTTACACAATTGAACTTTAGACGGCTTGGATTACACTTGGACGTGTGTTAAGCGATGCTCACCTAAAATTGGGTCGTTAATCGCGAGGATTTTCCATGACCGAAATTTTCCCAAATTTCTTTTCCAATTCGCTAGCCAATGTTGATCCAGATATTGCGCGGGCTATGGACGCTGAACTTAAACGTCAGCAAACTGAAATCGAGCTAATCGCTTCAGAAAATATTGTCTCTAAAGCAGTTATTGAGGCGCAGGGTTCTGTGCTGACAAACAAATATGCCGAAGGCTACCCTGGCAAACGCTACTATGGTGGTTGCCAACACGTTGATATCGTAGAGAACATCGCTATTGATCGCGCAAAGAAGCTATTCGATTGTGAATATGTCAACGTGCAACCAAACTCAGGTTCACAAGCTAACCAAGGTGTTTTCCAAGCGCTAATTCAGCCTGGAGACACAATTCTTGGCATGAGCCTTGATGCTGGCGGTCACTTAACGCACGGCGCGCGTCCAAACCAATCAGGTAAATGGTTCAACGCCATTCACTATGGTGTGCGCAAGCAAGACGGTCTGTGTGACATGGACCAAGTTCGTGACTTGGCACGTGAACATAAGCCGAAGCTTCTTATTGCTGGTTTCTCTGCTTATTCCCGTCATCTAGATTTTGCAGAATTCCGCAAGATTGCTGATGAGGTTGGCGCATATTTCATGGTGGATATGGCTCACGTTGCAGGCCTTGTGGCTGGCGGCAAATACCCAAGCCCGTTCCCACATGCTCATGTTGCGACTACAACAACACACAAGACCCTTCGTGGTCCACGTGGCGGCATGATCATGACCAACGATGAAGCACTGGCTAAGAAGATCAATTCTGCGATCTTCCCAGGCATTCAGGGCGGTCCCTTGATGCACGTTATTGCAGCAAAAGCAGTAGCTTTCGGTGAAGCATTAACAGATGACTTCAAGCAATACATCTCTGATGTTGTCGACAATGCGCAAGCACTATCTGACACGCTTGTTAAAGGCGGACTAGACATTGCTTCAGGCGGTACAGACAACCACCTCATGCTCGTTGATCTGCGTCCCAAAGGTGTTACAGGCAAGGCAGCTGAGGCAGCTCTTGAGCGTGCGCACATTACTTGTAACAAGAACGCTATTCCGTTTGATCCGGAAAAACCGTTCGTCACTTCAGGTATTCGTGTTGGTACACCTGCTGCAACTTCTCGTGGTTTCTGCACGAAGGCGTTTACAACTGTTGGCGAATTGATCGTTGAAGTTGTTGATGGCTTGGCTGAAAACGGCGAAGAGGGCAATGCTACAGTTGAAGCAAATGTTCGTGAGCAGGTCAAAGTGCTTACAGATTCGCATCCGATCTATAGCTAAAGCGTCTAGGAGGCACCATGCGCTGCCCTTACTGTGCAAGTGATGATACGCAAGTTAAGGATTCTCGGCCTACCGAGGATTCTAACGCGATCCGTCGCCGTCGGGTTTGCTCGGCGTGCGGTGGTCGGTTCACGACATTTGAACGTGTTCAACTGCGTGAACTCATCGTCAGTAAGAAGTCAGGCCGCAAGGTGCCTTTTGATCGTGAAAAGCTAAGTCGATCAATCAATACCGCTCTGCGTAAACGCGAAGTCGACGCGGAAGCAGCAGACCGAATGATTTCGGGTGTTGTACGTCGTCTTGAGAGTATCGGCGATGCTGAAATTACATCCGAACAAATCGGACAATTGGTCATGGAAGGCTTGAAAGAGCTTGATGATGTTGCATTTGTTCGCTTTGCGTCTGTATACAAGAACTTCTCAAAAGCGGATGACTTTAAGTCTTTCTTGTCAAAACTGCATGCTGATAGTTTAGACGACGAGTAAATGCACTGTGGTGCACGCTTTAATGACCTTTTACATGTTTGGACGTTAGTTCGATGAACGACAAAAATTCAAAAGAGCCGGGTAAGGCAAATCAGCGCGGCGCTGCGCGTTTGGCCGCTGTTCAGGCACTCTACCAAATGGATGTAGGCCGAACATCGATTGAGAACACAATGTCGCAGTTTCATACCTTCCACTTTGGGCGTGAAATTGAAGGTGATGAGTACCTTCCAGCAGACAAAGACTACTTCAAGCAAATCCTTGAAGGGGTGAAAGAGCATCAGCTGAAGATTGATCCAGCTATTGATAGTTCTTTAGTTGAGGGTTGGCCTGTCACCAGAATCGATAGTACACTCCGTGCGATCCTGCGTTCTGCAGCTTTCGAATTATTATACAAAAAAGACATTCCAGCTCGCGTCGTCATTACAGAATATGTCGACGTTGCTCGTGCCTTTTTTGACAAAGACCAACCAGCAATGGTCAACGGTGTGCTTGACAACCTTGCCAAAGAACATCGGCCAGACGATTTGAAATAAGAGAGAGAACAAAATGACTGAGCCCGAATTCAATAAAGCAAAATATGCGGGCAGGAACATTGGGTTACTCGCTCTTACACAAGCAACTGGCGGCGCCAGTCAGGCCATCATTATGGCCGTTGGCGCGCTTACTGCAGCCACACTGGCCCCTTCACAAAGCCTTGCAACCGTCCCAACAACGGCAATGATCATCGGCGTTGCCTTGATGGCGGCACCAGCTACCAAAATTATTTACTCTGTCGGGCGCCGAAATGGCTTCATCATTGGCGCTTCACTGGGCGGCTTGGCCGGCATCTTTGCCGCTATCGCCGTAATGATGTCATCATTTGTACTGTTTGCACTGGCTCTTGCGGTTGTAGGCGCGGGCGGCGCATTTGCGCAGCAGTATCGTTTCGCAATCGCTGACAGTGTCCCCGACGACACTAAAGCGCGCGCTATCTCCCTTGTGCTTCTGGGTGGAGTCGCCGCGGGCTTTTTGGGGCCAAAGCTTTCCTATCTAGCAAAAGACTGGTTAGGCGGCGTCGAGTTTGCTGGTTCCTTCGTGGTCATCACATTCCTTTCGATTACGGCAATCGTTTTGCTCAGCCTCACTAAACTCGCTCCTGTCGTGAAAGTGGAAAAGGGCGATTACAAAGGGCGTTCGATCAAAGAAATTATCCGCGTGCCTGAAATCAACATTCCGATCATTACAGGAATGGCGACCTATGCATTGATGACGTTTGTCATGGTAGCTGCGCCATTGGCAATGGTGCATGTCTGTGGACACTCGGCTGAACAAGCAACCACCACAATCCAATGGCATATCATTGCGATGTTTGCGCCGAGCCTTTTCACGGGCAACATCATCAACAAGATTGGTGGCTACGCGACAGTTGCAATTGGTTTGGTGTTGATTCTGGGCTGTGCGCTAATCAATCTCAACGGCATTACCACGCTGCACTTCGACATTGCATTGATATTGCTTGGCGTTGGGTGGAATTTTGGCTTCATTGGCTCAACAACGCTCCTGTCGCAAGCTTACCGCCCTGAAGAAGCAGCGAAGGTGCAAGGCCTTAACGAGCCATTGGTGTTCGGCACCATGGCAGTTGCGTCAATCAGCTCTGGTGTTTTGCTAAATACTCTTGGATGGCAATCGATCAACGTGATGGTTTTGCCGATCGTTACAGCTACATTGGCACTGTTGGCGTGGGGTGACTATCGCCAACGCAAACTGCGCGCTGCGTAGTTGATACGAAAAAGGCGAGGGGCATAAAGCTCCCTCGCCAGAATAGTCATTCCAAATATCGTTTGATATTAGAAGCTTAGTGATCCAAGCAGCTGATCAACAAATGACCTGTCTGAGCCAAATCCTGGTGTCTTACGCGATACAAGATCTATCACGCGACCATCTTCAAGTTTGTAGACAGCTTTATCAGCTACGCGATCCTTTTTATCAAAATAGACCGCTACCACAGTGCGCTCTTTGACCGATTTTAGGCCAAACGCTGTCTGTTGAATTTTAGTTTCGACGTAGTAGTAGGCTTCTTCGTCACCGAACGTGTTCTTGGACTGCGGTGAACCCATGACGAATTCAACCAACTGTTTTGATACGCCTGGGCGAACTTGCGCCAAACTATCTTCAGAAATGTCATACCCTTGAGTGCGTTGCTGTGTAAGACAGCCCGAAAGTAAAAGGGAAGCGGCAACGATGCCAGCGATGGAAAATAAGCGGATTGCAGTACGCATAAGCATCATTTAGTTGGCTTTCTCGCAAAAACTCTATTATCAAGTCACAAAAGAGAACCTTGGTAGGTCCGTAGTAAATCTGTTTAGCTGGGTAAGTCGCATAAAGGCAAGATACAGATGGAACTAAAAGTTAAAACAGCAACAGAACCAACAAAGATTCGATGATATTCAACCCATTCCGTAAAGACCCTTATGCCGAAGCAGCAGGTGCTGCGTACAATATCATTGTGGCGCAATCTCGGCATCCAGATTTCTATACATCATACGACATCGAAGATACCGTAACTGGCCGCTTCGATATGATCGCTTTGCATATGACATTTGTGTTTCACAAGTTGCATTCTGGCGAAGAAGAACAAAAGAAATTTGCTCAAACCCTATTTGACTTGTTTTTCAAAGACATGGACCGATCCCTCCGCGAAATGGGCGTTGGTGATATTACAGTCCCCAAAAAAGTCAAAAAGATGGGCGAAGTCTTTTATGGACTGCTAGGTGCAGTGAAAGACAATTTCGATAACAAGGACCTCGATGGTCTATCCGTGGCGTTGAACCGCAATCTTTTCAATGAGGAAAAAGATGGTTCCGCTCGCAAGCTTGCTCAATATTCGATTGGTCAAATCTCAAATCTTGAGAGCCAAGAAAGTATTATTAGTGGCTCGCTGCAGTTTATGTCACCAGAAGATGCCTTGAATGGCGCTAAGGCTTAGGAACAAACAATGAGCAACATTGCTGGCGATGATGACCAACAACTTTCAAGTCTGTTGGACTTGGTTGTACGCATAGACGATCTTCCTCACGAAGTTCGCAAATTCCCTTTTGACGCTGACGCGGAAACGCTGAAGTATTTGGCTGAAAAGGCTGGAGTTCTTTCAATTGCGCGATTCGAAGGCTTCGTTGACATTCGCGCGATGCGTGGCGGATTTGAAGCGAAGGGCAGTCTTCGTGTACAGCTTACACAAGAATGTGTTTCCACACTTGAACCGGTAGACGATGAACTCAATGTTGAGATTAAACGCATCTATTTGCGCGGCGAAGAGCCCGAATTGGACGTTACATCAAACGGTGAAGTCTACATTGATTTGGAATCAAGCGCTGACAACGAATGGTTCCAAGGCGATATCCTCGATCTAAGTGAGTTTGTGTACGAACAATTTGCATTGTCCATCAATCAGTATCCACGCAAAGCCGGTGCACCGCAAAGCGTTGAATTGATTGAAGATGACTCGAAAGAAAAGTCACCATTTGCTGCTTTGTCAGCGCTCAAAGAAACCAAATAAACCTGCAAACATGCAAAATAGCTTGTGCGTTAGGCGCACTTAGATAAGCTAACCCGCAGTTTTGCGACAAAAACCAAAGCGAATATGGCAAAAAACATAACAATATCAGTAGACGCGATGGGTGGAGACAATGGTCCCGAGATAGTATTGCTCGGTGCTAAGATGTCATTGCTGGAGCGACCAAACACCAAATACCTCTTCCATGGACGTGAAGAGGTGTTGAAGCCGTTGTTGGATCAATATCCAGAACTCAAGGCAGTGTCAGAGGTTCGCCATACAGATGGCGTTATCGCCATGGAAGAGAAGCCAACACAAGCGCTACGTAAGGGTCGTAATAAGTCCTCGATGTGGAATGCATTGCAAAGCGTAGCGGATGGCGACGCTGACGCTGCTATTTCTGGTGGCAACACCGGCGCGCTCATGGCGATGGCGACTTTCTGCTTGCGTCCTATGGATGGTATCTCGAGACCGGCGCTCGCTGCTATTTGGCCAACGTTACGAACTGAAATCGTCGTGTTGGATGTTGGCGCTACTGTTGGTGCTGATAAACAGCAACTTGTTGATTTCTCTATTCTTGGCGCAGCTATGGCGCGTGCGCTGTTCGACATGAAGGAACCAACGGTTGGCTTGCTCAACGTGGGTGTGGAAGAAGTCAAAGGCCTTGAAGCGGTAAAAGATGCTGCAAAAGAGCTTAATTCACATACCGGTGACGGATATCGATATCACGGTTTTGTTGAAGGTGACGATATAAGCAAGGGCACGGTCGACGTTGTTGTTACCGAAGGCTTCACGGGCAATATCGCACTTAAAGCTGCCGAAGGCACCGCACGCCAGGTCGGAAGTTACCTTCGAACAGCTTTGACACAGAACTGGCTGACAAAACTTGGTGCATTGATCGCGCAAGGCGGATTGCGTTCGTTACGGAACAAAATGGACCCACGCAACAATAATGGTGCAGTCTTTCTTGGCGTCAACGGCATCGTGATCAAAAGCCATGGCGGAACAGATGAAATCGGTTTCAAGAGCGCTCTAGGCATTACTCATGAAATGGCCCAAAACCGTTTGATGGAAAGAATCAGGAACGGCCTGAAAAGATTTGAAAAACCAACTGCTGATGAAGCAGAGGGCAAAGAAGTAACAAAGGAAGCGTCAGCGTGAGTGGTGTAAAGTCAGTTGTTCGGGGTGTTGGCCATTATCTGCCAAAGAATGTTGTCACGAACCAGGATCTTGAGAAACGTGTTGATACGACACACGAATGGATCGTTCAGCGCACCGGCATCGAACAACGTCACATTGCAGCAGACGACGAGCAAACGTCTGATTTGGCCGCTGAAGCTGCCCGCAACGCACTAAGAGCCGCGGGCATTGATGCTTCTGAAATCGATTTGGTTATCGTTGCAACAACGACGCCAGATCATACATTTCCTGCCACGGCGGCATTCGTTCAGCAGAAATTAGGCATAACGCAGGGCTCGGCATTCGATGTCCAAGCAGTTTGCTCTGGATTTGTTTATGCGGTTGCGACAGCAGACAGTTATCTAAAAAACGGCCTCGGAACCAAAGCCCTTGTTATCGGTGCTGAAACTTTCTCTCGCTTGCTAGATTGGGAAGATCGCACGACCTGCGTGCTTTTCGGCGATGGTGCGGGCGCAATGGTGATAGAAGCCGTTGCTGACGATCAAGAAGAGAACAGGGGTGTGTTATCAAACTGCCTTCGTTCAAATGGCGAACACTGGGACAAACTGTACGTTGACGGTGGTCCATCATCGACCAAAACTGTCGGCTTTGTGCGTATGGAAGGCAAAGAAGTTTTCCGTCACGCAGTGGGCATGATCTCTGATGTTGTAATCGGTGCTTTCGAGAAAGCGGGAGAATCAGCAGAAGATTTGGATTGGTTTGTGCCACATCAAGCGAACAAACGTATCATCGACGGTGTTGGTAAAAAGCTAAAGCTATCAGCCGACAAAGTCGTCGTTACAGTCAACAAGCACGCAAATACCTCTGCAGCCTCTGTTCCAATGGCCCTAAGTGTGGCTGTTGCAGACGGTCGTATCAAGAAAAACGACCTTGTTATGCTTGAGGCAATGGGCGGTGGATTTACATGGGGCGCGTCACTAATTCGTTGGTAAGTGCAATTACCAAGTGATGGATTGACCATATGTAATATCGCTCTTATGCTGCTAACATATTGAAAAGCATTGCGGAGTGGATATGACAGGGAAAACATTAACTCGGGCCGACCTGAGTGAAGCCGTTTACCAGAAGGTCGGGCTATCACGTGCTGAGTCATCGGATTTGGTTGAACGCGTGCTGGATGTGATGAGCGACTCGCTTGTTGCTGGCAATAGCGTCAAGCTTTCATCCTTTGGTTCGTTTTTGGTTAGATCAAAAAATGAGCGTATTGGACGTAACCCAAAAACTGGCGAAGAAGTGCCAATTTTGCCACGTCGTGTGCTTGTGTTTAAGCCCAGCAATGTGCTCAAATCGAAAATAAACAAGACGATGTTAAAAGGCTAAGCTTCTCCCAAAAGAAGCGCCTAAATTGAGTAACAGGGTGGAGCGAAGGTGGAGAAGTCACCAGACGCGTTTCGGACAATATCTGAGGCGGCAGATGAGCTGGATCTGCCTCAACACGTTTTGCGTTTCTGGGAAACGCGTTTTTCGCAAATAAAGCCGCTTAAACGCGGCGGTGGTCGACGGTATTACCGACCAGATGACGTGCAACTGCTGCGCGGCATCAGATACCTTCTGTACGATGAAGGGTTCACCATTAAAGGTGTTCAAAAAATTCTCAAAGACAATGGCGCGCGTCATGTGATTGCTATCGGTGAAACCGGTGCGATTGAGCCTGTTGTTCCTGTTGGTGGTGTTGAAGGCTCAGAAGTGCCGCAAATCACCACGCAAGAAGTTGCTACAGCTGCGGAATCAGCAGGTATAGACACATACTCGCGCGCACGCCTGAATGAAGCTCTTCACGAATTGTTGGAATGCAAGCGAATTTTGGACAAAGCGACAGAAGAGCCATTGAGTTAGCATTGCGTGTTGTTCAGACGATTGAGAGTTTTCAGATCATTGGTTTGACGTAAACTGAAAACCGCTCTTTGCTGAGATTTGGCTTAGTATATCCATGAACAGCACAAATTCTTCGCTATCGAGATCCGGCACAACGAACAGTCGTTCGGAACCGTCTTTCAGATTTACATGCAAATTGTAATGCACGGGCAAAAGGCTCAAACTGAAAAGTGAGTTCTCGTATGTCACATGCTCCGCATCGCTCCACTGGATCGTTCGACTAAGGAACCATGTCCTACCAACTGCGCCATCAATATCCATCATGAATGGAGGGTAGACATTTGGGTTCGTTAGCAACTTAAACAGAAAGTACGTGAAAGCGAAGTAAAGCACCGCCGCAGCAACTCCTGCAACTAAGTAGCTCGAAAACCGAGACGAATCTAGCAGCCCAACCAGTAGAATGAGAAAGACCAACAACGAAACAGGCAGCATGATAACGGCAGGTCGGACGAACTCGTGTCGCCACGGAATAACTGCTCTAAGGTTTTCTACCTCAAAGAAAGCAGCCTTTAGGCTATCCTTATGAATGAAGTGCCTGCGGAAAAAATCACGCATTATTACCCTCCAGTATGTCTCAAAGTATTGGTCGGAGTGGCCGGATTTGAACCGACGACCCTCTGTCCCCCAGACAGATGCGCTACCAGGCTGCGCTACACCCCGAACATGGTCTTGTTAGACAGTTTCGAAATGTCACGCAAGCACATCGCTTATCTATTTAGCATTATTTGGACAGAATTGACCAAAGTACCACTTAACATGTGATCAGCTTTATTATAGCCAGAGGGTTCCAAGAACCGGGTGCGCATCGTGGAAGTTGAAAATACAGGAATTGTTGCAGAACGACTCTCTAATTCACTTTGCAAGTGGTCAGGTCTGTCCGGAGCCACATGGAATCTGATCAACCACACTGAAAACGCCACATTTCTCATAAGCTTAGCCAACGGCAGCAAGAAAGTTCTGCGGGTTCATCGTGCAGGATACAATACTCCGCTTGCCGTTCAATCGGAGCTCATCTGGTCAAAGGCATTGCGCAACGACACCGGCATGTTCACGCCCATTGCCATTGCAGGGGTAAACGGTGAGCTGGTTCAGCATGAATGCCTTGGCGAAAATGCTGAATCCCAAATGATGGTGCTCTTTGAGTTTGAAGAGGGGCGCGAGCCCGCGGAAACTGAAAAGCTCGAGGCCTCGTTCATTCAATTGGGTAAACTAGCAGCGAGCGCACATGAACATACTCAGAATTGGCAGCAGCCCGAGCAATTTGATCGGCTACATTGGACGGCCAATTCTATCTTGAAGCCGCAAGGACTGTGGGGAGATTGGCGTCAGGCGCCGGGAATGAGCGATGAGATACGGCCAGTCTTTGATCATTTGGATTTGGTGTTGAGGCTTCGTTTGCAGGATTTTGGTTTTGATAAATCACGCTACGGCCTGATCCATGCCGATATGCGCCTCGCAAACCTGCTCGTGCACGATGGTCAGGTGAAGCTGATCGATTTTGATGACTGTGGCTTTTGCTGGAACATGTATGATTTCGCAGCAGCGATCTCCTTCATGGAAGACAGTCCCAAAATCCCGACATTGAAAAAAGCTTGGCTGAAGGGCTATCGCAGTTTTCGAGAGTTATCCAAAGTCGACGAAGCGGAGATGGATACATTTGTCATGCTCCGCCGTATGGCGCTTACCGCATGGATAGGCTCTCATCGTGAAACACCTTTTGCAAAAAGTTTGGCGGGGGATTTTGTGTCACGAGGAGCTGCTCTGGCTGAGCAGTACTTATCGGAGTTTGGTTAAGCTTACGGAAGACGTCTTTGGTTGCGATGCCCTTCATAGACGTCATAACCCGCTGAAATACCCCAGATAATTCCCATGATCAGGAAGAAGTGCCGCCAGTGATCAATATCAATAATGGCTGCCTCCATGATCAAAGGTACGAATGTTGCGAATGCGGGGATCATTAGCAGCCTGTTTGGCGATGGAATTGCTAGTGATGCTACTCCGCGCCAAACGGTCATGATGATCAGCCACAAGAACGCACCGCCGCCAAGCCACCCGTAATCCAAGAATATTTTTAGGTAAGTATTGTGTGGTTGTTCTAGAACCAGCAATTCTGAGAACTGCCATGGCCCAATGCCTAGCGGGTGCTGCAAGGCTAGAGCATAGCCCCACGCCTGTCGGCCAAACCGACCGTTTTCACCACCATCATAGCTTTGAACCAGCGATGCGCGCTGCTCGAACAGTGCCGCAACTGCTGGGATCATCAACAGGCCGAGGATGATGAGGGCAAGCAACACAGCGCCAACAACAGCGAGACCAATCATGCGTATTCGCTCTTTTGGCGTGGCTTCAAGAGTGAAATCTAAAACTAGAACTATCAGAGCGGTTAGGAACAAATGCCCCCATGCGCCACGAGAGAATGAAACAAATACGCCAATGAAAAGGATGCCCAACCAGATTGAGCTGCTGAACATTGACCTGACGTTACCAAGCAGTATCCGCTGAACCAAATATGCAGCTGGTAGGATTAGGAATGGTCCAAAGACGTTTGGATCTTTGAAAAATGCTTTGGCGCGGCCGTAAAGCAGGAACAGATCACGACCCGGAAGCAATCCCAAATAGGCGAGGGTACCTACGAGTGCTGCGAACACCGCTCCCACAAGATAGGCAGTGTTGATCAACCGCATGCGTTCATATGGTTTTTCGGCAATGAAATTCGCGACAAAGTATCCTGTGATCAAAAGAAAGACGGTTACCGTTGTGAAGATTAGGCCTTTGCTTAGCGTCGAATACTGCATCTGCGTGATTGCAACAAATGCTGGGGGAATGAAAAGCATGATGGCCAACAAAAAGTTGTTCGTACGCCGACTAATCGGCATACCGGCAATTAGCGCTAAGCCGAAAACAGCTACAAATAGCAATTCATATGGAGATGGCTCGAAGAGCACGAATGCGCCACCCGCAATCCACACCGGCACCAATGCCATCATCAGCGTACGCGCTATGAGCGCGCCGCTGACGGCAATACCATTGTGAGCTGAAGTGGATTGAAATGCCATGATCGAAGCCGCTAGTAGGCGCCTTCATTCTTACTCACGAGCGAAATAGGCGTCATGAACAGAATGTAGATATCAAGGAATATCGACCAGTTTTCAATGTAGTAGAGGTCATGGTTGACTCGATGCATGATCTTGTCGACCGTGTCCGTTTCTCCACGCCAGCCGTTGATTTGTGCCCAACCTGTGATGCCCGGCTTTACGCGGTGACGCGCGAAGTAACCGTCAACGGCATCATGATACAAACGATCTTCAGCTTTTGCTTGTAGCGCGTGTGGGCGAGGACCGCAGATCGAAAGCTCACCAAATAGGACGTTTACGAACTGGGGTAACTCATCAATAGATGTCTTGCGGATGAAGCGACCGACTTTGGTAACGCGCGGATCATCTTTGGTGACGAGCTTAGCGGCTGCCGCATCTGACATGTCTGTGTACATTGAGCGGAACTTGAAGATCTCGATCAACTCATTATTGAAGCCATGACGCTTCTGTTTGAAGAAAACAGGGCCCTTACTGTCTAGCTTGATCGCAATAGCAGTAATCAGCATGATAGGGGACAATAGGATAAGAGCAAGTATGGCAACGACTTTGTCGAACAGCCATTTGGCAACAATGTTCCAATCAGAAATTGGCTTGTCGGCCATATCGAACAGCGGAACGTCGCCTAGGAAAGAATAAGCACGTGATTTGAAGCGCAGTTTACTCATATGAGCGCTCAAACGGATGTCTACGGGCAATACCCACAGTTGTTTAAGCATTTGCAAAACGCGGGTCTCAGCGGAGACGGGCAGGGAAACAATAACAAGATCGACACGTGTTAGTCGTGCGAATTCAACAAGATCACTTACCTTGCCCAGCTTTGGGCAATCTGCCACAAGGTCCGGAGAGCGCTTATCTGTGCGATCATCAAATAGACCGTACAACTCGATATCATTTTGAGCGGATTCTTTAATATTTCGAATGAGTTCTTCAGCTTCAGCGCCACCGCCGACAAGAACGGTTCTACGTTTTAGGCGTCCAGCACCAGTCCAATTCATAATCAAGCTACGAACTGACAGGCGATAAAAGGCGAGTGTTATGGCACCAGTCGTTAGCCAAGTGACGATCCAAGCACGTGAAAAAGACTCGCTCAATTTGAACAAGAACAATCCAGCGACAATGGTCAGAATTGCGACGCCCCAAACGCCAACGGCCCGACCAATTTGCGTAAAGGTCGAGCGGTACTTCTGAATTGTGTGGTTGTTGACGATGTTTTGGCCAAAGAGCGAGATGCTTACTGTGCCTATGATAAGGCCGATGTAATGCAAGATGTCTCCATCACTTACATATGTAGCGTAAACTAGAAGGCCTAAGGTGGCGAGCAACAAGAACTCAATGCCTTGAATGACACCTACGATAATCTTTGATGACATCGCCGATTCAATAGGTTCGGACGCGATCTTCTTCGCTAGTTTGGAAAGGGAGCTTTCTTCGACAGCTTGCTGCCGAGCGCCAACAATTTCACTAACCACTTCTTTGGGGTCGATGCGGTACATACTCTAACGTCCTGATACTCATTACTACATTCAGGAACTAATATATAACCTAAGGCGTGAAATCCGAGTGAAGCAGGAAGGTTAATAGTTTGCTATTGCGCTAAATAGAGCGAACAGATTTTTTCACCCATTTTCTGTACCGAAAATGTCGACTTAACGTGCTCATACAGTCTGTTTTTGTGCGTGTTTTGTGCCGCTGGTGTCTTTAGATAGTTCTGCATTGTCTTTGCCAACGCTTCTGTGCTGCTTGCAGGAATGAGCTTAGATTTTTGCTTACCAAATATCTCACCGATACCGCCGACATCCGTCGCGATTACAGATTTGCCCGCAGCAACAGCCTCCATGATTATATACGGAAGTGATTCTTTTAGGCTTGGCACTATCACTGCGTCGCTTCGAGCAAAACCATTTTTGGCTGGTTGGGCACCGACAAAATCGACACGATCCACGATGTTAAGTTCAGCTGCGAGTTCTTCGAACTGATTGCGATGTGGACCATCGCCGATAATCAAAAGGTTGGGTTTTTGGCCATCGGGTTTTTCTAGTTGCTCAAATGCTCGCAGTAAAAACTCTACACCTTTCAAGTCGCGCAATTCACCGACGAAAACAAAATCGAACTCGTTGTTCGACGGAATGTCCGTAAACTCGCTTGCCGGTAGTCCGTTGTGAATGACGGAACCTTTGTTACCTGCGTCTCCAATTTGAGTGGAGTAGGTGTCACTGGCGTATTGGCTTTCAAAAATGATGTTGTCGCTTAGCGAGAACAAACGACGCTCTAGAAAGTGAAAAACTCTTCCGGCACCTGATTTGGGTGAAAAGTGAAGTGCGCCACCGTGAGGAGTGTAGATTTTCTTCACACCATCTAAGCCGAATGCTGCAAGACGAGCATGGAAGCCACCTTTGGCACCATGGCCATGAACAACATCTATTCTGAGCTCTTGAATAAGACTGCGAACCTTAAAAGGAGCTGAAAGGTCAGAGACCCCAAATAACCGAGGAATGGCAATCGGATGAATACCAAGTTGGACGAATTCCTCAATCGATTTGAGCTTCTTCGCAGTTTCGGCATCGTAAGATGTTGCGTCGACGACAAGGCCGACCTTGTGGCCCTTTGCCGAAAGTTCTTTTGACAGGTCACAGACATGACGAAACAATCCACCAACAGGTGCGCGTAATACCTGAAGGATATTCAAGGACTTATCCATTGTACTGGACTCTTTCTGTGAACTACAACCAGCGCTCGTGCACAACGATTGTGTCGCCCGGCTGAACCGGTGCATCAAGGTTCGCTTTAATCGCAACTATACGACCACCAGATTGGCGGTGAATCGTTACCGACTGTTCAGCTGCAACGTCTGTAAAGCCGCCCGCAGTGCTCACAGCCGCTCTAACAGTCATGCCGAAAACAAACGGGAACTGTCCAGATGTTGTCACTTCGCCCTGAATGTAGAACGGACGGTACTGAGCAACTTCCACTGCAACGTTCGGATCACGTAGGTATCCAGAAGCCAAACGATGGGTAATGAAAGATGCTGTTTGGCTGACAGTTTTGCCACGAACATTGATCCGACCCACAAGTGGTATTGAGATGTAGCCCGCATCATCGATGCCGTAGCTGTTGGTGAGTTGTGCATCATTGTAAACAGACACCCGAAGAACATCACCAGTATCAAGCAGATAAGCCGCTTTGACGGTGCCGTAGTTTACGTCAGCTCTGGTGGTTTTAACTCTAGGGTTAGCAGCGCATGCAGCCAAAAATAGCACAGACAACAAAGCAATGGGACGTAAGTAACGCATAACTAAACCCTTAGAATCGAAAAATCATTCATCCCTTGATGTAGCAACATGGTTAATTTTCAGGAAAAATTGCCGAATTGGGATGACTGTGTTGATGATGGGCGAGGGGCGTATATTAACGGAATTCTTACCATAGGTGGTGCAAAAAGGATTCTATTATTTGTGTAAGAGGAATTCGTGCATGACCCAGAATGGGGCTCAAAGCTACGAGGATGTTCAAATTAACATCCGAAATCTGATCGGTGCTATCTGGAATGCGCTGCCGCGGATTTTTCTAATTACAGCCATCCTATGCGCGCTGACCTTTGTTTCGTTCTCTTTCATCAATAAAGAATATGCTTCAAGTGCAAGTGTTCTGCTTGAGCCTAGGAATGATAATTTTACAGATGCAACCGGTACGCGCAGTGGTGGAGCAAGCCAGTCATCTGTAGATAATGCTGCGATTGCTAGCCAAATCCAATTGCTGAAATCTCGAGAGACATTGATCAACGTGATCGATGATTTGGATCTTCGGTCAAATTCAGAGTTTGTCGGTAGTTCCGCCAGTCCGCTCGATTTAGTTTTTGCATTGTTTGGCAGTTCGTCCTCAAGTGTGACCTCGGTTACAAAACTTGATGATAAGATTGTCGGCAAGCTGACGAAAAACCTTACAGCTGCTCAGGTGAGAGATAGCCGAGTAATCGCGATCAAGTATAAGTCTGGCAGTTCTCAGCTTTCTGCTGATGTTGCCAATTCCTTGGCGAAAGCATTGGTCAACCGACGCTCTTCTTTGTCGAGCGAAGACACCACAGACGCGAGTAGGTGGTTGGAACAAGAGATCTCACGTCTAAGTGCAAGTGTCGTAGACGCAGAAAACAAAGTCGCAAACTTCCGCGTAGAGAATGACCTGTTTAGCTCTTCCACTCGCGAAACGACGCTCATTGGACAACAGCTTTCAGATCTATCTCGTCAAATTAGTACGGTTTCCGAACGTAAGAACTCCGCGGCGACACGTGCGCGGCTTATTCGAGACATTCTTAAAGCTGGTCAAAGTTTAGATTCAGTTCCTGATGTACGTCAGTCTCCAATCATCCAGAGGATGTCTGAGCAAAAAGCGAACTTCCAAGCATCCCGTGCGCAATCGGCCGCTACTTTGTTGGACAACCATCCAACTCTGCAAGCGCTTGACGCCCAGATCGCTGATATCGATCGTCAGATCAAACTGGAAGGTCGTCGAATTGCTGAGTCATTAGACACACAGGCGAAAATTGAGGGTGAGCTTGAAAAATCACTTCTGGATGAACTCGCACGTTTGAAACTTACAGCTTCTGGTGCAGAGCGTAGTGGTGTTTCACTTGCTGAGCTTGAGCGTGAAGCCGAAGCGAAGCGTAATTTGCTGAACACATTTCTGGCCCGTCAGAACGAAGCGACGGCGAGAACAAACTCAGGCGCGGTTTTCCCTGATGTTCGAATAATTTCGACGGCTTCTGCTCCTTCAAAAGCTGCATGGCCTAACAAGCCATTGTTACTTATTCTGGTTGGCGGCATTTCAGTTGTGCTGCAACTTGGCATGGTGATCGTAGGTGAACTGGCCGCAGGTAATGTGATTACTGTGCGTCCTGAGTTGCGCACAGATGAAGAACAATCGGCAGTTGAGGCAGACGCTGAGGTGGAAGAACCGCTGGCAGTAGAGCCTGCAGTTGTAAATGAGGCAGATGTCGCGCTCCAAGTGCCACAAGAGGTGCCGATGTTGGCTCGAGCGCCTGTGGCGCAGCCTGAACGTGCTCAAAGCCAGCTTCAGTCTGCAACAGGCATCGCACAGTCAAATTTGAATTCTTTCGCAAATCAGTTCGCAGCAGATGAGCAAAGCTTCATTCTAATTGCTTCTAACAATGATGTGAGATCAGACAGCGTTGTAGCTGACGACTTAATGAAACAGCTTTCGTCTCTTGGAAAGTCTGTGGTGGTGGTCAATGCTGGCGGTAGCGACCATGTGACAATGTCCGGGCTAACTGATATGTGCGCAGGTGAGGTTGAGTTTGGCTCAATCATCCACAAAGGTAGCGACGAAGGGCAGTATTTTGTACCTTGGGGCACCAAAGCGCGCCTGAAGTTTTCGACCGAGCGCTTTGAACTTATGATGGACGCTCTGGATGCAATCTACGATCACGTTATCGTCGAATGTGGACAAGTTGGTATGCGCTCGCCGATCTCAGCTTTCTCGGAAATGGGCGCGGTTGCTGTCGTTACTGGACAGGTTATGGATCAGCGTCAGTTCCAAGAAATCACACAAGATTTTATGGCAGTTGGCATAGATGACGTCGAACTCTTTATCAGTGACAATCAACAAATAAACGTCGCTTAGGCTATTTCGAGGCACCTTGTGGGAAATCTAAAGTACAAATTGATCCGTGCTGGCATGGAGCTCTTCGCACTGCCGGGCGTCAGCAATTTGATCCGGAGTTTTTCAGCGAGTCGTGGCGTGTTTTTCACAATGCATAGGGTATTGCCTGGAGTACCTGCTGCTTTCTCTCCAAACTCAATTTTGCAAATCACACCTGAGTTCTTAGAAGAAACAATTCTGGCATGTCGTGCTCAAAATGTGGACATCGTTGATATCGATGAAGCACTACGCCGACTGAGTTCACAGCAGCGAGAAAACCGTTTTGCTGTATTCTCTTTTGATGACGGCTATAAAGACAATCTTGAGTTTGCGCTGCCAATTCTGCGCAAACACAATTGTCCATTCACCCTCTATATCGCCACGAACCTGATCGAAGCAAAAGCCGAAGTTTGGTGGCAAGCGATCGAAGATATCATCGCGAACTCTGATGCAATAGAATTCGATTTTGGCAAGGGTGTTAAGCAGTATTCGACGCAGAGTATTTCAGCAAAGTGGGAGTGCTTTGATGAAATATATGACTTTATGCGCGAAGCCCCAGAAGCTGAGCGTCTCGAGAAACTGACAAGCTTCGCAAAAGCTTACGGCTTGGACTTAGAGCAGCATTGTCGTGATTTGATTATGGATTGGGAAGAGCTTCAAAACTTCATTGATGAGCCGCTTTGCACAATCGGCGCCCATACGGTCAATCACTATGAGTTGAAGAAACTATCGTCTGAAGCTATGCGTGCTGAAATTCAACAGTCAGTAGAAATTTTGACCAAGAAAACTGGATCGGTACCAACGCATTTCTCTTACCCCGTTGGTGGAAATCGTTCTGCTGGCCGCAGGGAATTTGCTGCCGTCAAAGAATTAGGCCTCCACAGCGGAGTAACCACACGTCCCGGCGGTCTTTATAAGGAAAACGCTGAGTTTCCAAACGCATTGCCGCGTGTTTCGATTAACGGCAATTACCAAAAGAAACGCTTCTTGAACGTGTTTCTAACCGGGGCAATTTTCACCACACATAGTGGTGGCAAGAAAGTCAATCACAGCTAATTCAAATTTGTGAACGATCGAATCTCAAACCCGACAGTCGGCTATCATATTTTAACATCACAACGAAGATTTTCTGTTGCCAACTGTTGACGGGAAATAGCCGGAGTTTGATATTATTTTATCTTAGACTGATACTTTTTTGGGACTTTTACATGCTTGTATTCAAGTTTAGCTATTTGTTTACTATGGGAAATTAGATTTCTATCTACAGTTAAATGCCGGTCGTAGGGGGCGGTAATCTTACTATTTTTAATGGCAGCTAAGAGCACTGCATATTGCAGGTTCTACGTGCTTTGCTGTCAACTATTACAAATGAGAGATCGATATGTCTAAGACAATTCTGCCGCAAAAATCGTTTCTATCGAGGTTCAAAATATCCAATGTTGGTGTTTCAGTCCAAATCGCTGTGGGGTTCAGTATCGTACTTGCGCTGCTCGCCGTAACAGCGTTCTTCTCGTATGGCGGATTGTCTAGAGCGAATGAAAACTTCAAACAGTATAGGGTGTTCGCTATTCAAACCAATCAGTTAGGACGAATACAGTCGAACCTATTGTCTGCACGTTTGGCGGCAAAAGACTTCTTGCTCAAAAATACGGATGAAGCGGCGGAACAGGTCCGTGTTCGTTTGACAACCGTGGCAAACCTAATCGGAGAGAGTGCAGATCTTTTTGACCGTAAGCATGCTGTAGAGGTCATCGAAGAAGCCAAAATAGGCATAGACGAGTATCGTGAGGGGTTTGAGGTTGTGACTAAGGATGTCACGAAAAGAAACGCATTGGTTGACGTTCTCAACACGGTTGGCCCTGCAGCAGAAAAAGACCTCACGCAGATTATGAAAAGTGCCTTTGACGACGATGATGCTAAAGCCAGTTTTATGGCAGGCAGTGCATTGCGTTCATTGCTTTTGGCTCGACTTTATTCAAATCGCTACTTGGTCGATAACCTTGAAGCAAGCGCGGAGCGCGCTAACACTGAACTTGCAGACTTCTCAGAACTGGCAAAAGACATGCAGGTCGAATTGCAGAATCCTGTTCGTCAAAAGCTTGCCGTAGCTGTCATGGCAGGCGCTGCAGAATACACCAAAACTTTCAATGAAGTTGTCAGTGTTATCATAGAGCGCAATTCGATCATCACGGGTACACTTGACGTGATCGGGCCACATATGGCGAACGAGATGGAAGAAGTGAAGTTGGAGAACAAAGCGTTGCAAGACGAACTTGGTCCTCGCGCATCTGCTGATGTTGAACAATCTGTAACCGTTACAATTGGCATCTCTATTGCGGCAATCGTCCTTGGCATCTTCTTCGCCTTCATCATTGGGCGTATTATCTCAGTCCCTGTGCGCCGATTGACTAACACAATGTCAGAACTTGCGAGTGGTGATCTTGAAGTTGAAATTAAGGGCGTTGACTCCAAAAATGAAATTGGCGCGATGGCGAAAGCTGTTGAGGTGTTTAAGCAAAATGCAGTTCGCGTTGCTGCGCTTACCGAAGAAGAAGAAGCCGCAACAAATCAACGTCGCATTGAACACTCAGCTATGATGGAAGAATTGCAACAGTCATTTGGTGACGTTGTCGACGCTGCCGTCGCTGGTGATTTCAGCAAGCGTGTTGATGCAAACTTCCCTGACGCAGAGCTTAACCAGCTTGCTGGTTCTGTGAACAACTTAGTTGAGACTGTGGACAATGGTTTGGCCGAAACTGGCGAAGTGCTTGAAGCATTGAGCAACACTGATCTAACCAAACGTGTGAATGGTCACTATCAAGGTGCGTTCAATGATCTAAAGAGCAACACAAACGGCGTTGCTGATCGCTTGTCTGACATTGTTGGTCAACTAAAAGGCACTTCAAACGGTTTGAAACTGGCGACTGGTGAAATTCTGTCAGGTGCTAACGATCTTGCGGATCGAACAACAAAACAAGCTGCAATGATTGAAGAAACCTCAGCCGCAATGGAGCAGTTGGCAGACACAGTTGCCAACAATACCAAGCAAGCGCAAACGGGTGCCGCTAAGTCGGACGAAGTTCGTGTTACAGCTGAAAAGAGTGGCGAAGTCATGGACGAGGCAAGCGTTGCAATGGAACGCATTACTTCTTCCTCTTCAAAAATATCGAACATCATTGGTATGATCGATGACATTGCTTTCCAAACAAACCTTCTTGCGCTCAACGCGTCTGTGGAAGCGGCGCGTGCCGGTGAAGCTGGTAAAGGGTTTGCTGTTGTGGCGATTGAAGTTCGTCGTTTGGCGCAATCTGCTGCCGAAGCATCTAGCGATGTGAAACAGCTGGTAGAGCAAAGCGCTACTGAAGTTGCAGGTGGTTCAAAGCTTGTGGCAGATGCAGCAAGCAAAATTGAACAGATGCTGGCTGGCGTAAAAGAGAACGCTGAACTCATGACGAGCATAGCCCGAGATAGCCGCGACCAAGCTTCAGCAATTGTAGAAGTTTCTACGGCGGTTCGTGAAATGGACGAGATGACACAGCACAATGCTGCGTTGGTTGAAGAAACCAATGCTGCCATTGAGCAAACTGAAGGTCAGGCAAACGAACTTGATCGTATTGTTGACATCTTCCAACTCGGCGGCGAGGGCGGTGCTGTAAAATCAACACACAAGCCCGCGACAGGCGTGAAGGCTCTGCAAGAGAAAGTTGTTTCAGCTGCGAAGAGCATAATCTCGCCTAAAAAGGCGGCGGTTGGTCAAGACTGGGCTGAATTCTAGACAAACAAGATCAGATAAGAAAGAGGGCGCTTGATGCGCCCTTTTTTGTATCTAGTGTTCTTCTGGATCCAACTCGTGGGGCCGTGCTGACATCCAGCGAATGGCCACCGTTGCAGGGTAGAACCAACCAAAACCAGCGATCGCGAAATAGATCAGCAGGATTACAGTGTGCATATCTACGAGTAGTTTTTCGTAGATTATTGAAGCGCCTGTTGCCCAAAAGATGACAATTAATAGGATCAGGGGCACGCCCAATAGTTTTCTGGTGTTTAGGTTCATGTTGATCCCTGTCAGCGGCATCAAATCGTGATGCGGCATTGCTGTCTCTTGAAGTTCGCTGTAGCACCAATTATCACAACTCTAGTTAGATACAAGAAGTGATCCAAACCAGATGAGCGACACAATGTCTTCAATTGCGCCAAAATCGGATGTTTTAGCACCTGTACGGGTCTGGCTTTACATACTTGCCATCATGATTTTGGCTATGGTTCTCGTTGGTGGCGCGACGCGCCTGACTGACTCTGGCCTCTCGATTACGTCTTGGAAGCCGATCTCTGGTATGTTGCCGCCATTGTCATTGGCGGACTGGAACGCAGAGTTCGAAGCTTACAAGCAGATCCCAGAATATCAGCAAATCAACAAGGGCTTTTCATTAGAAGAGTTTAAAGGCATTTTTTGGTGGGAGTGGGGGCATCGCTTTCTTGGTCGCGTCATTGGATTAGTATTCCTGTTCCCTTTTTTAGTGTTTCTCTTTCAGAAGCGCCTGAACTGGAAGTTAGCGCCCGCGCTAGTCACCTTGTTTATCATGGGCGGTTTCCAGGGCTTCCTTGGATGGTGGATGGTCTCCTCGGGACTAAGTGAGCGTGTCGATGTTTCCCAATATAGATTGGCAGCGCACCTTGGCGCAGCATGTATTTTGTTTGTTTCTATCCTGTGGGTCGTAAGACGCTTACGTCCAAAAGCAGTGATCTGGGTTCAACAAGGATGGTCGCCCCTGATTTTCGCGCTTGGGGTGATGGTATTCATTCAAATCATCGCCGGGGCGTTTGTCGCAGGGCTTGATGCTGGAATGGCGTACAACACATGGCCGCTAATGGACGGTCAATTTGTTCCTGACGGTATGGACCAAATGACACCGTTTTGGTTGAACAGCTTTGAAAATATCACCGCAATCCAATTCAATCATCGCATGTTGGCTTATGTCATTTTCGCGATGGCGGTGGGCCTAACGTGGTTTGCGTGGACAAAAACACAATTCGACGGTGTGCACGGTTGGATGCTGCTAATCGGCGTTTTGGTGCTTTTGCAGGTCATTTTGGGCATATTTACGCTATTATTTGTGGTGCCTATACACCTCGCGCTTGCACATCAGGGCACAGCGTTCGTTTTGATTGGTGCGATTGCTTGCTATCTATCTGATATGTCTAATGAAAAATAGCGGTATTTATATACCGCTTTAGTAAGCTATTGAAATATAACGATTAAAACTTAACGCTTGACGCGTGACCTAAAAATGTCTAAATCCGCCTACGAATGTACTGGAGATCGAGAAAATTCTCGGTTTGAGAACCAGATTATCAAGGAATTCAAAATGAAGACGTACTCGGCAAAACCGAGCGAGATTGAGAAGCAGTGGTTCTTGATCGACGCAGAAAACATGGTGGTTGGTCGCCTTGCTAGTGTTATCGCAACTCGTTTGCGCGGTAAGCACAAGCCTACTTTCACACCTCACATGGATTGCGGCGACAATGTCATCGTTATCAATGCTGACAAAGTGAAATACACAGGCCGGAAGATGGACAACAAAATCTTCTATTGGCACACAAATCACCCTGGCGGTATTAAAGAGCGTTCAATGCGCGATTTGCTTGAAGGTCGTTTTCCTGAGCGTGTGCTTGAGAAAGCTATCGAGCGTATGATGCCTGGTGGTCCTTTGACACGCGCACAGCTTAAAAACCTTCGTGTTTATGCTGGCACAGATCACCCACATGAGGCTCAAGCCCCAGAAACGCTCGATGTAGCGTCATTCAACTCTAAAAATAAGCGGGTGAAGTAACATGGCTGAACAAGAGACCATCAACTCCCTCGAAGATTTGGGCGAAGCAGCTGTTGTTTCAACAGAGAACGAAGCTCCAGTTTACGAACAAAAAATTGACGCGCAGGGCCGTGCATATGCAACTGGTAAGCGTAAAGACGCTGTTGCACGTGTTTGGGTTAAGCCTGGTTCAGGTAAGATCACTGTAAACGGTCGCGAAATGAACGTATATTTCGCTCGCCCAGTTCTACAAATGGTGCTTCAACAGCCAATCGTTGCTGCAGAACGCAAAGACCAATACGACATCGTTGCTACAGTTTCTGGTGGCGGTCTATCAGGTCAAGCTGGTGCAGTTCGTCACGGTATCTCAAAAGCGCTAGCTCACTACGAACCTGCTCTTCGCGGCGTTCTGAAAAAAGGTGGCTTCCTTACACGCGATTCTCGTGTTGTTGAACGTAAGAAATTCGGTCGCGCAAAAGCTCGTCGTTCTTTCCAGTTCTCAAAGCGCTAATTTTCAGCACTTTGCTACAAGTTCTAAGGGTCGGCTTTGCCGGCCCTTTTTCTTTGCTCCATCGAATGCGATGCAATAGCTTGCAGCCAACTTACCGAATCTAGGCAACAACGATAATGACAAGTTTCTCGCCGCGAAAAGCAGCGCTTTGGATGACGGGCGCCATTCTGTCATTCTCACTTATGGCTATTGCTGGTCGCGAGCTTGGCGGGCACCTCGATACATTCGAAGTTCTTCTTTACCGGTCAGCATTCGGAATATTGATTGTCTTAGCCGTCGGTAAAATGTGTAACTCGCTCGGGACAATAGGGACAGACAAACTGCGCCTGCATTTCGTGCGCAATGTCTTTCACTTCACTGGTCAAAACCTATGGTTCTATGCGGTGACTGTTGTCCCATTGGCGCAACTCTTTGCATTTGAGTTTACATCGCCACTCTGGGTGATCGTATTGGCGCCGATTTTTCTAAAAGAGCGGCTCTCTGTTGTTAAAGTCGTTGCTGCTTTGATTGGCTTTGGCGGCATCCTATTGATCGCAAATCCGCAGGAAATCGTTTCAGATCCGGCCATTCTAGCTGCCGCAAGTTCCGCAATATTCTTTGCCGGCATGGTGATGACCACCAAGAAACTAACCGGTACACAGAGCACCACCAGCATATTATTCTGGCTTGTGACGATGCATTTTGTTTTCGGGTTAGTCTGTGCGTCGCTTGACGGAAACATCGCTGTTCCGCAAGGCATCGCTATAGGCTATGTCGCACTAGTTGGTATCTGTGGTCTGGCAGGGCACCTTTGTATCACTAATGCGCTGAAATTGGCCCCCGCGAGCATGGTCATGCCCTTTGACTTCTTGCGTCTCCCGTTTATCGCAGTTGTCGGGTTTTTGCTCTATGGGGAAGCTGTCAGTGCATACTTCGTGTTAGGCGCAGGAATGGTGCTGGGTGCAAATGCTCTTATCGTGCGTTCTGAAAGCCAAAAGAGAAAACTTGCTGAACACAACATGCAATTGAGCTAAGCGTCTTAGGCAAGGTCGGCTTTAGCACGAAACCTATACTTAAAGCGATGCACTCACGCTGAACCTTGTTTGGTGTTGCTCAATGATTTCACCTAAGGTTTCTACGGCGCGCGCGCATCCATCTTCAGCAGCAAGATTTGAAGCTACTTTTTCGCTGGTCGCTTTATATGATGGGTTGGTGGCAAGTTGGCGCAAAGAATAGGCTAGATCATCAGCTGTTAGTTTTCTCAACGGTATTGGTTTAGGACCACAGCCTAGTGAGTGAATTCTACGGCCCCAGAATGGCTGATCCATGGTTTGTGGAACCACCAACGTAGGTTTGCCTGCATGAAGACCTGCAGATGTTGTGCCGGCGCCGCCGTGATGTACAACACCACATACATATTTGAATAGTTTATCATGTGGCGCGCGACGGATCGCATATATGTTGTCAGGGAGGTCGTCAGGGTTGATGCCGCCCCAGCCACGGCCAACCACCAGGCGTCCGCCCCATTTGGCTACTGCTTCCTTCAAAATCTGGGTATTTCGTTCAGCGCCAAAAGGCATGGAGCCGAAGCCCACATAAATTGGCTCAGAGCCATTGGCGAGGAACTGTTTAAAGCTCTCACTTGGCTGCCAATCGTTTTGGTCTTCAAGCTGCCAGTAGCCGGTCACATGAGCTGTGTCAGGCCAGTCGTCTGGTCTATTGCTGATTTGTGTGGAGTAGGCGTAAAGAGCCGGCAGATCTTTGCCATCATTGTCTTTGAAGAAGCCGCCCTTACGGCGCGGTTCCATACCCATTAGCTCTTTGCGTAGCTTATTGCGTGGCCAATCATAGAACATCTGCTGCCAATTCATAGGCGCATGACTTATGTAGTTGAAAGCAGGACCAAGGTCAGGGCCATCATAAGCAACAATTGGAAACTCGCTTGTTGCGGTTAGCGGCTGCAACGCAGACATCACCACCGGAATGTTGAGCGCTTCGCCAATATCAATACAAAAAGTTGTATTCATATTCGCCATCAAGAGATCAGCACCCTGTGCCATTTCCCAAGAGCGACGAGCTGCGATTTCAACAATCTTTTGACCTTGACGCATAAGTTGAGGTGCATTCACCAACAATGACTTGCTGACAACCTCATCAAGATTTGATTGTTTTACGAAGTTTTGAATGTGGCTGCCGAGCGAGAAGAATTCGAGACCACAGCCTTCTATCATCTCTCGGAAGTCGTTTGGGGCACCCAGAACGACAGAGTAACCTCGTTTCTGAAGGGCAAGTGACAGCGCCACATAGGGCTGTACATCACCTTGCGTGCCAATGGTGGCGATCGCAATGCGCTTTCCCATTCAAACCTCACTTCCCACAACTCACGGCCAAAAATCGAGCCGTACCACCCAAGATACCGTTTACAACACCAATTGGCGAATGTAGAACAGCAAAATCGGACATAATTTTGTCGCATAATCAACCAAAGAGGGCAAGTATCATGAGCCAGAAGCTCAAAGCCGCACTGCTGGGTGCATCCGGATATACGGGTGCTGATTTAATGCGATTGGGCCTCCGTCACCCATCAATTGACTTTGTTCATCTCACAGCAAATACCCATGCGGGGAAAGCCGTAGATGAGGTGTTTCCACACCTAGGTGGTGTTGACCTGCCAAATTTACAACGGGCAGATGAAATTGATTGGTCGACCTTGGATGTTGTCTTTTGTGGACTTCCACATGCGACGAGCCAACAAATCGTGTCAGAAATTGTGAAGTCGACGGATCGTCCTAAGGTTGTTGATATGTCTGCAGATTTCCGGCTACGTGATCCTGCAAAGTATCAGTCTTGGTATGGCAACGAGCATGTTGATCCGTCGCTGCAGGATATTGCTGCATATGGCTTGACCGAACACAACCGTGAAGCGGTTAGCTCGTCGCGTATCATCGCATGCCCGGGCTGTTATCCCACAGCTGTGTTGCTTGCACTATTGCCTTTGGCGAAGCACAATTTGATCAATGTCGAAGCACTTATCGTGGATGCAAAGTCAGGCGTTACGGGTGCAGGGCGTGGCCTGAAACAAAACACTTTGGCGGCTGAAGCCGGCGAAAGTATTTCACCATATGCAGTGGGCGCGCACCGTCATACTGCTGAATTGGAACAAGAAATTGGTACTGTTTCTGGCAAAGAAATCAAAGTGAACTTCACGCCACATCTCATTCCTATGAGCCGTGGCGAATTAATCACCGCCCATGTCGAACTTAAAGATGGCAAGACTGTCAAAGACTTACGCTCAGTTTTGGAATCATCTTATCAAGACGAACCATTTGTTCGTGTGCTTGCTGAAGGTAAAATGCCATCAACAGGAATGGTTCGAGGCTCGAACACTTGTGTGATGAATGTCTTTGAAGATCGTATTGCTGGACGTGCAGTAGTGATCGCGGCATTGGACAATCTTGTAAAAGGAAGTGCGGGCCAAGCATTGCAAAACTTCAACGTTGCGTTTGGTCTTGACGAGACAACTGGCCTGAGCCAGTTGCCGATGTTCCCTTAATCGAAAACAGCTTGGATGGAACGGAGCCAACATGAGCAACGATCATTCATCCAGAGCTGATCAAATCAAAATTTCTGCTGGCCGGGTTACCCGACCGGCTGGCGTCTGGTCGCCAACCGTGCATCGCCTGTTGGCCCACTTACGTGCAAATGGATTCACGAAAGCACCGACGCCGTTGTCGCTTAACAACAGCGAGGAAGTTCTGACATTTGTGAAGGGCAGCGTTTCAGATGATCATGATGCGAGGTGGCGAGAAAGTGACGCCGCAATCACTAGTGCTGCGCATTTACTCAAAGAATATCATGAAGCGACGCAGGGTTTTGTTGAGAGCCAAACAACAAACCACGTTTGGTCTATGCCAGCGTTGTCGCCCGCTGAAGTGATCTGTCATTGTGACTTCGCGCCATACAATGCGTCATTTGACGATGAACATGTTGTCGGCCTATTTGATTTTGACGCAGCGCGGCCTGGGCCAAAACTTTGGGATGTCGCTTACGCTATTTATCGATGGGTGCCATTCTGTGGCGTTAGCAAAGGTGAGGTGACAGATCTTGCCCAAGCTTGTCGTCGGTCGACCTTGTTCTGCGACGCATACGGCTTAGATGCAAGTCAACGTAAAGCGTTGCAAGCTGTCATACCAGAAAGGGTAAGCGCTCTCGCCCACTACATGGTAGAGCAGGCGGACCTCGGCGATGCGAAGTTTAAAACGGATGTCGAACGAGGCGATCATCAACTTTACTTGGACGATGCGAAGTTTCTTGTGAGCCAAAAGCTTGAGTTCTAGGCTTGGGGCCTAATTCATGGCGCTGTCATCATTGAAGTTTGCATAAAGACGCAAAGTGTCCAGCGCCTCTGCTTTTGTTATGCTACTGTACTCGTCCATCAACCGTGCTTCAGGTGTTGAGGGCAGTCGAACTGTATTTTGACGCATCCGGTCAATATCTTTGAAAACCGAAAACGGAATGTCCAAAGACTTGGACATCAGCGTCAACATTTCACCATTTGTACTGATGATGCCGTGGTACGTGCGTTTTTCTGACAGTTTTGACAGTACCGAGAAGACATAAGCGATACATTTCGGTCGTTGCTCTTCAGCCAAAAGGATCAATAGCTCATTGAGCTCTCTTTTGCCTTCTTGCACTTCAACGAGCATACGTTTTGTCCGCATGCGACGACGCGCTTCTTCAATTTTTGTTTTGCTCGGAAGACTGTTGGAGCTTTCTTCAAGCTCAGTGAAAACGCGCTCGTTATCCTGCAGGATAGCGGAGAGTTGAGTTCTGCCGTAATCGTCAAGGCGAGAAAGCAGTGCCTCTGCAGTATCCGCAGGCAAGTCCTCTCGTTTAGCAAGGCTTTGCATCAAAGCTTGTTCGCTGAGCGAGACAGAAGCTAACGTTGAGAAACCTTCATCAGAAATCTTGGCTGTCTCATTCTTAGATATACCGACCATAACATCGATCTCTTGCAATCGTATTAGACGGTCTGTGACCATCTCGGATAGATACTGGCGCCCACTCATTGCTACTCTGTGTGCGGGTGACCGCGCCGCAGAGATCATCAACAAGTCTTTATCTGAAAGCAGTTTGGAATTGATCAGCACAGGCTTGGCAATTTCGATATCAGCAATCGCAAGTTTTCGAACTAGGTCCAAAGGTGCAACAACACTGTGAGATATACGTTCTGACAGATTGACCTGCTCAGGCATTTCAAGATGGTTCAGCAATTTGCACAGAACTTCACCAAAAACGCCGCTCTGATTGGCTTCTAATCCGTTGACTTCCGCATAGAAGAATAGTTGAGCAACTTGCTGCGCAAGTTGTCGCTTCTTTGTGTTGTCCAACGGCGCTCTAACGCGCTGTGTTATCGCCATGTCATCGCCCTAAAATATGCGTACGCGCAAACACTGACAAATCCATATTGATCAATTCTAAATATTGATGGATCAAGGCGTTTCTTCTGATTTGATGATTAACAAAACCTTATTCCTGTTGCCAATTAGCAAGAATGAATGTGTTTGTTATCGCGTTCAACTGGCGCTAGCGTGTAAGTACTTGGCTTGTGTTGCCTGCCGCATGCATCCTTTGGAATGGTGAAAACACAGTACTTTCCATAATCGTCGAACATTATGACGACAGGTCTGCAATGCATGCACTGACATTTTGACGTCAAATGAGGGACGAAATGTTTACGGAAGACGAATTCAAACGTAACGCAAAGGCGTTGCGATCTGCGCTTGCACGTAGGGACCATGCAATCAGCCACTCACAAGCCTTGGACGTTCTGGCAGAAGTTATTGGCGAGGACAGTTGGAACCACCTAAGCGCCAAATTCAAACAAGAGCCACATGCAGAAGGCGCCAAGCATATGTTGCCTGATGGGTGGAGCCTAACAGGCAGGGATGTTGAGCACTATACCGTTTGCGTGCTTGAATCCGGAGCGAACAAGAGAACCTTGGAGATGAAGTCTTCTACGGCAACTGAAGGTCGGTTCGTCGCACTTATGCAGACTGTGAATGCCAAACAGTTCCTTGAGAAACACGTCAGGATGAGAGCGCGAGCCAAAACCACAGATGTTGGAAATGCAAGTCTATGGGTGCGTGTTGACGATAAAACCTATCAGACTTTGTCTTTTGACAACATGAAGGACATTCAGCCTGATCGATCGCTCAAAGGAACAAACGATTGGCAATCTGTTGAATTGGTTCTCGATGTACCAACCGGCGCTAAGACTATCAGCTTTGGCAGTATGCTTAGTGGTTCAGGAACTGCTCAATTCGAAGATTTCGTGTTCGAAGGCGTGAGCATAAGTGTGCCGGTGTCAGGTAAAGGACGTCCGGATGGGCCGAGAAACCTTGGCATGATCTGACATGCCAATTAGCCAAACAGACTGAGTTGAGGGGCGGGCGCAGCAGAAGTCGGCTCTTTAGGCTTGGCTGCCTTGGGTTTCTTTGGCTTTGCAACCGGCGTTGGCAAAACGTCTTGCACGCCAGTCTCTTCAACCTGTTTCACTTTTGAAGCCGGTTCGTTCGATGCAACAGCAGCCCCAAGAATTTCAGCCATCATTCCAGAAAGCTGAGTGTAAGCGGCTTGCCCCTCAATCCGCAGCTCGTCGCCTCGTTTGGTCAAAACAAAGTGCTTTGCACGGGCATCTCTTTTGCAGGGCTTAACGCGGACCAATTTGCGGCGCTCAAGCTTGTCCATCATCGCACTAGCAGAAGCTTTGTTCACGCCCATTGCGGTGACGATGTCGTGCAAATGCTGTCCGTGGTTTTTGCCGACCTCGGACGTCAATTCTTGTTCTTTGATCGCGCTCAAATACTCGAACTCGCTATAGCTCATCCCCAGAGAACTGGCATTCTTCATCCAGTGGCGGTGGCTAAGGCGATGCAGGTCTTCAAGTTTTTGAGCGAGTTCCATGCAAGTATCCGTTAGTGAAAACAATGTTCGGTTTCCACACTAGTATAGCTGTAACTCATTGCGTCAATTGCAAAAGATGTGTTCCAAGATTTGATCCACACCTTACAATTGCACGCTTTAAAAAGGGTGCTTAGCCAACCTTGGAAATAACATTGACCATTCGCATTGTTGATCGAGCGGTATCCGGATCTAAGTCGTTATACTGTTGAAACAGCTGGTTTTCGTTTTTTGACGGAATGCGCAGTTGCATCGTCCGAAGTTTATCAATGTTGTTGTAAAGTTCGAACGAAATGTCATTGGCTCTTGAAATCAAAGCAAGAAAACTACCGTCTACGTTGACGATGCCTTTAGTCACTTCTTCTTCGCCTAGTTTGGAGATTGCCGCAAACACACAGGCAATGGCATTTAGCCGCGACTGTTCGTAAAGTTTGAGAAGAGTGGGTTCCAGTAGGCCGCTGTCGGATTGGATTTGTCTAATCAAAGCATCTGGTTTTTCTTGGTGGGCTTTGCCTGCCTTGCTGTTTTCAGCAACCAGCACTTCAGCTTTCTTGATCATGCGACCTAGCAGGTTGCCGCCGCTGCTGACCAGTTTTTCAAGAACGATTTTCTCTCGTTCATCGGCGTTCTCAAGGATTTGCTGTGCTGTATGCTCGGGCAAATCTTGTCGCCCGACAAGTGCTGCAAACATCTTCTCATCGTTTTTACTGTTTCGCGCCAACGTGGAGAAGCCCTTGTCAGAAATGCTGGCGGTCTCGTTCTCAGCGACGGATCGCATGACAACATTCTCTTCGAATTTGATCAGGCTGTCTGTGACATTCTCGGATAGGAATTCACGTTTAGATATGGCGAGGCGATGATCAATTGTGGCATTGTTTGCAACTTGAATTAGGTCTTCTTCATTTAGTTGTGCGGATCGAGTGAGAACAGGGGCCGCTGTTTCAGCCGACGAAAACGCAAGTTTTCTTACGAGATCTGAATGCGCGTCATTCGTCTCTGAGACTTTGTTTGACAGCTCCAATTGCATATCTTGGCCAAGGTCGTTCAGCAAATTGCATAGCACTTCGCTGAAGGCGTCCTTTTGCTCATCAGACACTGTAGCACCAGTGTGAAAATACAATTTCACCACTTCGTGGGCCAATTTGCGTCGTTCGCTATTGTCTTGAGCAGAGCTAAGTTTAGCTAGGAGTTCCATGCGTAGTCATCACCAGTTTTTCTCGCACCACGCGAATTCAATTTGCGATACAGTGAAATAAACCTGCTAATTTTTACTAAAAGATGTGGGTGTTCTCTGTCTTTAATTTATAAAAGAACAATAGGGTTAATCATCAAGCCCGTTTTTGGAGGAATTGGTTCTAGATTATTCTTTTAAAAACCATAATTTCGCATAATAAGTGTTATAGCGCCTCAAGCGCAGGTACATGAGTGCCTCATTAATCTAACAACAGGAGTCGAAAGAGAAACAATGACCGAAGAATTTCACCGCATACGCAGACTACCACCTTACGTGTTTGAGCATATCAATCCGATCAAGGCGGCGGCGCGAGCGGCGGGAACGGACATTATTGATCTAGGTATGGGCAATCCAGATTTGCCAACGCCGGCTCACATCGTTGAAAAGTTACAAGAAACGGTTCTAGATCCTCGTACGCACCGCTATTCTGCATCGCAGGGCATACCCGGTCTCCGCAAGGCGCAGGCTTCCTACTACGGACGTCGTTTTGGCGTAAAGCTGGATCCCGATACGCAGGTTGTTGCTACACTTGGCTCGAAAGAGGGCTTTGCCAACATGGCGCAGGCGATTACAGCGCCCGGCGATGTTGTCCTTGTGCCAAATCCAACTTATCCAATTCACTCATTTGGCTTCATTATGTCCGGCGGCGTTGTACGCTCTATGCCGGCTGAGCCGAATGAGCATTTCTTTGAGGCCTTGGATCGCTCAGTTCGACACTCAATCCCTAAACCGATTGCTTTGATTCTCAACTATCCAGCTAATCCAACTGCATATGTCGCGGATTTGTATTTCTACAAGAAAGTTGTCGAATATTGTAAGAAGCACGACATCTTCATTTTGTCAGACTTGGCTTACTCTGAGATTTATTTCGAAGACACACCGCCGCCTTCAATTCTAGAAGTTGAAGGTGCGATGGATATCGCTGTTGAATTTACCTCGATGTCAAAAACATTCTCAATGCCTGGTTGGCGTATGGGATTTGCTGTTGGCAATGAGAGGTTGATCAAAGCGTTGAAACGCGTGAAGTCCTATTTGGACTATGGTGCATTTACACCAATCCAAGTGGCTGCTGCTGCTGCATTGAATGGACCTGACGATTGTGTTGCGGAAGTGCGTGGCATTTACAAGCATCGTCGTGATGTTCTTGTTGAAAGCTTTAGTAGAGCGGGATGGGACGTAACATCTCCGCCAGCTACAATGTTTGCTTGGACGCCGATCCCAGAACAGTTTGCGCATTTGGGCTCTCTTGAGTTTGCTAAGATGCTCGTAAAAGAAGCTGATGTGGCTGTAGCGCCGGGCTTAGGCTTTGGTGAGTATGGCGATAGCTACGTTCGTATTGCCTTGGTGGAGAACGAACAGCGTATCCGTCAGGCTGCTCGCAACATCAAGAAGTTCATGTCCACACACGGTGGATTAGGCGACAATGTCGTTCCGATGTCGAAGTAGTCTTTGCTTTCGACGTTGAATAATTAGGCGAGCATAATGCTCGCCTTTTTTGTGCGCTCTCAATAACTCGGAACTCAATCAATAAATCCTATTGTGCGATATGCTATTCGTGTTGACGAATAGGACTTTTCCTATTTATGTTGCGCTCAACGTCTAAAGGGCAGTTTTAATGAGCGAAATCGAACAGTTTCGAATACGTGTAGAGCGCTTTCTAGAGCGCCACGATTGGACGGCCACGAAATTTGGCCGCGATTTGGCGTCTGACCCACAATTTGTATTCAATTTGCGTGATGGTCGCGAGCCGCGCGCAGAAACTCGAAATAAGATAGCTGAGAACATGACAGAACTAGATAAAGCAAATTCGAACGCTGGTGCACCAATTCGTCTTGGAGTAGCTGGCGTTGGCACTGTTGGCGCGGCTTTGGTGTCTATGTTGCAAGTGCAACAAGAAGAAGTTCAAAAGCGTTTCGGTCGAGATATTGAAGTTACCGCGGTTTGCGCGCGTTCTAGATCTCGCGATCGCGGTGTAGATTTGAGCAATGTCGAGTGGTTCGATGATCCAGTACAACTCGCGAAATCTGATTCTATCGACCTGTATGTAGAGCTTATGGGGGGGGAAGACGGACCAGCATTGGCCAGTATCCGTGCGGCGCTTGAAGCAGGCATTCCAGTTGTTACGGCCAATAAAGCCTTGATTGCAAAACACGGCGTAGAAATTGCTCGTTTGGCAGAAAAGCATAGTACATCACTGGGTTTTGAAGCCGCCGTTGCAGGCGGTATTCCTGTGATTAAGACACTGCGTGAGGGTCTCGGCCTTGCCTCAGTCCAACGTGTCTATGGCATCATGAACGGAACGTGCAATTACATTCTGACACGCATGTCGAATGAAGAGATTTCATTTGCTGCATGCCTGAAAGATGCGCAGGAACTTGGTTATGCTGAAGCTGATCCAACCTTTGATATTGAAGGTAATGACACAGCCCATAAGCTTGCGATTCTAACGAGCCTTTGTTTTGGTACTGAAATTGCTGGCGACGAGATGTTCGTTGAGGGCATTACGCGCATCGATCAAGTCGATATCAAAGTTGCGGATGACTTGGGTTTCAACATTAAACTTCTTGGTGTTGCCCAGCGTACGTCTGACGGCATTGAACAGCGTGTGCACCCAACATTGATCCCTAAAACGTCAACGATTGCAGGCATTGACGGCGTTTTGAATGCGGTCGCGTTGGAAACCAATCACGTGCAAGAACTGCTCATGGCCGGGCCGGGTGCTGGCGGTGAAGCAACCGCAGCTTCTGTTTTAGCTGACGTGTTCGATAGTGCGCGCGGCACATTGGTTCCGCCTTTGGGTATGCCTGTGGACGAGCTGGCCCCATACCAAAAAGCACGTATGCGTGCGCACGAGGGCGGTTACTTTATACGACTAAATGCTAGGGATATTCCGGGCGCACTTGCTGCTATAGCGTCGCGCATGGGTGAGAGCGACATTTCATTGGAAAGTGTCATCCAACGTCCTGATTTAGTTGTTAATGATCCTGATGCAGGGGATGTGGCAACTCGGACAGTGGTTTTGATCACCCAAGAAACAATGGAACAGTCAGTTCGCGATACGCTTAAACGTGTAGCTGAAGACGGTTTCATTGTTGGAACACCACAGGTGATCCGAATTGAGCGGTTCTAATCAGATGAATTCGCTTTGTTCGGGTGTTTAAGTTTTACAGTTCAAAGAGGCGTCACAAATGGCATCGACAGCAAAATCAGCTCAAGGCGATAAAGCAATCGTTGATCGTAACCTTACACTTGAAATTGTACGGGTGACGGAGAATGCAGCTATAGCGGCTGCAGGTTGGCGCGGTAAAGGCGAAGAAAAGTCTGCCGACCGCGCAGCGGTTGAGGCGATGCGCGAAGAACTTCGCAAAGTGACCATTGATGGTCGCATCGTTATCGGCGAAGGCGAGCGCGACGAAGCTCCAATGTTGTTCATTGGCGAAGAAGTTGGCTTGGGTGAGGGCGCGAAAGTAGATATCGCTGTTGATCCACTAGAAGGCACAACGCTTTGCGCCAAGAATCAACATGATTCACTGGCTGTATTGGCGATGGCAGAACGCGGCGGTTTGCTGCATGCGCCTGACGTTTACATGGACAAAATTGCAGTTGGACCTGGCTTTGAAGAAGGCATCATTCACATTGATAAGTCTGTGACGGAAAATGTGAACGCAATTGCAAAAGCACGTGGCGTCACCGCAGCAGAAATCACAGTGTGCGTATTGGATCGTCCACGCCATGGCAAAATCATTGAAGAACTTCGTGAATTGGGTGCCTCAATCAAACTGATCAACGATGGTGATATTGCTGGTGTAATTCACACCACAGACCGCGAAGAAACCGGTATCGACATGTACGTGGGTACAGGCGGTGCACCTGAAGGTGTACTTGCTGCTGCTGCTCTTCGTTGTGTTGGTGGGCAAATGCAAGGTCGCTTGGTGCTTGATACAGCTGAGAAACGTGAACGCGCTGCTCGCTTGGGTATTGAGGATCCAGATCGCATTTACGCAGTGAACGACTTGGCATCGGGCGATGTTTTGTTTGCCGCAACAGGCGTAACAGATGGTTCAATGCTAAGCGGCGTGAAAATTCGCGCCAACTCATTTGAAACATCAACAATCGTTATGCGCTCTTGGTCAAAAACAGTTCGTTGGATCAACGCGCGCCACGTGCGCTAAGCCATCGATTTTCAAAACAGACTCTGATAGCAATTACGGGCGCCCTTGGGTGCCCGTTTGTGTTTTTGGAGTTTAGTATGTCAAAAAATCAAAACGTTTTGGTTTTGGGTGGTGCCAGTTGGAACACGATGGCGCACCTTGAGCAGCTGCCCACAGGCAAGCCGCAAACGATCCATAACGCTTTGTTTGAAGACGGTGCAGGCTCAACAGGGATTGGCAAAGCGTTTGCGTTAAAGGCACTGGGATACGATCCAGTGCTGCAAATGGTTGTGGGCGCCGACGAGTATGGCAAGAAAATTCTACTCGCTTGTGCCGATCGCAAAATCCAAACATTTGTAGATGTCGATAATGAACCGACACCAAGACATTTCAATCTCATGGACCCTGATGGCCAGCGGGTTTCGATATTCAGAGAAAACGGCGGTGCAAAACCTGACGTCGACATAGAGGCATTCGAGACGTTCATCTCTTCGGCCGACGTGATATTTTTGAACATTGTGGCGTCTTCGGTGCCCTTGTTAGAAATGGTGGCTGCTTCAAAAGCGAAAGTGTTCGTCGATTTGCACGACTATGATGGGACTAACCCTTGGCATGATCAGTTTTTGCAACTCGCTGACATTGTTCAAATATCTGACGAGCATATCGGTGATTATTCGAAGTTGGCGGCTCACTTGTTGGCGAATGGCGTCGAGCTAGTTGCAGTCACAAAAGGCAAAAATGGAGCAGAGCTTTTTGCGAGAGGACGCCACGAGACTATTGAGCCAACTGCCTGTGATTTAAAGGATGCCAATGGCGCAGGCGATACGTTTTCAATTGCACTCTGGCATAAGTGGCATGCAGGAGTTGATTTGGTAGCCGCTGGGCGCTTTGCTGCTGCGGCGGGTGCAATATGTGTGGAATCGTTCGAAATTGTCCCTGCGGGGCTCTCAGAAGCTGCAATTGATGCGCGTTTAACGTTGTAACGTTGTTTTTGCTCGACGAAAAGCGCTGAAATCGTTAGCAATTATGCATGTTAGATCAAGACAAAAACTTTCTGAATGTCAAAAAGTCCATCTCTGGCCGTTCGTGGCTGGATCGTTTGGATCCCGAACAATTGCGCACGGCAACAGCCATGAGCCAACAGTATGAGGTCAGCGAAATTGTTGCGCGGATCTTGGCTGCCCGTGGTGTGGAGTTGGACAATACAGAAGAGTTTCTAACACCTACACTTCGTGATTTGATGCCAGATCCTGAACAGTTGACGGGCATGTCCGCTCTTGTTGAGCGTTTGGCAGTTGCAGTCAAAAACAATGAACAGATTGCATTGTTTGGCGACTATGACGTGGACGGCGCTACCTCCGTTGCATTGATGGCGCGCTATCTTCGCGGTGTTGGATCAGACCCGCTGATCTATATTCCAGATCGAATTTTTGAGGGCTACGGCCCAAACAACAATGCTATGGATCAACTGATTGATGACGGCGCGACGTTGATTGTCACTTTGGACTGCGGCACCACAAGTCATGGTCCAATTGATCATGCGCGCAGCAAAGATGTCGACATCATCGTCATCGACCACCATTTGGTTGACGGTGAGTTACCCAATGCTAACGCGTTGGTGAACCCAAACCGTCCTGACGACATTTCTGAGCTCGGTTATCTATGTGCTGCCGGTGTTACATTCATGGTGTTGGTCGCACTTAACCGCGTCTTACGAGATGAGGGCGTGTCACCACTGCCGAACTTGATGGGTATGACTGACCTTGTTGCTCTCGGCACCGTTTGTGATGTGGTGCCATTGGTCGCACTTAACCGAGCGTTTGTTCAGCGTGGCATCGAAATCATGCGCAAGGGTTCCAACGTTGGTATTGCGGCACTTGCCATGGCGGCAAGAGTTTCTGGTCCGCTAAACGCATATCACCTTGGGTTTGTTATTGGCCCGCGGATCAATGCTGGCGGTCGTATTGGTGACGCGAGCATTGGAACCAAACTGTTATCGACCGAGGACGAGCATGATGCGATGCATATGGCCAGTCAGCTCGATCAGCTAAATGCAGAACGCCAGCAAATCGAAAAGACTGCCGTTGAAGAAGCTGTGGCAGTGGCCGACGCAGAAATCGGCGAAGGTGAAGGTCCACCTGTAATCGTTGTGGCATCTCCGGATTGGCATCAAGGTGTTGTTGGTCTGGTCGCGGCACGTCTGAAAGAGCGCTTTAACAGGCCAGCATTTGCCATTTCTCAGCGACCTGATGGTAGCGGAACCGGTTCAGGGCGATCTGTGCCGGGTGTTGATCTTGGTGCAGCAGTCCTTGAGGCTGTTGCTGAAGGCATTATTCCAAAAGGCGGCGGTCATGCCATGGCTGCGGGTATTTCTATAGACGGCGGGCAGATTGGCAGTCTGCGCTCGTTTCTAAGCGACAAACTGGAAGAGTCGGTGAAAGCCTCGCGCAAAGAAAACAACGTCAAAGTCGACGCAGCGCTTACGGCAAGGGGCGCAACGATCGACTTTCTCCACATGGTTGAAAAAGCAGGGCCTTATGGCTCTGGCAATCCTGGCCCAGTGTTTGCATTGCCAGCTCATCGGGTAACGTTTTCTAATGTCGTGGGTGCTGGCGGTCATGTGAAAGTCAGCCTTACATCTCAAGACAGAGCTAGAATTAATGGCATCGCGTTTCGCGCCGCCGACACAGAACTCGGCCAATTTCTATTAGATGCAAAGAATTCTGATCCAATTCATGTGGTTGGAACGTTATCTATAAACCATTGGCAAGGTCGTGAAGAAGTTCAATTGCGCATTATCGACGCGGCACCAGTCGCATGATGTGAAAGGCGACATCTTCAAAATTGACACGGAATCAATGAGTTAGAGAACAGGCTTGCAAGATCAAAAAGCTTTGTTAAACTTGTGTTAATAATTTTGAGGAGGCCTTGGCGTACAAGTAACAAGGGCTTAGTGCAAGAAATGCGCGATTATTAAAGCCTGAGTTCGGTTTCGTACGTTGGTATTATCGTATGAGTGACCTTGCATTTGACCATTCAAATAGTTCGACATCATTTTCGTCGAAGTTGATTTCTGCAGCGCTAGATTCATTCGCAAAGCGCTACAATGACCGCATGAAGCACGGCTTTATGCGCATTATTCTTCCATCTGGCCGCACGACTTCACTTGGCAGCGCTTCCAACGCTGGTCCGCGGGCGACGCTAAAACTCAACAATTTCAATGTGCTCAAACAAGCTGCAAGGCGCGGCACTGTTGGCTTTGCTGCTGCCTACATGAATGAGGACATTGAATGCGATGACCTTGTAAAAGTGTTTTCCTTCTTCTTGCTGAATAAAGATGCCTTTACAGAAGCACAGCCCGGTTTCTTTCACCGGGCGGCGAAAGACATGGCCTATCACCTGTCTCGCCAGAATACCAAAGAGGGTTCGAAAAAGAACATCTCAGAACACTATGACCTAGGGAATGATTTCTATTCTTTGTGGCTCGATCCAACTATGGTCTATTCCTCAGCCTATTATACGGATGAAAAACAATCACTTACGGATGCGGAATGGGCAAAGAACCGGCTTGTTGCGGACATGGCTGGCATCAAAGAAGGATCGTCAGTACTTGAAATTGGCTGCGGTTGGGGTGCATTCGCAGAAACAGTTGCGAAAGACTACAATGCCAACTTGCGCGGCATTACACTTTCAATCGAACAGCTGAAGTTCGCTCATGATCGAATGGAAAACCTTGGGTTAGCTGAAAAGACCGAATTGGTAATCGAAGACTATCGTGAGACCAAAGGCAAATTTGATCACGTTTGTTCTATTGAGATGATCGAAGCGGTTGGTGAAGAGCATTGGCCGACATATTTTCAGGCCGTGCACGATCGATTGAAGCCTGGCGGCACCGCTGCAATTCAGGCCATCACTATCAATGAAATTGATTTTGAGCATTATCGCCAAAACGTTGATTTCATTCAACGCTACATTTTCCCGGGTGGCATGTTGCTTACCGAGAAAGCAATGCTCGAGCAGGGTGCGGCAGTCGGCCTAACGTTGGAAAAATCAGAGCTGTTCGGTCAGTCTTACGCAACGACACTTAGCATTTGGAGGGAGAACTTCATTGGGGCCTGGCCAGAGATCAAAAAACTTGGTTATGACGAAAACTTCAAGCGTCGTTGGATCTATTATCTTTGCTACTGCGAAGCCGGTTTTGCGGAAAACATGATTGATGTTGGCGTTTACCAATATCGCCGCAACGATTAGGTCGTTGCGGCTCGTGTTGTCATTCAATTCTCAGTTAGGTTAGTTGCTGCAAGTTGCATTAATGCGGCCAACCTATCTACCCGTACGGTTACGTTCGTGTTCCCGCATGCGCTTTTGGAACTGTCGCTGTTCCCACTTGGGTCCCAAGAGGTTTAAGAAGCCAAAGACAGTTAGGGCATGCATAGCTATAGCAAACGCCCAAGGTAGAATGGCAAATACAACCCACCAAATTCCATACGATATCCACGCGTTTAATGCCACTAAACAAGGCGTTACAATAATGAAAACAACTATGTGGGTGTAGAACGTTTTGAGTTGTTTTACATATTCAATTGTTTCTTCTTCAAGGTAGCGTTTGTCGTTCAGGTCGGTAGTTGCGCTCGGTCTTGGTTCATTCTGCATTTCTTGCTCCTTAATCAAGGCCGCCACATCCGTTTCGAACACGGCAGCAAAACATTTCAGAGACTCTAGATTTGCCGAATTTCCACCTTCAATTCTTTGGACCGTGCGCACGCTAAGGCCAGCAGCTTCCGCCAGCTGTTCTTGTGTCCAACCCTTGTCGATCCGTCTTGATGTAATACTCATTTAAAATCCCATTCTCTGTTCGGAGCTTGGTATCAATTGAAGATGTTTATGAACACGACAGTTGCACGTCAGCAAGGTGACATCTAGCCGTCATCCTCGCTGTCCATCCTGCGCTTCAGCGCTGAGGCCAGCGCGAAATAGATGAAATTGGGCAAGGTCGCTATCAATCGCATCGACCAGATCAATCGGCGAGGGAATGCGATTTCAAACTTATGCGGTTTGCATAGACCAGCGTAAATTCGTTCAACTGCTTTGTCGGTACTCATCAGAAATGGCATCTGAAAACTGTTACGACGCGTAAGCGGTGTATCCACGAAGCCCGGAAGGATGAGTTGAGTGTTGATGCCTAGCGGTTCGTATTCGACCCGAAGACTTTCCGCTAGATAGTGCAGAGCAGCTTTTACTGTTCCATAGCTTCTGGTCCCCGGCAAAGCCCTGAAGCCAACGGGAGAGCCAATCAGCGTTATATGGCCGGACTTCTTGGCAACCATATGTTCCATTACCGGCTCCAAACACGCGGTAGCGCCCAGAAGACCGACTTGAATACCTTGGTGCATATTCTCGTGAAAATTCCCAGTGGCGCCAGAGCGCACGGCACAAAAGACCACAAGATCGATCGATCCAAAGTCTTGCGCAATCTGCTCCGCTACACTCTTGCATGCAACATGATCGCCAACATCGAGTGGGTAAGCTTTCAGGTTAGCATTCTGCTCAGCCTGTGAAGTGAGTTTGTCGGCACTTCTTGCGGAAATAGCCACCTTTATGCCCTCGGCCGCAAGACGATCGGCCAACGCTGCGCCAATTCCAGAACTGGCGCCAATAATCCATGCCGTTTTAGCTGAAACGATCAACGTCTATTCCTGCACAAGGTTTGTAGGTCGAGGCGTATAATTTGTGCCCAAATAAAGTTCGTATTTAAGCAATGGGTAGCCAAATCGCTCAATCGTCAGCTCATCCACTTTGACAAGCGTTTCGAAACGTTTTTTCACTTCGCCCAATTGTCCGAACTCGTCTTGTAAGACTAGACCCATTTGGCCAGCAATTGTGTAGCGGTCTTCCCAAATGTCGAATTGCGTCGGGCGAACTTCGATTGAAGTGATGTCTGGTCGACCCAGTGCGAATGATATTTGTGAAGCCAATTGAAAACGGCTAGAGGCAACAAAGTCTGGATTATGGATAGCTTCGGCGTTCCTGACGAATTCAGCAACTTCATTCCAATTGTAAACCGTTGCTGCTTCCTTGTCGCGGGCACCCATTAGGTTGGGAATGGGTACGACGACGTAGTTGAACGTCACCAAGGTAACGATTACGAGGCCAAACCAAACATGCGCGTGTGCAAGCCACTTGCGGATACCAAGTAACGGCAACATTGCGATGAGCAAAATGTAAGTGAGGTCACTCCAATACCAGAGGGTGAAGGAGAAGAGGGCTATGAACATAAATGTCCCAGTGGACATTAGCGCAACAAGGCGTGCCAGCCACACCCCAATCTCTTCGAACCCCGTGGACGTTTTGTTTGCAAACAAGCGAATGAATGATGGAAACAGGAAAGGGCCAAACAGTAGGATGGTAACCAAAACGAAGTTAAAAAAGCTGTCTGAATTGAAGTTATCAAGCCAGTTAGAGCCATGCCGATCATTAAGGTGAAACTCAAACGAAGCGAATTCGCGTCTGAAATTCCAATAGAGCGTTGGTAGTTGCATAACCACAGAAATGGCACCAGCAACATACAGATGGACATTGCGTAATAGCCCACGAAGTTTCGGATGGCCTATGATGAGTAAGGCCACGGCTAGACCTAAGAACACCGCGCTATATTTAGTAAGGCCCGCAAAGCCCAGGATTACCGCACCCGAATAAAGGTGGGTTAACTTCCCAGTTTGCTGTTTGGCCGCATCGCCCAAATAGCAAGTAAAAAAGTACATCGATCCTAGAGTTAGAAACACCAGCAGGTGGTCGTGATAAACAAGGATAGTCCATATGAAGAGCGTCGGTGATGCTGCAACCATCAACGTTGTAAACAGCATCGTAGACTTTTGATTGTTTGGAGCTACGCGTTTTGCGTAAAGCCAGAAGAATCCTATGGAGCCTATACTTGATAGCACCGACATGATGCGCAAACCTATCAAGCTGTTGCCGAATACCGCGTCGCCTAGACCAAGTACCCAGCCCGCAAGGCCCGGGTGGTCAAAATAGGACATCGCAATGTGTTGTCCCCAAAGCCAATAATATGCCTCGTCGCCCAAAGGCGACATACCAAAGCTGATGATGAGCTTCAGAGCTACGAAGTAACCCAGTATAGCCGCCATATAGCGGTCTGATAGTGGAATAGAAATTGGCTTAGTCATCGAGAGCTTTAAATCCTTCGCCTAAATAGAACTCATATTTGAAGAGCTCTATGCCTAAACGTTCAATGGTGATTTCGTCAATTTTGGTCATCTTTTCGAACTTTGGTGCTACGTCATCCATATGGCCAAAGTGATCGTGAAGAATTATGGCAGCGCTTCCCGCCGGCAGTGATTTCCGATCTACGAAATCAAAGTGGGAAACTTGATTGGTTAGGTCGTAAACGTCTGTGCTATCCATGAAATAGGAGAGTTGACCTGCGGTCGGGTATCCTGTCGTCCCCATGAATGCGCCGATGTTCAAACTGATAAGCTCGTTAGTTTTAGTCGCAACTTGTTCCCAACCATGCATCCGTGCAATGCCTTTGTTCTCCTGGCCTGACAAATACTCATATGGCATCACCGAATAGCTGAAGGCCCCGAAGCCTAAAAAGATCATGCTTGTTAGAACATGGGCCCAAACAAGCCATGAGCGTTGGATTAGGGTAAAGGCAAAAAGTATCATAAGAGCGTAAGACACATCGCTCCAATACCATTGAACAGTGCCGCGTGCCGAAAACAAGGTGAACGTGGCGAGAGATACAACAATTACCGCTCTAAAAAGCCATTTAGCGATGGATGTAAAGTTATCCGTCGACTTCATTGGCAGGAACAATGCAATCAACGGCACAATCAAAAATGGGCCAAAGAAGAGCAGTGTAGAGAAAATGTAGCGTGCAAAAGTCGCCGCATGGAAATACTGAACGAAATTGCCACCATATCGAGTACTCAAATGCAACTCGAAAGAAGCAAACTCATTGCCGATGTTCCATATCAGAACAGGGGCTAGGATTGAGATAGTTAGTAACCCAGCGGCATAAATGTGTGGACCCGCAAGCAACCTGCGCAACTTTGGATGCATAAGGACGAGTAGGGCAACGGCAACGCCCATAAATGCTGCGTTGTATTTGGTGAGCGCGGCAAAGCCTAATAGTGCCGCGCCGCCGTAGAGAAATCCAACACCAGTGCGCGTGTTTTCCAAATATCTTGCTAAATAATCGCAGAAGCAATAGGCCGCCGCCAAACTAAGGAAGATCAACAGATGGTCGTTGTATACAATGGTTGTCCAAACGAACAATGTTGGCGACGCTAAAAACACAACTGCGCTTAACAAGAAAGCATTCTGTTTGTTCTCGGGAGCAAATCTAGCGGCAAACAAATACATAATGTAAAGGGTGCCCGCAAAGCTAAGTAGTGCACCAGCACGCAGTCCAACAATGTTGGTGCCGAACACAAAATCAGTAATTGCTATGAGCCAAGCGTTGAGCGGAGGATGGTCATAGTATGACCAGGTAAGATTTTGTGACCAAGTCCAATAATACGCTTCATCTGGCGCAACTGCAGACGCAAACGTGAACAGAATTTTTGCCACCACCAAGATCGCGAAAAGCAGCCAAAGCACTTTGGTTGACATAGGGGAGTTTAACTGGCGCAAGCTTGAAAAAAAAATCGAATGCAC
>Ga0315336_1000508_pt1 | contig 106516 bp, 109 predicted proteins | sample ASW5metaG_FD_204512 | JGI IMG/M metagenome (GOLD analysis project Ga0315336, IMG submission 204512) | Ammonia-oxidizing marine archaeal communities from Monterey Bay, California, United States - ASW #5 | ecosystem: Environmental > Aquatic > Marine > Intertidal zone | place: USA: California...
AACGGTGTGGAATCCACACCGTTGCCCCACCAGAACGGAGAGGGAGCGCGCCTTGTGCTGAGTCGGGTCGCGATGTCGTTGCTGTGGGTGGAGCCTTCCGTTCAGGAGCGCCACGCCTCCACCTGAGCCGTGAGTGCGTCGACAAAGTGTCCGATCTCGGCCGCACTGCGTCCGGCCCGACTCATCAGGTTGATCCCGACGACGGACGAGGCCATCAGAGCGGCGCGGAGCTGAATGCGATGGCTCGAGCGGTCGCCGGCGCGGGTCAGAGCGGCAATCAGACTCGTCTCCAACATCTCCTGGTAGCGGTTCCCCGGGTCGTGGTGTTGGCCCGATCCCATGTGGTTGACGATGAGGCAGCCGGGTTGGGCGGTCTCGCTGGTGAGACCTGATCCGAGACGTTGTAGGAACTCGAGAATGTCGCTGAACCCATCGTCGGAGCCGTCCCGAAGAGGGCCGAACAGCCAGTCCTCGGCTTGCTCGAGGTAGCGAGCCGTGGCGAGCTCATAGAGCCCGGTCTTTCCACCGAAGCTGTTGTACAGCGTCGATCGATCCACGCCCGTTGCCACCTCGAGCTCGGGGAGGGTCGTCGCGTCGAGCCCCTCGGCCCAGAAGGCTTTGATCGCGGCGTCCACGACGGCTTCACGGTCGAACTTGGGTGGTCGCCCGCGAGCGGATGGGGTCCCTGTTGCCTTTTGCACCATGCCGTGTAGAGTACACGACAGATCTACACCAACCAATGCAGAATTAGGAGAACCCTCAATATGACGACACACCTGTTCGTGCTCGGAACGCGTCGGCCCGACTCCGACGAGGCCTACCAGGCCTACGTCGGCGCCGCCGGCCCCCTCCTCTTCGGGGCTGGCGGCGTCATCAACGGCCAGTACCAGACCACGACACAGGTCGTCGGCGACGGCGGCCCTCAGAACATTCTCATTATGGACTTCCCGGACGAAGATGCGATTCGCCGCGTCTTCGACAGTGCCGAATACGCCAATGCCATCCCTGACCGGGATGCCGCCTTCGAACAGATCACCGTCGTTGTCGCAGCAGCGGCATCCTGACCAACGAAAGAGAACCGCTATGTCGAAATTTTCCGTCTCTCGCGAAACCGTCAAGGGACGCGACGAACTCTGGGCTGTCCTCGCCGACTACCCGAACATCGCCGACTGGACCTCGGGTCTTACCTCGAGCCACGCCACCTCCGCCGAGACGTCAGGTGTGGGCGCCCGGCGGCACTGTGATCTGACCTCGGGAGGGACCCTCGAGGAGACGGTCCGCCACTGGGACGAGGGTCGCGAGCTCGCGATCAGCATCGACGAGGCAACGAAGGTGCCGCTGAAGTCGGCGGTCTCGACCTTCACGATCGTCGAGTCGCCGAACGGGCACACGATCACGATGGCCACCGAATTCACTCCGAAGGGTGGTCCGGTCGGGCGGCTCATCGGGCCGCTGCTGAAGCCGCTCCTACGAAAGGGCAATAGCGGGTTGCTCGAGGAATGGGAGTCGGCGGCCTGAGGCCTCGTGTTGCTCGTCTGCGTCGAATCAATCGGCGTGGACGAGCCCCACCCGCACCGCGTCGCGGCCATCGATCTTGCGCTCGAGCATCTGCATCGCCTCGTCGAGCTGATCCAGTGAGTAGGTCTCGCCGAGGAGCTCTCGAGTGGGAAATGTGCCGCTATTGAGCACTTCGCCGGCTCGGTCCATCGTTGCTGGGGTCGAGCCTGATCCGGCGAGGATCTGCAGCGACTTGAACACGATGTGGTCGCTGATGATCTCGACCGGCCGCTCGTCCTTCAGCCCGGCAAGAAGGATCCGTGCGCCGTAGTTCGCCATCTCGATCGAGTCGGAAACCGGTTTCGTGGCGAGAGCGGTGAGCTCCATCACCGCGGTCGGGCCGCCCCGAGTCAGATCCTGGATGTGGGTGACGAGGTCGTCCTCGGCATCGACATTGATGACCTCGTGAGCGCCGACCGCCTTGGCTGCCTCGAGTCGAAGAGCATCGCTGGACGTGCCCGTGACGATGATCTGGCGGACCCCGATCTGGCTCGAGGCATAGGCCGCAGCAATCAGACCCATGTGTCCCGGGCCCTGGATCACGAGCCGATCGTGGGCGTGAAGACCGAGGAGTTCGGACCAGTTGACGATGCTCGCGAGGGGTTCGAAGAGGCTGAGCTCGGCGGCCGAGATGTCATCGGTCAGCGGTACGAGGTGCGTGCCGGGGAGCAATCCCATGAACTCCCCGTAGCCACCCCAGAGCCCGTGCTCGTAGTCCGGTTCCAGTGTGTAGCCGTAGACATCGAGGCCGCTCCCATCGCGGCCGCCGAAGTGGACGAGATCAACGCCCACTCGCTGGCCGACTTCCACCCCGAAGTCCGCATCAGGCGAAAGCGCGTGGACGCGCCCGACGATCTCGTGGCCCGGGACGACCGGCGAGACCTCGCCGGGCACGTGCTTGTGGCCGTGGAGCTGTGAGACATCGCTCGCACAAAGGCCGACGGCCTCGACCTTCAGGACGCCTCCGCCGGGCAGCGGTGTTGGGATCGGCCGTTCGATTGTCTGATACGTGCTGTCGCCGTTGAAGACGACGCCACGACATGTCGACATGCTGTCGCCTCCTCGCGATGCGGATCGCCGGATCCTATGCGACGTGTCTCTCGCGTCGACCGGTCGAGTCTTGTTCAGTCGTCGACCGGAGCGGAAGTGGTTGCGCCGGGGGACGCTCCATAGCTCTCGTAGAGGCGGTCGGCGGCCTGCGCTTCGGCCTGGCCGGTCCGAGACTGGAAGGGCGAGATTCCACCCGCCTCCCACGCGGTGACTGATCCGGCCTCCCAGGCGTCTTGGTGCTTGGGAACGATGTGGAACTCGCGTCGGAGGTCTTCGATCGGTCGATGTGAGAGGGAGAACCAGTCGATGTCGAGCAGGTCTCTTCCGTCGGTGTTCGTACCGCAAAGGAATCCGCGTCGCATCGCATCGCCCATCCGAACCGCCATGCGGTCGCCTTCCTCGGACAGGTGTCCGAGGTCGGCCTCGAAGAGGCCGGCTCCGCTCTGAAGGTGCCCGGATTCGAAGAGGCTGAGAACCATCGCCTGAAGGGAGAAGGCTCGAGGGTCCTCGTTGGCCATCGCGATGAAGCTGAAGACCTCGATCTCACTTTCGACCGTGCTGCCGTAGTCGACGAGCACGTGGACCCAGTCGTGCTGGGCGAGGAGGGGAGGGGCGGAGCCGGGCTGGCCGGGGTAGGCGAAGCCGCGAGCCGTGTAGAACTCGAAGACACCGCGGCCCAGGCTTCGGGGTGGACAGTTCTCGAGGGCGGCCCACTTCCCGGCAAGAGCCGGATCGTGCTCGACGATGTCCCATGCATGGTCGAGTTGGTGGTCGGTTTGGAGCGACTCACTCTGGGACCAGTCGCCCTCGTAGCCGGAACGCTGAAAGTCGTCACGAGCTGCAGCGAGCGAGCCGGCGGCGAGCCCACTCGTGACGGTGAGCATGTCGTCGTGTACTCCCAGCGCTTCGGCGTAGTCCTCGATGCGCTTCTGAAGGGTGGCGGGAATCTCCTCCAGAAGGAGGGCGCCGATCAACATGACGTGGAGAATGCGGGTTCGCCACGGGGCCGCGCGATCGCTGAGCGCCAGCGCGAGTTCGGTGGGAGTCGTCGCGGGGAGCGACGAAGCATCGAATCGGAAGCCGGTCATCGAGTACGTGATCGCCGCGACCGAGACGGCTTGCAGGTCGCTCAGTTCACCCGGGCCCCCGAGCGCGGCGACAAAGGCCCCGCTCACGGCTCGGACCTCAGCTTCGGATGGGTCATCCCAATTGGCGATTTCGATCGACGGTGCCGCGTTGCTCACGGGGATCCCTTCGGTGCTGTTGGTTGCTGGTGGAGTAGTTGCCTACACAAGTATAATAGTTGTCTAAGCAAGAGTTCAACCGTGAGGGAGAATCATGAGTTCAGTCGACAACTCGACCAAGTCCATCCTGGCTCGGGCGTGTGACCCCGTTATGGCGCAGCAAGCGGCGGCCGCCATTCCTGCCCAGATCGGCAATCCCGAATACGTGGTCACGACGAGCGACCTCGACTTCGTCGAGAAGCTGCACTCGCGGCAATGGTCAGTCGTGTTCTTCGCTCCGGGAGCGTGCCGTTTCAGCGCGGCCGGCCAGTCGATCCCGGGCGGAAATGACGAAACCCGGGGTTGGACACTCGACGAATACCGCGATCTCGTCAGGCGGACGCAGGGCGAGCAGGTCGAGATCGTGGAGACACTCCACGAATCCGAAACCCTCGAGCGACTCAACGCCGCGTTGAGCATCGCCCGGGCCAACTGACTGCCCTGCTGCGCTGGATCTCAGTCGCCGTCGAACGAGATGGCCTGGACGAGCTCGAGGATCTCCGCCGGAGCTTTCGCCGGTGAACCTGAGTCGAACGGAGGCTGAGGGTCGTACTCGATGCCGAGTTGGATTGCCTGCGCAACCTCCGGCCCGGCGAGTTCCGCGGCCAAGGTGAGGGCCATGTCGATGCCCGCCGAGACCCCGGCACCAGTGATGATCTTGCCCTGCCGGACCACTCTCTCTGCGGTCGGTGTTGCTCCATAGCCGGCGAGATGGTCATACGACGCCCAATGCGTGGTCGCCTCGAGGCCATCGAGGATGCCGGCCGCGCCCAAGAGGAGAGCACCGGTGCACACCGATGTCGTCCACGTCGTGTGGGGATGGGCGGCGGCGATCCAGTCGACGATCGGGTGGCCCTCCTCGGCGATCTTTCGGGTGATGAAGCCCCCCGGGACGAGAAGAACATCGGGCCGGGGTACGTCGTCGAACGTGTGCTCGACATCGAACTTCATGAGGCTGTTGTCGTCAGGAACGACACCTCGTTCAGCGGCACACACGACGGTAGTGACGTCGGGAATGTTGCTGAGCACCTGGTAGGGGCCGATGGCGTCGAGTGCGGTGAAGTGGTCGTAGAGACCGATGGCAAGTGTGGTCATGTCGTCTTCCTGGTTGAGAAGTGGTTTCGGTACTGCGCTGGTGTGGTGCCGACCTGGCGGACGAAGGCGCGGTGCATGGTTTCGCCGTGGCCGAAACCGACATCGCGGGCAACGGCGGCGACGGTCAGATCGGTCGATTCGAGAAGCTGCTTGGCCCCTTCGATTCGGGCCGTCTCGACAAACGCGCCTGGGCTGATTCCGACCTCGCGACCGAATCGTCGGCTGAGCGTTCGAGTCGAGAGCCCGGCCTGTTCGGCGAGTGACGAGACGCTGAGATCATCACGCAGGTTGGCGGGGATCCAGCGCTGCAGGTCGCGAATGGGTTCGGTCTTTGCCGGTTGCGTCCGCATGTGGGAACTGAACTGGGCCTGCCCGCCGGGTCGCTGAACGAAGACCACCAGATAGCGGGCGATCAGATGGGCCAGGTCGGCGCCGTGGTCGGCTTCCACGATCGCCAGGAAAAGATCGATGCCCGCGGTGACTCCGGCCGAGGTCCATGTGGTTCCGTCTCTGACCCAGAGCCGATCGGCATCGACCCTGACATCTGGGTAACGGGCGAGGTCATCCGCTGTGCTCCAGTGGGTGGTGGCCTCGCGCCCGTCGAGTAGCCCAGCGGCAGCGAGGGCGAGCGCCCCCGAGCACACCGATGTCACGCGGCTGGCCCGCGCGGCCAAGTCACCGATGCCGTTCAGGAACTCCGGGTTGACGATGGCTCGTCCAACGCCACGGCCACCCACAATGAGCAGCGTGTCGATCTCCTGGATCGAATCGATCGCCGTGTCGGGCACGATGCAGAGACCACTCTCGGACCGCACCGGTCTTCCGTCGAGTGATGCCACCTCGAATGTGTAGGCCGGGTCGGCACCGGCGGTCGTCGCCCCGACGACGACTTCCATGGGGCCGCTCAGATCGAGCGCTTGGTAGTCGTCGTAGACAACCGCAACGACGTGGTGAGGGCCTGACATCGTTCTGATTGTGCGAGTGCCGCGATGGTGGCGTCAAGGTCGAGTCTCTGATGATTCACGCCATCCTGCGTCCGCTAGAAGCGCGCATCGCTGCGCCCGTCCGCTCGGACCCCGTCACGGTCAATCAGTGGGTTCGCGGCTCCTCACTCGCTCCAGGAATTCGTTCGCCTCCCGCTTGGACCGAAGGACGTGCAGATCCGCGTGCTGCCCGTGCCGGGCGATGATCTCGCGCTCCAGCGCCGGCTCAGTGCCGCGCTTGCGACAGGTCCTCCCGGCGATCTGCCATTCGTCGCGCAAACGCCGCCAGGCCGAATCCTCGCACCCTTGAGGCATCTCGCCTCCCGAGTCCCGTAGGCCGCGCCCGAGCGCCCGCACTGCGCAGAGTGGCCATGGCATATCGAGAACCACGATCGTGTCGGCCCGTTCGAGCCGGAGATCGAGGGTTTCGTGGTAGTTGCCATCGGCGATCCACGACTCGCCGGCGAGAGCCTGACGTTGTTTCTCGCCCCACTCCGCATCTGTGGGGGCGACCCACCCTGGCTTCCAGAAAAGCAGGTCGAGATAGATGATCGGGAGCCCGGTCTTTGTTGCGAGGGCGCGAGAGAACGTGCTCTTGCCCGACCCCGCCAGCCCGGTCACGACGACTCGCTGGCCGATACCCGATGCGTCATCCATCGGAGGCAGTATCGCTCCCGCCGTGATCGTGGGCACGGGAGTTTCCGCTTCCTCTGACAACTCGGCCGTCATCACGCCGCTCGATGTTGCTTCGGCCATGGTGCTCTCGTGGTGAAGCGCGTCCCGACCCCCGACGGCAAGCCCGGCGTGGCGCGGGTGCGCGGCACCGATTTCGGCGATGATTCGGAGATGATGTTTCTCGAGAAGCCGGCCCCGACCGATGCAAGCCAGCGGATGCTCGCCGAAGACGACAAATACATGGGCTTCCCGATGAACGTGTCGATGTTGTGGGCACAGCAACCCGAGAGCTACTTCACCTTGATGGACCTCATGGGGTCAGTCTCGGCCGGTCTCTCGATGCGGCAACGAGGCGTACTCGTCGCGGCAACCGCATCGACGATCGACGACTCGTATTGCTCATTGGCATGGGGTGGAAAGCTGGCGAAGGAGGCGGGAGGCTCCTTCGCTGCGGCCGTGGTGCGCGGCGACGACACCGATCTGTCCGACTCGGAAAGGGCTCTCGCCCAGTGGGCCAGAAAGGTCTCTTCGGACGCCAACGCCACGACTTCGGCTGATGTCGACGAGCTACGAGCAGCGGGATTCGACGACGCCGCGATCTTCGGCATCACGGCCTTCGTCGGGTTGCGGATCGGATTCTCGAAGGTCAATGGCGCCCTCGGCGTGACGCCCGATGCCGAGCTACGCAGCTTCTCTCCGCCTGAAGTCATCGAGGCGGTCGACTTCGGTCGACCGATCGCCGACGCCTGAGCGCCGGTCCGGTGGTGATCCTCGTCTCTACCATCGAGCCAGCCGTCGTTGGTTCACGCCGCAGTGGGTAGGCCGAAGGCTGCGCGGAGCGGTCGGAGGAAGTCATCTCGGTACTCCGCTCCGTCGATGATCTCGAGGTGCTGCGCCACGAAGTCATCCGGACTGATGCGCCCTTCCGCGAGTTCGAGAAAGGCGAGGTAGTCCAACCGGGCGGTCAGGTGCGCGTCGGCGAGGGACGGTCCGTACTCCACATCGACGCCGGACTCCGTGGACGTGATGGTGAACGTGTCGTTCTCGACGAGCAAGCGGGCGATGAAACCTGATCGGGGCCATACCGGCTCGAAGAGCATGCGCAGAGGAAGCGCCATCGTTCTGAGGTTCGCCGGTTCGAGCTGATTCGGATGGTGTTCCAGCAGCGAGCCGAACCCCGCGAGTTCCCAGAGGACGCGGTCCGTTCGGCGTCCGAGCGCGGTGAGTTCGTAGGCACTCCTCCCGGGGTTCGGCTTCTGGATCAGGCCCGCGGTCGTGAGTTCGACAAGGCGGGCGCTCAGCAGGTTGGTGGCCATGCCAAGGCCCTCTTGCAGCTCGTGATAGCGCGCCGGCCCGGCATGCAGGTCGCGCAGGATGAGCAGCGTCCACCGGTCGCCGATGGCATCGAGCGCACGCGCAATCGGACAGAGGAGGCGGTAGCTGCGCTTCTCGGACATGGCTTCTCCTTCGGCTGGTGGCTCGTCAGGCGAGATCCAGGAATCTCAAGTTTAGGTTGAGTTTCTAAAGGCTAGGTATTAGCTTTACTTTCTAACGTTAACTATCCGGCTTCCGCAGCCACTCATCAAGGAGAACACGCCATGTCGAACGTAGAACCGCTTCTCGAGCGCAACCGAGCATTCGCTGCAACGGGCGCACACGAAGGCCTATTGCCCAACCCGAAACAGAACCTGTTCGTGATCACCTGTTTCGACAGCCGGGTGGATCCCGCCCACCTTCTCGGGACCGATCTCGGCGACCTCGTTGTCATCCGCAACGAGGGCGGCCGCGTGACCAAGGAAGTCATCGAGAAGCTCACCTTCGCCTTCACCCTGTTGGAGGCCCTGCAGGACAACCCGTTTCCAACAGGCGAGCTGGCGTTGATCCATCACACCAACTGCATGACCTCGTTTCTGGCCGATGACAAAATCCGCAAGCTGTACGCCGACCGCATCGGGGCAAACCAGGCTGAACTCCTCGAACTCGCGGTCATCGATCCCGTTGCCACTGTGACCCACGACGTCGGCCTCATCCGAGCGACAACATCGATCCCTCAGTCGCTGACCATTTCCGGACACGTCTACGACGTCGAGACCGGCTTGATCTCTACCGTTCTTGTCGACCGGCCCAGCGAGGACCACCCCGATAGTTGCGGGGTGCCCAACGCCGGGGCTTGACGATCTGGCCCCAAGCGGGTCCAACGCTCAAGCGATGATCCGCCGCTGAGTTCGGTCGATGCTGCCGTCTTCAGCGTGGGCCAAGTTGTTTCCATGGGGGCGAGCGGTGAGTGTGGTGGGGTGAATCGCACCGATCGGTTGTATGCGTTGGTGGAGGAATTGCGGGCCGCCGCACCGCAGTGGAGAAGCGCGAGTTCGCTTGCGGAGTACTTCGAAGTCAGCAGACGGACCATCGAACGGGACCTGTCGGCCCTTCAACAGGCGGGCGTTCCGATCTACGCGACCCCGGGCCGACGCGGTGGCTACGCGCTGGATCTCCAGCACACGCTGCCGCCGCTGAATCTCTCGGCGGCGGAAGTCGCGGCCGTGGCCTCGTCCCTCGCCGTCGATCGGTCGACCCCGTTCACTCATGCCGGGCGTTCCGCCCTCCAGAAGATCCTGGCTGTTCTCCGTGAGGTCGACGCGGAGAGCACGCGAGAGCTCGCGGGCCGAGTGCGCCTCTTCGACAGCGAGACCGACGCACACCGACCGCTGCCCGCGCTCGAACGAGCGATCGTCGAACGCAAGGTCGTGGAGATCGACTACGTCGACAAGCACGATGAGAGCACCACCAGGAGCGTGGAACCGGTTTCGGTCATGGGCGTGCGGGCGAACTGGTATCTCTGGGGTTTCTGCCGGCTCCGTCAGGCGCCTCGCGTGTTCCGGCTCGACCGGATCCGGTCGGCTGCGGTCTCGGAGGAGGACGCTCCGGATCGCGGCCTCGATCCGGCCGACATTGAGCTGCCTGAGCTCATCAACCGAGGCATTCTCGGCGATTTCGGGCCAAAGAATTCCGAGAAGGATTCTCTGAAACACTGACATAACGTTGTCGCTGGGGGCCCGTGAAATGCCCTCATGAAGAAGTTTGTGTTGCTCTATCACGGCTACCGGCCGCCGCTACCCGGCCAGCAGGCCGCGTGGGACGGATGGTTCGAGCGTCGGGCTGCGAGCTTCGTCGATATCGGGACCTCCTTCGGTCCCGGTCGCGTCGTCACCCACGAACAGACCTTCGAGATGTCGCTGCTGTCGAACCCCGCGAGTGGCTACTCCATTGTCGAGGCAGAGCATCTGGATGCAGCCGAGCAGCTGCTCGAAGGCTGCCCCATTGCCGACAGCGTGAGCCTCTACGAGGCCAGGCCGATCGACGATCCAACAATCCGAAACCACTGAAAGAAAGCTGACAATCCCATGAAGAACTTCACGATTGACCGCACCATCCAAGCCCCTCGCGCCCATGTGTGGGCCGTGTTGGCCGACTATCCAAACATCGTCGATTGGAACGAAGGCGTGGTCAGTAGCAGCGCGATCGGCGATGCCACGGAGGGCGTCGGTGCGCAGCGACAATGTGAGCTCACCGGTTCTGTCGCCATGCGGGAGACGGTCACCGAATGGATCGCGGAAGAGAAGATGGTCGTCGCGATCGACCAGGTCGAGAAGATGCCTGTGGTAGAGGCATCGATGACCTTCACGCTGGCCGACGGCGGCGAGAGCACGCCGATCAGGATGAGCTACGACTTCCAGGCCAAGGGGGGCCCGTTTGCCGGCGTGATCGGGGCGGTCTTGTCTCGCCCCATGAGCAAGGGATTCAGCGCGTTCATCGACGATCTCGAACGAGCCGCCCAAGCTCGCGCGACCGCCTGAGTCCCCACGGCCGATTCCCCGAAGGGCCACGCGGTAGTTCTCAAGGCAGTCGACGCGACCGCGGTCGATTGCCGCCGAGATCGCGTGGGCAACTTCTGAGCAGGTCGCGTTGGTCGTGTGGCAGCATTCCGTCAATGGACTGGTACTACGAAGACATCTCTATTGGTTCGGTCGAACTGACTGACGAGTTGGCTGCGGACCGGGCCGAGATGGTCGCCTACGCAAATGCCAACGACCCGTACCCGATCCATCTCGACCGTGCTGCGGCGCAGGCGGCCGGGTTCGACGATGTGATCGCATCGTTCGGCTACACGGTCTCCTTGTACATGCGGCTCATGCATCGCCTCGACATCGTCAAGTTCACGAGTGCTGCTTTCGGTGGCGCCGTCGGTTGGGATGTGAGCTTCGGCACGGCTGTGTTGCCCGGCGATGCCCTCCGAATGCGGCAGACAGTCCTCGACAAGCGGCTTACGAGCTCGGGCAACCGTGGCCTTGTCACCAGCCAGAATGAGTTGCTCACTCAACGGGACGATGTCGCGGTGAGCATCGCCGCTAAGTGGCTGGTCGCGACCAGAGAGGTTGGAGGATGAGACGCTCGGTCCCATGGCCGCGGGCGGTGTTGTCGTGTGGCCACGCGGGGACAGTGACGTTTCTGTCCCCGGGACTGGGCTATGGGTGATGTCGGGTCGCCACTCGCAGGCGGTTCCCGTCCGGATCGACCAGCTCGAGCTCTCGCCCCCAAGGCTGCTCCTGCACCTCGCCGTCGAACTCTGACGCCACGCTGTCGACGTCGTCGACCCAGAAATACACGAGCGTGCCCGGCGTCGCGTCGCCGGTGTGCTCCGAGAGATGGAGCTGCACGCCGTTGCGTTCCAAGAACAGATAGAGCGGCAACTCGGGAGCAAAGCGGTGTTCACCGACGACGGAGAACCCCAGCCGGGCGTACCACTTGGCTGTCTCGTATCCGTCGGAGACTCTGAAGATCGGAATCAGCGCTTCGACCATGAGCGACGGTACCCGACACTCGGTGGTCCGTCGTTGCGAAGCGTGAGGGCGGGCTTCGGCGATGATGGTCAGTTGATAGACCTACGCAAGGTGACGACAGATGTCTAACTTTCGACAGCTCATGGTGATTCTCTGGCTCGGCGCCGCCGCCGTCACAGCGTGCTCAGCGGACGAGGGGACGACAGTGGTTACCCCGTCGAATCTCGACCGTTCCGACGTGACAGAGGTGGCCAACGCGTTCCTCGTGTCCTTCATTGACTCCGAGTTCGAGACGGTGCGCGACCTCGTCCATCCAGACCAGAGAGAAGAGGTAGACGAGTTCATCGAGCTCATGCGCGATGTGCCGCAATCGGACACCGAAGTGCTGACCGTTCGGCCCGACGCGAAGGTCATCGAGCAGACCGGCGAGCGGGCGCTCGTGGAGTACGCCGGCCGCTACTGCCTTGCCGAGGCCCGTGTCGACGTCACGACGACCGTCGTCGGCGGCCCTGCCGATGACGGCACCGAGCGTGACGACACCGTTGGCGTGCCGGAACAGTGTTTCGATATTGCCGAAGTGTTCTCTGATGAGCCCGTTGAGTACCGCCGTGCCGAGCAGACGTGGTACGCCCCGTTTCCCACATGACCCTCGAAGAGATTCTCGAGCAGGTAACAACTTCCCCAGATTCGGGCTCAGACCTGTGGTCTTCGAACGCGAGCTGAGCGGCCGCACTATCTGGCGTCGGCGAGAGCGCCCACACGGTGCCAGAGCAACTCGGTAAGGGCCTCGGTCCCCCAGGGACCGAAACCGACGCGGTCCTAACGAGACAAAGTTCGAACCCCTGAATCTCTGCGGATGGGACACTGTCGCTTGCTTCGCAGACGATCTCGTCAGGAAAGGGCCAGCGGGTTGGTCCACTCGAATCCCTGGTCGAGCGGGTACACCGGCCGCGGGAGTCGGGTGAACGGCATTCGACTGAGCACCGGCGAGGTTCGGCCGGGGGTGTCGACGAACAGCATGTTCTCATGGTCCACGAACTCGTCGAATGCGACCGGGAACGAGCTGCGAACTTTGACCACGATCGTTCGAACCGTCGCGAGATCGACGCCGAGCGCCTCGCAGTAGATCGGGTCGTTGCCGACTGCCGCGCGGCTGGTCACGACGACCTGGACACTGCCGAGGTCCAGCAAAGCCATAGGCCCGCAGTACAGGCTCTTGCCGGCCACGATGCCGCGACGACCGATGAGATGCCCGTCGTGGAGGGCGAGGACGGTCGCGTCGGCGATGAACGCGTCGTCGCCGTCGCGGCCCCAGTCGTCGCCGTGGAACCGTGCGGTCAGGCTGGCACCGACGCCGGCTGCCTGGGCCGCCTCGACGAGTCGACGGTCGCGGAAGTTCACGATGAGCGCGCCGTCTGTTCCCGCCTCGTAGAGCGCCTCGAGCATCCAGAGGGTGTTCGTCGGTCCGCCGGCTCCGGTGTTGTCGCCGAGGTCCGAGAGGACGATCGCGGGCAGTGTGGGGTCTTCGCCGCCAGCGACGGCCCGCTCGACGGCCTCGTTCATCGACGTTGGCTCGCAGACGAAACGGTCGCGGTTCGCCCATCCGACGTCGGCGAGCTCCTTTGCCAACTCGTGTGCCGCCTCATCGTGGTCGCGGCCGGTGACGATCACGATGAGACCGTTCTTCGACGTGTCCGAGAATGCGAAGCCGCCGAGGATCGAGACGTTCGCGATCTCTTCGGTCATGCGTTGCTGGCCCATGGCGATCATCTCCGCGAACGGTCCTTCGTCGGTGAACAGTGTGACGTTCGGCGGTACGATCGGAAGGCGGACCGACACAACGTGGGGCCGCATGCCACCCCAGAGTTCGTGGAGCAGTTCCGCGGCTTCAGCACCTCGTTCGGACTGGTCGACGTGGGGGTCGGTTCGATAGGCGACGAGGACGTCGATCGAGTCGAGCATCAGGTCCGACACGTTCCCATGGGGATCGAGCGTGGCGACGAGCGGGACGTCATCGCCCACGGCCTCGCGCACCGCTGCGAAGAACAGGCCGTCCCCGTCCTCCTCTTCGGTGGTGACCATGGCGCCGTGGTTGCACAGGTAGACGGCGTCGAGTTGGCCGGCGTCTCGGAGCCTTCGTCGGACCGTGGCGACCGTGCGCTCGAAGAACTCGTGCTCGACGGGTCCACCTCCGCTCATCGTCACGAGAACCGGCACGGGTTCCCACGCCCCGAGTCGGTCCATGGCGTTGTGGAATCCGGTGACTTCCGCCATTACCCGTGGGTGTTTCGACCGGGCGTCGTCGGATACCGCATCCCCTTCGAGATAGAGGAACTCCCGGAAGCCTCTCTCGGGAACGGCTCGCGCGAAAGCGTTGCTCTCCAAGAACATTCCCACCACGGCGACCCGACGATTCGACATGCTCGACCTCAGCCTCGACGGATGGCTCGGAGATTCGCCTGAGCGGTCGTCACCAGCTCGTGGAGGCTGTCGTCGGCGATCTGACGTTTCTGCGCGTCGGTGGCGGTGTCGTCCCATTCCGCAACTCGGGCGCGAGCTCGCTTCAACCAGTCGGTCGTCTGCTCGAGTCTCCCGAGTGCATCGGCGATCAAGAGGTCGGAGAGGTGCGCTCGCTGGAAGTAGACGGACGAGTCGGGCTTGTTGCCGAGTCCGTTGAGCGTTGCGATCAGGCTCTCGTAGTCCTGCTCGAGAGCGGCCTGGATGGCGTCCAGTTGGGTCTCCAGCGCCTGGCGCGACCCGTGGCTGGCGAGGAAGACCTTGAGGAGCGCCTCGTTCTCGCTTCGAGATGAGGTTCCGGGCTCTTCGAGCCACGTTGCCAGTACCTCGCGCCCGGTTTCGGTGATGGAATACATGCGCCGTTCCCGATCGCCGGTCGCCTCGGTACGGACGGTGGCCAAGCCGTGGGCGACGAGGTTCTTCGGCTCGTCGTAGATGCGGGTCCTCGTGCTCGGCCAGGCGTAGCGAACACCGGATGTCCGCATGGATCCGTGGAGGTCGTAGGCCGAATAGTCGCGCATCGCAAGGCATCCCAGAATGGCGTAGGAAACCGTTGTCAGACGACGGGGCATCCGACCATCTTGTCCATCTGACGCCGGTCTCGCAACATAGTCCACTCTGGACTATAAAATAGTCCAGAGTGGATCAAAGCGCCCTGGATGGGCGCGGTCCTCGGGTAGCTCACGATCTGGAGACATGACATGCAACGAGTCCGGCCCCTGCTTCTCGCCTTCGTCCTCGCTGGCCTCGTCGCCGCCGGTTGTTCGAGCGACAGTGACGACGCCGGCGCGACGGCAACGGAAACCACCGTCGCCGCCTCCGACCCTGATGACACCGACACTTCCGACGCTGATGACGACGACCCGGCCGCTGACGACGATCCTGCCAGTGAGGATGATCCCGGGGCGGACGATCCTGTCGAGCTGACGGCGAGCTTCCGCGGCGTGACCGAGGACGTCATCAAGGTCGGCATCGTGACCATCGACTTCGAGCGTCTCGCCGATCTCGGCGTCGACCAGAACCGGGGCGACACTGCGGCGACCTATGCGGCCACGGTCCAGGCCATCAACGACCGGGGCGGGATCCTCGGGCGACAGCTCGAGATCATCGAGGAGAGCTATCTCCCCACCGACGGTGCCGAGATCGACGCGATGTGCACGCGACTGACCGAGGACGCCGAGGTTTTCATCGTGGTCGGCGTTATCCGACTCGACGATGTGCTCTGCTACACGGAGCTGCACGAAACTGCCGTGATCTCGATCAACCAGATGAACCAGGAGCGGCTCGAGCGCGCGCTTGCGCCGTATGTGACGGTTCAGGGCCGAACTGACGAGCGATCGGCTGAGTTGGTAGAGGCAATGGTGGAGGCGGGAGTGTTCGAAGGCGCGACCGTTGGCGTCCTCGGGTTCGTCGACGCTGACGAAGACCTGTATCTCGACACAGTTGCCGCCCTCCGCGACGTCGGAATCGAACCTGTGGAGGGTCTCGTCGCCTCGACGGGTGGCGATGTCGAAGCCAATCGAACTGCGGCTGGGGTCGTGCTCGAACGATTCCGGACCGAGGGCGTGACCGTGACCGTCCACGCCAGCCCGACCGCTGGCGGTCTGGCGATCGCCGGCGACCTCGGGTACGAATCGGAGTGGATTCAGGCTCCGTTCATTGCACCGGGAATCCTCGATGCTGGTGGGGTCGACTCGGCCTATGTCGACGGCATGCTCTCGATCGCATCGACCAGCGTCGGCACGCTGGACCAGCCGAGCTTGGCCGATGATCCCGCGGTCGCGGAGTGCATCGCCACGATCGAGGACCGCAGCGATGAGGTCATCGACTTCGCGATCGAGCCTGAGGTCGACAATGCGATCACCGCGCTCAACGCGTGTGGCATCGCGACGATCTTGGAGCTTGCGTTGACCGCGGCCGGCCCGGATCTCACCAACGAGTCCTTGGCGGCCGCGTTCGCCGGCCTCGGTGACTTCACCCTCGCCGGATATCCGTCGGCGTCGCTGGGTCCCGGTGATTTCGCCGCTGCCGGAGCGGGACAGCTCGTCAGCTTCTCGGCGGCGGACGGAGCATGGGTGGTCGTCGGGTGACGCCCAGCTTCCTCTGCAATCCAGGGCCGAACGGGTATGTCTGACCAGGGGAAACCGTTAGTTATCCACAGCGCAGCGGAGGGAGGGGGATTCGAACCCCCGGGGCCGTGAAGCCCGCTGGTTTTCAAGACCAGTGCATTCGTCCGCTCTGCCATCCCTCCAGGCGATCCACGTTAGAGCGTGGCGCTGGGGATGCGACCGCTATTCGGCGGTGGCGACCTCGATGCGATCCTGGTGCCATTCGCGAGCGGACTCCAGCGCGGCGTCGGCTCGTTCGATCAACGCTCCCACATCGAATGCGTGGGCCGGGTAGCAGGCGACGCCGGCCCAGAGAGTCAGGTCGGTGTTGTCTTCGGCCAGGCGGCGGCGGACACGCTCCATGGTCCAGATCGCGCCGTTCTCGGGGGTGTCTTCGAGGACGACACCGAATCGGCCGTCCTTGAGACGCGTCGCAGTGTCGGACTCGCGCAGTGTTTCGCGCAGCGCATCGGCGATGACGCGGGCATCGGCCGGCGGCCGTTCATTGCCTTCGCGACCTTCGACGATGTCGAGCAGAGCTACGGCAACGGGACGAAGGTGACGACGAGCCGCGGCGATGCGGCTGTCGAGGGCGACGAGGAAGTAGTCGTGGTTGAAGAGCCCGGTATCGGGATCGGTGAGACCTTCGGCCCCGCCGTCGTTGCTGAGAACGAGCGGGGCGCGCGACGAGTCGCCGGCGCGGCGCTCGGCGTCGGACAACTGACCGCTGAGGCTCTTCACGGCCTCCTCGGCGGCCATGCGGCTCTGCACCTGGGCGGCGACCGCGTTTTCGAGCTGACGGATCTGTTCGTTCATCGAAGCCACGCGGCGTTCGAGATCGCTGGCTTCGGCCGCGTCTCGACGGGCGAGAAGCGCGGCGGCAGCAGCAGCTCCGGCGCTCGCCAGGGCGAACTTCTTGCGTCCGGTCACGGCGCCGAGGATCCCCGCGCCGAGTCCGACGAATCCGATTCCCGTGGCGATGTCAATGCGCTGCTCTTTCATCCGGTCTCCATCGGTCGCTCGACCCCTGGAATCAAGCCTCTGCGATCGTATGTGCTCCGCTCGAGAACACGGCGGAAGGGGGCGAAGCGAGGATCTCCGGGAGCGCATCGAGGTAGCGGCCTCGACTCCACTCCTGCACGCCGAGCGACGCGAGGTGATCCGTGCGCCACTGCACGTCGATGAGCCGAGGGTGGTTGTCGTCGAGGGCGTGAGCAAGAGCCACGAGAGCGACCTTCGACGCGTCGGTGACAAGGTGAAACATCGACTCGCCGGCGAACAGGCCCCCAATGGCGATGCCGTAGAGACCGCCGACCAGCGTGTCGTTCTGCCACGCCTCCACACTGTGGACCCAACCCATGTCGTGAAGCCGGAGGTATGCGTCGCGGATCTGCGAGTCGATCCAACCGTGGTCGCGGCCCGGGTCGGCGCAAGCGTCGATGACCTCAGGAAACGCGGTGTCCACTCGAATTTCGAATTCTCGGACGGAGCGACGCAACGAGCGACTCTGTCTGAGCGCTTGCAATGGGAGCACACCCCGCGGGTCCGGTGACCACCAGCCCATTGGCCCCTCGGCCTCAGTGGGCATCGGGAAGATGCCGTGCCGATACGCAGCAAGAATCGTGCCGGGTTCGGTGTCGGCACCGACACCCACGAGCCCCAGTTCATCGCTCTCCCTCGAGGCGAGTTCGAGTGCGGACGGAAACTGCCACGGTGACGGTGGTGGTTTCTCGGGCACCACCGAAGCGTAGGCCTGGCACTGCTCCGGAGAATGTAGGTTGCCGACATGGCGACTGAGCCCCTCGTGGCCTGGATGAATCCGCTCCCGATGGAGCTTGCCCCGGCGCTCAGCAGCCGCCGGTGCTCCGTCGCCCGCCGCGCTTCGGGTCGCGTGCTCGACCTCGGGGGGTGGGCCGATCATCTCGACGCCTACCGATTGGGTGACCAGGTCGAGTCGGTCACGATGCTCGATCGAGTGAGTGATGTCCGGGCGGGAACGGGCCGCGATGATCCGCTGGGCGTCACTCGCGTGGATGCGGGCGTCGATGACCTCGTCGACCTCGGCCTCGGTCCGTTCGATTCGATCGTCTCGCTGATCCGGTTGCCGTTGGTCGAGAACCTCGACTGGTTCTTCCGCACCGTCTTCGGCCTCCTTGCCGAAGACGGCAGCCTGTACTTTGTCGAGCCCGTCGCCCGGTCCGGACGGATCGGACGACTCATTGCGATGGGTGGGATGGTCGGCCGCGCTGCGGGAGGGCTGCATCTCGACCGCGATCTGCCGGCCGAGCTGCGTACGCGCGGAATGATCGTCACTGACCTCGCTCGATTCGAGGTACCGACCGTGAGCGCACCGCTCCGACCGTTCATCGAAGCGGCGGCCCGGTGGCCGGCTAGTTCTGCTCCACCGTCACCGAGTTGATGATGATCTCGTCGACGGGGGCATCGCCCAGAGTCGTCTGCGTGCCTTCGATCTGCAGCACGACCTCTAGTCCGGTAGTCACCTCGCCGAACAGCGAGTACTGGGCCGGCAACGCGACGCCGCTGTCGCCCGTGATCACGAAGAACTGACTACCGCCCGTGTCGGGCCGAGCCGAGTTGGCCATGGCCACCGACCCGACCTGGTACTCGCCCTCGGCGGGAAGTTCGTCGGCGATCGAGTAGCCCGGGTTGCCGGTACCCAAGGGACTACCGACGGCGTCGCCACCCTGGATCACGAAGCCCGGGATGATGCGATGAAACGGAGCACCGTCGTAGTAGCCGTAGCGAGCAAGAACGATGAAGTTGTTCACTGTCAGCGGCGCCCTGGAGGCATCGAGCTCGATGGTGAATTCGCCGTAGGTGGTGTCGACCGTCGCGGTGTAGACGGCGGTCTCGTCGATGCACATCGGCGGCGATTCGGTGAAAGTCGTGGTTCGCTCGGACGAGCCGTCCTCGGCCGGGCACTCCGTAGCTCCTTGCACCGATGCGCCCGGTTCAGGCGCCGACACGCCGGGCGGTGGCGGTGCTGTGGTCGGTGCTGCGGTCGTTGTCGTGGCTACGCCCGCAGCGTCGTCAGAGGTCGTTGGCCCGTCATCGTCGGAGGCGAGGATCGCGATCCCGACGATGGCCAGAATCACGATGGCCGCGCCAACGCCGTAGGTCGTGACGCGACTACGCAGGCGGGCTCGGGCGGCTGCGTCTTCCGCCTCTGCGACCCGGCTGGCGCGGTTGGCTTTCTGACGTGCTCGTTTGTCGGTGCTCACGGCGTCAGACGATAGCCAACGGTCTGTTGGGCGCGGCAGCGGGTCAGCCCGCCAGCTCCACGCTGACCGAATCGATCAGGAGGAATCCCTCGACTTCGGCTGCATCGTTGACCAGCTGGTGATCGCTCAGATCGTCGATCATCCCCACCGGGATGTACCGCGGGTCGGTGCGGATCACGGTGGCTCCGCCCTCATTGAGGACAACGACGAGGGTGCCGGTGATGCCGGAGTTGTCGATGCTCGGCAAGGCGACCACGCTGCCGACGGGGTAGAGCTCGTCGGCAGAATCGGTCGGAGGGTCCAGCGGGATGGTGAAGCCCGGGTCGCCGGCGCCGCCGATGAGCATGAGTCCACCAGCAGCGGCAACGGGTGTCTGTTCGTAGGCGTGGTACCAGCCCAGCACGGCAGTGAGGTTTGCCGCGGTCGCGTCGAGGTTGGTGTCGATGGGCACGCTGAACGAACCAGCACTCGTTTCGACCGTCATGTCGTAGAGCGCCCCCGCCTCAATACAGATGGGCGGGGCCTGCTCGAATTCGGTGGTCCGCTCAGCCGAGCCGTCGGTGGCGGGACACGGCGTGGGGCCGGTGATTGTTGCGCCCGCGTTTTCTGCACTGACCCACGGAAGATCGACGAGGGTCGTCGTGGTGACCGGTGGAGGCTCGGGGTCGTCGCTGCCGATCAAGCCCGCGGTGAGCGGGGCAATCAACGCGAGGGCGAGAAAGCCGACAACGCCACCGACAATCAGCTGCTTGCGCCGTGCGGCCTTTGCCGCTGCCGCCTGCTGACGTGCCATCTGGTTGGCTGCCGCGACGCGGCGCTTCTGCGTTTGCTGCTTTTTGGCCACCCCGGGAAGCTAACCCGGTTTGTCGGCGTGCCGATGGGCAGGGGAGCACATGTCTTTGCACCCCGACGTCGACGGCTCCGAGGGCCCGAATCCGGACGATCTGCGGGTGGTCGTCGACCGCCACGCGGCAGCCGTCTATCGCGTCGCGCGCTCGATCGTCCACGATCCGGCGCTGGCCGACGATGTGGTGCAGGAGACGATGTTGAAGGCGTGGCGAAACTCGCCGGTCGGCCCCGGCGAGGAAATCCCGCGCAACTGGCTGCTGAAGGTCGCTCGCAACACAGCGATCTCGCTACTGCGTACCCGGCGCGAAGACCTGCACGGCCCCGACACCCTCCCGGAAGGCGCCGGAGGAGTGTCGACGCCACGGACCGTGGAAGGTCGCGCCCAGCTCGACGAGCTGTGGGAGGCCATGCAGCACCTGGACGAGGACGCTCGCGCCTTGATCGTGCTGAAGGAGGTCGACGATCTCTCCTACGAGGAGATCGCTGCGACCCTCGACCTGCCCTTGCCGACAGTGAAAACCCGACTCTTCCGAGCCCGCAAAGCCCTCAAGAACGCAATGAGCGAGTGGCAATGAATCCGTCAACGAGCATCTCAACGAACCAGAAGGAGCGGCAATGAGTTCCCGTCATCCGAAACGTCAGCGGCTGCAGCGCTGGCTCGACACCGGTGAGACCCGCCGCGTGTCGAATCACATCGACCGCTGCGAACATTGCCAGGAAGTGCTGGAAGAGTTGTCGGCGCTCGACGAAGGACTGGTGGCTGACCTGCAGGCGGCCACCACGCCTCCGGACGATCTGCGCGAGCGCACTCACGGAGGCGTCGATCTGCGTCTGCGCAACGAAGCCGCGTTCGGTTCTCTCCTCGACTTGTTCACGATCGGTTGGGACTTCACCCGGTTGATCCTCGACCCCGAGCTCACCGACGGTGACGAGCCTCATGACGGCAGCCGGTCGGCCGACGACATCGATGGAGGAACAGCATGATCGATCCCTGGATTTACGCATCTGGTGCGATCATCGTCGGACTGCTGTCCGGCGTGGTCGGCGCCGCGTTGGTGCGCGTCATCATCTTGAAGGGCCGCGAGGAGCGGGCCGAGATGCACGACGCGGCGAGAGCGACTGCGACATTCCTGTTCCTGTTCTTCACTGCTCTCGGCGTGATCGTGGCGATTGGCTTCGTGAACCCGGAGACGCTCGAGCCGATTCCGGCCGACATTCTCCGCAAGTCGCCCCGCATCCTCGCTGCGGGTCTCATCCTGATTGCCGGACGCGCCATCGCTTTCGCCCTCGGGGGCGCGGTGAACACGGCGTTCGCTGGCTCGACCACCCGCGTGCGCTCCCAGATCGCCACTGCGGGACGGTTCCTCGTCTACGCCGTGGCGACCGTTCTCGCTTTGAGCCAGGTGGGCGTGGACACCACGATCCTGAGCATCCTCGCCGGTGCGGTCACCTTCGGACTCTCCGGTGCGTTCGCGTTGCTCGTCGGTCTGGGGGGTAGAGAAATGGGTGGTGAGTTGGCCGCCGGGCGTCATCTGGCTCGTCTCGTGCAGATCGGCGATGAGATCGAAGCCGACGGTGTGACCGGTCGGATCATCGCCTTGCACCCCGCTTCGGTGGAGATCGAGGTCGACTCCGGCTCGCTGCACGTGCCCAACACTCGCTTGTCGCGCGCTGACCTCCGGGTTCGCCACAGCTGACGTTGTGGGCCAAATGGCCCATTCGCGAAGAAATCCGAGAAATCGCGCGACTCGAGGCCATCTCGTGCGTAGTACGGGTGAAGCCGCTCAGCGGCAACAGTTCACCCGTTGGATTGGACTCCCGGTTGTGAATCTGGAAATGGATCGCCCTCCAAGGCGATCCATTTCCCGTTTTGGCCTGTGGCTACCCTTGCGGGATGCGCCGCCCTCTCGCCGTCATCATCATGGCTGCGCTGGCCCTCGGCGCATGTTCGATTCAAGACGGCCCGACGGGCACTCGATCACCCACGACCAGTCGTGCCACGACATCCACCGAGGCGTCGACCACGACGGCGGCTCCGCTTTCCTCGGCGGTCGTCACGATCGGTCCGGCTCGCTACGAACTCGACGCGCTCTGCGCCGCGGGCGGAGCGGGTGAGATCGCGGTGAGGCTCGAGGGATTCGACGCGAACGGCCGACCGGTGGTTGGCCTGGTGCAGGCGTTCATCGGCGAGCCCTACATCGGCCTGCAGGTCGGTGAGGGCGACGAGGCAGTGTTCTTCGAGCCCCGATTCGAGGGCGTCCTCGAGTTCGAGTTGGTCGACAATGTCGTGGAGTTTGCCGACGTCGACTTCGTCACCGAGCTCGATTTGGCGACCGGCGAATTCGTACCCGCTGGGCTCGGCACGGCGCGAGTCGAGTGTCTCGACTACGTCCGCGAGCTTCCTGCCACGCCGTTCTCCTAAGCGCAGGGCTCTGCGTCGAGCACAAGCGGAACACGACCGGAGCGCAGTGTCTCGACCACGCCGTCGACCACGGTGAAAGCGACGCGAAACTCCTGGTCGTTCTCGTCGGCCGGTACGAAGATCACGTCGGTCTGGCCACCGCCGAGATCGACGCGTTCGAGCTGGTCTCCAAACAGGCTGTCGAGCTTCTCCTCGGTGGTGCCGATGCCGGCACCGGAGAGTGTGGTGATCGGGCTGTCGCCCACGATGTCGACTCGCTCGATGGTTCCTTCGTGGACCACGAAGCTGATGCCACTCGGCGCGCCGCTCGGCGAGACGCGGTAGCAGTCGGTCACCGCGCCACACACGACCATTTCGTGGCCGGACTGCTCGGTTGCCTGGTTCACGGTGAGCCCGAAGGCCACCGTGTCGAGACCGACCGTGCTCAACGAGGAGTTGCGTCCGAGCGTGGGCACCAAGGGCTCCTCCGGCTCGCTTGTCGTTGTGGTCGTACTGCTCGTAGAGCTGTTGGTAGTGGTTGTCGTGGTGGTCGTCTCCGTGACCTCGACGACATCGTCGGTGCCGCATTCGACGGGGATCGACGTGGTGACAGGAATTATCGTGGTGGTGGTGGTCGTCGATGTTGTCGACTCGGTTTCCGTGTCGTCGTCGGTGTCGTCGCCGGCTGCGTCAGAGCCGGGAACGGCATCGTCGGGATCGTCGCTGTCCCAGCTCAGGACCAGCAACGCGGCGAGAAGCACGACGATGAGAGCGAGAAGGACGGTGAAGATCTGACGGAATGGCACAGCTCCGATGGTAGAGCGCGACGCGTCGGCCGCGATCGCGGGGCTGTGACAGACGCCACGTTCTGTCTGGAACGCACGTCACGGAACGAGATCCCGAACGTGGCTTGTATGGGTACCGAGGCCGGATCCGCCGGCGGGAAACAAGGGAACCACGATGACTGCGACCATGGTCCGAGCCGCCGACAGCACCAACGACTGGTGGGAGAACGTCTGTGGCGACGTGGGTCGGCGCACTCGCCGCCGGCTCCGCTCCCTCGGAGCGGAATACGTCTACATGCCCGACTCAGTGATCGTGGCAGAGGGAAGTCGAGCCGACCGGTTCTCGCTCATCATCCACGGCGAAGTCGAAGTGATCGTCGACGGCGAAGTAGTCAACACCCTTGGGTCTGGCGACTTCTTCGGAGAGGTTGCGCTCCTCTACTCCCGTCCGGTCGGTCCCGAACAGGCGCCCGTCGCTCTACCCCGCACCGCCACGGTGCGGGCGAGCAAGACGACCCGGGTGCACGAGCTCGACCGAGCCGAGCTCATGACGATGATGGATGCCGCACCGGCTGCCGCCAGTCGCATCAGCCGCCGAGCCATCGGTCGCCTCGCTGTCCTCAAGACCTGATCAGACAGATCTTGGCGAGAGCCTGAGTGGGCCGCCCGGGACTCGAACCCGGCACCTTGGGATTAAAAGTCCTTCCGGCTATTGATCAGGGTGTCGCCGGGGTCGCCGTATAGGCGCAGTTTCAAGGTCTCGTCGGCGGGCCATGACTCTCACCCACTCTCACGATCTCACCCGCTCCCGATCAGTTTGAGCAACGAGTGAGCAATCTGAGCGCCCACTCGAGAGTTCCAGATCTCGAACCGGGGTAGTGCCGAGGCCACCCGCGTGCCTAGGAGGGAGGTCTCCCGTGACATTTTTCCTGTACGAAAGTGGCAGATCCGAGCTGAGTGGTTCAACGATTGGCGCGCGAATCGTTGAACCCGCCCAGACGCGACGAGCTGATCCTGTTTCCCGATTCGCCCCAGGGTGTGAGATCGGCGCAGAGTACGCCTGCCCGTGCACCTTCACCGAGTGGCTCCAGCGTTGGGATCTCGACCAAGATCTCGTCGGCGAGAGACCCGGCCGGGTTCGCTCCCCCACTCAACCTCCGCACACTTTCTGCTCAAGAAGCAGCTCACCGGCTATTCAAAGTTGTCGCGGAGCTCGCGCTTTCGCATTCGACGAGCTGACGGGGGTGCGCCTCTCTCAACCGGACGCTCAGGCCGGTTGGTCCCACATGGCGCGTGATGCTAGAGCACATCAGATGGTGCCGCTGAACGCAGCTGAGCGGACACAACGACAAGACGCTTGAATCGCCTGGACGGGTAGCCGAGTTGTCGAGACGAAGGCACCACCAACTGTTCCGACCCGAGATCGAGACGAACATCCTTCGGAGTCGTATAGATCCGATGGACGTCAGCCCACGCGACCGATCGGCGCAACCGCAGGCCGTGCCTGAACTCGACGCCATCCGAGCTGACGACATCTCGAAGAGCCGCCATCGAAGCACACCCACAGGCCGCGACCACGCCGAGCCCGATCCCTGTCACGCCGCCACGAACAAAGCCGCCCGCAAGACAAACAACCGCAAAGACTGCCCAAAGAGCGCTGTCTACTCTCGGCTGCCGCATGACGATCGTGGCTCCGGCGATCACGAGCAGCCTCGGTAGGCGCCACGCCCCGTCGCTAGGTCCACGAGTCCCTCTGCTAGCCAGTCTGCGGCGGTCACGAGGCTACCGATCTTGACATTGTGGACGATGGCATCCTTCCAGCGGCTCCAAGGCACGGATCTGATTGGCAGCGTCCAGCGCCTGACTTGAAGCAACGTTGACCCATCTGTGATGATGTCGGCCATTCGGCGAGCATCCTGAAGGTTTCTCATCTGTGCGAGGGCTCCGAGAGCGTCGATACCAGTGTTGATCAAGTCCGCTTTCGTAAAGCCGTCGTCATCGAAGTAGCGATCAGCTGCGTTGATTGCGATCATTCCGCCGTTGGCTATCCCACAACCGATGCCACCTGTCATGGTGCAGACCGCGATGATCGTGCCCGTCTGCAGAATCGGATTCGTCACGAGACCTCGCCAACTGAGGAGACCGGTAGGGTCCACAAAGTTGACTGGATCAGCGGATGCATAGGAGTACGGCGCACCGCTCAACTCGACAATTGGATCACGGCTAATGAACTGGGCCGTGTCGGGGTCGTAATAGCGGGCTCTGAGGTAGATGAAGCCGGTCTCTTCGTCCGTGTATTGGCCGGCGTATCCGAGGAGTGGTTCGTAGGGTCCGGTGGTGTCGGCGAGTTGTCCGTAGGGTTCGTAGGTGTAGCTGCCGACAACAGTGCCGGTGTTGTTGGTGACGAGTCGGGTGGAGCCGAGGTGATCGGCGTGGTACCAGTGGGCGGTGCTACCGGTGATCTCGGTGAGCGGCCTTCCGCCGGGTCCGTAGACGATGTGAGTGTCGACGCCGTCGACGGTCTGGGTGAGTAAGAGTGGGAGTCCTCCGGACCGGTCCCAGACGTAGTCGGCGGTACCGGTGTGGGTGCCGGTCTTGGATGTTCTGAGCCCGTCCGCGTCGTAGTCGAACGTGACGATGTCGCCCGACGCTATGTAGCCCTGAGCTTCTATTCGGATGTCGGCGGCGCCGAAGATGAAGATGTTGATCTGGCCGGTCACTGGGTCGACTGGGACGATGGCGCTGGCACCGGTCGTGGTGCCTCCGTCGAAGAGCGCGGTGACGACACCGGGAGCGGGGCTGCCATCGTTGGGCCAGGCAATGAGGAACCCGCCGCCGGTGTTGGAGATAGTGAAGTTCACCGCAACAGCGTCAACGTTCTCGGTGGGGATGCCGCCTTCGCCGGTGATCTGCACGGCTCGGGTTTCACCGAGAACGAAGCTGTCGCATTCGTCGTTGGGTTCGTCGGGGCAATTACCGATCGGCGGTGTCAGATCGGTCTTCATCAACATGGGTGGTACTTCGAAGAAGTGGAAGCCGCCCTCGTTTGCTTCGGGTTCCCCGGTGAAGTACCCCTGCACTTCGATGCGGGCGTTGGCATCACCGCCAAAGGCCCCGATCGTGATTCGGCCACCGGTCCCGATGGGAACGATCGCAAAGTTCGACGTCTTCTCGCCGGGCTCATAGACGAGAGGAGCGGTGAACGCTCCTCCGGTCGGGCCAACGAGAAGCGCTCCGAGAGCTGCGGGGTCGATCACCGTGAGGTTGATTGCGACAGCGGTGACGTCGGGATCATCTGGGACACCGGCCTCGCCGAGGATCTTGACGTCGTAGGCGGGCTGGGAGGGCGTGATTTCATCGCACGTGACGGGAAGGCAGTCGCCGGCTCCGGTCACGCTGTTGAACACGTTGGTCGCGTCGACGGTGGTGAATTGATTCGATTCTCCGGGAACGGGCGCTGAGAAGTAGCCGGCGACGGTGATGTGAACGTCGGTGTCGTGGTTGGCGAGAAGCTTGATCTGGCCGTTGGCGTCGACGCGGGTGATCAGGCTGTTGCTGACGATGTCGTCGTCTTGGAAGTACAGCGTTGAACTCCACGGCCACGAAATGTCAGCGGGGTAGACCGAGAGCACTGCGTCGGCGCCGCCGGTGACCGTCGTGTTCTTGGCGGTGACGTTCAGTACCACGGCATCGATCTCGCCTGGAGCGGGAAGACCTCCTTCGCCTGCGATTTGGATGGTGCGTGTGTAGCCGTTTGCCTGATTCAGCGATGCGCACTGCACGCTCGTCGACGGGCATTTCCCCGTGTGTCCTGCGCCAGGTTCAGTGTCGAGCACTGTGAACGGCGTAACCACGTGGTACTGGTCGCCGGTCGCATCGGAAACTTCGGCGCCGACCAAACGATTTGCCTGATCAAACTCATAGGTCGACAACGTCCCATCGGCCTCGAGCATCTCAATGCGGTTCCCACGGTCGTCGTAGTCGAAGGTCGTGGCATTCGCAGCCGGCGAGGCACACGTTCCTGTCGTGGCTGTCGGCGACGTCCAGCACAGCTGCTGGGACGGATCGAAGATCTGCAAGCGCCCGTCACCTGTCTGGGTCAGATTGCCGGCGAGGTCATAGGTGAACGCAGCCTGTGCGTCGATCGTCGTGAGCTGGTTGCGGGCGTCGTAGCCGTAGCTTTCTGGACCGACCGGAAGACCGGTAGTCGTGCTGTCGTTCAGGAGTCCGTCGGGGTCTCGGCCATAGGAGATTGAGCCGAGGCTGGTGGCGCCTTGGAGCCAGTCGATGCTCTCGATGCGGTTGGCGTTGTCGTATACGAAGTCGTCGCTGTTGTCTGTTGCGACCGGGAATGTGATGAGGTCCAGATTGGAGTTCTCATCCCAGTCAACATCGGTGACGTTGCCAAGCCAGTCGGTGATGGTGTCCATACGACCGGCGTCGTCGTAGCCGTACACCAAGGGCTGCGTCTGGCCCGGGTAGGTGATCTCGGTCAAGTTGCCGGTGTCGTCCCAGACGTAAGAGACAGCTCGCAGGTCTGCGTCGGTGTAGGTCTCGAGCTGGCTGCGACCGGTCCAGTTCCAGTCCCAGGTGCCTTCACTCGTGACTGCTGTGTTTCGGCGGCCGATGTCGTCGTAGGTGTAGGTGACGTCAGGCGTATCGACATCGGAGTAGTCGATCGTGGTCAGCTGGCCGGCGGCATCGTAGCCAAAGCTGACACAGTCCAAGGGTGTTGCAAGTGTGCAGTCACCGCCAGGCTGTGTCACGTGGGTGAGAAGGGTCCTGCCGTCATAGTCGTAGCTGGTGACCTGGTTGTTCGGGTCCTCCGCAGAGATGAACCGTCCAACGGCGTCGTAGAGGTAGGTCCAGCTGTTGGAGAGCCCGTTCGACCAGGTGTGCCGACGTCCGTCGGGGTGGTACGTGTACGTCGTGGTCGACTCGTCCGCGGTGTTCCAGGCTGAGATGACCTTCCAGAGTTCGTCGGCATCGGTGTACTCGTAGCGAGTGACTTCGTTGTCGTTGTTGGACACCTGTTCGACGTTGCGGTTGTCGTCGTAGTTGATATTTGTGTGTTCATCCTCAGGATTGGTGACCTGAGTGACGTCTCCGTAGTCGTTGTGGAGCAGATGGGTCGTGAAGTCCTCAGGCGTCGCACCTAGCAGGTTGCCCTTGGGCTCAGTGATATCGCGGAGCCACCCAATCGAGTTGAACTCGTACGTCGTCTCGTTGCCCTCCGGGTCAGTGGTCGTAAGGACGTCTCCGGTGGTGGCGTCGTAGCTGGTGCGCCACTCCTTACCGCGTCCGTCGACGACCAACCGGACATCTCCGGCGACGACACCGGGATCCAGCGGGTCGCTGTACTTGAACTCGGTCGCTGCTTCATCAGTCGACCCCACTGCGGAAATGACCTTCTCGAGATTTCCGGCGGAGTCGTACTCCCATGTCGTCTTGACCAACTCGGCATCGATCAGCTCCGTCATCTGACCAAACCCGTTGTAGGTCATCTGCGTCTCACGATCGAGCGGGTCCGTGATCAGCGATGGGTAAAAGTCGTCCTGATACTCGATCTCCCACACCTCAAGCTCGCCATCGAGAACATAGAGAGGCATGTTGGTCAGCGGGTCGTACCAGATCGCCGTCACAACCTCATCAGTAGACGTGTAGCCATACGTTGTGCCATAGCGACGCCCCGAAGAGTCGTAGTAGTCGACACGCATGTCGCCGTCCGGCTCCACCACGATCGTCCCACCAGTCACCGGGGTCACCCCTGCCGGTGGGCTGGCAGCGTCCTCGTAGACGATGTGAGTCCGCCGGTTGAGTTCGTCCTCCTGCCAATCGACTCGCCCCTGTGCGTCATAGTGATTCTGGAGCACCTTTCCAGGGTCTGTCTGTCGGGGAAGCCGCACCGTCTCCAACAGATGGCTGCTATACCCCAACACCCAATCTCCGCCACCAATGTCGGAGTAGGTCGTCAGGTCACCGCCGGTGTACGTGAACGAGATCGACCGCTTCGCTTCGGGGCCAACATGGACCTCAGTGATCGAGTCCACTCGACCACTCGACCACACGAAGTCCAATTGGCGCCCTGCCTCGTCTTCTACATAGTCCAAGACCGCAGGCGATCCCGAGTAGTGGAGATCAGTCGTGTAGCCGTTCTTGTCGGCGATCTGCGTCAACTGCCCGGAAGAGTTGAAGGTGAAGAACTCGCACTTCGTGCGCGTCACCTCCCACTCCCCGCTGCCAAGGTCCTCCAGCTCGGCATTCATCCTTGCGGCTGGGCGCCACACGCCCGGTTCGACCTCGTGGAACACCACATGTGCGCCGGTCTCCTGAATCCACGTCCTCGTGCCGTCCGGGTTCAGAATCAGCTGCATGTCATACGTGTGACGCCAACCATGACCGATTGGGCCGTCATAGTCGGCGTCAAGTGAGTTGTAGCCGACCCGTAGATCCAAACCCGGACCTCGGCCGTCAATGAATGCGCCGGGCAGCGGCATGAACTCGTTGCCCGTCCTTGTATCCACCGGATTGTCAGTCGTGCCCTGCGAGGAACACTGACTCTCCAACGAGTCATTCGGACCGAAGTTCTCCTCCGGCGACGTCGGGAAACACTCCGGGATCGTCTCCGTTACCGGAAATCCATTGCTATCCACCACTTCAACACTGACGAACAGATCCTGATACCAGCCGTGCCCAGAGGTCTGCTCGATGTAGGCCGAAACCCGAAACACGCCGCCCCCTGACAAGGTCGTCGACGCAGAAAGCTCAAACGGTTCGGGCGGCGGCGGCGAGTTGGGATCCGGGAAGTCCTCATCCTCCCACCGCCAGTCGTAACCATCTTCAGCCGGATAGTTCGGCATAGTGACTGGCCCGCTCTTCGAGAACACCGGAACGCCGGCCTCATCGACTAGGTCGAGATCGACTAGACCACCGGTCTTCCACTGTTCGAAGCCGAACGAGAACGTCCCGTCCCAGGTCATCTGGAAATTGATCGTTGAGTTGTCTGGGGCCCAAACCCGTCCGTACCCCGGCTCACCCGAGGTATCGAACTCAAACAGGCCTTCGGTACAAATCAACTCACCCGCATCAGCCTCAAGGCTGGCCTCAGCGGCACCCGCCGCCTGCGTATTCATCGCAAGAAGAAGCCCAACTGCAATTGCCGCCGCAACTCCGCCAACAGTCCGATTCATGACCCCTCCGCTCTGGATACGCCGCCAACTCGCCTGTGTTCTTAGCACGACACTCCGCTGGGGATCTCCGGATACCTGGACGGGTCGGTCTCAGGCTGAGCTACAAGCAGTCGATGCCATCCAACCCAAGAGACGCGCCATCGCGCGGAGCCTGGCCAAAGAAGCGTCTCGCCACCAGCAGCAAAGGGACCCCGCTGCCATCTTGGGCACCTCAGGTCTTGCCCGATCTCGGCGAAAGCAGCGTCGAGATCCCCCCGCTCCGAGGATGGACACCGGTTGCCTCACTGTGTCGGGGTGTCAGGCAACCCTGAGTCAGCCGCGGGTAGGGGGACCATCGTGCCCTTCCCCCATTCGAAGCGAGGCTCGCAGAGGACGATCCAACCGTGCATGATCAGCTCAGCGATGTAGATCTTTGCCGCGGCGCCGGCCAGGCCGGTGGCCTCGGCTAGTTCTTCGAAGCTGGACGCCCCGTCGTCAGCCGCGGCCTTGACCTTTACGAACACGTCGACCATTGCGACCCGCTCGTAGGTCGAGCGATCTCGAGGGTACTTGGTGGTGGGGTGGCCGTAGCTGTCCATCTCGAAGTGGACGCTCGTTTCGTCGATGTCGATGAACGCTGGCAAGGGGATCTTCATGGTGTTCCGACCTCCGTCGGTACTGGAGTTGTGAATCGGGCGCGCAGGAACACGCCCGTCGAGGGGAGAGCTCGAGGGAGGCGCTCGAACCTGCCCCTTTGAGCCATGTAGGGGAGGCCGCGTCCGGGGGTAAAACCCCGGACTGCGTCCCATTCCCTCGAGCTGCTGCGTCCGCCTGCGTCCGAGACTGCGTCCGCCGCTTCATTGAGCGGTTTTCTCATGCTGCGTCCCGGACCGCGTCCGGCGGCGGGGAAGAAGGTGCGTCCGCGGGTGCGCCCGCGGTTGGCCACGTCGCTAGTAGCCGCTGTCGCCGGTACTTCTGGGCGGCTCGGAGCACGTTGGCGCGAGGGGCGGTGTCGCGCACTTCTTTCACCAGGACCCGCGCCTTGCGGTCCCCGACCTCAAGCGGGATCCCGAGGCGATCGAGCAAGTCGGCGCACTCCTTTGTCCCGGCCGGGACTCCCCCGTTGATTCGTGTGTGAATCGGCGTCGCGTTCTCATCCCGCTTGATCGAGATCCGATCCGGCGCCCACGAGATGCGCTGCGCCTGCCGCTTGAGGTCGATTCCTTCCTCCGTCTTCTTGAGGGTCCACGCGAGGTCGACCATGTCGAGCTTCGCCGACGACCCTCTGCTGCGTTGCTTGTTCTCGTGTCCGGTGTGGTCAGCGAGCACAACAGCGATTCCGCGGGCCTTCAACGGAATCATCGCAAGGCGGTAGAAGTCACGGTAGGGGTCCGAGTCGTTCTCGTTGCCAGAGATGACTCGTGACCACGTGTCGATGACGAGCAAGTCCGGGCGGTGCAGCTCAACGAGGCCGAGAAGGTCGGCTGCTCCTTCGGCGGTGTCCAGTGGTCGAAGGAGCGGGTTCTGGTAGTAAGCGAGCGACTCGGCGAGCGCCGCTCCGTCGTCGGGGCCATAACCCATTGACTCAAGCCGCTCCACCAGATCGGAGTCCGTCATCTCGTAGTCGAGGTAGAGGACTCGGACTGGCCGCGACGGTTGCTCCCCCAGAAATGGTCGCCCGAGCGATACTGCGAAGACGGCTTCGCAAATGAGGAGGCTCTTGCCGGTCTTCGCACCGGCGGTGACTAGCGTCGTCCGCTTGGCTGGAATGAGCGGTTCGACAAGCCACTCCGGGTCGGGAGCCCCTTCGGTAAGCAACTTCGACAGATCGAGCAATCCAGACGACAGCGCGCCATCAAGTGGCGTTGCCGCGTCGAGCTGTTCGGGTGTGAACTTCTCCCGTGCACTGCGCAGTGCACTGTCGAACTCGTAGACGCGGTCGGGTAGGTAGCGGACCCACTCCCGCCTTACGAGCGTCAACGTGACATCGTCGGCTTGTCCGGTGGCGACGAGATGCGCTGTCAGGTCTCGCGCCTCGGAGTGCCGGCTCCCTGTCGCCCCGCCGCTCTCGAGAGCCCGCAGGAAGCTGTCGAGACGAGCTGAGGTGTCGCGCCGCGGTGCCGGCTCCACGGACTCGAACGGGCCGCCGACAGGTGCGGTCGCTGCACAGGGTTTGAGGAACGCAGCTACACAGTCGGGCAAGGTCGGGAGTTCCGCTACCGAGGGTGCAGCGTCGCTCAGCTCACCTCCGAAGAACCAGCGGTAGGAGCGGCCTTCGGGGTGTACTGAGGGTTCGGCCATCGCGTAGCGGTGACCTGGGCGGACGATCTCAAGTCCGGGGATGTCGCGGAGCTCGTCGGCGTCATCGCAACGGAAGAGGTAGATGCCAGAGATCCCGTCATCGCGGCTCGTGGTCGTGAAGGTCACAGGCAGACCACCGGATAGCTGCTCGAGATGGGCGAGTGCCGAGGCTCCAGGTCGGTCGTCGTAGGCGTCGACATCGAGACCGACTACCCCTGGCGGCATGACCAGACCGATGTTCTCGTACGGCAGCTGCTCTCCTGTGACCCGGTCTGTCCAGGTCCGGTTCAAGATGTAGTCAGCGAGATCCGCCGGACCCATCCTCTCGTCGTGCTGACCTGTGACCTTGAACCCCAGTGCCCTCTCACTGGGTGCCGGATCTTTGCGGCCACGGGGAATGGGTATCGGCTCCATTCCGCCCTCGCGGTATGCGAGCGCGGCTTTGAGCGGTTTGACTAGCGCCGTGGATACTGGCTCAGCTGGCTTGGGCATAGTTCTTCTCGATCGGGGGAGGGGGAAGGAGCGCTTCGTCGGTAGACGGATGTCGCCGTCTGCGGCCCGCAGGGTTCGCGGCCAAGCACTCGAGGCAGCCCGCGGCGGACCGGGTAAGCGAGTAGCGGAGTTCGCCCTTCGTCTTGGTCACGCCGCAGAAGGTGATCGCGGTGTTGTTGACGCAGGAGGCAAGCAGGTGCAGCCCGCCAGTCCGGACGGGCGTCGTAGTCGCGGTGAGTACGGCCGGAGAGGGCGCGCCGTCGACGCTCACGCTGCCGCCAGGACGCTCTCAACGGGCAGCCCCAGCATCGCCAGAAGTTCCGCGGTGGCGATCCGAGTGGTTCGGGTGCCGAGTCGGATCACAGGCAGCGTGCCGTCCTCAACGCGGCGGTAGGCCGTCGACCGACTGATGCCGAGGAGGTCGGCCGCCTCCTCAACGGTCAGTAGGGGGCGAGTCGTGGGGTTTGGGAAACTGGTCATGTCGCTCCTGGTGCGAGTGCGTCACAGCACGGTGCTGCCGCACTTCCAGCATGCCCACTTGTCTCGTCTGGTGCTAGCAACTAGCGTGTCATCTTGTGGACCTGAGTCGAGACGATGAACTCCCCGCCGAATACGAGCGCCTCGCTCACATGCTCACGCCGATACCGGGCGGAAGGGCGGCTTTGGCTCGGCTCGACGTCGAGAACCCCCGAATGCGGAACCTCAACGCAGGCGGTGCGCTTCCTGAGAGCTTCACTGTCGCGGTTGCCCCCTACGACAGTCGGCTGGACTTTGTCCATCTCGAGTTCGGAATCATCGAGGGAGAGATTGCGTTGACCGGCGTGCGGTACTGGAACCAGGTCGCCACGGCTACGGCAGACGGCGGGTGGATCGTAGAAGCGGCGGCGGACCTTCACCCGAGGGATCTCGTCCCCGTGAAGGCGCGATGGGTAGATGCAGCCAGAGCCCTCGCCCGCCGCTCTGCCAGCCCTTTCAACATCCAGACAGCTCCTGCTTCAACTGAGCGGAGACAGGGTCGTACTGACGCTGACCTTGCCGAGGTCGCCCGGCTGAAAGCCGAAGGGAAGTCGTTCGCGCAGATCGCGCGTGTGATGGACATGTCGAAGGCGACGGTCGCGAGGTGGCACAAGGAGTGGCAGTCGGAACACCCAGAAGAGGCCGAGAGGACTTCGTGAGCCACGGAACCGTCAGCAAGTACGAGAGCGGCACCGCCACGAGGTGGCGCTTCCAGTTCCGAACCGACACGGGCGCTCAGGTGCGACGCCGAGGTTTCGACTCGAAGTCCGATGCCACAAAGGCGATGGACGCCGAGAGGCGTCGCCACGTCGGCCTTGTCGACCCGACGAGTCTGAGCGTCTCGGACTACCTTGAGCGATGGCTAGACGAACGAGAGGCGAGCGGAGCGCTCAAGCAGTCGACGGCGCTGTCGTATCGCAACAAGCTCCGACCGGCGATCGCACGGTTCGGTTCGATCAAGCTCAGCGCGCTCACGCCCTCGCATCTCGACGCGCTCTACCTGAACCTCAGCACCGAGGGACGGCAGGCGGGCGGCGGACTCTCGGCGAGGACGGTCCGCTATACGCACACGGTTCTACGGAAGGCCCTCAACGATGCCCACCGGAAGGGCCTCATCGCTCAGAACCCCGCCGATCGCGCTGACCCGCCGTCGACGACAGCGGCGCGGGCACCGGAGCCTGAGCTTTGGTCAGTCGAGGAGGTGCGAGCGTTTCTCGCTGCGGACTGGCTGCCGACGTATCGACGCGTCGCTTGGGAGACGGCCTTCCTTACGGGCCTGCGCCGAGGCGAGCTATGTGCTCTCCGCTGGGATCGCGTTGACGATGGCGTCGTCCACGTCAAGAGCAGCCGAACGACGGTTGGTCACGAGGTGGTGGAGACGACTCCGAAGTCCCAGAAGTCGCTGCGTCGGATCCACATTGACGAGGGTCTGCAGAGGACGCTCCAGGCATGGAGGGCCGAACAGGGCACGCTGAGCCTTCGCCTCGGCACCCGGCTCGACTTCGTCTTCACCGATGCGCTGCTCAAGGAGTGGCACCCGAATGCGATGACCCACGCGTGGAGGGCTGACGTCAGGCGTGCCATCAAGGAGAGTCTCATCGCCAAGTCGATGAGCCTTCACAACTGTCGGCACTGGCATGCAACCCAGATGGTCGGCGCTGGCGTTGACCTCAACACCGTTGCTGACCGCCTTGGTCACTCCACGGCGGCGTTCACGCTGTCGGTGTACGGGCACTCGGACGCGGCAAGGGATGAGGCGGCCGCAGGCCTCGTGGCGACACGGTTGGGCCAGTGAGCACAGCGCCCCCTGCCGCCCCGCCTGCGAGCTATTTCGTACGACGGTGCTGGCCCGGCCCATGCGGTTGTGGTGCATGTCCTTCGCCAATGTCGCCTAGCCTTGAGCTGTGAACGCGAGGCATATCTACAAGAACCCGCCGATCAAAGAGGCGCTGTGTGAGTTCCGTTTCGCTGGCGAACCGCGGTGGGGACTGGATACCGCTTCAACAATCGCCTCAAGTCTCTCTTCTCGCTACGACGCCGAGCCGGTTCTCGCTCATCAGTCAGGGATGGATATTCGAGGAACCGAAGGTGAAGCCGGTATCCGACTCGGCGATGCCGTGCCTGTTCTTGAACTTCGTGACATCGCAGGGTCGTCCCGTCTAGTCGTCAAGCCTGGGGCACTCTCGGTCCATGCACTTCGGCCCTACAAGAGTTGGGATGAGTTCCGCCCGCTCATTCTCGATGCACTTCACGTCTGCCTGGATCCCCTAGGTGGCCAGCAGATCTCGCGGATCGGGCTGCGCTACATCAACGAGCTGTTCGTCCCGTCCAGTCAGATCGAACTACGCGAATATGTGCGGGACGCTCCGGACTTCCCCGAAGGTTCTCCTGCGACTCAGATCCACGGCTTCCTTCAACGCTTGGAGGGGTTGGACGATGAGAGAGGTATCAAACTGATTCAGACGATCGCTGGTACACCCGCCGAGCCGGGTCATGTCGGAGTCATAGTTGACCTCGACGCAATCAAGGAATTTCCGGACCCCTCGCTTCATCCCGACGATGCGGCGACGGTTCTCGACGACATTCGTGACTTCGAGCGTGAGGCGTTTGAGGCGCTCATGACGGAGAGAAGCAGGGAGCTGTTTGATGGCTAGCTACAACTCGATGGCCGTTCTTTCGCCGACCGACTTTTTCCCAGAGCAGTCAGTCGATGCGGCGGCGCCGATGAGGTCTATCGACGCAAGCGGCGCCGCTGTTGATGCTCAGGTGTTCGGCGTCTGGGATCTCCTCGGCCCGACAGACCTGGAGAGCTTTCGGACTCTTTGCAAGCCGTGCCGCTCGTACGATGTTGAGCTTCTGGAGACTGCGATATCGAGTTGGTCTTCGCTGCGAGGCTCTCTACGAACTTACGCCTTGCCGATCGCGGGTTGGCTTACCGAGTCGACCGACGCGATGGCGCTGAGGACTGAGGATCCATCAGCTGTCCGCCTTTTGGCGGCGGAGGAAGAGTTCTTCGGCCCCTTGGCCGAGTACTTGCCGAGCGACTCGCCGCGGTTTGTCGATGCGGCTCGGTTGCGAGATCTGCAGGGACTGGCAGTCAGCGAAGAGAGCATTATCTTCGAAGACGACGGTCTGTAGGGCCTGGCCGATCGATGTGGGAGCCTGGCGGACCCTGGAGCGACCTACGCCAAGGTGACCTTGTAGCTGATGTCAGAGTGCCGGTGATTGAACTCCCGCCCACTGTCGTCGGAACCGAAGGGGCAGAGTCAGCGGCGGACGCAGTACTCCAGGTTCGCTCCCGGGTGACGTCTTGTCTCGTTGTCACGCAGTGTTGTTCGGTGGAGAGGGCCCTGTCCGAGAAGGGATCTAGCATCTCCCTAGCTCCTATCCGCCTACACAAGCCGCACGGCCTCGGGGTCGACGACTACTTCCGAAGTGTTGAGGACGGCGGGGACCTCGGCGGCTACCCCACTGAAATGCACGGAGTCCGTCCGCTTGATGGGGTCATCGACGACAGGGACGGCTACGTCAACGGCGCAGATCTGACACGGACGTTCTCAGTCAAGGGCGACATTGCTTCCGAGCTCATCCACCGAATCCGAGGGCGGATGACGGTGTTGGAGAGGCAGCGACTCCGCGATCGTCTCATGCTTTTTTGGGGCCGTACGCCCGAGGAAGATCGCTCCGCCGACGACTAGTGGGCCAAGAATTCTGGCCGCCCGGTATCGCCGTCTGAGTCCTCTTGAGTGCCTATGAGCAATCTGTGAGCAACCAAGAGGCTGTCCTCAACGCTCGTACAGACAAAACCCCTGTTCAACCAAGTGGGCCGCCCGGGACTCGAACCCGGCACCTTGGGATTAAAAGTCCCCTGCTCTAACCCGATGAGCTAGCGGCCCACCGGCGAGGCTATCGCTACGAGTGTGGCGTCGAGACCTGATTGTCGTCCTCGGTGTCGCGGAGGTCGACGATGTCTCGTTCGCGGCCGACGGCCTTGGCGTAGATCTCGATGAACTCGTCGGCGACGGTCTCGAGCGAAGCCGCGGTCTGATGCCGCAGAGCTCGGGCGTGGCGTTCTTCAGGGTCGCCGTCGGGTAGCCGCGAGGAGATAGCGGCCCGGACGACCTCTTCGGGGGTGGTGCAGACCCGGCCATCGTCGCTGGCGATGATCTCCGTGCCGCCGATCGACGTGGAGAAGACCGGCAGGCCGGTGGCGAGAGCCTCGAGGATCACAAGGCTGAAGCCCTCGCCGAGCGAGGGGACGAGCAGGCCATCGGCCGCGCCCATGAGCCGAGAAACGTCGTTGCGCCATCCGAGCAGCTGGATGCGATCGCTGCACAGACCTTCGATGGCCCCGCGGAGGGCACCGTCGCCGATGAAGACGAGACGGTCGCGCTCGCCGGCGTGCTTCTTCCATGCGGTGGCCAGGGCGAGCTGGTTCTTGCGGTGGCTCAGCTCACCCACGCAGACGTGGATGCGTTCGTCTTTGCCCCATCCGAGCTCGAGGCGCAACTCGATGCGCTCTTTCTCGACCATCGGCTCGAAGCCCGTGAGGTCGACGATCGGCCTGACGCGTTCGGCGGGGCGAGCGTTGGGTGCCTCGGCCGCCTCGTGTTCGCTCAGAGTGAGAAGTGTGTGGGTGCGCCGGTCGAGTCGACGCTCGATGACCTGTACGGCCTTCTTCACGGCCCGGCGGCGCGTCGAGAGATGACCCCAGCCGTGGGGCTGGTAGATCACGGGCACGTCGAGTCGCTTCAGTCGGCTGGCGACGCCCGCGAATGTCGCGTGGGCATGCACGAGATCGATCTTGTCCTCGCGCACCACTTCGCGGAGCGTCTTGGCGACGGCCTTCGCGTCGCTCGGACTGCGTTTCCACGGCGTGCGCACGACCCGCGTCGGCCAGTCAGCGAACTCCCAGGTCTGGGTGTCGCTGGTCAGCACGACCTGCTCGATGCCACGGTCGGAGAGCTCGCGACCGAGTTGTTCGACGTAGGCGGGTACACCGGCGATAGCCGGCTCGAGAACGTGCAGTACCCGGATGGGCTCGCTCGATGGCGGGCGCAGATTGGCCGGCATGGCGATCTCGGTGGGGAGTGCGTCGTGGCCGAGTCCGAAGAAGAGGCCAATGGTGCGGAGAACGATTTCGACATCGCGCCGGAAGGTGAGGTCGCCGACGTATTCGGCATCGACGTGAACGTTCATGTGGACGTAGCCGTTGCGGTACTCCGAGACCTGCCACGGTCCGGTCATGCCTGCTCGCACCTGGTGACGAGGGTGTTCCTTGAGATCGAACGCCTTGACGACCGCGGGCAACTCGGGTCGGGGTCCGATGAGGCTCATGTCGCCTCGCAATACGTTCCACAACTGCGGGAGTTCGTCGAGTGAGAGGCGGCGGATCAGCTGACCGAAGCGGGTGTGACGGGGGTCGTCCCGAGGAGCGTGGTACTGGCCGTCTTCCATCGGCTTGCTCTCCGGCTTCATGGACCGGAACTTGAGCATCGTGAACTTGCGGCCGCCCATGGTGACGCGCACCTGGCGGAACCAGAGGGGTCGACTCAGAGTGAGGAACACACCGATCGATACGGATGCCGCGAGGGGAGCGGTGATCAGGATCAGCGTTGCCGCGCCGACCACATCGATCAGTCGCTTCACGTGGCGCTCATAAAACGTGGTCTTCCGGTCGCCGGTGACAGCTATGTCATCGACGACGTGAATCCCGTTCTGCTTTGTGACGGATGTCTCGCTCATGCCTGCTCTTGTTGCCGCTGTCGGTTCTTTCGAAGTCCCTCCGACCGAGACATTCTGGCCACCAAGAGTGGTGGAACGCAAGAGCCTGGGCCACGAACTGCGGTTATTGATTCTTTCGACCCACGCCAACCGACAACAGTAGTGAACCCTGTCCGCGTAGTGGCCACGCCCTCACACCGGCGCGACGCCACGCTCTGAGAAGCCCGACAACCGTTGGTCGATCCTTGCTCAGCCTCGCGAGCTCAGAAACGGCGAGGGCGGCGACCTCGGAGGTGGGAGCGGCATCGGAGAGACGCTGAGCGGCATCGATCGACCACCGCACATACTCGCGGCGTCGCTCGGCCCGACCCCGGAGCGTGGCCGGTCGTCGCCCGGTGAAGGTGCTTTCGTGGCGTCGCCATCTGACCGTGGCCCGCTCGAGACACGTGAGCTGCCCGGAATGGCCGGCCACGAGAGCAACCCACCAATCGTGCATGAGGACCGGACGATCGTCGGCGAGCTCAACGGTCCGAAGAGCGAGCTCGGCCGTGCCGAGCATCGTCGCGCCGACTGCCGCGTTGTTGATCAGCAGGTGGCCGAACGGCACCGCACCGGCGCTCCCGCGATCGGTCAGCGCGGAGGCTGAAGTGATGTTTCCCGACGCGTCGGTCACCTCTGCGTCGGTATAGACGGCGGCCAAGCGGTCGGTCCCCAGCGCTTCGATCGATGCCTGCAGTTTGTGCGGCAACCACACGTCGTCCTGATCGCAGAACGCGAACAGCTCATGGACGGCCGGGTCGATGTGAGCGAGAAGTTCCATGAACGAAGCGGCCGGGCCGAGGTTGCCCAGATCGTCGCTGACGAGTTGCACCCGAGCGTCGCGCTGCGCCACTTCCTCGATCAGTTTCACGCTGCCGTCGGTCGACCCGTCATCACGGACGCGCACGGTCCACTCGGTGTGTGTCTGTGCAAACAGCGACGCGAAGAGGTCGGATAGCCACTCTTCGCCGTCAAACGTCGACAGCAGTATGGTGACGGACGGAGCCACGACTCACACAGTGTGGCCCACGATGTGCATGGAGTGACCGATCGAAGCTCGTACCGCCGCGAAGTTGAGCGATCCTTGGCGTTGGCCGCGGCGACGCGCCCGTCTTCCGGGACGCGGTCGAATCGGCGAGCTCGCGCGCGACCCGGGCGCCTGGCTACGGCGGGGAAACCCGGCGCGCTTGCGGGTAGTCGGACGGATCGAGGACAACGACCGTCTGATCGGGATGTTGATGATCCGCGACGAGGAGGACGTGCTCGAAGCGAGCCTCACCGCGATGGTGCGCTGGTTCGACCGCATCTATGTGCTGGACGGGACCACCGATCCTGAGCGGGTCCGCCTCACCGACGCCATCCTCGAGAAGTTCGAGGAGGTTGTGTGGCACGGCCGCGACGGTGACTGGTTCCCGCAGGGGATCACCGACGGCGCCCGTCAGGTGTTGCTGCAGCACATTCGTGAAGACAACGGCGTCGACAACTGGGTCGGTCTGCTCCACGCCGACGAGTTCATCGATCAGGACCCTCGGCCGATGCTCGCCTCACGTCATCCATCAACGCACCCGTCGCTGCGCGTCCGCGTGGCCCACACGTTTCTCCACACCGACGACGAGGAGCGATGGGATGCCTCGCCCACCGTGAGCTTCCGCTGTCGTGTCGCCCATCAGATGTGGCCTGGCGTGCCGGAGTCACGGTTTTTCTTCGACGACGGGAGTCGCGACTTCGACGTGGCGCGTCATTCGAAGGTGCTCCCCAAGAGCCACCGGGCGGGCGAACTCGTCGACGGATTTGTCATCACCCAATACAACGAACGCAGCCCGGAGCAGGTGCTCTCGCGGGCGCGACAACGAGCCGACAGCGAGTGGCAAGTTGGGCACTACGCCCGACTCTTGTCGGACCAGCCCGAGGTGTTCGTCGCGTCGCTCAACATGCCGGACACCCCGTTCGCGCCCGAGTTCCGCGGCGACCCCGAGGGCCCGTTCGAGGCCCAGCCGACATCCTCGGCGCCATCGGGACCGTCGGCTCATCTCGCCCGGCCCAGAATCGAGACTGAGCTGACATCGCCGGAGTGCCTCGAGGCCTACGAGTCGCAGGGGCGAGTGGCGAGAAACTTCTCGATCGTCAGCAAACCCGGCGGCATTCTCGACCTCGCCGACCGCGGAAGCCCACGTCAGCTCCGACGGGCGATTCGCCGCCTTCGGGCCAACGATCCCTTTGCCCATGGCGAGCCGGTCCCCGGTCGCGAGGCCCTACTCCGACATACGTCGCGGGTGGTGGGCAGCCGCCGCGTGTCCGATGCCCAACGCCGGCGGGCGCTCGCTGAGTGCGTGGTCCGACTCTGCAACGCCGGCGCGGGCGATGACGGTTGGTACACCGTCGTGCCCGCGAATCGACGGGGGCGCATCTGCGACTTCCTGTTCGCGGAGGTTGAGTCGTGACTTCGCGGAGAGCCTGGGCCGGACCCCCCATTGTGATGGTCAATGCCGCACTGGTACCGTCGGCCTCTCGATGGTTCGGGCACAGCAGGGGACCGACGCAGCGATGCTGCAGTCTGATGAGGACGCCATGAGGCGCGCCCGCAAGGACCGAGCCGACGACAACGGCGAGCCGGCTCTCGATGGCTTCGTCATCGGCGAGAAGATCGTGGTCGATGATCTCGGCACCATCGAGATCCAATCGTTCACGCAGCGCAACTGGTCGCGTGTCGGCGTCGCCTCAGGCGACGATGGCAGCGAGTACTTCGTCAAGCAGTTCATCGACCGTGTCGGCGGTCGTCACGACAAGGGCTACGAGGGTGACTGGCGAACCCAGGAAACTCTTGGTGATCGCGTCGGCACGAATCTTCGGGTCGTTCCGGTGGTCGGTCGGGTGCCCCAACGTCTGATCTCCGTCTCGCCGCTCATCCCGATGCAGACCATCGATTCGATCGGCACCGCGACGAGGAAGCACCGGGAGCCCGCGGCAAAGGTGGGCGCCGCCCTCGCCGAGTTGCTCGAAGACCGCAAAGTCGACGACCAGCACGTCGCTGTCTGGAAGGGCCTCGACCCGAAGAACATCGGGTGGACCGACGATGGAGACCTGTGGCTCTTCGACTTCGGCCCCGTGGCCGAGTTGGAAACTGCTGAGGCGGCGGCCCGCGTGATGGCGGCCGGTCTCTTGAGCAGGTGGGTCGCCCGCCCGGGTTTTCATCTCGTCTGGCCCGAACGCGGCATCCTCCGTGGCGTCTGCGAGCCCGTGGCTCGGTTCACCGACTACGAACGTGTCCATGACGAGCTGCGCCAACACGCCGAGCTACGTATGCGCGAGCCGCAACGAGTCGGCATAGCGGCGACCGCGACCCGCCTCGGACTCCGCACGTTGGGCCGCATCCACTGGTGGGCGGTCGAGCGCGAAGCCCGCCGGTTGTTCACCAAAGCATGACCGTCGAGCGTGCCTCAGGGCGCGTTTCGATCGTCGTCCTCAATTGGAACAGCGGCGACCTCGGCGCGGCCGCGACGGCTTCCGCTCTCGAGCAGGACTGGCCCGACATCGAGGTGATCGTGGTCGACAACGCAAGCGACGACGACTCGCTCCAACGGATCCTTGCCGCGTCCCCCGGGGTCACGGTTGTTCGCAACGACGCGAACCTCGGCTTCGGCGGCGGAATGAACGCGGGCTTCGCTGTCGCCACCGGGGAGTACTTCTTGCCCCTGAACTGCGATGCCCGACTCGATTCCGCCTACGTCTCGCAGCTCGTCCGCCGGCTCGCTGCTGATCCTTCGATTGCCGCGGCCGGCGGTCAGGTCGGGTCGAGTCGAGTGGGCGTGAGCGGTCCGCTCCGGATCACTCCGGTGATGCGTACGTCGGCGTTGCCGGTCGACGAGGCCCGCTTCTGCGACAAACTCAACGGCGCCTGCCCGCTCTTTCGCGCCGCGTCGCTCGACCGGGTCAGCGAGCTGGGGTGGGGCCCCTACGACGCGACCTACTTCGTCTACGGCGAGGACGTCGATCTCGCCCTCACCCTGCGACGACTCGGTCAACGTTTCTTCTATGACCCAGCCGCGAACGCCGACCATGTCCGCTCGTTCGGATCGTCGCCTCGCCTGGCCGACCGCCGCGGCCCCCTACGCAGTTCCACCCTGCACAACCGTCATCGCAACATCGTCCGCCATGGCCGCCGGCCATATCTCCTCTTGTCGCTATCTGCATTCATTCAAGATGTGGGCTTTGTCGGGCTTCAGCTGCTGCGCCGCGACTGGCGGGTCGTCCCCGACATGGCGAGAGCGTGGCGGGGCGTTGTTGGCACCGCGGCCGGCGATCGGCGGCGACGCCGCCAGCTGCAATCGCTGCATACGAACGACGCAGGAATGAGAAGAGCGGCTCATTGATGGGATCACCGGATGTGAGCCAAGCTTCAAGGGTGCACGTATTGATTACTGGCGGTCACGGGCTGATCGGCCACGGCGTCTCGCAGCGCCTCCTCGCCGACGGACATCGGGTGACGTTGCTCGACCTGCCGCGCTTCGGCTTGCCTGAGCGAGTTCGAGATGCGGCCGAGAGCCCCGATCTCATCGAGGCCGACATCCTCGATGTCGATGTGTGGGGCGACGTGCTCGACGATGTCGACGTGATCGTGCACACCGCCGGGATCCATCAGGTCGACGAGGTGGCTCGTGACTCGGTGCGCCACATCGATGTCAACGTGACCGGTACCCACAAGCTCCTCATGGCCGCGCAAGCCCACGACGTCGGGCGTTTCATCTATCTCTCGAGCGCCAAGGTCTATGGCCACGGCTACGGCCGCGCCTCCGCTGAATCGGATCTCGTGAGCCCGATCGAGTCCTACGCCCTCGGCAAGGTCGTGGCCGAGCACTACTGCGCCCATGTCAACCGGGAGTTCGGGATCGAGACCTGCTCGATCCGTCCGTTCTCGGTCTACGGTCCTGGTCAGGACACGCACACGGGCTACATCGGCGCGCTGCTCGAGTCGCTGCGACGTGGCCAACGCGTGGTCTTGTCCGGCGACGCGGACTTCGTACGCGATTTCGTCCACATCGACACCGTCGTCGACCTCTGCGTGCGGGCGACACTGTCAGCGGCCGCGCCCCCGCTGCTGCTCAATGCCGGCTCGGGGGAAGCGACCACGCTCGGCCAACTCGTCGCGGCGTTCGAGACGGTGACCGACCGCCGGCTGGGTGTCTCCTTTCGTGATCCGCGGCCCGGTACGCTCCGCTTCACGCTGGCCGACACCCAGCAGATGCAGGACTTCTCATGGCCACACATGCCGCAGTTGGAGCAGGGGATTCTGGAGACGGTGACGGCCGAGCTCGGCGCTCCGTGACTTCGACTCCTGTGGCGATCGTTCTCGCCGCGGGCAAAGGAGTGCGCACCGCGAGCGATCGTCCGAAGCAGGTTCTGCCGCTCGGTGACCGACCGGTGATGGCCTACGCGGTCGACCAACACCTTCGAATGGGTCACCGTGTCGTCCTGGTCGTGTCCGACGCGGTGCGTGGTGTTGCCCGCGAGGTGGTCGGTGCCCATCCATCGGGCGGCGCCGTCGCTGTAGTCGAAGGCGGCGCGACTCGCCGTGAGTCGGTTCTGGCCGGCATTGCGGCGATCCCGACTGATGCCGACGAGACCACCGCGGTGATTCTTCGCAACGCGGCATCGCCCAATACCGCCGATTCGGTGATCGAGTCGTGCCTTGCCGGGCTCAGCGACCACGACGGAATGCAGGCCTACCTGGCCAGCGATTCCACCACGTTCATCCATGACGGCGTGAGTCTCCGCACGCTCGTGCCTCGCCGCGAGACCGGTTTCACCTGCGACCCCACCGTCTACCGCAATGCTCTGGTGCGCTCAGTCGCCGATGAGATGAGGGCCGGGGTCGATGGCGAGACGACCCTCGACATCGCCCGAGCACTCGGTGCCTCGATCGGCATCGTCGAGAGTTCCGCCGACAACATCAAGATCACGACCCCCGATGATCTCCACCGCGTCGCCGTTGCAATGGGGCTCGACTAGCAATGGGGCTCGACTAGCTCTGGATCTCGTGCTCGCGTCGATCGAGCGCAGCGCTCTGTTGTTCTCGCCGCACCGCCGCGGTGGGCAGGATCGTGAGTCCGATCAGCATCCACCAGCCGCGCTGGTACAAGGCCTCGATGCCGACGGACGCTACGACCATGGTCATGTGCGCGGCGAGAAGGGCCATGGCCAACTCGTGGTCGTAGGTCCGCATTCTCAGACAGGCGCGGAAGGGAACGATCACGAGAGCGAGGAAGAGGAACAGGCCGGGGAGCGACATCTCGACCACCAGCCAGATCCCGGTGTTGTGCACGATGCGACTGGTCTCGGACCGGAAGGTGCCCAAGCCCATCCCGAGACCGCGCGAGTCGACCCATCGGTCGACCGCGTAGTCGACGAAGTCTCCTCTTGAGCTGACCGTGTCGGGTCGACGGGTGAAGTCGTTGACTGCCGTGTCGACGAATCCGGTGCCGAGCATGAACGCGACGATGCCGAACGCGGCGGCCAGGTAACGCATGGCCCTCTCGGCGGTGACGTGGTCGACGGTGATGACGATGATCACTGCCCCTGCAGTGCCGATGAAGGCGCCGCGGGACAGGGTGAGCCCGAGGGCGATCGCGTACCAGGAGGTGGCCGCCATCCAGGTCAGCCGACGATGGAACAGGTGTTGCCCGTAGCGCCAGCTGATCATGAGCGCCGCGCCGAACATCGCGCCGGCATTGTTGGGATCGAACTGCATCCCGCCGAATCGGCTCTCGATATCGACCTCGAGCCAGGGCATGATGTCGGCGATTCGCCAATCGATGTAGCCGACGCCGCCCCAGAAGGCGACGCCGAGCAGGAAGGCTCGCAGAATGCGCGGCGCCATTCCTTCGCGGGCATAGGCGATCGTGACGACGCCCATCACCACGAGCACGAACGATCCCATGAACTTCACGTTGGACGAATGGTTCGAGAGATGGCCCTGCAGTGTCAGCGAGACGATCGCTCCGTAGGCAAGCACCAACGGAAGGGCGAGCGGCAAGTAGCCCACCGGGCGGCGAAGAATCCGAAATGAAGTCGGCGCCAAAAGCAGCGAAAAGGCGAGAAAGACATCACCCGGAGGGAGACGGCTACCAACGATGCTCCGAACGCTTTCGATCTCGAGCTGCACCGGGAGGAGAAAGATCGCGATCATGTAGAGCTTCACGGACAGCGAATGGCTCCACGGGGGCGATGGGCGGCTGTGGGGCTCGGCCGCGGGCGCCAGGAACTGGACTCTTGTTTTCGGTTCGGTTGTGGAGATCGTGTCGGTCACCAGAGGTCCCAAAGATGACGGTGGCTGTCACGCTCTCTGTCGGCAGGCACCGGCTCGACTCAACGATGAGCCGTTTGGCTCTATTTCTAGGTTATCCACAGAGTGGTAGCCTGAAGAGCTGCACCGATCGGAAAGGTCGAAGGCGACACTGTGCGTGAACACGACGGAGAACTCGAACTCGAGGACTATCTGTCCCTCTTGGGACGCCGTTGGCGATGGGTCGCGGGCACGGTTCTCGTGGTCGTCGGGCTGGTCACGTTCTTCACCTTGACCCGCGACGAGATCTACAGCTCTCGCACGGTTGTGCAGATCCTGACCGAGGACAACCAGGGCACGTTCAACGTGTCGCAATCCGAGTTGTACCGAAAGGCCATCCCGGAGCTCCAATACATCGACAGTCAGCGCTTCGACACCGCCGTCGACGAGCTGGCCGGCTTCGATGTCACCGTCGATGCCAGAGTGAACTTCGTCGATTCGGCCGAGCGCATCGACTCAGCCGGCCTGATCCGCCTGGTGGTGGAAGACACCACGCCGTCCCGGGCGGCCCAGGGCGCCGAGGCAGCGGCCACCGCCTACCTCGAGAACCGCCTGGCCAACATCACCCAGTCGATCAACCGTCGACTCGACAATCACGTCGAGCAGCGAGACGGGCTCCAAGAGACCCGCACTGCGCTCAACCTCGAGGTCAGCAACGCCTTTGCGCTCGCCGACGCCGCCACCAACCCGATCACGGCCAGCGAGCTCCTCAACGAAGCCGAACTCCTCCGTACCGAACACAATCCGCGAGTGCAGAGCCTGACGAGCCGTATCGGTTCGCTGAATCAAGACATCACCGAGGTCAACGGGCTGCTCGCCACCCTCGGCGTCCCCGAGTCGACGGCGCGGATCCACTCGGCGGCAACCGTTCCGAGCCAACCAATCTCTCCCGATGTCCCACGCAACGTGATGATCAGCATCGTGATCGGCCTCGTGCTCGGCCTGGTCCTGGCGGTGCTGCGAGACCTGCTCGACACTCGAGCCCGCGACGGCGCTGAGTTGGCGCAGCTCGTCGACATCCCGGTCATGGCCACCATCAGTGAGATTCGCAGTCAACGCGGCGCTCCGGGCCGTATCCGTCGCTATCCGGATCTGTCCCCCGAGGAGTCGAGTGGCTACCAGGTCCTGCTCAACTCTCTCTGGCTGAGCAACGTCGACGACCCGTTGCAGAGCATCGTCCTCACTTCCGACCGCCCCGGCGTGGGCAAGACCCAGACCGTCGTCAACCTCGCGCAAGCCGAGGCGGCACGTGGTACTCGTGTGCTCGTCATCGACACCGACTTCGTCAACCCGTCCGTGGCGGCACGTTTCGATCTGGAACCTGCCGAGTTCGGTCTCGCCGATCTGCTCGAATCTCGAGTGTCGATCGAGCAGGTTGCAAGGGCCACGTCCATCGACAACCTCCACATGATCGATGCCCAGGGCACCACTGGCGCCGGCGAGCTTCTCCGGTCCGATCGGCTCGGTGGCCTCCTCGATGACCTCTACGCGAGCTACGACCTGATTCTGATCGACTCACCGCCAACCCTCAGCACGTCCGACTCCCGACTGGTGGCATCGCAGGCCGACGCTGTGGTCGTCGTCTACGACCCTTCGCTCTCGCGTCGCGAGGAGCTCCAGCGAACAATCGATCTTCTTCGCAGCGCCCGCGCCAATCTGATCGGCCTCGTCGCCAATCGATCGCGTGCGTCTCATCCCGTCTATCTCTCTGCCAGAGATCGCTAGGCCGAAAGGAGTTGTCGTGACTGCAGTCGAAGAGAACACACATGATTCCGGAGAATGGGGCGTCTTTGTTGCCCGCGCCGTTCAGGACATTCGTCGAGAACTGGGAGAAGCCGCGGCCAATCGCGTTGCCAACTCGCTGCTCGATCAGAAGGCCGAGGCGATCGACGCCGCAACCGAACAGTTGAATGCGACGCGCGGCATGCTTGAGCGAACCCTCGTCGAGGTATCCGAGGCTCGCCGTGCTCACGAGCGGCTGCAGGCCGATCTCGCCCGCATGGAATCCGGCGTTCGTGACGCGAAGGCCGAAGCTGCTCGCATCCGTTCCGACGCCGTCGACCTCGCGGCCCGGCGAAAGGCCGAAGCCGATGCAGCGGCTGAAGTCGAGTCGCGGAGGATCTCTGAGTCGTGGGAAGAAGTTCGCCACCAGGAGGCCGATGTCGCCACGCGGCGATCAGAGTTGTTGGATCTCGACGAGCACGCCAATGCGAGGCTCGCCGAGATCGAGGCTGCCGGTACCGAGTTGGAGCAACTGCGGCTGTCGATCGCGTCGGAACGGGCCGAGGCCCAAAGGCTCGTCGAGGAGGCCATCACCAAGCTCGACGAGGTCGAGGAGGCACGTCGACACGAAGAGGAAGCCAGAGAGAGTGCCGCAGCCGAAGCACTTGCGGCCGCCGAACTCGCGGCCCTTGAGCTCGAGAGCATGGAAGATGCTGCAGTTACCCAAGACGCAGCCGACGACGAAGACGACACTGTCGAAGAAATCAGCGTCATCGACGTGCGCGACCCCGAGATCGATCTGCGGGCCACCAGGCTCGACGACCGCGAGGCCGAACTCGTCGAATGGGAGTCCGACCTCGTCCTTCGAGCTCAGGAACTCGATCGGCGGGCCAAGGCCGTCACGCCGATGATGCCGCGACCCACGGGCAATGTTGCCGGGTGGGGTCGACGAACCGCTCGAACCGACTGATCAGCTCCCGAGCTCCTCGGCTTCGATGTCGAGGAGTCGGTGGAAATTGGAGCGCAGCTCGGCGCGCCGGCTCGGGTCGTTCGCCAGGTTGACGAGTTCGTGGGGGTCTTCGTTGAGGTCGTACCACTCGTGGTCGTGGTCTTCGAACGCGGCATCGACGTCGAAGAGTTTCGGCGACTGCGCTGGTCGGCCGTCGCGCTCGATGCCCCCGCCGATGCCGTAGTAGCGGGCGTATTTGGTGGTCCCGTCGAAGAAGCCGCGGACCGCGTAGCGGACACTGCGAAGCAACGATGACTGGGCGCTGTCCTGGCTGAAGAAGACGTGGTCACGAGGCGACGTCGCCGGATCGATGAGCGCTGGTGTGAGGTCGGCCCCGGACAGCGACGGCGTGTCGTCGACCGCCACGCCGCCGAGTGAGCAGAGGGTGGCGGCGAGATCGACGTGGGTGGCGAGCGCATCGGTGGCGGTGCCGGGTTCGGTGATCCCGGGCACCTTGATGGTGAGCGGGACTCCCATCACCTCCTCGTAGACGCACGGGAGTTTTGCCCGCAGGCCGTGTGAGCCACAGGCATCGCCGTGATCGGAGGTATAGGCGATGACCGTGTCGTCGTAGATGCCGAGCTCGTCGAGCACGCCGAGGAGCTCGGCGAGGTTTCGGTCGAGCTCCTCGTGGAGGTAGGCGTAGTAGTCGAGCTGGCGCAGCCAGGATCGCTCGTCGTCGAGGTGCATGGTGCCCACGAAGTGCTCGTGGTTGCGAACCTGTCGCCAGGCTCGCTGGATCTCCGGCTTGGTGTGGAGATCGTCGTGGAAGTTCGCGGGAAGCGTGTCGAATCGCTCGGCGTAGTCCTCGGACATCGGCTCGACCGGGACGCCCTCCATACGGAGGTTCTTCATGAACTCGAACGCCTTCGCGTCCTCGGGGAACTTGGCCTGATAGCTCGGGTGATCGATCGGAAACCACATGATGTCGTGGGGGTTCACCAGCGCCACCGTGAGGTGCCATGGGGTGTCGTCATCCGCGTGGTCCCGAAGCCAGTTGATGGCATCGGCGGTGATGATGGGATCGAAGAATCGGCCGCTCCACGCTGCGCCGGTGTAGTGCATGTCGTTGCCGCGAAAGTCCTGATAGCCGTAGCGCGTCATCTCAGGAATGTGTTCATGGCAGAGATGCCACTTGCCGAGATAGGCCGAGTAGTAGCCCTCGCCGACCAGCAGGCTGCCGATCGTCGGGATGTTCGAGTCGAGCGCAGTGTGCGCGGGGAACGAGACGTTGTCGCTCACACCATGCTCGGCGACGTAGCTCCCCGTGTAGAGGCTTGCTCGCGACGGAGAGCACGGCGACGAGTGGGTGTAGTACCTGTTGAAGGTCATGCCATCGGCGGCGAGACGGTCGTGGGCAGGCATGTCGGCCTTGCCCTCCAGCCATCCGTTGCGTCGTTCCTCGTCCGACACGATCATCAAGATGTTGGGCTTCTTTGCCATTGCTGGACCCTAGAGCTTGGAAGCCGCGAGGTAGCCGGCGATCACCGAACGAGTCTCGGCGAGCACTTCGTCGTCGGTACGCCCCGCGACGCTCACGACGGTTCCCGTGTGCACCTCCACCTTGGCGCGGCCGCGCCAGGGAAGGCGCGGGAGCTTTCCGCGGCTTCGCCAGATGTTGTCGGTGCCGATGAGTGCGATCGGCAAGATATCGGCGTCGGCGGCTCGGGCGATCTCGATGAAGCCGGGACGGATCTCTCCGAGCCCGTCGGGCTCGCGTCGATCGGGCGGAATGATCTTTCCTTCGATCATCACCGCCACGGCTCGGTCGGCCTTGAGGGTCTGCGTCGCGGTCTCGATCGACTCGCGCTTGCCGTCGCCGGCGGGGATGCACCCGATCGTGTCGAGGAACTTCCCTGCCCCCGGGGCATCGAAATACTTGGCTCGCACGAGACACCGCGCCGGGCGGTCGTAGTGGTCGAGCGCTTCGACTGCAACAAACACGTCGGCGAGGCTGCGGTGGTTCGCGACCATCACCACCCCCCTGGGCACCTGGCTGCCAAGGGAATCGGGGATGTAGGTGATGGTTCGGAGCAGGTGGCCCGACCGGCGGATCCGGCGCGCCCACTTCTTGAATCGGCGGATATCGATGACTTGCTGGTCGAGGTCGACAGACACGGTCTGTGTCTAGCGCCCGAGAGGCCGTGACGGCACCATCGCGTAGATCAGGATCCAGGCCGTACGGTGCAATGGTGACGGAACGCGCCTACACGCCTCGGGTCATGGCGTTGTTCGCAGCCGGCATCGCCTACTTCACGGTGGCCGGCATTTCGTTCCCCGTTCTCCCCCGTCTGGTCGAGGACGAACTCGGAGGATCGAAGACCGACATCGGCTTGGCTTTCGCCACCTTTGCCCTCGGCATGCTTCTCGTGCGCCCGATTGCCGGAGTGATATCTGATCGCATCGGGCGTCGTCCGTTGATGATCGGTGGCGCCATCGGCATCTCCGTCTTCCAGCTTTTGCATGTGCCCGCCGCCGATACGGGCGAGCTCTGGGTCCTTCTGCTGGTGCGTGCCGGTACTGGGGCCTTCAGCTCACTCATGTATCTGGCGCAGGCAACGACGGCGACGGAGCTGCCACCGGAAAAGTACCGGTCCAAAGTGTTCTCCACGTTCTCGGTGGCCGTGTTCGTCGGCTTCGCGATCGGCCCGATCGTCGGTGAGACCGTGCTGCAGGCGCACGGATTCACATGGACCTTCGTGATGGCCGCAGGATTCGGGTTCATCTCGGCTCTCGTTGCGCTCACCCTTCCGGAGACCAAACCGGCCGAGGTGCGGCCCGCCGAAGGGCTCCGAGATCTGCTGCACCCGATCGCGGCTCGCATCGGTGTCGTCAACCTCTTGGTTTTTGTCGCCTTCATGGGGTTCAACGGGTTCATTCAGGACTACAGCGAGGAGTTCGGCATCGAGGAGGCTCGCTGGCTTCTGCTGACCTACTCGGGCACCACGCTGGTGCTGCGCTTTGCCGGTGGCTGGGTGATCGATCGCTTCGATCGGCGCAACCTCGCTTCGGCCGCCCACTCCACGGTCGCGCTGGGCGCGGTGATCCTCGCCACGGCCAACGGCGCCGGCCAGCTCTACGTGGGCGCGTTCGTGATCGCGATCGGCATGTCGTGGAACGTCCCCCTCCTCATGCTGATCGCCGTGGATTCCGCCGACGAGATGGAACGCTCGAAGGTGGTGGCAACCGTGACAACATTCGGCGACTTCGCGAACTCCGCCGGCGCGCTCGTGCTCGGACGCATCGCCGATGTCTTCGACTACGAAGGCATGTACTTCACCGTCGCGGCCGCGGCTCTGCTGGCGGTAGCCCTGCTTCGCAGCAGTTTCATGGCCCCCGTGGAGGGCCTTCGACGGCGGCCCGTCGAGCAGTCGAAGAACTCATAGCCGATAGCCGCCGTCGACCCCGATGGTCTGGCCGGTGATCGCGCCCCCGGCGGGTGATGCGAGGAGGACTGCCATCGGGCCCAGCTCATCGGGTTCGATGATGCGCCCTTGGGCGGCTTCGCCCTCCGCATCGGCTCTGGCCCGACTCGCCGTCGTTCCTCTCGATGCGCCGAGCCGGTCGAAATCGACCAATGAGGTGTTGGTCCAGCCAGGGCAGATGCAGTTTGCGGTGATGCCGTGAGGACCGGCGATCTGAGCGAGCTGCGATGTGAAGCCGACGAGGCCGTGCTTCGCGGCGGTGTAGGCCCACGAGGCCGCGGCTCGTCGCGAAGCCCCGGAACCGATCGAGATGATTCGGCCATAGCCACCCGATCGCATGTGGGGCAGCGCGGCGTGGGTGACCCAGAAGGCTGATGTGAGGTTGAGTGTGAGGGTTGCTTCGATCGTGGCGACGTCGCCCTCGAACGGGTCGGGATTGCCGGCGACACTTCCGCCGACGTTGTTGACGAGCACATCGATTCGCCCGAAGGCATCCACCGCAGCGTCGACTGGGCGCGTTGCCTCTTCGCGCCGGCTGGCGTCGGCCACGACGGAGAGGGCACGACCTCCGGCGGTGGAGATCGTGGCCACGACGGCGTCGAGGTCTGACTCGGTGCGAGCACTCACGACGACCGTCGCTCCTGCGTCGGCGAGAGCGAGGGCGAGGGCGCGGCCTATGCCGCGTCCGGCGCCGGTCACGACCGCGACACGATCGGCGAGCGGGGCCGAACCGACTGAGTCCATGGCGAATTCCTATCCGAATACGGAGTCGAGCACGGGCAACTCCCGGGAGTAGACGACTCGGGGCGCGAGCCAGATTGCCAGGGTGAGGGCGACGGCCATCACGACGGTGCGTCGAAGCGCGGGATCCGCCCTGGTGCTGACCAGCCCGGCGAGCAGCGCGATCGCCACGGCCGGGATCCACGTGAGTTCGGCCCGCCGGAGGCGATCGCCACGCTGGCCGACTGCTCTCTCGATCTCGGTGCGGTGGAGGTCGCCGCCGTCGAACTCGTCGGTCGTCACGAAGCCGTCGCGTTCCACGATGGCAGCGACCACTGCGGCGGCCTCATCCGTGGCCCGCCAGGTCAGGGCGCCGTCGATGCAGATGAGGAGCATCAACAGCAGACCGATGCGGGTGACAGCGGTGCGCGCCGCGGGGGTCAGTGTCCAGCGTTGCGGGCCGGTGGCGACCGGGCCCACGGGCTTCACCATCGGTGGGTTCAGCCCCCGTGGACTGTTGTCACGATGTCGATCGAGTCGGCATGGAATATCAACGGCACAAAGAAGGCGGCGGCGGAGATCACGATCATCAGGGCCAAGATGTTGCGTGACGAACCTGGGCCGGAAGCGATGGTCAGGGCCACCGCGGCAATGATGCCGATCACGGCGAGCCATGTCTTGGTCGTGACGAGATCGCGATCGAGTCGGTCGCCGTTGGTCACGGCGGCGAGAGCGGCCCGGTCGTCGGGCTGGCAGATTCCGCAGTTGCTTCCGACTCCGGCGGGGTAGGTCTCCTGGTTGGCGGCGACCATTTCTTCGATGGCGTCGTCGGCGTCTCGCGCTTCGAGCCAGGTGAGGAGTCCGTCGATCGCCACGAAGGCGAGGACCAACATGATGACAGTGAGAAAGATGCTGCGTCGGGGTCCGTCGAGCAGCGGTGTTTGGTTGACGGTCGAAGTCATGTCGATCCACAGTACGACGCGAGGACGTGGGTGAAGGGGCAATCGCGGGCTACTTTGACCCACTCGATGGTCGCGACACCCGGAACCCCCGCCGCAACTCCTCCGGGCGAGGTCTCCCGCGAGGCGTGGTTGGCCCTTGCCGTCGCCACGTCGGCGTCGTTCCTCGTGGTGATCGACGTGTCCGTGGTCAACGTCGCGCTCCCGTCCATCGCGGCCGACTTCGAGGCATCCGCGACCGAGTTGTCGTGGGTCATCTCGGGCTACAACGTCGCCCTCGCCTCACTGATGCTCTTGGCGGGCCGCCTGGCCGATCGCCGGGGTCGACGTCGCACCTTCATGACGGGGGTCATCGGCTTCCTGATCGGTTCCGCGCTTTGCGGGCTCGCGCCCAATGTCGAGGCTCTGATCGCGGCCCGCGTGATCCAGGCTGTCGGCGGAGCGTTGCTCACTCCCGCATCGCTCGCGATGGTGCTGCCTCAGTTTCCTCTCGCGAAGAGGGGAGTGGCCATCGGCGTGTGGGGGGCGATGGGTGCGCTCGGGGCTGCCTTTGGGCCGTCGGTCGGCGCGCTGCTGATCGAGGCGTCGAACTGGCGCCTGATCTTTCTCATCAACGTCCCGATTGGTGCGCTGGTGGTCGTTGCCGCCTCTCGCCTGGTCGCGGAATCCAAGGACGAGACCGCCACCGGACCACTCGATGTCATCGGAGTGCCGATCGGTGTGGCCGGCGTGGGGCTGGCCATGTTGGGCATCGTGCGTTCGGAGGCCGAGGGGTGGTTGAGCCCTTCGGTTCTGGGGCTGCTCGCGGCCGGCTTGGTCTTGATCCCGGTTGTGGTCTGGCGCTCGGCGCATCATCCCGCACCGCTGCTCGACCTCTCCCTCTTCAAGGCTCGTTCGTTCTCCGTCGCGGCCGCCGCCTTCTGGGTGTACTCGCTCGCCTTCACCGCCGGGTTCCTTCTCAACAGCTTCATGCTGCAGCGGCTCTGGGGGATGTCGGTCCTCGAGACCGGCTTCGCGCTCACGCCGGGCCCCATCGTGGGCGCGTTCACTTCGGCTCCACTCGGGAGCCTCTCCGATCGGATCGGTCATCGTTGGGTCGTGGCCTCCGGTGCCGCGTTGTGCAGCGCTTCGTATCTTTGGATGCTCGTGTTCGTCGGTGAACAACAAGAGTTCGTCCGAGTGTTTCTGCCTGCGACGCTGGCGCTTGGCCTCGGTGTCGGCGCGACCATCGCTGGTCTGCAGAGCGCGGCGATGTCCGACATCGCGCCGCATCAGTTCGCCAGCGCCAACGCCACCATTCGCACCATGCAACAGGTTGGCTACGCGATCGGTATCTCGGTGGTCGTCACACTCGCTGCCGATCTCGACCTGGCCGGATTCCAGGCCGGCTACACGTGGGTGGTCGGCGCTTACTTCGGGGCCGCCGTGGTGTTGGCCTGGTTCTACCCGTCAGGTTCAGCGGCGAGCCGCGCCGCTCTCAGCTGAAGATGTAGTCGTCGGGGTTCGGCGCCTTGGTCCACTGTTGGTAGTTGTGGATCGGCCACGGGGAGAGTGTGAAGATCTGGCCGTTGGGGTTCTTGAAGTGGGTGTGCTGGATCGACCAGTGCGACCACACCATCTGATGGATCTCGGCATTGCGATGAGCCTCGAACTCATCGTGCACTTCCTGCTTCGGCTCCATCGTGGCGTTGCCTTCGGCGAGGAGTTGTTCGATGCAGCCCATGATGTAGGTGATCTGGCATTCAGAATGAAATATCAAGCTGCCGCCATGGGCCAGGTTGGTCCCGGGTCCGTACATGCAGAAGAGGTTGGGGAACTCGGGCACGGTGATGCCGAGATAGGCCGACGGTTCCTCGCCCCAATGCTCAGCGAGCGTTGTGCCGTTGCGGCCAGTGATTTCCATTGGCCACAGGAAACGATTGTGGTGAAACCCGGTGGCGTAGCAAATGATGTCGGCTTCGTGGAGTACGCCGTCGTCGGTGCGTACACCGCCGGCCTCGATGCGCTCGATGCCCGTGCGGACGAGGTCGACGTTGTCGCGCTTCAGGCAGTTGAGCCATGAGCCGTTGTCCTGCAGCGTGCGCTTGCCCGTCGCCGGATACGGCGGCACGACCTTGTCGATCAATTCGGGTGTGTCGGCCAGTTGTTCGCGGATCCAGCCTTCGAAAAAGCCGCGGGTTGCCTGATTGCGCTCGCTCACGGCGAGGCCGTCGCTGTCGTCGTAGTCGGGGTCGATACGTGAACCTGAGAGATCGCCACCGGATCCCGGCCAGAACTGGAGGAAGCGGAACCAGCGACCGAAGAACGGCAGGTGGCGAATCGCCCACTTCTGTCCCTCGGGCACCTTCTCGTGGTAGTTCGGATTGGGGAACATCCACTGGGCCGTCCGCTGGAAGACGCTCAGCTGTTCGACATCGTCGGCGATGGTGGGGGCGATCTGGAAGCCGCTCGCACCGGCGCCGACCAGAGCGAACTTCTTGCCGGCGTAGTCGACGGAATGATCCCAACGGGTCGAATGAAACGACGGCCCGGCAAAGTCTTCGATGCCGGGGATGTCCGGCATCTTGGCCCGGTTGAGAGAGCCGACGGCGCTGATGAGCGCCCTCGCGACGAGCGTCTCTTCGCTGCCGTCGGCGTTGCGCACCACCACCGACCAGCGTCCTGAACTCTCGTCGAGTGTCGCGCCGATCACCTCGGTGTCGAAGCGGCAGTGGTCGTCGATCGAGTGGTTCTCCATCACATTCTGGAAGTAGCGCTGGAGTTCGGGTTGCTGGGAGAAGTACTCGGTCCAGTGGTCAGAGGGTTCGAACGAGTAGCAGTAGAAGTGACTGCCGACGTCGACCCGTGCGCCCGGGTAGCGGTTCTCCCACCACGTGCCTCCGGGGCCGCCGTTCTTCTCGACGATCGTGAAGGGAATGCCCGCCTCCTGGAGGCGAAGTCCGGCGAGAAGCCCGGACTGTCCGCAGCCGATCACCACGACGGGAAACTCCGCCTTCGTCTCGGCCGAGACCTTGTCGGCCCAGGCGACGCGGTTCACGTCGATGTCGCCGAGACCCATCTCGTCGAGCATCATCGGCACCACGTCCTCAGGGATCTCGGTGCAGGCGACGAAGTTCATCATCTCGTAGAGGAGCTCGGCATCGGGCTGCTCGGCCGGGAGCTCGCATCCGCCATCGCGGAATTGGATGATGTCCGGTAGTGCTCGCCGTCGCACCTCGGCCTTGGCATCTTCGTCCATGAAGCCCTGGTACTCGTTGAGGAACAGTCCGGCGGGGCGAAGATCGCCACGCACCCAGTCGGGGTTGCCGGTGATGTGCACCATCGTGCACAAGAGCGTGGGGATGCTCACCTCTTCGAGTGCTGCGGCGATCGCAGCGTCGTCGTCGGTGAAGGGCAGGCCTGCGTGGGGGTGACGGTCGGTCATGGCCGTCACTCTGCCGCGTAGCCGACCGTGTCCGCCAACCTCCGTGTCCGCCAACCTGGTCTCGATCGAGGTTCGACTCTGTAGCCAGGAATTCTGCCGAGATGGCTAGCCTGCTCGCAATGCATGAGCACGAGGCCCCGGACACCGCGGACGAAGCCCACGAAGTCGACCAGGCTGTTGAAGAGGAAGCGCCGAATCCTGCTCCGAGTGACGAGGTGCTCGATGGCTTCGAGACCGACCTCGACAATGTCGCGGCGGCGCTCGACGCACTCGACGCCGACGATCTCGATGCCGCGGAAGCGCTGGTGAACGGGCTGGGCGAGAACGAGCCGCCCGTGTCCTCGACCGAATCCGACTGAGATGAAGAAGGCCGCCGGCCTGGTCGCGTTTCTCGGCGTCGTTCTCGGCGCCCTCGCGTGGCGCCGCCGCACTGTGCCCGAATCCGGGTCGCCCATCGGTGCGCTGAGCCGCGGCCAGCGCCGAATGGAGATGGGGCGACTCGTCGCTCGTCGGGCGGCCGACCGAGGCTTCACCAAGGCCCGTTCACGGCTGGCGTCCGACGAGACTCGACGTCGCTTACAAGCCGACCTCGAACGTCGAGAGGCCGAGGACGTCGTCGGCGCGCTGGGCGAGATGAAGGGTGCCCTGATGAAGCTCGGCCAGATGGCGAGCTACCTCGACGAGGGCATGCCCGAGCCGATGCGCCAGGCGCTGGCCAGCCTCAGATCCGACGCGCCGCCGATGCCGTCGGATCTCGCCCTCACCGAGATCGAGCGATCCCTGGGCCGGCCGCTCCACGAACTCTTTGCGACGATCGAGGACCAGCCCCTTGCGGCAGCCTCGATAGGCCAAGTCCACCGAGCCACCACGATCGACGGCCGCGAGGTGGCCGTGAAAGTGCAGTATCCGGGAATTGCCGAGGCGATCGCTGCTGATCTCGACAACACCGAACGACTCGCCATGTTGCTCGGCATGATCTACCCGGGACTCAACCCCGACGAGCTGGTCGAGGAGCTGCGGGATCGGATCAACGAAGAGCTCGACTACGAGCACGAAGCCGCCAACCAGAAGCTGTTCTCGGATTACTACTCGGGCCACCCCCACGTGTGGGTGCCGGCCGTCCACGACGATCTGTCGACGGCAAACGTCCTCACGACCGAGTTCGTGCCGGGGCGGCCGTTCGAAGAGGTCTACGGGTCCGACCTCGCCGAGCGCGAGCGAGTGGCCGAGATCCTCTATCGCTTCGTGTTTCGGAGCCTCAACCGTCAGTACGTGTTCAACGGCGATCCCCACCCGGGCAACTACCTGCTGGCCGACGACGGACGTGTTGCCTTCCTCGACTTCGGTCTCGTGAAGCACTTCGCCGAGGCGGAGGTCGAGCAGTTCGCGGTGTTGATCCGAGCGATGATCGATCGAGACCCGTCGGTGTTTCGCGCCGCCGCCGAGGAGCAAGAGGTGTTGCGGCCCGATGCGCCGTTCGAGGATCAGGACATCTTCGACTGGTTCGCCGCGTACTACGAGCTCATCCTCGACGATGCGCCCGTGACGGTGACCACTGACTACAGCGTCGGCCTGCTGTACCAGACGTTTGACGCGAAGACCCACGAGATCCTGAAGCACACCAACGTGCCTCCGACCTTCGCCCTCATCCAACGCATCAATCTCGGCCTGTTCTCGATCCTCGGCCAGCTCGGGGCTACGGCCAACTGGCGAGCCATCTCGGAAGAACTCTGGGTGTGGACCGATGCCCCTCCGAGCACACCGCTCGGTGAAGAAGAAGCGGCGTGGGCGGCCACGCGAGCGGCCGGCTAACCGGCAGCGTCGAGATCGTCGAACTCAGGCGACTCATCGGCAACCCCGGCGGGGTCGGCTGGCTCGAGGCGGTCGAGTCGATCGCTGACCGCCATCAGGTAACCGATCGCTCGTTCGGCCAGCGGGTTGCGGTTGACCAGGGCATCGAACGCGGGGGAGTGGTCAGCCACTTCGAGGTGGGCGAGTTCGTGAACGATGACATGGTCGAGCACCCACGGGGGCACATCGACCAGCCGGTCGGAGATACGGATGTCGCCGCTGTGGACCGAGCATGATCCCCATCGTTGGCGCTGGGTCTTCGACCATCTGATCGACTCGGGGAGCGGAAGACCGAACTTGTCGGCCAGCATTGCCGCCCGCGCATCGAGGTCGATCGCGTGGGAGCGCCGCTCCTGCTCGATGCGCTCGACGATGTCGTCGACGAACTTTCGCTCGTCGGCCTCGGACATCCACGCGGGGATACGTACTCGAATCACGCCGTCGACGATGCGAGCCGACACGGTCTTCACCCGGCGCTCGGACCGGATCACCTCGACCGGATACCGCGACGACATCATCAGACAGCACCCATCAGACAGCACCCATCAGACAGCACCCATCAGACAATGTCCTGGTTCTCGATGGTGATGTCGTCGGGCGAGAGCTGCACCCGTTCGCCGAGTCGCCAACCGTTGTCGTCGTGGTGGAACCAGCGGGCGCCGAGATTGGCGATGCGCTCGTGGGATGACCCGTGGTGACCCTCGAGGCTGTAGATCACGCCGCCGTGAGAGATCACCAGCACATCGCCGGAACCAACCTCGGCCTTCACCCGCTCGAGCGCATCGGCGACGCGGGCGAGCACGGAGTCGTCGGGCTCCCATCCGGGCGGCCAGATTCCGGCTTCGAGGTTGCCGGGGTAGCGCTCGTCGATCTCGTGGCGGGTGAGTCCTTGGTATTCGCCGGCGTGGCGTTCGCGGAAGGCCGGCTCGACGAGAACCGGCCCGATGCCGAGCTGGGCGGCGATGATCATTGCGGTGGTGAGGGCGCGATCGAGGTCGCTCGCGATGATCGCGTCGAAGGCCCCGAGCTGGGTCGCGGCGCCCGCTGCCTGAGCGCGGCCGAGGTCGGACAGCGGTGGGTCGGCCTGGCCCTGCCAGCGCCCCATTGCGTTCCACTCTGACTGCCCATGGCGGGCGACAAGCACGTTCAGCATGATCAGCGCCGACCGTACCGGCGCCCACTGACAGTCACGGGGATGGCGAAACGGGTGAGTTGGGCCGCTCCCGCTACCGTGTGGCCCATGGCCCAGATTCGGTTGTTCGCCTCGGCGCGTGAGGCGGCCGGCACCAAGAACGATGCGCTCCCCGGCAGCACCGTCGGTGAAGTGCTCGACGCTGCGGTAGCGAAATACGGTGCCGATTTCGCCGGCATCCTCGAGAGTGCGGCGGTGTGGTGCAACGGCGACGCCGTCGAGCGCGATCACCCGGTTGCTGACGACGACGAGGTGGCAGTCCTCCCGCCGGTTTCCGGCGGATCCGACGCATCGAGCCAGTCCCGGTAGGCTGCGAAACGGAATTTCCGCAGTCGTCCGCGCGGGCAGAAGGTCGAGAGCCAACGATGATCCCTGATCTCCAACGAGTGCTGGAGCCCGATTACCTGGCCGGCCTCGCCGACGCATCCACTGAGGATCTGCGCGGGATGCGTGGCGAGTGCACCGACCTCGAGAACGGGGTCTCGTTTGTCCGCCGGCTGGCCCAGGGCCGCCTGGATGTGATCGTTGCCGAGACCGAGCGTCGGGCCGAGGGTGGTGGCGGCGATCTCGCCGATCTCGTCGCCCGCCTACCCGAGCTCTTGAGCGACGGCGTCCGTGCGCCCGGCTCCGGACGCGTCGACCAAGAGCTCGACCCGCCCGACGAGGTGGTCAACCCGCTCACCGAGGTGCTCGATGGTGCCGTCGGGCCGTCGGTCATGACCGAAGTGGCCGAGTTGGGCGCCGAGGAACTGTCGGCGGCCGTCATCGCACTACGAAACTTCGAGGAGCGGCTGTCCACGAGTCGACGCTCACTCCACAGCACCATCGACTCGCTCAACGACGAACTCGCCCGTCGCATTGCCGCCGGAGAGTCGCCGACCACACCGGCATGACCGTCACCTGCGACCGGGAATGTTCCGCGCTTCGCGTGCGTTGGGATCGTTCGTGAGCCGCGTCGCCGTTCTTTCTCTCCACACCTCGCCTCTGGTCCAGCCCGGCCTCGGCGATGCCGGCGGTATGAACGTCTACATCCGTGAGCTGGTTTCCTCGCTGGCCCAGGCCGGCACCGATGCCACCGTCTATGTGCGTCGCTGGACCCACGATCTGCCCGACATCGTCGAGGTCGAGCCCGGTTTCCGGGTGGTCCACGTCGACGCCGGACCGATCGGATTGGCCAAAGAAGATCTCCCCGACATCGTCGACGAGTTCACCGCTGCGGTCGGCCGCGATCTCGTTGAGCGGCCGGTCGATGTCATCCATGCCAACTACTGGTTGTCAGGCGTGGCCGGTCACCGACTCAAGCACCAGCTCGATCTGCCGTTGGTCACCACGTTCCACACGCTCGCTCGAGTCAAGGCCGAGACCGGCGACGCTGAACCCCAGCGCCGCATCGATGCCGAGTCCGAGGTCATCCGATGCGCTGACGTCATCACGGCCAATTCGGTCACCGAGCTCCATGAGCTCGTCACTCACTACGGTGCCGATCCCGATCGCGTCGAGGTAGTTCCGCCGGGGGTCGACCACGCATTCTTCTCCCCTGGGGCTCGCGACGGCGCTCGTAGCGCGCTCGGGCTAAACGATGCTCCGCTGTTGCTCTTCGTCGGCCGCATCCAACCGCTGAAGGGCGTCGACGTCGCTGTCGAGACCCTGGCCGAGCTCGACTCCGACGATGCCCGTCTTCTGATCGTCGGTGGCTCGAGTGGCGTGGAGGGCGACGACGAGGTCCGCAAGATCGAGAAGCTCATTGCCGATCGCGGCTTGGTCGACCGGGTCACCATGGTGCCGCCGCAACCCCACCACGTGTTGTCCACCTACTACCGCGCCGCCGATGTCTGTCTCGTGCCGTCACGCAGCGAGTCGTTCGGTCTGGTTGCGCTCGAAGCCGCGGCCTGTGGCACCCCCGTGGTCGCTTCCGATGTCGGCGGCCTTCGCACCTTGATCGAGGAAGGCCGAACCGGCTTCCGTATCAGTGGTCGTGACCCTCGAGACTTCGCGGCTGCGACGAGGCGCATCCTCGATTCGCCGCTGCTGGCCGACGAGCTCTCCCGTCAGGCCGCCGAGGCGGCCAACACCTACACATGGACCACCATGGCGGCGCGGCTACGTCGTGTCTACGACGACCTGAGCTTGCGCGAGCCCGTCGACTGTCTCGCCTGAGGTCGTGCAGTCCCCGCCGGCCACCCCCCAAGAAATCTCTGCTCTCGAGCGCCGTATCGACACTTGGCTCGAAGGTGAGATGGAAGAGAACCCGGCGATCGAAGCGGTTGAGCGATCCGACGACGACCTCATCCGTTGGTTCATCCGCCTACGGGGAGAAGAGAAGGACGCCTGGACAGCCTGGTGGACCCTCGGGCAGCGCACGCTCGGGTTCGAGACCTATCTCCTGCCCGCACCGGAGGAGAACCGAGTCGAGGTGTTCGAACACTTGCTGCGTCGCAACCGCAAGCTCACCGGCCTGCAGCTCGAGATCGGCGACGAAGAGGCGATCTTTCTCCGTGGATCACTCCCGGTCGCTGCGGTCACCGATGCCGAGCTCGACCGAATACTCGGATCGATGTGGGCCGCCGTCGAGATGATCTTCCGGCCCGCCATGCGGCTCGCGTTCGCTTCTCGATTCGAGGGCTGACCGCCGACTGATCAAGCACTTTGACTTTCAGTATATTTCATGTAGGTTCGCGCACAGCTCGGTGAGGGCTTGGAGCGCTCGGGGAAGTGCGCTGGTCTTGCCCTCACCGGGTTTTCCATGTGACATCGTCGATGGCCGAATACGGTGACCACCGTGACCAAGCTCCAGATCATCGGCGGCGGCAAGATGGCCGAGGCACTGCTCGGCGGACTGCTGCGACGGGGCTGGGCTCGGGCCGATGAGCTCCACGTCGTGGAGCCTTTTCAGCCCCGGCGCGACGAGCTCGCCGCCACCCTTCCGGGCCTGTCGATCGGCGACACCGCCGTCAGCGAAGCGGATGCCGTCATCGCGGTGAAACCCGACATCGTTCCTGCGATCCTCGGAACCCTCGCCGCCGCGCGGGTCTCCCGCGTGCTCTCGATCGCTGCAGGCGTGAGGTCGTCGGTGATAGAGAGCGGCCTCGCCGAGGGTGCCGTGGTCGTGCGGTGTATGCCCAACACGCCGGCGCTGGTCGGTCAGGGAGCCGCGGCGATCGCAGGCGGCGCCAACGCCTCAGGCGACGACCTCGAGTGGGCGGCCGGAATCCTGTCGGCCGTGGGTCTGGTTGTCACGGTCGATGAGGGCGACATCGATGCGGTCACTGGTTTGTCCGGGTCCGGCCCGGCCTACGTGTTCCATTTGGCCGAAGCGTTGATAGCCGCAGGGATCGCCGAGGGTCTTGCTCCCGAGACCGCCGATGCGCTCGCTCGTCAGACGCTGCTCGGCGCGGCTGCCTTGCTTTCGGAGTCCGGCGAAGATCCTGGAGTACTGCGTGCCAACGTCACCTCCAAGGGTGGCACCACGGCCGCCGGTCTCGACGTGTTCGCCAGAGCCGATTTTGTTGGTCTCGTCGCCGATGTGGTGAAGGCGGCGACCGATCGGTCCCGCGAACTCGGCGACGCCTGAGGGCGGCTCGCGCCCCGACCACGTACCTGTCGGTACCCGCCGGTAGCGTCGCCGATGTGAGTCCGCGCTTCGACACCGTCTCGTTCTTGTCCGACTTCGGTCACGGCGACGAGTTCGTTGGCGTCGTGCATTCCGTCGTTCGCTCGATCGCCCCCCACGTCACCGTGATCGACGTGACTCACGGCATCGCCCCCTACGACACGCGCGCCGGCGGCCTGGCTCTCGCTCGGGCGGCCAACTATCTCTGTCCCGGCGTGGTCGTTGCCGTCGTCGATCCTGGCGTCGGCACGAGTCGCCGCCCGATCGTGGTCGAGGTGGGCGACGGCGCGTCCTACCTGGTCGGGCCCGACAATGGCTTGTTGGCACCCGCCGTAGGGCTGGTTGGCGGCGCCACGCGAGCGGTCGAGCTCGTGTCTGTCGACCATCGACTCGAGGCCGCGGGAGGCGCCACCTTCGACGGACGCGACGTCTTCGCGCCAGCCGCTGCTCACCTTTGCAACGGTGTGTCCCTCACCGATCTCGGTCCCGAGATCGACCCCGCCGGTCTGATGCCCGGCATTCTTCCCGTCAGCCACATCGAAGACGACGCATTGATCGGCGAGATTCTCTGGGTTGATCGCTTCGGCAACTGTCAGCTCAATGTCGATCCGCTCGAACTCGCCGCGTTCGGTCAACACCTCACGGTGTCGATTGCAGGCGACGATCGAGTGGCAGTGCGCGCGGCCGCCTTCGCCGACATCCCCACCGGCCGCGTCGGCCTCGTGACCGATTCGAGCGGGCTGGTGACGATCGCCGCGGCGCGAGCCTCAGCGGCCGCCGACTTCGGTCTCGCCGAGGGCGACGAGGTACGGATTGCCACGCTCGATGGCGATCCCAACCCGGGCGTGATCACGCCGGTCGAGCTGGGTCGTCGAGAATGAACCGGAGACGATCATGAGAAGCGGCACCACGCTGGTCATCGCCATCTTGTTGCTGGCGATTCTCCTCGCCGGCGCACTGCAGTTCTTCCTGCTGGCCCGCTAGCTGTTGCCGGCCACTCGATCGCGGGTGAAGCGGCTGGCGCCCCGGATGACCAGCGTCAGCGCGATCAGCCAGATGCCCGCGCCGATGCCAAGGGCAAGGGGCACGTCGACCAGAAGCAGGCCGGTCGACTGGCCGACCGCCACGAAGACAAGCGGAAGGATCACCGCGCCGCCGAGTTGGTTCGCCTCTTGCGTTGTGCGGCAGCGGGCTGAGACTCGCACCATGATCCCGAGCCCGAGTGTTGCGACGGCCGGGGCCACCCAGAAGATCACGACCAACCACAGCGCGTTGGGGACCACGAGGCCGTCGACGATTCCCCACGACACCGCATTTGCGACAAGCGTGAAGGCCGCGAATCCGATCCAGGAGACGGCGACGGCCGGGAGAAATCCAGTGAGGAACTTGGCGATGAACAGGTCGCGATCGGCGACCGGCAGATGGAGCAGAGTCTCCATGGTCCGGCGCTCCTTCTCCCCGGCGAAGGCATCGGCGGCGAGCACAGCCGAGACCATGAGCGGCACGATGAGGAAGAGTGGCGCGAGCAGAAACCCGAGTACGAGGGTGAGGAGTTGCTCCTCGGGAGGAAGTGACGAGATCGGGTCGGAGAGCTGGGCGGGTAGTGAGTCGAGAAACTCGATGCGGGCGCCGGTGCGGCTGGCTCGACGGGCCGCGTAACCCACCACGAGCGGCAAGACGACCATCAGCAACACCGGCACCGTCAGCATGGGGATCACGACGGCTTTGCTGCGGCGCACCGCACACAGGTCGCGGGCGACGATGGCGCGAATGGCGCCGATGTCGGGTCGGGATGTGATCGTCGTCATTGGCTCTCCGCCGCAAAGCTGCTCTCGAGAGCGAAGTAGACGTCCTCCATCGAGGCCTGACGGATCGTCGCGCCGAAGACGTCGATGTGGCGATCGGTCAGGGTCGCGAGAACTCTTGCCATCGTCGCGCGGTCGCGAATGGCGATCGTGGCGCCGGTGGCCCGAGCCTCGGTGCGCATCACTCCGTCGACACTCTCGATGAGCGCGAGGACAGCGTGATCGACGGGCCCTCCGAGGTCGAGATCGGCGGGCACCCCGTCCCAGAGCTCGGCGGCGAGGTCGTCCGGCTTGCCGAGTGCGCGGAGCCGGCCCCGATCGAGGACGGCCATGCGGTCGGCGACTCGTCCGGCCTCTCCGAGGAAATGAGTGGCGAGCAAGACGGTGCGACCCTGCTCGCGAGCGAGGCTGCCGATGAGGTCGGTGACTTCGCGGGTCGCGGCGGGATCGAGCCCGGACGTCGGCTCGTCGAGGAAGAGAATCTCGGGATCGTGCAGCAAGGCGCGGGCGAGGGCCAGGCGCTTCCGTTGACCGGTCGAGAACCCGGCGGTCTGCAGGTCGGCTACCTCGGTCATGGCGAACCGGTCGAGCTGAGTGCCGACTCGAGTCCGGGCCTCGGTGAGCGAATAGCCGCGCATCCTGGCGGTGTACTCCAGGTTCTCCCGAGCCGTGAGTCGGTCGTCGAGTCCCGCGTTTTCGGTGAGGACGCCGGTACGGCGCCGCACTTCGTCGCCGTCAGTCGATGGGTCGAGTCCGAGCACGCGCACCTCCCCCCGGTCGGGAGTGAGCACGCCGTTGAGCATTCGCACGGTTGTCGTCTTGCCGGCGCCGTTGGGTCCGAGAAGAGCGAGAACCTCGCCTCGGTTGATGTCGAGGTCGAGTCCGTCGACCGCGATCCGGCCGTCGAACGAGCGGGAGAGTGCGCGAGTCGAGATGGTGGGCGGCTCGTGGAGCGCCATCGGGTCAGGTGCCGACTTGATCGAGCATGTCCAGCAGGGCAATCACTCGTTCGGCGCTGATGGCGGGCTCAGGGAGTGGTGGGATCGTCGTGGTCGTGGTCGTGGTCGTGGTGGTTGGCGGCGCGAGCGGGCGGGTGGTGGTCGGAGGAGCTGTTGTCGCCGGCGGGGCCGGGGCGGTGGTGGGTGACGCAGTGGTGGTTGGTGTCGCGCCGGGGAGTTGGAGGAAGCGATGTGTCGTGTAGAGCGCCGAATCCTTCCAGACGACACCGACACCGATCTCGGTGAACGAGGGGTCGATGATGTTCGCAAAGTGACCGGAGCTGGCGACGAACGCGTCGACCAAGACCTGCACATTGGCCCCGACGCCGACGTTTTCGCCGAGCTTCGACCAAGCGCCGGAATAGCCCGCGCTGATCGGGCTGGCGTGGAAGATCTCACCAGCATCGGCCATCACCTGTGCGTGGCCGCGAGAGAGGTTCGACAGCTCGGCGTTGAGGGTGAATGCCGGCAACCCGTTGTTGGCTCGCACCTGATTGAGGGCGGCAACGAAGGCGCTCTCGTCGCCACCGGTCGCGGCAGCGGGTTCCGGCGGACTCCACAGCAGCGAGCCCACAGCGGCGAGGGTGGCGACGATGACGAATGCGATTCGTCGTCGATTGCGTTGACGACGGGTATCCGGGGCGCGATGCATGACGGGGTTCCCGTCGGCCGGCGAAGGTCATCCTTGAGCCGAAGGACGGTCCTCGACGGGTGACCGTGGCATCATCGCCGGGTGAACCTCGCGACGCTCCTCGAAGACCACCCGGGCGACCGGACCGCGCTCGTCGCGGGCGGGGACCGGATCAGCTACGGGCGACTCCGAGACGAGATCGATGCCATCCGCGGCGTCCTGTCCGGTCTCGGTCTTTCCGAGGGCGATCGCATTGCCATCTTGTGCGGCACGAACCCCCGCTTTGTGCGGGCCTGGTTCGCGATCATCGGGGCTGGATTTGTGGCAGTGCCCCTGAACCCGCAGGCCCCCACGCCCGAAGTCGAGCGTGAGCTGGCCGTAGCGGGTGTGAAGGCAGTCATCGCCGGTCCGGCCGGCATCGCCGCACTCGCTGGTCTCGATCGCGAGGCGGTTCCCTCGCTGCAACACATCTTCGCCCCGGAGGGCTCGTCTCTCGACAGTGCGGTCGACCTCGACGAAGCCATGCAGTTCGACAACGGCGCACCGATCGTGGAGCGAGCTGACGATGACGTCTGCGCCCTCCTCTTCACCAGCGGCACCGCCGGAAGTCCCAAGGCCGCCATGCTCAGCCACGGCAACTTCGCGGCCAATATCCGCCAGATCATGTCGCGGCCAGAGCAGGTCACTCGGCCCGACGATGTGTCGATCTGTGTCGTCCCGATGTTTCACGTGTTGGGTCTGAACTCCATCTTGAATCTGGCGATGTGGGTCGGCAGCACGCTCATCCTCGTTGAGCGTTTCGACCCGGCTTCGATGATTGATCTGATCGCTCATGAGAAGGTGACGGTGCTGGCCGGGCCGCCCACAATGTGGTCGGCGCTCACGCAGGTCGACCAGGTCGAGGCGGAAGGGTTCGCCTCGATACGCCTCGCCGTCTCTGGCGCGGCCGCGATCCCCGACCGTGTCGTGCACGACGCCCGTGATCGCCTCGGCTTTCGGATTCACGAGGGCTACGGCCTGACAGAGGCAAGTCCCTCGGTCACGATTGCGTCGGGCGATGATCCGGTGGGTTCCATCGGTCGACCGATCCCCGGTGTGGAGGTGCGCCTCGTCGACGAGGAAGGCGACGATGTCTACATCGGCGACACCGGTCAGGTGCTCGTGCGCGGGCCCAATGTCTTCCTTGGTTACCTCGACGATCAAGCGGCAACCGACCGAGTGGTCGACGCCGATGGCTGGCTCCACACTGGCGACATGGCGGTCGTCGACGACACAGGCGTGCTCTTCCTCGTCGATCGGGCCAAGGATCTGATCATCGTGAGCGGTTTCAACGTGTACCCGGCCGAAGTCGAGCGGGTGCTCGAGGCCCACCCGTCGGTGGCGGAGGCGGGTGTGGTCGGCGTGCCTCACCCCCACAACGGCGAGGCGGTCAAGGCGTTCGTGGTGGCGAGACAAGGGCGCGCGGTCGAAGAGGACGAGCTGATCGAATGGTGCGCGACCGAACTCGCTCGCTACAAGTGTCCGACCAAGGTCGATGTGGTCGACGAGATTCCGCGGGGAATGGGCGGCAAGGTCCTACGCCGCGAACTTCGCTGAGCGGCGGTGTTTGGCCCTAGCGAGCGGACTGCTTGGCGACGATCTGGCTGATCAACATGATCAACAGCACGCCGGCTCCCGCAGTCATCAACGATGAGACAGCCCCAATGGTGTCGCTGGTGATGACTTGGTCGATGGTGTCGTCGCTGTTGAATCCGCGGCCGAGAATCCCGCCGACGATGAAGAGAATCCACCAACCCCAGAGGATTCCCGTGGGAGCGGTTCCTTCGCCTTCGCCGTCGTCGATGAGTTCTTGGGCCATCTTGCCGGGACGCCAGAAATTCAGGAACGGCACGAACCACGCACCAATCGCCCATCCGGTCGAGTGTTTGTTCGAGCCACGATTGGCGAGGTTCGTGTAGGCCCGGTGGAACCACATGATGAAGATGATCCCGGTGACGAGTAGCGCCAGAAGCCAGAGCCCGCTGAGAAGTGAGACTTGGTCGTCAGCCGAGCTGAGGTCGTCGAACGAGACGTTGACACCGTCGCGGAAATCCCTGAGAACGTTGCTTCGATCCCAGAGGACGTAGGCGAATCCTGCGGAAAGGAGTGACGTGACGCCGACGGCAATCTGCGCGGCTTTGCCGAGTTCCGCGATCGGCTTCGGCTCGGCAAGGGGCGGCGCCATCGGCGGGGCCGGAGTTCCGGTGCCGGCGGGTGGTGGTGGCGGTGGCGGTGGAGCGAGGCCCTCCGGCTGATCGTCGCTGCCCTCCGACTGTCCGTTTTCCGTCATAGCGCCCCTCTGGTTGCGTAGTTCCTAGCTCGTGGGACGGGCCCGCGCTCGTGCGCTTGTGAAAACGATCACGAATTCCGTACCGTAGGGGTGTGGCAACAGGACACATTCCCGAGGCAACGGTCGCCCGGCTACCGGTGTATCTGCGCAGCCTGACCGAGATCGCTGCGGCGGGGGAGTCGACCACCTCCTCTGACGTGCTCGCCGACCGGGCCGGTGTGAATCCGGCCAAGGTGCGCAAGGACCTGAGCTATCTGGGGACCCACGGCACGCGTGGTGTTGGCTACGACGTGCGTCACCTCACGTTCGAAGTCAGCCGAGCCCTCGGTGTGGCCAACACCTGGCCCGTAGTCGTCTGTGGCCTCGGCAATCTCGGTCGAGCATTGGCGAAACACACAGGTTTCACCGAGCGCGGCTTCCCTGTGGTGGCCGCAGTGGATGTCGACCCCGCTCTCACCGGCACCACCGTCGACGGCGTCGTCGTGCACACTCCGGATCAGCTCGACCGCCTCGTTGACGAACACGACATCGCCATCGGCGTGATTGCGACACCGGCAGCGGCGGCTCAGGAGACCGCGGATCTTCTCGTTGCCGCGGGCGTGAGGTCGATTCTCGACTTCAGCCCGACCGTCGTGAGTGTCCCCGACCACGTCGAGGTTCGCGCCGTGGATCTGTCCACCGAGCTCCAGATCCTCGGCTTTCACCTCCAACAGGATCTACCTCCTGTTGACCTGCCACCCCGGGGACTCGTGTGACACCGGTCGCCCAGCACCACCAGAGGTTGGCAAATCGTCCTGTTTTGCGTCACTCTGGAGGTAGTTCGCGGCCCGCGTTCAGCCCCCTCCGTCCGCAAGGTTCCCATCGTGTCGATTGTCGCAATCGGTTGTAATCACCGGTCGACTCCGCTCGCCAAGCTCGAGCGGATGACGGTCGCGCCCGACGACATGTCGAAGGTGCTGTCGGGTCTCGGCGAGGCCGACAACCTCTCCGAAGTCGTCGTCATCTCTACGTGCAACCGCATCGAGATCTACGCGTTCGCCGAACGATTCCACGGTGGCTACCAGGATGTTCGGGAGTTCCTTGCTCGTCATGCTGGCCTGGCTCCCGAGGAAGTCGCCGACCATCTCTATGCCCACCACGACGCCGAGGCGGTCCGTCACCTCTTCTCGGTGGCCGCCGGCCTCGACTCTGCCGTCGTTGGCGAACACGAGATTCTCGGACAGGTCCGCACTGCGTGGGAAACCGCTCGCGATCAGGGCACCGTCGGTTCGGCTCTGGGCGGTCTGTTCCGGCACGCCGTCGAGACCGGCAAGCGGGCCCGCACCGAAACCTCGATCGCTCGCGGAATCGCATCGGTCTCGCAGGCCGCGGTCGCGCTCGCCGACGATCGCACCGAGGGAATAGCGGGTCGGACCGTTCTCGTGATCGGGGCCGGTGAGATGGCCGAGGGCACGGTGAAGTCGCTGGCCAAAGCCGGTGCCGCCGAAGTTCTCGTCGCCAACCGCACCTGGGAGCGAGCCCTGACGCTCGCGGCAGCGTGTGACGGACGGGCTGTCCCACTCGACGAACTCACCGCCGCCCTGGTGCAAATCGATGTCCTCGTCACCACGACGGGAGCGCAGGACCTGATCCTCGAAGCCGCCGATGTCTCCGCGCTCACCGCCCAGCGCGGCGGACGTCGACTGGTGATCGTCGATGTGGCTGTGCCCCGAGATGTCGACCCTGCGGCCCGCGAGTTGCCCGGGGTCACACTGCTCGACATGGACGACATCGGGTCCTTCATCGACCAGGGTCTCGAGGGGCGAAACAACGAAGTAGAGAGCGTTCGTGTGATCGTCGACAGCGAGGTGGATCGCTACCAGGCGATGGTGTCGGCTCGCGAGGTCGCGCCGCTCATTTCTGAGCTACGCGGCAGTGCCGAAGAGATCCGCGAGGCGGAACTCGAGCGCTTCGCGGCGCGGCTCGCTGATCTCGACCCCGCCGAGCGCGAGGCCGTCGATGCCCTGACCAAGGGCATCGTCAACAAGCTGCTCCACGAGCCGACCGTGCGACTCAAGGACGCGGCGGGCCATGCCCGCGGCGACCGCCTGGCCGAGTCGCTCCGCGATTTGTTCGACCTCTGAGCGCTCGCCGGTGACTCTTCGGGCGGCCACTCGCGGCAGTGCGTTGGCGCGCTGGCAGACCACACACGTCGCCGGGTTGATTGCTGCCTCGTCGGGCGGACTCGGCGTCGAGGAAGTCATCGTCTCGACGCTCGGCGATCGCGACAAGACCACTCCGCTCCACGCCATCGGGGGCAAAGGCGTTTTCGTGAAGGAGGTGCAAGCTGCGCTGCTCGACGGTCGCGCTGATCTTGCCGTTCACTCCGGGAAGGACCTCCCGGCGGAGACACCTGACGGGCTGGTGCTCGTCGCCGTGCCGGAGAGGGCCGACGCTCGCGATGCTCTTGTGGGTTGTCGCTGGGATGCACTCCCTTCTGGTGCCCATGTTGCGACCGGCTCAGTCCGACGACGCACCCAGATGGCCTGGCATCGGCCCGACCTTCGCTTCTCCGAGCTGCGCGGCAATGTGCCGACCCGTATGGAGAAGGCCGCCGATTTCGACGCGATCGTGGTGGCCGCGGCGGCGATCGATCGGCTCGGCTTGGAAGCCGATGTGATCGATCGACTCGATCCGGCGATCATGCTCCCGCAGGTCGCGCAGGGCGCGCTCGCCATCGAATGTCGAGCCGGCGATGCCGACACAATTTCTGTCCTCGAGGCCATCAACCACGCCGCGACCCGACGCGCCGTCGACGCCGAGCGGGCCTTTCTGTCCGAACTCGGCGGTGATTGCGATCTGCCCGCCGGCGCGCATGCAGTGCTCGATGGTGACCAGATCGAGCTCGTTGGCATGCTGTCGTCGCTCGATGGTCGAGTGTTGGTCCGTGAGGCTCGCACCGGTACCGACCCTGATGCGCTGGGCCGCGAAGTCGCCCGATACCTTCTCGACGACGCCGGCGGCACCGACCTGCTCGCCGACAGTCGATGAACGCGCCATCGTCGTCATCACTCCCGCTCGACGGAGTTCGGGTCGTCGTCACCCGTACCCGCCAGCAGTCCGCCGCACTCATCTCGGCACTGGAGAAGCTCGGTGCCGAGGCGGTGTCGGTGCCGGTCATCGAGATTACGGACCCCGCGGACGGTGGGGCCGCATTACGCGACGGTCTCGCCGCCCTCCAGGCGGGTGACTGGGTGGTGATCAGCAGTCCCAACGGCGCGGGTCGTGTGGTCGAGGCGCTCGAAGGTCGCTCGCTCAACCAAGGTGTCTCGGTGGCGGTGATCGGGCCGGGCACCAAGGCCCGTGCTGAAGCCGCCGGTCTGACGGTGGACCTCATGCCATCTGCGTCGATCGCCGAAGGACTACTCGAGTTTCTTCCCGGTCCTGGGGCGGGGGGCGGCACGATGCTGCTGGCGCGAGCGCAAGAGGCCCGGGCGCTGCTGCCCGATGGGCTCCGGAGGCGCGGATGGACAGTCAACGACGTCGCGGCGTATCGCACGGTGGGGTTGCCGGTTGCCGAAGCTGATTTCGCGGCCTGCCGTCACGCCGACGTTGCTGCGTTCACCTCAGCTTCGACGGTGCGTCACCTCTTCGACGGGGTAGGGCGTGAGAATTTGCCGCCGGTTCTGGCCTGCATCGGACCAGCGACGGCTGATCAGGCCGAAGCGCTCGACCTTTCCCCCGACATTGTCTCGACCGAGCACTCGATCCCGGGTTTGGTCGGAGCCATCGCCGCCGCGATCCCGCAGATGGTGCTGCTTCGCCCGGAGCCGGCTGAAGCCGCTGACTCCCAGTGGCTGCTCGAGCAGTACTACGCGGAGATCGACCGTCGCTTCGCCACGGGCCTCGATCGGAGCGCAGTGCTCACCAGTGACCCAGAAGAGGTCAGTCCGCCGAATGGTCTCTTCCTCGCGGGCCGATTGGCTGGCCGGCCGGTGGCCTGCGGCGCGTTGAAGGGTGTCGAGCCGGGCGTGGCCGACATCAAGCGGATGTGGGTGAGTGACCGTGTTCGCGGTCGTGGTGTCGGGCGTCGGTTGCTTCGCCGGTTGGTGGCCGAAGCTCGGGCCGATGGTCTCCATCGGGTGCGGCTCGAAACCAACGAGGGGTTGACCGAGGCGATCTCGCTGTATCGAAGCGAGGGCTTCGTCGAGGTGACGGCATTCAACAACGAACCTCATGCTCATCACTGGTTCTCGCTCGACCTCGGCTGACTGACCCCCGCGCGGCGTCGCGATGCGCCACTCTTGACGCATGGCCCGCCTCAACGCCAGTCCCGAACGCGACGAGCTGCTGCGCATACTCGACGAGCTCGGCGCCCTCCTGCGAACCTGGGAAGAGGAGCATTGGGCCGAGTGGATCGAGCGTGATCGTCGGCTCATCGCCGACGGGCATCCCGATGCTCTCGGTCATCTCCTGGCGGCATTCGGCGGAGTGGGAAGCCTCCGAGATCTCACCATCCATCCTGCCAACGGTCACAAGATCGACGACGACCGAGTACGACAGGTGAACGATCGGCTTCGAACGTTGCGCGGCGCGGCGTTCACGAAGGCAACGAATCTGCACAGCGACCCGCAGCTGTCCCTGTGAAACCGGAGGCGATCGTCTTCGACTTCGACGGCACCATCGCCGACACGGAGTGGCCGATCTATCAGGTCGCCCTCGAGGCCTTCCAAGCCCACGGTCTCAACTTCGAACTCACCGATTGGGTGAAGGGCATCGGTCTCGCCGACAACAAGCCGCTCGAGGGGTTGCTCGCTGATGCGCTCGGCGAAGAGCCCGATCCTCGGATCCTGAAGGCGGCAGGGGAGCGTCGAGCCCGGTGGAACGAGGAGATGGCCGTGTTCCCCGGCGTGGTGGAGGTGATCGCCGCGGCGAATCACTACGAGGTCCCGCTCGCCGTGGCCTCCAGTTCGCCCACGTCGTGGGTCGAGCCCCATCTCGACCGCCTGGGTCTCAAACATCACTTCGTGTCGATCCGCACCCGCGATCACGTCGATCGAGGGAAACCAGCTCCTGATCTCTTTCTCGCGGCCGCCGCCGCGCTCGGTATCGACCCGGCCGCCGGGTTGGCCATCGAGGACTCGCGACACGGCTGCGCATCAGCGAAGGCGGCGGGCATGACCTGTGTCGTGGTGCCCAATCGAATCACCACCCTCGATCGGCCGACCGACGCCGATCACATCCTCGAGAGCCTGCTCGAATTCCCGTATTCGAGCTTCGGTCTCGGATGACCACCCGTAGCCCTCTGTCTCTCGACCCTCGCTAGCCTCTCGAGGTGACCTTTCCTCAGCGACGCATGCGGCGTCTTCGGCGAACGCCCGTCCTGCGGCGCATGGTGACCGAGACTCGCCTCCATCCCGATGACCTGATCGCTCCGCTCTTCGTTCGCGAAGGCATCGACGAGCCACAGCCGATCGAGTCGCTGCCCGGCCAGTTCCAGCACTCTCGAGCATCGCTGCGCGAAGAAGTGAGTCAACTGAAGTCGCTCGGCGTTCCCGCCGTTGTTCTCTTCGGTGTGCCCGAACACAAGGATGCCGAGGGGTCAGAAGCGTGGAATCCCGATGGGATTGTCCAGCTCGCCCTACAGGATCTCCGCGATGATCACGGCGACGACCTCGTGCTGGTGGCCGACCTCTGCGTTGACGAGTACACCGATCATGGTCACTGCGGGGTGCTCGACCACACCGGACAGCCCGACAACGACGCCACCCTCGAGCTCTACGAACAGATAGCGGTCGCTCAGGCCACAGCCGGAGCCGACATCGTCGCTCCGTCCGGAATGATGGATGGCCAGGTGTTTGCCATCCGCGAGGCGCTCGACGAAGCGGGGTTCGACCAGACCGCGATCCTGGCCTACGCCGCGAAATTCGCCACGGCGCTCTACGGCCCGTTCCGCGATGCCGTCGACGTGCAGATCGTGGGCGGCGGTGACCGCAAGGGCTATCAGCAAGACGTCGCCAACTCCCGCGAGGCAATGGAGGAGATCCGCGAAGACATCGCCGAGGGGGCCGACATCGTCATGGTCAAGCCGGCCATGCCGTATCTCGACGTGATCGCGCGGGCGCGGGCCGAGGTCGATATTCCCATCGCCGCCTACCACGTGTCGGGTGAATACGCGATGGTCCACGCGGGAGCGGAGCGGGGCTGGCTCGATCTCGAGGCCGTCGCCTTCGAACACACCTTGGCGATCAAGCGAGCCGGCGCCGACCTCATCCTCACCTACTTCGCTCGGCTCCTCGCCGAGGGCATGCAGTAGGAGATCACCGATGACCGACGACAACGCTTCACTCTTCGCCCGCGCCCAGGCCGTGATCCCCGGCGGGGTGAATTCGCCAGTCCGGGCCTTTGGATCGGTCGGCGGGACCCCCTACTTCGTCGCGCGGGCCGAGGGTCCCTACGTCTACGACGTCGAGGGCACGCGCTACATCGACTACGTGCAGAGCTACGGCCCGGGCATTCTCGGACACGCCCACCCGGCGGTCACCGCGGCGGTCAACAGCGCGGCGTCGAGAGGCACGAGCTACGGCGCTCCCACCGAGGCCGAGGTGTTGTTGGCCGAGGAGATGTGCAGCCGCATCGAAGGCATGGAGATGGTGCGCATGGTGTCGTCGGGCACCGAGGCCACCATGACGGCGATCCGACTCGCCCGCGGGGCCACGGGTCGAGACCGAATCCTGAAGTTCGCCGGCAACTACCACGGCCATTCCGACTCGTTGCTGGTGGCCGGTGGATCCGGCGTCGCGCAGCAGGGCCTGAAGGGCTCAGAAGGGGTGACCGAGGGAGCCGTGGCCGACACGATCGTCGCTCCTTACAACGTCGTGCCCGAGATCGACGACACCGTCGCTGCGGTCATCGTGGAGCCCGTCGCCGCCAACATGGGCCTGATCGAGCCCGAACCCGGCTTTCTCGCCGGCTTGCGCGACGCCTGCGATCAAGTCGGCGCGCTGCTGATGTTCGACGAAGTCATCACCGGATTTCGTCTTTGCCACGGCGGGGCCGCCGACTGGTTCGAAGTGCAGCCCGACATCTGGTGTTTCGGGAAGGTGATCGGCGGAGGGCTACCGGTCGGAGCGTTCGGTGCGTCCCGCGAGATCATGTCGAACCTGGCCCCACTCGGGCCCGTCTACCAGGCCGGAACCCTCTCCGGTAACCCGCTCGCCATGGCCGCCGGCCTGGCTCAGTTGGGAGAGTTGACACCCGCCGCCTACGACCAACTCACTGCCACCGCGGCGATGTTGCAGTCGGGGTTGATCGACGCGTTCGCTTCTGCGGGCGTCGTCGCTTCGGTACCGCGTGTCGGTCCGCTGCTCGGGCTCTTCTTCGGCGAGGTTCTCCCCACCGACTTCGAATCGGCGAAGGCCATCTGTGAGAACGGGGTCTACGAACGTTTCTTCCACGGGATGCTCGACGCCGGCGTGGCCCTCGCCCCTGGCGCCTACGAAGCCCTCTTCCCCTCGCTCGCCCACACGTCCGACGTGATCGACGCGACGATCGATGCCGCGCGGCTCGTGGCGAAGAATCTCTGAACCTCTTACGAAACTCGCGACTACATGGGTTTCTCTGAACGAACAACGCAAGAACAACTCTCCGAGGAGCGAAAATGAAGAAGAAGTATCTGGTTGGCGGCGGACTCGTCGTGGTGATCGTGGCGGCGGTCGCCGTCTGGTTCTTGTTTCTCAAGGACGATGCACCCGATGTGGTCAGCGTCGGCGCGGCCGATGACCAGCTCTCCGAAGATCTGGCCGCGGCTGGTGTCGATGATGTCGCGGTGGATGACGTCCCCGTCGTCGACGGGATCGACGGCACGTGGATCGTGGACGACGCCGTGGGTTCATTCGATTTCGAAACAGCCAGCGGGAGCTTCGCTGGATTTCGGGTCGCTGAGGAGCTGACCGTCGGCTCTGTGACCGCGGTTGGCCGGTCGGGCGGGGTCACCGGCTCGGTCACGATCGCCGACGGCGCTCTTACCGGGGCCGACGTGACCGTCGACATGACCACGATCTCATCGAATGACTCACGTCGCGAGAACGCCATCCGCCGCGCGATCAACGCGACCGACTTCCCGACCGCGACCTTCACCTTCGGCGGCGGGATCGACGTGTCGGCAATCGAGGTCGGTGGCGCTGCGCAGTCGTTCGAGATCGACGGCGAACTCACAGTCGCCGGTGTGACCAACTCGGTCACCTTCGCTATCGACGCTCTTGTTCGCGACGATGGCTTCGCGGTGATCGTGGGGAGCACCGACATCGTCTGGGAGGACTTCGGCGTCACGCCGCCTTCCGCCCCGATCGTCGTGTCGGTGGCTGACGAGGGAACGGTCGAGTTTCAGCTCATCGCTGCTCGCTGAGCAGCGAACTGGGACAGCCGAACGAAGCTTTTCCTCAGCTCAGTCAGCGAGTGTGAGAGCGGCGATACCGGGCGATCAGCGCATTTGTGGATGCATCATGATCGAGCGGCAGCGACGGGTCCGTGAGTTCGGGGACGATGGCTCGGGCCAGCATCTTTCCGAGTTCCACACCCCACTGGTCGAACGAATTCAATCCCCACACCACGCCCTGGGTCAGCACCTGATGTTCGTAGAGGGCGATCAGTTGGCCCAGTACCGACGGGGTGAGCGCCGGCGCCATGATCGTGGTCGATGGCCGGTTGCCGGGGAATGTTCGATGGGCGACCAGGTCCGGGTTGGTCTCGGTCGCGGCAACTTCCGTCGCGGTCCTGCCGAAGGCGAGCGCTTCGGACTGGGCGAAACAATTGGCGACGAGTAGGTCGTGATGGCCGCCGAGGTCGGGGAACGCATCGGCATCGCCGTCGGAGAAAGTGTGGTCCGGTGTGCCCATCACGATGAAGTCGGCGGGAACGATCGTGGTTCCCTGATGCAGGAGCTGGTGGAAGGAGTGCTGGCCGTTGGTTCCGGGCTCGCCCCAGATGATGGGCCCGGTCTCGTAGCTCACGGCATCGCCTTCGATGGTGACTTGCTTGCCGTTGCTCTCCATGTCGAGTTGTTGGAGGTACGCAGGGAAGCGATGGAGGTACCGCGAGTAGGGGAGCACGGCGCGGGTGGGCAGGTTGTTGAACGTGCGGTACCAGACCTCGATCAGACCGAGGAGGGCCGGCGCATTCCGGTCGAGGGGTTGGCGGGCGAAGTGGTCGTCGACGATGCGAAACCCGGCGAGGAAATCGGCGAACGGCTGCGCCCCGATGGCGAGCATGAGTGAGAGGCCGATTGCCGAATCGACCGAGTAGCGGCCGCCGACCCAGTCCCAGAAGCCGAACATGTTGGCGGTGTCGATACCGAAGTCGCTCACCTCGGCGCCGTTGGTGGACACCGCGACAAAGTGCTTCACGACGGCTTCTTCGCCGAGGGCCCCGGTCAGCCAGCTGCGCGCACTGCGGGCATTGGTCAACGTCTCCTCGGTGGTGAAGCTCTTGGACGAGATCACGAACAGTGTGGTGGCGGGGTCGAGATCGCTCACCGCCGCATAGATGTCGCTCCCGTCGACGTTGGAGACGAACCGGCATCGCAAACGATCATGGCGACTCGCGGCGAGCGCTTCATACGCCATCACGGGGCCGAGATCGGATCCACCGATTCCGATGTTGACGACGGTTTCGATCGGCTCACCGGTGTGGCCCGTCCAGTCACCGTCGCGCACCCGATCGCTGAAGGCCGTCATCTTGTGGAGCACGTCGTGGACGTCGGGCACCACATCGTGGCCGTCGACCTCGATGACGCGCCCGGCCGGCGCCCGCAAGGCGGTGTGGAGCACTGATCGATCTTCCGTGGTGTTGATCGGCTCGCCTCGCAGCATCGACTCGACCCGTTCGCTGAGCCCGGCTCGCTCCGCCAGCGCGACGAGATCGGCCAGGATCGGCGCCGTCACCCGGTGTTTCGACATGTCGATCACCAGATCGCCGACCGACAAGGTCATCGACTCGGCCCGTCCGGGGTCGTCAGCGAAGAGGCGACGTAGGTCGAGCGACTCGAACTCGTCGGCGTGGGCGGCGAGCGCCGCCCATTCCTCGGTTGTCGTGATGTCCACCGTGTTCGCCTCCGAAGGTCGAATCGCCGGGCCATTCTCGCGGGTACGTCGGCGCTATTGGTGCTTCCGGCCCAGTGATCGGCCAAGGCTGAGCCGGACGGCTCATGGAGACGGCCCCCTGATTGTCCCTAACCTCGTGAGTGGACGGAGATGATGGTCAGCACACGCGCTCGAATCACTGGACTTTCGGCGGCGGTGGGCCTTGCCGCGGCGCTGAATGTCGCGTCGCCATGGGCCGACGACGCCACGACCACCCAGGTCGGCACCGCGACGGTCGACCTCGGCGACGACGCCGCCCGCATCGTCGAACGGGTCAACTACCGCCAGGACGTGGAGCGAGTGGGCGACGTGGTCCTGGTCGATGGCGAACCACGCGATGAACTCGACGCCGATCTCGCCGCGGTGTGGGAGGTAGTGGACGCCACATGGCCGGAACGTCATCGTGGCGCGCTCGCTCAACTGTCGGTCGTGCGCGAGGAATCGCGAGGACTTGTGGGCGTTGTGCATCCGTCATCCACCGGCGGCTGGATCCTCAGCCTCGACATCGCAGATCTACCGGACCGTGCCCTGATCGAGGAGACGATCGTCCACGAGCTCTCGCACGTCGTCACCCTCGACGGCTCGGTCTTCACCTTTGGTGAAGTCGACGACTGCTCGGGGGCGCGGATCGAGCTCGGTTGTGCCGAGGACGGCACCATCCTGACTGCGTTTGCGCGACGCTTCTGGCCCGACGATGTGGCGAGCGACCAACCTGAGGACTTCGTCAACGACTACGCCTCGACCTCGGCCCACGAGGATCTCTCCGAGACGTTCACCGCTTGGGTGCTCGGATGGCCGATCGACAGCGAGACGGTCGACGCAAAGATTGCCATGATCTCGGCCGACGAACAGCTGGCAGAGTTGGCCGACCTTTTGCGCGCCGAACTGGCGACGCCCTCGGCGATCAGCTGAACCAGCGGCTATTCGGAAGCGGTTTCCACGCCGAGCTTGCCCCGGGCCTCGTTGAGGGTTTCGTGAACCGTGTCGTAGGAGATGCCGACGATGTCGGTTCCCTCCTCTTCCATGACGTGGATCCACTCTTCGATGAGCTCGAGCTCTTCGATCACGATGTCGGGTTCGAGATTGCCGAACTCCGCACGCTCGTGGAAGACCACGGCGCCGAGGGTCTCGACATTGAGTCCGGCGGCGAAACCCGCCATCGAGCCGGCGCCGTTGATGACGTGGGGGTTACCCAGCCGCTCGGGGTCACCGTAGGTGGTTGTGCCCTCGATCTCCGCGGTGCCGTTCGAGCCATTGGCCACCCAAGCGATCTGACCGGCGAGTCCGTCGTAGCCGCCCGCGGTGATGCCGTGGGGGAAGGTGCGGGTGACCTCGCCGTCGCTCAACTGGCGTCCGGTGCCACCGCCGCCACCGGCGCCGTGACAGCCGGCGCACTGGGAGTAGATCTCTGCGCCCTCGAAGGCGAGCCCGCCGGTGACCGGGGGACGCTCGAGGTAGCCGACGTAGTAGATGGCCCAGATCGGCAGGAAAAGAAGTACCGGCATGACCCACACCGGAATGGTCTTGCGCGCCTTGGCTGCGGCGACCCATTCGGAGTCGGGAACCGGCTCGGGCTCTGGCTCGGGCTCGGCCGGAACCGCCGCGGCAGTGGGAACAGGAGCGGTGGACGCCGGCGCTGCGGCCGGGGCATCGTCGGACGCGGCTGCGTCGCCGCCCTCGCCGGTGAGGCGGGCACGGGCTTCTGCGGCCTTCTTGAGCAGGTGCTCGGGTACTTCGGTCACCGTCGTCTCCGGTGCGGGGTCAGGAACTGTGTGGTCTGAGGAAAGCGTGCGTCACGGAGTTGGGCCGGGAGCACACAGACCGACTGGAGGATAGAGGCAGTGTCCCACGTTGGAGCAACTTGGAGAGGGAATCGGATGCCGGTCAGATTTCCGCGGCGCCGGATTGGGTCCACCGAACTTTTCCCGTGGTAAACCTTCGCCCAACCCGAGTGGCACGTCAGCTCGGGTCTACACTTGTGCGTGGATTCACGAGGTCCTTGAATCCACGACTCCAGCAGGAGCCGCTCGTGGTTGCTTTCACCCTGTCCGTCATCATCACCGCCCTACTCGTGTGGGGCATCGTCGCGTACTCGAAGCGGCGACCGGTTGGCCAACCCCACACCTGGGGCGAGGCGATGCTTGGCGCGTTCGTGGTTTTCTTCCTCATGTTCTGGGCCTACGGCGTCGTGCCCCACCAGTGGTTGGTGTGGGCCGAGAACGAACTCAACTGGCGTACCGACAAGTTCCTCCACGGCCCCGGCGGCTTCCTGAAGCCGCAGCCCGAGGGTGGATGGAATCCGGTCACGCTCAACTACCAGGTCATCGAACACATCATCGCCGTCGGTATCTACGGCGTGATGCTCGGCGGCAACATCTGGCTCTGGGGTGTCTGGCAGAACCGTGGTCAAGGTCAAGAGGAGAAGGCTCCGGCCCGCTCCAACTTCGGCCGACCGCTGGTGAAGGAGGGCGCGTCGTCATGACCAAGACCGATGCCAACCCGCCCATGCCGGTGTTTCGAGACGACTACGTCCTGCAGGAAGTCGACGCGGCGTGGCTCAGCCAGGCCGTCAAGCCGAAGCAGTTCATTCACATCGATCAAGCCGAGTGCATCATGTGCGAAGGCTGTGTCGACATCTGTCCTTGGAAGTGCATCTTCATGGTGCGCCCCGACGCGATCGACGAGGCCATCGGCACCGAACTTCCCGGGACCGACCCCAACGACCACGTGATCTTCACGATCGACGACGACGTGTGCACTCGCTGCGCCCTCTGCGTCGATCGCTGCCCCACCGGTGTGATCATCCTCGGCAAGATCGGCGATCCCGCCGCTGCCGGCGACTCGCACCAGCGAACCAACACCCACGGCTACGGATACGGAATGCGTCTCGGCTGAGCCGAGCGACGCAGGAGAAAAGACGCAACATGGCGAACGACACCGACGAAGAGATCCAAAAGCCGCTCCCGCAGCGGATGCAGGACTCCATGTCGCAGCTCGGCGACGACATCGTGTCGAGCCAGGCATGGAACTCGATCTTCCGTCCCGGCTCGATCTTCCGGAAGGGCTACACCGACAGCCCGCGTAACCGGTCCTACGTGATCATGAACTCGGTGATGTATCACCTCCACCCGGTGAAGGTGAAGCGTCACGCGGTCAAGGTCAGCTACACCCTCTGCCTCGGCGGGCTCAGCTTCTTTCTCTTCATCCTGCTCACGGTCACCGGCATCTTCCTGATGTTCTTCTACCGACCGACGGCCGCGGCTGCCTGGGACGACATCTACACGCTCCAGACGTCGGTCACCTTCGGGTTGCTGGTGCGCAACATGCACAGATGGGGTGCGCACCTCATGGTGCTCACCGTCTTCCTCCACATGGCGCGGGTCTTCTATCACGGCGCCTACAAGCCGCCTCGCGAGTTCAACTGGGTCATCGGCGTGATCCTCTTGATGCTGACGCTTCTGCTTTCCTTCACCGGCTATCTCCTGCCCTGGGATCAGTTGGCGCTCTGGGCGGTGACCGTGGGAACGAACATGATGGGGTACACCCCTGTCTTTGGTGACCAGGTGAGATTCGTGCTGCTCGGCGGCGTCGAGATCGGCACCGACACTCTGCTTCGTTGGTATGTGCTGCATGTCCTCATGCTTCCGTTCGTGATCGTCATCTTCATGGCGATTCACTTCTGGCGGGTGCGTAAGGACGGCGGCATCTCGGGTCCGCTCTAGAGCCGGCCGGGAAAGAGACGACACGACATGACCGAAGTACCTGAGCACCTCCGCAAGCGAGCCGAAGAGGCCCGAGCCAAGGCCGCGGCCGCGAAAGCCGACGAGTCCGCGGAGGGCGCCGCTACGCCCGAAGCCGAGCTGACCGATGAGCAGCAAGAAGCGGCCTCGAAGATTCCTGCCCATCTCCTCGAGCGTTCGAAGGCTGCCAAAGCCAAGGCCGACGGCGACGATGCTGGTGGCTCCGTCGCTACGGCCGCCCCGTCTGCTGCGCCGGCCGCTGCTGCCGCAGCACCCTTGGCCAGCGGTCCCGGCGGCCACACTCAGCGCCTGCTGACGGTCGTGAAGTCGGGCTCGATCCAAGATGTGAAGGCGGTGCCACAGGACAAGGTCCACGTGTGGCCCCACCTCCTCGTCATCGAGTTCGCCGCGGCGCTGTTTGTCACCGCCTTCACCTTGATCTTCTCGATCTTCGTGAACGCTCCGCTGCTCGAGCTCGCCAACTTCAACGAGACCCCCAACCCGTCCAAGGCGCCCTGGTACTTCCTCGGCCTTCAGGAACTGCTCACAATGTTCCACCCGATGGTTGCCGGTGTGACCATTCCGGGCATGGGCTTGTTTGTTCTGATCCTGGCGCCCTACATCGACAAGAACCCTTCGAACAAGCCCGAGGATCGCAAGTTCGCGGTGTCGCTCATGACGATTCACCTCATGTTCTGGGCGGTTCTCGTGATGATCGGCTCGTTCTTCCGAGGTCCTGGCTTCAACTTCGTCTTCCCATGGGAAGCCGGACTCTTCTTCGAACTGTGATGGATGACCACTTCGCTGCTGCGACTGGGGTTCGGCCCCACGCCAAGCTGGGCCTAGCGCCCAGAGGAGGCAAATCATGCTTGTAACCGGAATCATCATCATCGCCGTCTTGGCCGTGATCGCCGTTGGCGCGGCCATGCGCTCGCGCCAGGCCGATCAGGCCGTCGGCATCTTGTCGCGAGAGACCCAGAGCCGCGACGTGGCCAGTGCCGCATTGGGATCCGAGGAGGAGCTCACCGGCAAGCAGGTGGAAAAGGCCGCGGTCATCGAGCGCAAGAACGCCTCCAAGGAGCTGGCCCTCGCCGGCGCGGGAGCTCCTCCGGCTCCCTACGTGCCGCCGGACCCCGAGCTGATCGGTGTCACCCGCCGCCAGTTCTTCAACCGCTCGATCGTCTTGATGTTCACCCTCGGCCTCTCCGGTTTCGGTGCCGCCTGCATCGCCTTCCTGTGGCCACAACTCGGTGGCGGCTTCGGTTCGGCCATCAAGGTCGGTCTCGTCAGCGACCTCCTCGGGCAGATTCGCAACGCCAACGGCTTCCTCTACAAGGCCGAAGGGCGCATGTGGCTCACGGAGTACCCCAACGGCGCCATCGAGAAGGCCAACGCGGTCTACTCGGGCAACGAGCTCTCCGGTATGACCGCCGGCATCCAGCTGGGTCTCGACGGTGGCATCCTCGCCTTGTACCAGAAGTGCCCCCACCTGGGTTGCCGTGTTCCGAGCTGCGAGACCTCACAGTGGTTCGAGTGCCCGTGCCACGGATCGCAATACAACCAGGTCGGCGAGAAGAGAGGCGGCCCGGCTCCTCGTGGCATGGACCGCTTCGCCATGGCCGTAGGTTCCGACGGTTCCCTGACCGTCGACACCGGCACAATCATCCAAGGTCCCGCAATCGGTACCAACACCACCGGGCAAGAGGCCGAAGGGCCCAACTGCATCGGTCAGTCCACCCACTAGTAACCTCCGTCCGTTCCCGTCCCGACACTCTCGAGAACCTTTCCCACGCGCATGCTGCTCGCTGCATCTACACAACGAACCATCGGTGTCGCCATCCTGGCGATCGTTTTCCTCGGTGGACTCGTCTACATCTTCTTCAACATCCGATCGGCGAAAGCCGAGGTTGGCTCCGAGATAGAACTCGCGGCCAACCGCAGCCCCGCGCTGCTCGACGAGGATCTCGAAGGACGGCGCCTCGACCTGGCGTTGTTCGGCAACCTCGTGATGCTCACGATCATCGCCGTCGCGTTGCCCTTCTACTGGCTCGGTGAGCCGGGTCGAGAAGACGGACGCAACAACGACACGGCGCGCATCTTCACCAACCGCGGCGAAGAGATCTACGTCGAAGGCGCCCAGTGCGTCACCTGCCATGGCGCGGCGGGTGCCGGTGGCTCAGTCACCACATCGATTACCGATGAGGATGGCGGTTTCGTCGCCCAGGTCGTCTGGAAGGCGCCCGCTCTCAACACGCTTCTCTCCCGCTTCTCCGAGGACGAGATCCTCCACACGCTCAACTTCGGCCGCAACGGCGTGATGCCGGCGTGGGGCGGCGGCGGTGGTGGCCCGCTCACCGACCAGCAGCTCGAAGAGGTCGTCTTCTACTTGCGCTCGATCCAGCTCGACGAGGACCGCATCCGGGCCGAGGTCGACGCCGGTGTCATGCAGCGAGTCGAAGAATGGATCGTCGACGACACCGAGGCTTGGGACAAGCCCTACCTCACCGCGATTCGCGACGCCGAAGCAGCCCAGCTCGCGGCCACGCTTGCGGTGGAAGAGCCCGAGACCAAATGTGGCGATATCGATGAAGAGTCGCCGTCGGAGAAACAGGCACTCTGCGACACGCTCGAACAAGCGAGCACCGATCTCAACGATGCGCGAACGGCCGGGGCCGACGAGCTCGAGGCCGATGCGGTCGAGTGGCTGGCCGAGGCGCAAGGCGTCGCCGTCGCCGCCCAGGAGATGGCGCTTTCTGACGATCCTTCTCTCGATGACCCCGCCAACATCAACGACCTCGGTCAGAACCTCCCGTTGCGTTGGGCGGCCCTCGACCTGCTGACGGCGGAGACCGACATCGTCGCCAACGTCGAGGAATACCGTCGCTACGGCGAGTTCCTCTTCACCAACCCGGCTGCGCAGGGCACCTACAGCTGCGCTCGCTGCCACACCGAGGGATTCAGCGTCGACGGGGCCGAGCGGTTCACCCTCCGCGCCAACGGCACGACCGAATCGTTGCTCGAGGAACTCAACCAGGGGGGCGGCGCGTTCGGCGCCAACCTCACCGGGGGCACGACCACGAGTCAGTTCCAGACAGCCCGCACCCACGCGCTGTTCCTCGAGGTCGGCCAGACCATCGGTGAGCGCTATGGCCAAAGCGGCTCCGGCGACGTTGGGCAGATGCCGGGCTGGGGCCCGCGCACCGAAGCCGATGCCGTCGGCCCGGGCATCGCCAACGATGCCGAGTTCGACTATCCCGCCCTGCTCACCTCTGATCAGATCGATGCCATCGTGGCGTTCGAGAGGAACCTCTGATGCAGATGATCAATCTCATCGCCGGTCTCGCCTGGGACCCCGAAATCCGCGGCTTCCTCGCCGTGCTCACCGGTGTCGTGGTCCTCATGGGCTCCGTCTGGCTGATCCTGTCGACCAATAGCGGCACCCGTCTCGGCACGCTTATTTCCGGGGCCGGGTTCTTCGGCTGGATGGCGATCATGGGCTCCGTGTGGTGGATCTACGGCATCGGCTACGCAGGCGACCGCCCCGTTTTCGAGGAGTTGGAAATCGTCGAAGGCTTCGATGGTGAGGGTCACCTCGAGTTCGCGGCCAACGACACCGCGGAGACACTCGCATCCGAAGCGCTGCCCAATCCGTACGACGTGGTCATCGCAGCCCACGACGCCGCTGTCGCCGAGTTCGGCGACGAGGTGTTCGGTCCGGACTGGCAGACCCTGGTAACGGCGGAACAGACCGCCCGCATCACCGAAGTCCGCACGGCATGGGTCGAGTTCGGCATCGTCACCGTCGCCGATCTCACGGCCGATCAGGTGGAGGGACTCACCGACGCGGAGATCGAAGCACTCGCGCAAGAAGAGGACGCCAAGAACCAGGCGACCACGCTCTCCGAGCTTGCCGCCACGGCTCCCGGACTCATTCCCGACGACCTGCCGATGCTCGGCGACTGGCGCCTGCTGTCCACCGCCGAAATGGGCGAGGCCCAGGCTTCGGCCATCGCCATGCTGCTCGAGAGTGGCGACTTCGACTTCGGCTCACAGGCCGACTTCAAGATCCTCAACGGCTATGCGTCAGGTGGCAAGGAAGGCCTTCCCGACGACCCGAGCCGCTGGGACCGCATCTCGACGCAGTTCACCTCGGCGCTGACCATCAAGCACCCGACCGGCTACGCGCTGATTCAGGTACAGGCCGTCACTGCTGACTCGCTCGACAACCTCCCGGGCACGGCGCCCAAACGCCCGGTGGTCGACACTGACGAGCCCATCGTGTCGGTCGTCATGGTTCGTGACCTCGGCAACCTGCGCCAGCTGCCGGCCATGGTCACCGTCGGCTCGCTGCTGATCTTCCTGGCCTTCTGCTACATGCTCCACGAGCGAGACAAGGTCGTCATGGCCCGGCGGGCCGAAGCGGCCGGAGCGTCCTAGGCCGATGCTGGGCCAGTACCTCCCTCTGCTGGCGCTCTTCGCCGTCGCCGCCGCGTTCGCGGCTGGAAGCTTCTTTGCGTCGGGGCTCTTCGCGCCCCGCAACCCGTCAGCCGCGAAGTCAGCGCCCTACGAGTGCGGCATCGTGCCGTCCAGGGAAACACCCGAGCGCTTCCCCGTGCGGTTCTTTCTCGTGGCGATGATCTTCATCGTCTTCGACATCGAGATCATCTTCTTCTACCCATGGGCCGTCGCCCAGGGCGGACTCGGGCTCTTCGGTCTTGTCCTGATCATGGTGTTCTCCTTCGCCGTCTTCGAGTCGTTCGTGTATCTCATCGGCGCCGGTGCACTCGAGTGGGGCCCGCTCAAGCAGTCGGCCGCTCCGTCGGGGATCACCTCTCCTGAGCGGACGATGGAGTCGACAATCCGTCGCGTCGGTCTCGAAGATCGAGGTCCGGCCGACGGCGAGACCGAGGCGGCCTGATGTACCTCCCGAAGATCGGCGACACCACCGATATCGCCAACGACGGTCTCGGCGGGCTCGAACACAACTTCATCACGGGCAACGTCGAGAACCTGATCAACTGGGCTCGTCGACGCTCCACCTGGCCAGCGACCTTCGGGCTCGCGTGCTGTGCGATCGAGATGATGGCGACCGGCGCGGCTCACTACGACCTGGCCCGCTACGGCATGGAGACATTCCGGGCCTCCCCCCGCCAGGCCGACCTGATGATCGTCGCCGGCCGAGTCAGCCAGAAGATGGCGCCGATTCTGCGTCAGGTCTACGACCAGATGATGGAGCCCAAGTGGGTCATCTCGATGGGTGTGTGCGCGTCGAGCGGCGGCATGTTCAACAACTACGCGATCGTGCAGGGCGTGGACCAGGTCGTGCCCGTCGATGTCTACGCCCCCGGATGCCCCCCGGGACCCGAGACCCTCATGCACGCCATCTTCACTCTCCACGAGAAGATCGAGAACCAAGAGATCCTCAAGCGCCGTGAAGAGAACGGCGGCGGCGCCGGAATCGTGATCGAACAGCGCGACGGTCAGACCGCCGGCCTCACCATCGGGGGCTGACGGTGAGCGAAGAAGAGAACACTCCGGCCGACGACGCCGAGACCGAGGCCGCGGTCGACCCCGCTCCCGACCACGAGACTCGCTACGGCCTCGTCGTCTCCGATTCGGTCGGCGACATCGTGCTCCACTCGAGCGCCGCCGACTATCTCGAAGCGATGGTCGCGGCCCACGACGACGGGTTCGACCAACTGATCGACCTGACCGCGGTCGACTACCTCGCCTACTCGGCGCCGAGAGGCCTCCCCGACGGCGTTGCCGCGGAGCGCTTCGAGGTCGTCACTCAGCTCATCAATCACGAGAGCGGCGAGCGAGTGCGAGTACGAGTGCAGGTATCGGGCGGCGATCCGGTCGCCCCCTCCCTCTTCGATCTCTGGCCGGGCTGCGAGGCCCTCGAGCGTGAAGTGTTCGACATGTTCGGCATCGAATTCGCCGACCACCCCGACATGAGCCGCATCCTGATGCCCGAAGACTGGGACGGACATCCTCTGCGCAAGGACTACGCCGTCGGCAGTATTCCCGTGCAGTTCAAGGCCGCGAGCAACATCCGATGACCGCCGAACGCGTCCTCCGCCGCGGCGACGATTCCGCAGTGCTTCGTCTCTCCGAGACCGAAGCGGCCGAGATCGGCAACGATCCCGGTGCCTCGTCTGACGACGACCGTGTGCTGCTCAATATGGGCCCATCGCATCCGTCCACTCACGGCGTGCTCCGTCTCATGCTCGAGATGGAGGGCGAGACCGTTCTGAGATCCAAGCCTGTCGTCGGCTACCTCCACACCGGCATGGAGAAGCAGGCCGAGCAGCTCAGCTACCTCCAGGGCTGCACCAACGTCACCCGCATGGACTACGCCGCCCCGCTCTTCAGCGAACTGGCGTTCTCGCTCACCACCGAGAAACTCCTCGGCATCGAAGTGCCCGACCGCGCCGTGTGGATCCGCATGTTGATGTGCGAGCTCAACCGCATGTCGTCGCACCTTCTCTTCATGGCGACCAACGGCATGGATCTCGGCGCCGTCGGCATGATGATCTACGGCTGGCGTGAACGCGAAGAGGTCCTACGATTCTTCGAGATGGTCACCGGCCTCCGGATGAACCACAACTACATCCGCCCCGGCGGAGTGGCCGCGGACCTCCCTGACGGGTGGGAAGAAGAGGTCGAGCGCATCCTCGACATCACCGAACCGCGCCTTGCCGAATACGACATCCTCATGACCGGTCAGCCGATCTGGCGTGAGCGACTCCAGGGTGTGGGCGTGCTCAACACCGACGAAGCGTTGGCGCTCTCGGCCACCGGGCCACTTCTCCGATCCACCGGCTACGCATGGGACCTCAGGCGCGCCCAGCCCTATCTCGCCTACGACGACGTCGACTTCGATGTCCTGGTCGGCACCTATGGCGATTGCTACGACCGCTACGCGATCCGCCTCAACGAGATCCGCGAATCGATGCGGATCGTTCGCCAGATCCTCGAGAAGATGCCCTCGGGCGACTACCGCATCCAGGACAAGAAGGTCACGCCGCCGCCTCGCGTGCGCATCGACCAGTCGATGGAAGCGCTCATCCATCACTTCAAGATCTTCACCGAGGGCTACAAGGTTCCGGTCGGCGAAGCCTATTGCGCCGTCGAATCGCCCCGCGGTGAGCTCGGCGTCTACATCGTGAGCGACGGCACCTCCACCCCGTATCGCATGCACGTGCGCGGCCCGAGCTTCATCAACCTGCAGACCATGCCCCACCTGATGAAGGACGGACTCATCGCCGACGGTGTCGCGATCATCTCCTCGGTGGACCCGATCATGGGAGAGGTCGACCGCTGATGGCTCGCTTCGACGACAAGAACCTGGCAATCGCGTCCGAGATCATCTCGCGCTACCCACGGCCCAAGTCGGCCCTGATTCCGCTGCTGCATCTCGCTCAAGAGCAGGACGGATGGGTCACCGACGACGCGATGCGTCATATCGCCGACCTCACCGGCACCACTCCCGCCGAGGTCAAGGGCACCGGCACCTTCTACGAGATGTTCAAGTTCCACCCGGTCGGCAAGTACATGGTCAACGTGTGCACCAACCTGTCGTGTCAGCTGCTCGGCGGGGAAGAACTCCTCGCTCACGCTGAGTCCACGCTCGGCGTGAAAGCGGGCGGTACGACCGCCGACGGCATGTTCACCCTCGAAGACGTGGAGTGCATTGCGGCCTGTACCGAGGCACCGTGTCTCCAGGTCAACTATCGGTATCGACTGCGGGTGACCGACGACGATTTCGATTCCCTCATCGACGATCTCCGCAGCGGCAAGGTCGACGACATTCCCGAACACGGCACGCTCGGCTCGGTGCGTCAGTCGATTCCCGTGGGCATGGGAGCCGGCATCGTGGCCCCCGAAGAAGCCCGCGAGGCGCCGGCCTGGCTCGCCCGCAACGAGGTCGCCGACGACAAGGCCGAGGGTGAAGCCTGATGCCGACTCACGCCTACGTTCCTCACGCCCCGGGTTATGTCGACAACGACGGCCCGAAGATCGTCACCTCTCGCTTCCCCCACGAAGACTCGTTCACTATGAGCAGGGCCGAGGCAACCGGTGCCTACGACGGCCTGCGCGCCGCGCTCACCAAGACCCCGGCCGAGGTCCACGGCGACGTCCGTGAGGCAACCGTGCTCGGCCGCGGCGGTGCTGGTTTCCCGGCCGGCGTCAAGTGGGGCTTCATGCCTCCCGGCAAGTTCCCGTACTACCTCGTGGTCAACGGCGATGAGTCCGAACCGGGCACCTACAAGGATCGCCTCCTCATGGAGCGTGACCCTCACCAGCTGATCGAGGGCTGCCTCATCGCCTGTTACGCACTCGGGCTCGCTCAGTGCTTCCTCTACGTCCGCGGCGAGATGGCGCTCGCCCAGGAACGCATCGCCGTTGCTCTCAACGAGGCCTACGCCAAGGGCTACGTGGGCAAGAACATCCTCGGCACCGAGTTCAGCGTCGACATCACTCTCACTTGGGGAGCCGGCGCCTACATCGTGGGCGAAGAGACCGCGCTGATCGAGAGCCTCGAGGGCAACCGGGGTATGCCCCGGCTCAAGCCGCCCTACTTCCCAGCGGCGATTGGTCTCTACGGCCAGCCGACCATTGTCAACAATGTCGAGACGCTCGCCAACCTGCCGTGGTTGATGAACAACGGCCCGGCGCAATACAAGACCTACGGCTCCGAGGCTTCGCCTGGCACTCGCGTCGTCGCGGTGTCCGGCCACGTACAGCGCCCCGGTGTCTATGAGATCGAGCAGGGGGTCACCACCTTCCGCGACCTCTTCTACGGCGACAACTTCTGTCAGGGCATTCGCGAAGGCCACGAACTCAAGATGTTCGTCCCCGGTGGAGGCTCGGCTCCCTGGTTCTTCCCCGAGCAGGTGGATCTGCCCCTCGAAGCGCGTGATGTCGGGGCGGCCGGATCCATGCTCGGATCCGGGGCGATCATCGTCATGGACGAGACCACCGATGCGGTGAAGGCGGCTCTGCGCCTGGTGCGGTTCTACGCCCGCGAGTCCTGCGGCAAGTGCACCCCCTGTCGCGAAGGCACCACGTGGGAAGAACGCGTGCTGCAGCGCATCCTCGATGGTGAGGGTCGTCCGAGCGACATCGACATGCTGCTCGACATCGCCGACAACATCTCTCCAGGGCCCTACCCGAATGCGGCGGATCCGTCGCAGGGGCTCGAAGCCATACCTTTCCCGCCGAAGCAGACCACGATCTGCCCACTCGGTCCGTCGTCAGTCGCGCCGATCACCTCGACCGTGCGTCGATTCCGCCACGAGTACGAAGCGAAGATCACCAAGCGCGACTCGATCCCGGTGACTTCGATGGCAATGGAGCGCGACTCGTGACCGATATCGACAACGAGCTCTCGACTGTCTCGGTCACCGTCAACGGCACCGAGATTGCCGCGAACCCCGACGAGTTGCTGATCGACGCCTGCGAACGCACCGGCACCTACATTCCCCGTTTCTGCCACCACTCGCGGATGAACCCGGTCGGCATGTGCCGGATGTGTCTTGTCGAGGTCGACACCGGCCGTGGTCCGGGGCTTCAGCCCAGCTGCATGCTGCCGGTCACCGAGGGCATGACCGTCGAAACCGAGACCGAACTCACCAAAAAGGCGCAGGACGGCGTTCTCGAGTTCCTGCTCATCAACCATCCGCTCGATTGCCCGGTCTGCGACAAGGGCGGCGAGTGTCCGCTCCAGGACCAGACCATGGCCTACGGCCCTGGCGAGTCGCGCATGGTCGAAGAGAAGCGCCACTACGAAAAGCCGATCCCGATCAGCGACACGGTCTACCTCGACCGCGAACGCTGCATCCTCTGTGATCGCTGCACCCGATTCGCCGACGAGGTCGCCGGCGACCCGCTGATCCACTTCATGGATCGCGGCAACAACACGCAGGTCAACACTTTTCCGGACGAACCGTTCGCGTCCTACTTCTCGGGCAACACCGTGCAGATCTGTCCGGTGGGCGCCCTCACCGCGAAGCCCTACCGGTTCAAGGCCCGACCCTGGGATCTGGAAGAGACGATCTCCACGGCTTGGGTCGACTCGGTCGGATCTCGCATCTCGGTGCAGTCGTCGCGCAACCAGGTGCTCCGTCTTCTCGGTGTCGATGCCGATCCCGTCAACTGGGGCTGGCTGTCCGACAAGGAGCGCTTCGCCTTCGAGGCGATCAATTCCGAGGATCGTTTCGTTTCGCCGATGGAGCGCCACGGGGTGACCGGGGATCTGGTCCCCGCCAGTTGGGCGGGAGCGCTCGGTCAGGTGATCGACGCGCTGGGCGATGCCGATCCGGCTCGTGTCGCCGTCCTCGGCGGGGCGCGGATGACCAACGAGGCGCAATACGCCTGGGCCAAGTTGATGAAGGGTGTCGTTGGCACCGACCACGTCGACGCGCAGCTCGCCGACGGACTCCCGCCTGAGGTCGTGCTCGGCCTGCCGCGCGCCACGATCGACGATGCCTGTCGCCCCGGCGGCACGATCATCCTCGTCGGCCCCGACCCGAAGGAAGAACTCGGCGCTCTGTACTTGCGCCTCCGCCACGCGGTCGTGGAAGACGGCGCGACGCTGATCGAACTCACCCCGCATCGTGGCGGACTCAGCAGAATCGCTGCTCACTCGCTGCATCCCCGGCCCGGGGAGGCGGGTGAAGTCGCCGCCGCCATCGTCGCAGCCGCATCAGGTGATGCCGCCGCGGCGGGTGGAGTGTCCGCCGCCGACATCGGCGCCGCTGCTGCCGCGATCACTGGGCCGGTCACGGTCGTGCTCGGTCGGGCCTGTCTCGCCGAGTCGTCCGACGCCGCGGTCACGGCCGCCCACGCGTTCTCGGCTCTCTCCGACGTTTCCTTCCTGTCGGCCTTGCGTCGCGGCAACGTCCACGGCGCTCTCGACAACGGGCTCACACCTGGCCTGCTCCCCGGCCGATCCACCCTCGCGGCCGGTGCGGCCCGCTTCGCCGACGCGTGGCCGTCGGTTCCCGCTGCCCCGGGAAAGAATGCGCTCGAGATTCTCGCCGCGGCCGAGGCCGGCGAGATCGACGTGCTCGTCCTCCTCGGTTGCGACCCCGTCAACGACCTTCCCGATGCGCAGCTCGCGACCGCCGGACTCTCCGGTGCCGGGCTCGTGATCTCGGTCGACATGCTCCCCAACGACTCGACCACGCGACACGCCGATGTCGTGCTCGCCGCCGCGGCACCCACCGAGTCCAGCGGGTCGTTCACCAACCTCGAAGGTCGTGTGAGTGTCTGCGAGCAGAAGGTCACCCCGGCCGGCACATCGAGGCCCGACTGGATGATCGCGGCCGAGCTCGCCTTGCGCCTCGGTGCCGATCTCGGCCTCGATTCGCCTGAAGCGATCCGCGCCGAGTTGGCCGCCGTCTCGGCGGTACACGGTGGTCTCACCGAAGAAGCGCTCGACACCGGTCGAGTCGACGGCGTGCTGATCCAGGGGGCAGGCGACATCACTGTGCCCGCTGCGCCCACTTCGGTCGGGCCGGCGAACGATGCCTACTCGCTTCGTCTCGTGGCCACCCGCAAGATGTACGACGACGGCGTCGCCCTTCGCCACAGCCCGGCGAGTGCCGGCCTGGCCCGTTCGATTCAGGTACGCCTCAATCCGGTTGACTTCGACAAGATCGGCGTCGAGTCGGGCAGTGTTGTCAAGATCGAGTCGAGTCGTGGCCACCTCCTTGCCCCCGTCGCGTCGGATGCGGGTGTGCCCGCCGGTTCCGCCGTCATCCCGTTCTCGGTCGATGGCTGGGCCGCCAACACTCTGATCGATGCCTCGTCGGCGGTCACCGATGTGCGGGTGGAACGACCATGATCCTCGGTCTCGATCCTCTCTTCACCGACGGCGTCGACGGATACGACGTGCTGTGGGTTCTGTTGAAGGTCCTCGTGGCCTTTGTCTTCCTGCTTGTCGCGGTGATGCTCAACATCTGGTTCCTGCGCAAGGTCATCGCCGACTTCCAGAACCGCATCGGACCGAGCGTGGCCGGCCCCTGGGGCATTCTCCAGAGCCTCGCCGACGGCATCAAGCTCTTCATGAAGGAAGACCTGATTCCGGAGAAGTCGAGTCGCTTCGTCTTCAAACTGGCTCCCTACCTCTCCCTTGTCCCCGCCTTTCTCGTCTTCGCCATCGTTCCCCTGGGCGGCGACTTCCGCCGCGCTTCCGAGGTCGGCGATGGCACCGTGCAGGCGGGTGTCTTCGGTTGGGGCGACAACCACACGTTCCTTCAGGTCGCCGATCCGCCCGTGGGCATCCTGTTCTTCCTCGCGATGTCGTCGCTCGCCATCTACGGCATCATGCTCGCCGGTTGGTCGTCGGGCTCGAAGTACCCGCTCCTCGGTTCTGTTCGTGCTTCGGCACAGATGGTCTCGTACGAGGCCGCCCTGGGGCTGGCCATCGCTGCGGTGGTCCTGGTGAACGGCTCGCTCTCCACTCACGAGATCGTGTTGCAGCAGGCCGGTGACGGCACCTGGGGATTCCCCAATTGGAACATCATCGTGACCGGCCTCGTGCCGTTCATCGTCTTCCTCATCGCCGGCACGGCCGAGCTCAACCACCCTCCGTTCGATCTCGTCGAGGCCGAGCAGGAACTCGTCGGCGGATTCCACACCGAATACTCGTCGATTCGTTTCGCGCTGTTCTTCCTCGCCGAGTTCATGAACCAGATCACGATGTCGGCGATCGCGGTCACCCTGTTCCTCGGTGGCCCAGCTGGCCCCGTGCTCTTCGGGCCCTACTGGATCTGGGGAATCGTCTGGTTCTTCGCCAAGACGATGTTCTTCCTCTGGGCCCTCGTCTGGGTTCGGGCCACGCTGCCCCGCTTCCGCTACGACCAACTCATGGACCTCGGTTGGAAGCTGCTCATCCCGCTCGCCCTCGCCTGGTTCTTGCTGCTCGCCGGACTCCAGGTCGGCCGCGATCGTGACTGGGACTTCGCCCAGACGTTTGGATTCGTGGCCGGATTCGGCGCTGTCTGCCTCGTGATGGCCGGTCTACTGATGACGGCCGTGCGCAACGCGCGACAAGAACGCCTCGAACGAGAGGGGGTCGACCATGGCTGATGTCACCGACTATTTCCGCGGTTTCGCCGTCACCTTCAAGAAGCTCTTCAAGTCGACCGACACCGGCGCGACCCTCACGGTCGACTACCGCGGCGGCAAGGCCCCGGAGGGCAAGCTCGACGAGAAGCGCGAGAAGACCGAGCGCCTCCACGGCCGCCATGTGCTCAATCGCTACGAAGACGGCATGGAGAAGTGCATCGGCTGTGAGCTCTGCGCCGGCGTCTGTCCTGCGAAGTGCATCTACGTGCGCGGCGCCGACAACGACCCCGAGGAGCCCACCTCTCCCGGTGAGCGCTTCGGTTACGTCTACGAGATCAATTATCTGCGCTGCATCCACTGTGACTTGTGTGTCGAAGCGTGCCCCACCCAGGCCATCACCGAGTCGAAGCTCTTCGAGTTCTCCTTCACCAACCGCGACGACGCGATCTACACCAAGGACGAACTCGTTGTCGGCGACGACGGCCTCCCGCAGAAGATGCCGTGGGAGGACTGGCGCGAGGGCGACGACGTCATGACCTCCGGATGGATGCGGGCCACCTCGCCCTCCGGTGATCACCGCTACGAAGGCGTCGTCCACTGGGCCGGCGAGCTCGGCTATGGCGTGCGCGACCCCGAGGCCGGCCAGTCGGGCGCCGCCGCCGAAGAAGAGGGCGAATCCTGATGCCCGACTACGAGACCATCACGTTCATTGTCAGCGCGATCATCGTCCTTGCCGGTGGCATCGGCGTGGTGGCGTCCAAGAACCCGGTCCATTCCGCTCTCTTCCTCGTGCAGACACTCATGGGTGTCGCCTTGCTGTTCGTGGTGCAGGAGGCACACTTCCTCGCTGCGGTGCAGATCATCGTCTACGCCGGCGCAATCGTCATCCTGTTCCTGTTCGTGATCATGCTGCTCGGCGTCGACAAGTCCGAGGAGTGGCAACTCAAGGAACCGATCGCCGGCCAGCAACCGATCGCTGCGATCGTGGGCGCCGCGCTGCTCGGACTCGGTGTGGTGATCACGGTCATCGCCACCGATGGTCTCAGCGGCCAGGTGCGAGGTGCGGGCGACAAGGCGCTGACCAGCGACTACACCGATATCGAACGCATTGGACGGGTGCTGTTCAGCGACTACGCCCTCTCGTTCGAGATCACCGCGGGTCTTCTCACCATTGCGGTCATCGCCGCGGTTGTGCTCACTCGCAGCGTCCGAGCTGAGGACCTGATCGACGATCTGGAGCCGGCTTCGATGGAAGTGGCGGCTGCGGCCCCGTTCGGCGGCAACGACAGCGACCACGCGAGCGACGAGGTCGATCCGGTGCCTGCCGCGGATGATCAAGCGGGGGAGGAGTGACCATGGTCGGCGCAATCGAAGTCAGCACCGAGTGGTACCTCGTGCTCTCCGCGGTTCTGTTCTCCATCGGTACGGTCGGTCTGTTGATCCGCCGCAATCCGCTGGTCATGTTCATGTGCGTCGAGTTGATGCTCAACGCCGTCAACATCACATTCGTCGCGATGGGCACCGAGCTCAACGACGTGGGCGGCCAGATCGCCGTCTTCTTCGTGCTGGTGGTCGCCGCGGTCGAAGTGGTGGTCGGTCTCGCTCTCGTGGTGGCGATCAACCGCCGACGCGACGGCGCAACCGCTGACGACATCTCGGTGCTGAGGGGTTAGGGCGATGGTCGAAGCAGTCTGGCTCATCCCTGCGTTCCCGCTGGCCGGGTTCGTGTTGCTCATGCTCATGGGCCCGAAGCTGGGCGAGCCGCGCGCCGGCTGGCTCGCCACGCTTGCCATGGGCGGCTCGTTCGTCTCGTCGGTCGTGGTCTACATCGGCCTACTCGGTGAAGACGCCCACGACCGCCAATACGTGCAGACGCTCTTCGAGTGGGTACCGGCCGGCGATTTCCAGGTCGACATCGGCTTCCTGGTCGACCCGCTCTCGGTCACGATGACACTCTTCATCACCGGTGTCGGCGCGCTGATTCACCTGTATTCGATCGGGTACATGCACGGCGATCCGAAGTTCTCGAAGTTCTTCCTCTACCTGAACCTCTTCGCCTTCTCGATGCTGATGCTCGTGCTGGGCGACAACATGCTCCTCACGTTCCTCGGTTGGGAGGGCGTGGGCGCGTGTTCGTACTTCCTCATCGCCTTCTGGTTCACCGACGAGGCCAACGCCTCCGCCGGCAAGAAGGCCTTTGTCACCAATCGCATCGGCGACTGGGGATTCATGGTGGCCATGTTCCTCATGTTCACCACGATCGGCTCGATCCAGTACACCGACATCTTTGCGAACGCAGCCGGCATCTCGGAGTCGACCGCCACCGCGATCACGATCCTTCTGCTCGTCGGCGCAGCGGGAAAGTCGGCCCAGATCCCGCTCTTCGTCTGGCTGCCCGACGCGATGGCCGGTCCCACTCCGGTGTCGGCGCTCATTCACGCGGCCACCATGGTCACGTCGGGCGTCTACCTGCTCACCCGAATGAACGGCGTCATCGATGTTTCCGCCGCTTGGGCGCCCACAACGATCGCCTGGGTCGGAGCCGCCACCGCGCTCTTCGCTGCCACCATCGCCGTTGCCCAAAACGACATCAAGAAGGTGCTGGCCTACTCCACGGTCAGCCAGCTCGGCTACATGTTCCTGGCCATCGGAACCGGCGCGTATGTCGCGGCGATCTTCCACATGATCACCCACGCCTTTTTCAAGGCGCTGTTGTTCCTCGGCTCGGGTTCGGTCATTCACGGCATGGACAACGACCAGGACATGCGCCACTACGGCGGGCTCCGCAAGCTCATGCCGGTCACGTCGATCACCTTCATCATCGGTTGGCTCGCGATCGCCGGTGTCCCGCCGTTCGCAGGCTTCTGGTCGAAGGACGAGATCCTGGCCTTCGCGTGGGAAGACAACGTGGCGTTGTGGGCCGTGGGCTTCATCACCGCGATCCTCACGGCGTTCTACATGAGTCGCCAGGTGTTCATGACCTTCTTCGGTCGCTATCGCTTCGCCGATGTCCGTCCCGAAGAGGTGGAAGAGCTCGCGGCCACGAAGGTCCAAGCGGCCGAGAACGCAGTCGCAGAGGCAGAGGTCGGCATCGGTGGTGCCGAAGAGGCCGTCGTCAAGGCCACGGAGAAGCTCGAGAAGGCGCAAGAAAAGCTCGTCACCCGCGAGACCGAGATGGCCGATGCCGATGCCTCCGACGAGAAAGCCTTCGACAAGGCGACCAAGAACCTCGACAAAGCCAAGGACGGCGTCGAAAAGGCAAACGTCGCGGCCGAAGAGGCAACCGCCGCGGTCGAAGCCGCACGAGACGCGGTCCGTACCGCTCAGGCCCAGGTCGCCAATGTTGCCGCGGCGTCGATGGGCACCGGCGCGATCGAGTTCGATCTCTTCAATGCGCCCAACATCGGCGAGATGACCGACGATGATCTTCCCGAGGCGGCTCGGGCCCGTCGTGAGTACCACCCCCACGAGTCGCCCTGGCAGATGACCCTGCCGCTCGTGGTTCTCGCCGGTGCAGCCATGGTCGCCGGCGTGATGAATCTGCCGTTCACCAGCGATCTCCACTTCCTGGACCACTGGCTCGAGCCCACGCTCGTCCACCCGGCCCACCTCACGAGCTCGGCCAGTGTGAAGTGGATTCTGGCGATTGTCGCCGTGATGGGCGGAGCCGTCGGCATCGCTGCTGCCGTGGCCGTCTACCTACGCGGCCGTGTGCCGGCCGCCAAGATCGAGCTACCGCTCCTGGCCCGCGGTTGGCGCTACGACGAGTCGATCTCCAACTTCATGGGCGGCCCTGGTCGTAAGAGCTTCGACCTCGTTGCCTGGTTCGACGCCACCTTCGTCGATGGCGCCGTCAACGGCGTCGGTCGACTCGTGCGCGATGGAGGCGGACAACTCCGCCGACTCCAATCCGGCCTCGTGCGGTCGTATGCCGCCATGGTCGCGATCGGGGCGATCGCCCTGCTCGTCTGGTTCCTCTCGAGGGCGAACTTCTGATGTCTTCTCTTGCTCTCTCCACCCAGGTTCTCGCCACTGAGGCGACCGAAACCGCGGCCGCGACCTTCCCGGTGCTCTCCGCCCTCGTGATCCTGCCCATGCTCGGCGCGCTGTTCTTGCTCGTCTTGCCCAACAGTCGTCCCGAGCACTTCAAGCAACTGGCGTTTCTCATCTCCGCGGCCACCGGTGCGCTCGCCATCTGGGTGCTCACCGACTTCCAGACCGATCACGCCGCCGAATTCCAACAGGTCGACACGCACACTTGGATCGACAGCCTCGGCATCTCATGGACGCTCGGCATCGACGGGATCTCGCTCTGGCTCGTGATGCTCACCGCGGTGATCTTCCCGATCGCGATCATCGCCATCGATGCCGAACACGAGCCAAAGGCCTACTTCGCCTGGTTGCTCGTGCTGGAAGCGGGCTGCATGGGCGTGTTCCTGGCGCTCGACCTGTTTGCCTTCTTCGTCTTCTTCGAGATCGTCCTGATCCCGATGTACTTCCTGATCGGCAAATGGGGCCACGGCGAACGGGCTTACGCGGCGACGAAGTTCTTCATCTACACGATGTTCGGCTCCGCCCTGATGCTGGTCGGCATCCTGTCGTTGGCTTTCCTGAACGAAGCCGAGACGGGCATCCTCACCTTCAACTTGGTCGAGCTGGCCGAGTCTCAGGCGATCGCCACCACCACGGCGCGCTGGATCTTCCTGTCATTCGCTCTCGCGTTCGCGGTCAAGGTCCCGCTCTTTCCGGTCCACACGTGGCTGCCCGACGCGCACACCAACGCGCCCACCGCCGGTTCGGTCATCCTCGCCGCAGTGATGCTGAAGCTCGGCACCTACGGCTTCCTGCGGTTCGGCATCTACCTGTTCCCCGAGGCATCGGTCTGGTTTGCGCCCGCCCTCGTCACCCTCGGCACCATCGGCATCATCTACGGCGCCATCGCGGCGACGATGCAGCGCGACCTCAAACGCCTCGTCGCCTATTCGTCCGTCGCTCACCTCGGCTTCATCGTGATCGGCATGTTCTCGCTCAACACCGAGGGCATCGAGGGTGGCATCCTCCAGATGGTCAACCACGGTCTCTCCACCGGCGCGCTGTTCTTGCTCGTCGGCTGGATCTACGACCGACGCCACACGCGCGAAATCAGTGAGCTCGGTGGTCTGCAGAAGCCCGCACCGATCTTCGCCGGCGTGTTCATGGTCGTGATGCTCTCGTCGATCGGCCTGCCCGGCCTCAACGGGTTCGTCGGAGAGTTCCTCACCCTCATCGGCGCGTTCGCCGCCCATCGGTGGTGGGCCGTGGTTGCGGCGACCGGTGTCATCATCGCGGCGCTCTATCTGCTCTGGGCCTATCAGCGTGTCTTCCATGGTCCGGCCGAGGGCGACAACGCCACCATGCCCGACCTCACCCTTCGCGAGGGTCTGATCATGCTGCCGTTCCTCGTCGGCATCGTCTTCATGGGCATCTACCCCAAGCCCGTCCTCGAACGCATGGAGCCTGCGGTTGATGCGCTCATCCAACACGTCGAGGATCACGTGGCCGACTTCGACGAGCCGACGGCCGACCTCATCGCCCCTAGCGGTGGCGACCACGCCGACGATGGCGACGGCGCTGAGGAAGGGGATCACTGATGCAGTTCCAGCTCGCTGATCCTGTTGCAACGCCTGATGTCGTCTGGTCCGGCCTTGCGCCGGTGCTCGCCCTTGCCGTCGGTGCCGTGCTGCTGATCATGTTCCGGTCGGTCGTGAAACGGATGCCCGACGACCTCAACGCGGCCGCGACCGCTGCGATCGGCCCGGTCACCGTGCTCGCCATGTGGATTGTTGGTGGCCTGGTGGGCGACGACGTGCCGCTCGCCGGAGTGCGCGACGACATCGGCGAACCGCTCTTTTACGTGGGCCTCATCGCCGTGCTGGTTCTGTCCGCCGCCTTCGTTCGTTCACTCGAGATCGGCTTCGACGCCGCGTTCACCGTCGGGATCGGCCTCGTGTCGTTCGTGGCGTCGGTCGAGCTCTGGACCGACACGGTTCGCTTCGTCAACCCCACCCTCGAGGAGACGCTGCTCGGCCTCGGCCCCGAAGGCGGTCCGGTCGCCGTCTTCGGCGCTCAGTACGGCATCGACGGTTTCGCCCTCGTCTTCGGGGGCGTGATCGCGCTCGCTGTTGCTCTCACTGCGCTCCTCCTCGACAGCTACCTCCGCCGTGAGGGCATCGACGGTGTCGAGATGTATGTGCTGCTGATGCTTTCTGCCGCCGGCGGCGTGTTGATGGCCGGCGCCAACGACCTGATCGTGCTGTTCCTCGCTCTCGAGACTCTCTCGATCGCGGTCTACGTAATGGCGGCGATGCACAGCCGCCGCTCCGAGTCACTCGAGTCAGGCCTCAAGTACTTCGTGCTCGGTGCCTTCTCGTCCGCGTTCCTGCTCTACGGCATGGCCATGGTCTACGGCGCAACCGGCTCGCTCAACCTGATCGAGATCCGCGCCTACCTCGACACTGTGGTGATCTCTGAGAACGCCATGCTCCTCGCCGGGTTCGCCCTGATGCTGGTGGGCTTCGGCTTCAAGGTCGCCGCGGTGCCGTTCCACTCGTGGACCCCCGATGTCTACCAAGGCGCCCCTACACCAGTGGTCGCGTTCATGGCCTCGGCCGTGAAGGCCGCCGGATTCGCGGCACTGCTGCGGGTCTTCTACCTCACCTTCCTCGACTATCGAGAAGATTGGCAGCCGGCCATCTACGCGTTGGCGATTGCCACGCTCGTGGTCGGAGCGGTGCTCGCCATCGTCCAACGCGACGCCAAGCGCATGCTTGCCTACTCATCGATCTCCCATGCTGGCTTCATGCTCGTCGGTGTGCAGGCGGCGACCGATCGAGGCGTCGCGGCGGTGGTGTTCTACGCGGCCGCCTACACCTTCATGGTCGTCGGATCGTTCGGCGTCTTGTCGATCGTCTCCGGGCGCGGCGATCGTCGTACCAGCCTCGACGACCTCAACGGTCTCGGTGGACGCAACCCGATGCTGGCTTTCGCGTTGACCCTCTTCCTGCTGGGCCAGGCCGGCGTGCCGTTGACCACCGGCTTTGTCGCGAAGTTCGAGATCATCGGCGCTGCGGTCGAAGCTCGCTCGTTCTGGCTGGCGGTCGTCGCCATGATCACCGCCGTCATCTCCGCCTTCCTCTACCTCCGCATCGTGCTCTCGATGTACTTGGGCACGGCGGCCGAGGACGACAACGAACCGATCGCCGTCCATCCGACCGCGGCCCTCGCCGTGGGGGTCGCTCTCGTGCTCACGATCGGATTCGGTCTCGTGCCAGGCCCGATCGACAGCTTGGCCAACGACGCGTTCCTCGCACTGGCCGGCTGATCGATGGGCCCGACCGGATCTGATGATCTCGGTCCGGCGCCAGTGCCCTGGGACGAGGCCCGCGAAGTGGTCGCCCTCGTCGCGACCTTGGCGGCGGCGCTCATCGCCATCGCCCCGATCGTCGGACGCTTGATCGACGGGCAACTCGACCGAGCCGGGTTCGGCAGCGCCTTGACGGGAGCGAGGCCCACCGCCGGGCTTTTGTTGCTCGGCGCTGCCGTGCTGGTGGCGACCACGCCGGCCGTCGACGTTGCGCCCGCTCTGCGTTCGATCGTCGTGCGGGTGAGTGCGGTGGTCTGCCTCATCGCGACGCTCGCTGTGCTCGACCGGTTGTTCGCCGACGCCGCCGGTGGCCTGCGCCACTTCTTCACCCGCTTTCCGGCGATTCTCTCGTACTCGGGTCCCGCCGCGCTCCTGAGTGGCACCGCGGCCTGGGTCGCTCGCCGCGTCGTCCCGTTCCCCGGAGGCTGACTTGCCTCGGGTCGTCGGCGTCGTCCTGCAGGCTTTCCTCGTGGTTGGCCTGTTGGCGACTCCTCCGGTGGCTGCGCAGGATCTCCCAGTGTTCGTCGACGCCGCCACCTATCTGGCGATGTTCGACGAGGCTGACCTGCGAGGCGTCGAACAACCCGCCGACGAGGTCTACGACCTCTTCATCGAGATCACCGGCGATCGTGACCTCGATCAGCGAATCCGAGACGCTGCCGAGGCCCGTGGCTACGTCCGGCGGCCCGTGGCCACCGGTCCGCTGGTGGCGGTGGGCCGGTGGAAACTCCAGCCCGCCGCGGCTGATGCCTGGGTGCTGATGGTGGAGGCGGCCCAGGCCGACGGTGTGTCCCTCGCCCTCACATCGGCCCATCGCGATCTCGCTGCTCAACAAACGCTGTTCCGTCGTCGTCTCGCCGGCGGCAGCAGTGATGCGGCGGTCGAGCGAACGCTCCGCATGAGCGCGCCGCCCGGCTATTCCAAGCATCACAGCGGGTATGCCATAGACATCGGACAGGCCGGCGGCACCGAAGCCGGTTTCGTCAACACCAAGGCCTACACATGGTTGTCCGAGTTCGACTTCGCTCGGGCGAAGTTGTTCGGGTTCATCCCGTCGTATCCCGTCGGCGGCGAGGGCATGGGTCCCGATCCTGAAGCGTGGGAATTTGTCTGGGTGGGCGTCGGTCGTATTGCCTGCGCGGCCGACGGATCTCTCGTCGCCGGGTTCTGTGATGTCGGCACCGACCGCCGACTCGACGACATCTCGTGGATGATCGACCTCGGCATCACGGTCGGTTGTGCGCCCGAACGGTTCTGCCCTGACGATCCAATCAGCAGGGGCGAGGCCGCTTCGTTGCTCTGGCGCCTCCATGGCGCGCCCACACCCACCGCGACAGCGCCGTTCGTCGACATCTTCGCCGACGACCACTACCGGTCCGCCGTCGACTGGCTCTGGTCGACGGGCGTTGTCGCGGGAACGAGTGCGCTCACCTTCTCGCCTGAGGATGCGCTGCGCCCGTCGGAGGGTCTGGCCGTCCTGCTGCGTCTCGAAGAGATCGACGACCGCCCACCGCCCGAGGGCCTGCGCGGCCCGGCGC